>Ga0100377_1003549_pt1 | contig 12464 bp, 5 predicted proteins | sample CryGeymeta201501_FD_83664 | JGI IMG/M metagenome (GOLD analysis project Ga0100377, IMG submission 83664) | Groundwater microbial communities from Crystal Geyser aquifers in Utah, USA - Crystal Geyser metaG 2015-01 | ecosystem: Environmental > Aquatic > Deep subsurface > Groundwater | place: USA... | reverse complement strand
CCTATCCATGGAACCCCGACCGCCACGATAGCGCCTCAGCGGCGGATTGGCACGGCCCGAGATCATGTCTGAACCGCTCTCGACACCGTCGCAGCCGGCCCGCGCCGTATGGATAGAAGCCAGCGGGGCGCGCCTGGCGTGGGCGCGTTCGGCGATTCGATGGTACCCGTCACTGTGGGGCGCGGCGGCTTCGGGGGGGAGCACCGGGGCCTGGCGAATGGCGTGTGGCGGGGCGAGGCTGTGGCGTCGGCTCGTCGACCTGCGACACGATCTGTCGCATCCTCACTGGCCCGCTCTTGCATCGGGTTGAGCGCGGCCCCATCTCCTCCACGGCCTGGCAAGGACCGCGACAGGAGAGGAGAGATGGCAGATTCAAACGATACGATCTATCGGCACTGGTACATCCTGCAGTGGATCCCGCGCTACCCGCGCAAGATCGACACGGCGACGCTGCACCGTCGGCTTGAGGAGCGGGGCTTCACGGTGACCATGCGGTCGGTGCAGCGGGACCTGCAGAAGCTGGAGCCTCTGTTCTCGCTCCAGTGCGACGAGGAGAACAAGCCGTTCGGGTGGTCGTTTCCGAAGGAGGGTGTGGGGTTTGAGTTTCCGTCGATGTCGCTCGAGGCGGCCCTGACCCTTCGCCTGATGGTGGACTACGCCTCGCCGCTGCTGCCGCGCACGACGCTGCGGTATCTGGCGGCGCACGTCGATCGGGCGGACAAGGCGCTGGAGCTGTCGTCGGGGTTCTCGCGGTGGGTGGAGAGCGTGCGGGTGATCCCGCAGGGTCAGCCGCAGCTGGCGCCGGAGGTGAACGAGGAGGTGCTGGCGACGGTGTACGCGGGGTTGTTCGAGGGCCGCTGCCTGGAGCTCGCGTACCTGAAGCCGCAGGACGCCGAGCCGCGGCTGTACACGGCGCATCCGCTGGGGCTCGTGGTGCGGGATCGGATGCTGTACCTGGTGTGCACGTTCTGGTCGTACACGGACGTCGTGCACATCGCCGTGCATCGGATTCGCGCGGCGACGATGCTGGAGGAGGCCCGGAGGGTGCCAGAGGGCTTCGATCTGGACGCGCTGATCGCGTCCGGGGCGCTGTCGTTCCTGGTGGAGGCGGCGCCGATCGCGCTGGACCTGCGGGTCACCGCGCCGCTGCACCGTATGCTGGAGGAGAGCCCGCTCGGCGAAGATCAGGTGATCACGCCTGGCGAGGACGGCCGTTTCCGGGTCCAGGTGACGGTGCCGTATACCAAGAAGCTGCAGGGCTGGATTCTGGGCTCGGGTGCGCTGGTGGAGGTGTGCGGGCCGGCGTCGCTGCGGGAGGCGATCGTGGCCGAGGTGCGGGCGATGGCGGGGCGGTATCTGACGGAGGCGGGCGCATGACGGGGTCACCCTTTCTGGCCATCCCGGCCACGGAGCACATCGCCTCGAACGGGTATGCCTTCGCGGTGCTGGATCGGTTCGCGGTGTCGGAGGGGCACGCGCTGGTGATTCCGCGGAGGTTGGTGGCGTCGTTCTTCGAGCTGTCGCCGCAGGAGCGGTCGGCGGTGTTCGCGCTGGTGGACGAGGTCGTGGCGTGGCTGGAGGAGCGGCACGCGCCGGATGGGTTCAACATCGGGGTGAACGTGGGGGAGGCGGCGGGGCAGACGGTGATGCACGTGCACGTCCATGTGATCCCGCGCTATGCCGGTGATGTGGATGACCCGGCGGGCGGGGTGCGGTTCGTGATCCCGGAGAAGGGGAACTATCGGCGGCCAGGGTTCATCCCGCGAAGGGCACCAGCGCCGGAGCCACGTCGTCTGGCGACGGGTGGGGCGCCTGACCCGTTCATCACCCACCTTCAGCCGCTGTTCGCGAAGGCGAGCGCGGTGAAGATCCTCGCGGCGTTCGTGCAACACAGCGGGGTGCTGCGGCTGCGCGGGTTGATCGAGGAGGCACTGGCGCGTGGCGCCGGGGTGGAGATCCTGACGGGGGACTACCTGCACATCACCCAGGAGAAGGCGCTAGGCGCGCTGCTCGATCTGTCGCGGTCGGAGAACGTGGGCGCGGGGCTCGGAGGAGAGGAGGGCGTGGATGAGGCGTTCGGGCCGGCGGCGCCGCTGCGGCGGGGGACGCTGGGCGTGCGGGTGGTCGAGAGCGCGGCGTTGGCCCGCGGGGATCTGGCCGGCGTGACGTTCCATCCGAAGGCGTGGATCTTCCAGTGGGAGCAGGAAGGGGTCGCGTTCGTCGGCAGCAGCAATATGTCGAAGGCGGCGCTGACGCGGGGGATCGAGTGGAACCTGCGCGTGGAGCGTCAGAGCGATCCGGGGGCGTTTGGGGAGGTGCTGGAGGGGTGGGAGCGGCTGCAGCGGGAGGCGGTGGAGCTGGACGAGGCGTGGATCACACGGTACGCCGCACAGTTGCGGGCGGCTCCGCCCGCGCGGGTGACAGCGCCGCTGCCGGGGGAGCACGCGGAGGCGGAGGAGCAGGCGCCTGAGCCGCGCGATCTGCAGGCTGCGGCGCTGGCCCGGCTTCGGCAGGACCGGGCCGAGGGGCGGGAGCGGGCGGTGGTGGTCCTGGCCACGGGGCTCGGTAAGACGTGGCTGGCGGCGTTCGATGTGCGCCAGTTCGTGGAGGAGCGCGGGGGGCGGCCGGTGCGGGTGCTGTTTGTGGCGCATCGGGTGGAGCTGCTGCGGCAGGCGTCCGAGACGTTCCGGCGGCTGTTCCCGACGGCGCAGACCACGTTCTACATGGGCGCGAGCGACCGGGAGGACGGGGAGCTGGTGTTCGCCTCGGTGTTCAAGCTGGGGCGCCGGGCGAACCTGGCGCGGTTCGCGCGGGATGCCTTCGACTACATCGTGATGGACGAGGTCCACCACGCGACGGCGGACTCGTGGCGGCGGATCGTGGAGCACTTCGAGGCGCGGTTCCTGCTGGGGCTGACCGCCACCCCGGAGCGCACGGACGGCGGCGACGTGCTCGGCCTGTTCGACGACCATGTGGCCTACGAGGCGGGCGTGGCGCGGGGCATCGAGGCGGGGCACCTGGTGCCGTTCGCGTACTTCGGGCTGGCGGACACGGTGGAGTACGCGGCGCTGCCGTGGCGCAACCGGAGCTTCGACCCGGCGGCGCTGGAGGCGGCGGTGGTCACCGAGGCCCGCATGGTCCAGATCTGGCGCGGGTGGGAGGCGCATCCGGGGACGCGGACCCTGGTGTTCTGCTGCTCGGTGCGGCACGCGGTCTTCTCGCGTAACTGGCTGATCCAGAAGGGGTTGAAGGTCAAGGCGGTGCACTCGGGGGAGGGGAGCGACGCGCGCGATGAGGCGCTGCAGGACCTGGCGGCCGGGGAGCTGGACGCGGTGTGCTCGGTGGACCTGTTCAACGAAGGCGTCGATGTGCCGGCCGTGGACCGGGTGGTCATGCTGCGGCCGACCGAGTCGCCGGTCTTGTTTCTGCAGCAGCTCGGCCGCGGGCTGCGCGTGGCGCCGGAGCATGGCAAGACGACGTTGACGGTGCTCGATCTGGTGGGCAACCACCGGATGTTCCTCCAGCGGCTCAGGCAGCTGATCGAGCTGGGGGAGGGGATGGAGACGGGGCTGGCGGCGCTGCGGCGCCTCATCGAGGGGACCGGCCACGCCCTTCTGCCGGCGGGGTGCTCGGTGGAGCTCGACCTCGCCGCCGTGGACCTGCTGCGGGCGCTGCTTCCGAAGCCGCGAGGGGGGGGCTTCGCGGCCGAGGCCTACCGCGAGCTGCGGTACGCGCGCGGCGAGCGGCCGACCGCGGGGGAGCTGCTCCGCATGGGGTACAACCCGGCGACGTTGAGGCCGTCCTGGTTCGAGTTCGTGGAGGGCGAGGGCGATCTGTCCGACGCGGAGGCGCTGGCGCTGCGGGTCAGCGGGGCGTGGCTGCGCGAGCTGTTCGGGACGCGGGTGAGCAAGTCGTACAAGCTGGTGACCGTCGAGGCGATGATCGAGGCCGGCGGGTTGCTCGACGGGGTCGGAGTGGCGGAGCTGGCCGAGCGGTGCGGCAAGATCATGCAGCGGTCGCCGGAGCTTCGCGGCGAGCTGCCGGAGGAGTTTCGTCAGGGCGCGGCCGGGCCGGCGTGGGCGCGCTACTGGCGCGCGTGGCCGCTGAACCACTGGACGGCGTCGGGCCGCAAGCAGGAGGCCCGTGGCGTCAAGGCGTGGTTCCACTACGAGGGCGAGCGGTTCGCGCCGGACTTCGCGCTGCCGACGACCGCTGAGGCGCGTGAGGCGCTGGTGGCGATGAGCCGGGAGCTGGTGGACTATCGGCTGGCGCAGCGCCGGCGCAGGAGCTCGGCGCGCGCTCCGGGCGAGCCCGACACGGAGGGCGATCAAGCGCGGTTCGTCTGTCGGCTGTTCCACAACCAGACCGCGGCGATCCTGAAGCTACCCGACCGGGCGAAGGCGCAGGAGGTGCCGCTCGGCGAGGTGGAGGTGCGGCTACCTGACGGCGCGCGGTGGGTGTTCAGCTTCGTGAAGATCGCGTGCAACGTGGCGCGGCCGGTGGGGACGTCGGTCAATCGGCTCGGGGAGCTGCTGGTCGGGTGGTTCGGGGAGCGCGCGGGGATGCCTGGGACGGCGCACGCCGTCGTGTTCCGGTTGGGGGAGGGCGGGTGGAGGGTGGAGCCGGTGGAGAGTTGAGAAATCGTGGTCGGCGTGTCAGGCTGGGGGTTGAGCCAGGCTGCACGCCGTCCCACACGATCCTCGCGCTCGCGGATTCCATGATCGCGGCCCCATCGAAGCGGAGCACTGATGAAGTTGCTGTCTCGACGCACCTCGATCCACCCTGGGGGCGTCTGGCCTCTGGTGGTCCTGCTCCTGATCTTCGTCTCTGCCTCGGCGTGCAGCGATGACGGCGAAGCCCCTCCGTCGGTGACGGTCGCTGAAGATTGCAGCGACCTCCAGGACAACGACAGCGACACGCTCGTCGACTGTGACGACCCGGACTGCACCGCGGACGCGCGTTGTCGCCGGATCGCCGGCGGTGAGATCTGCGACGATGGCGTGGACAACGACGAGGACGGGCTGCGCGACTGCGACGACCCTGACTGCACCGACGCGCAGAGCTGCCAGGTTCGGGCCGAGGTCTGTGGCAACCGGACCGACGACGACGGCGACGGCGACATCGATTGTGACGACGCCGACTGCGTTGATGACGCCGCTTGCGCCGCAGCAGGCCCCGAGGTCTGTGACGACACCGTGGACAACGACGGCGATGGGGTCGCCGACTGCGCTGATCTGGATTGCGTCGCAGACGTCAACTGTGTCGTTCCGGCGGAGGTGTGTGACGACACGATCGACAACGACCGCGACACCCTCGCCGACTGCGACGACCCCGACTGCGCCAATGATCCGGCGTGTGTCATTCCGGCGGAGGTGTGTGACGACACGCTCGACAACGACCGCGACACCTTCGCTGACTGCGACGATCCCGACTGCTCTGACGACCCGGCCTGTGTCGTCCCTGTGGAGGTCTGCGACGACACCGTGGACAACGACGGAGACACCTTCGCCGACTGCGACGATCCCGACTGTGCTGACGACCTCGCTTGTGTCGTTCCCGTGGAGGTGTGTGACGACACGCTCGACAACGACCGCGACACCCTGGCCGACTGCGACGACCCTGACTGCGCCGATGATCCGGCGTGTGTCATTCCGGTGGAGGTGTGTGACGACACGATCGACAACGACCGCGACGCTCTGACCGACTGCGACGACCCCGACTGCGTGGACGCTGCCCACTGTATCCCGGCCGAGGTCTGTGATGACACGATCGACAACGACCGCGACACCTACGCCGACTGCGACGACCCCGACTGCGTGGATGCCCTCAACTGCATCCCCGCCGAGGTCTGCGACGACACGATCGACAACGACCGCGACACCTACGCCGACTGCGACGACCCCGACTGCGCCGCCGCCGCGCACTGTAGGCCGGCCGAGATCTGCGACGACACGATCGACAATGACGATGACAGCTTCGCCGACTGTGATGACCCCGACTGCGTGGATGCCGTCCACTGCGTCCCCGCCGAGGTCTGTGATGACACGATCGACAACGACCGCGACACCTTCGTCGACTGCGACGACGCGGACTGCGTAGATGCCGTCAACTGCATCCCCGCCGAGGTGTGTGACGACACGATCGACAACGACCGTGACACCTTCGTCGACTGCGACGACCCGGACTGCGTGGATGCCGTCAACTGCATCCCGGCCGAGATCTGCGACGACATGATCGACAACGATCGCGACACCCTGGCCGACTGCGCCGACCCCGACTGCATTGGGGACGTCGCTTGCCTGGAGGTCTGTCACGATCGCGTGGACAACGACCGAGACACGTTGGTGGACTGCGACGACCCCGATTGTGCGGCGGACGCCGACTGCATCCAGATGGTGCAGGGGACGTGCGCGTGGCCGCTGGTGATCGACGGGGCGGGGAGCTACGCCGGCACCACGGCGCTTGCGCCGGATCAACAGCGCGCCGACTCGGCCGCGTGCGGCGAGCCGAGCCCGGAGGAGGCGTGGATGCTCCAGAGGCCGGGCGACACGACCGTCTGCGTGGACACGAACGGGTCGCCGATCGGTGACACAGCGCTCTTTGTGCGCCGTGGAGGGTGCGCAGACGGGGTGCAGGTAGCCTGCAATGACGACGCGGGCGCCGCGAACCGGTGGTCCCAGGCCCAGTTCGAGTTGACGGGAGGCGTGCCGTATTTCGTGTTCGTGCAGGGCTACGACAGCTCCATCGTGGGCGAATACAGCCTCCATGTCCGGTTCGGGCCATGCAACGTCCTGCCGTCGCCCGAGGTCTGTGACGACCACGTGGACAACGATCAGGACGGCGGGACCGATTGCGCGGATCTGGACTGCCTGGACGCGCCGAGCTGCGCGCCCGCGCCGGAGGTGTGCGACGACCAGTTCGACAACGATCGGGACAGCCTGACCGACTGCGCCGATCCCGACTGCGCGGCGGATCGGGCGTGCGTGTCGCTGCCCGAGGTCTGTGACGATGGGTACGACAACGACCACAACGGCGATCTGGATTGCTTCGACGCGGCGTGCGTCGGGGCGCCCGCGTGCCAGGAGATCTGCAACGACGGGCTCGACAACGATCTCGACACCCTGATCGACTGCGCCGACGTCGACTGCGCCGAAACGCCGGGGTGCATCGCGGGCGGTGGGACGTGCGCGTCGCCCTACCACATCCGGGGGGCGGGGACCTACGGCGGTGACCTCATGGACTCGGAGAGCCAGCTGGAGCCCGGATGTCGGGCGAGCTACGGCGCGCGCGAGGATGTGTGGTTGCTTCAGACCACGCGTACGACGTCTGTTTGCATCGACTCTGGCGGTGACGACAACAAGGTGCTTTACGCCCATCAGGCCGCGTGCGTCGCTGGCGAGGAGGTCGCATGTGACGCGACGCTGAGGCAGATCGAGTTCGTGGCGACCGCCGATGTGCCGTATTTCGTCGTGGTGGACGGGTATAACGCGGGGCCGACCTGGGAGCGGGCCTACCGCATCCATGTGCGGTTCGGCCCCTGCGCCACCTCGCCGACGGCCGAGGTGTGCGACAACTCTGTGGATGACGACCAGGACGGGCTCGAGGACTGCGACGACCCAGACTGCGTCGTCGATGCGGCGTGCCTGCAGGGGAGCGTGAGCTGCGGCGATCCGTTCGTGCTCACCGGGCCGGTGAGCGTGAGCGGAGACATCGGTGCGGGGCCGCCGCGGACGCGGGGAGCTGCGGTGGGACCGGCGCTGAGCAGGTGTGGTCGTTCACGCCGCCCCAGGACGGTCAGTACTGCCTCGACACACGCGGGTCGACCTTCGATGCGGTCCTCTACGCTCGGGAGGCGGACTGCAGCGCCGGGGCAGAGGTCGCATGCGACGACGACAGCGCAGGTCTGCAGGCGCAGATCGAGCTTGCGATGACCGCGGGGGAGACCTCGTTCGTGTTCGTCGACGGGCGTGTGGCGATGTCGGGGGTGTACGCGCTCAACGTGCACGCGGGGCCGTGCGCCGACCTCGTGGAGGTCTGCGACGATGGCCTCGACAACGACATGGACGGCGGCATGGACTGCGCCGACCCGGACTGCGCGGAGGCGCCGAGCTGCCAGGCGCCGGACGGGACGTGCGGTCAGCCGTTCATCATCGGGGGGGCGGGCATCTACACCGGTGACACGACCGGGGCGGCGTCGCAGCACGTCGGCGCGTGTACGTCCAGCAACGGCGAGGAGGAGGTGTGGGTGCTGCAGCCGGAGGTGAGCACGACAGTTTGCCTCGGCCTGACCGGCGGGACCTACAACCTGGAAGACATGTATGTGCGTGCGGGCGGATGCGCGACAGGTTATCACGAGGTCGCGTGTGGCCACGTCAACGCAGGTCCTCGGCTCGAGGTTCAGGCGATGGCGGGGGAGCCCCTGTTCGTCATCGTCGACTCTTACAACCTCGGGCAGACGTATCCGTACACGTTGGAGGTGCGGTATGGGCCCTGTGGCACCGCGCCGTCGGCCGAGGTGTGCGACGACAGGTTGGACAATGATCAGGATGGCGCATCCGACTGCCTGGACAGCGACTGCGCCGGGGCTCCGGCGTGCCTTGAGGGCGCCGGGAGCTGTGAGGAGCCGTTTGTGGTGAAGCGTCCCGGCACGGTGATCGGCGAACTGGCGGGCAGCGGGGCGACCTTCGAGGGGAGCTGCGGCGGGACCGCAGGGACGGACGTTGTCTGGTCGTGGACCGCGCCGCGCGATGGCGCGGTCTGCCTCGACACGGTCGGCTCAACGTTCGACACCGTGCTATACGTGCGGCAGGGCGACTGCGGGACAGGCGCGGAGGTCGGGTGTGACGACAACGGGCTCGGACTCTGGTCGAGGCTTCAGCTCGACGCCACGGCCGGGACCACCTATTCCGTCTTCGTCGATGCCCGGGTGGCCGCCGAGGGCACCTACCACCTCAACCTGCAGGACGGCCCATGCGCAGCTCTCACGGAGGTTTGCGACGACGGGCTGGACAACGACCGCGACGGCGCGGCCGACTGCGCCGACCCTGACTGTGTGGGCGATCCGGCGTGTGCGGTGGCGGAGGGCACCTGCGAGCGGCCGTTCGTGGTGCCTGGGCCTGGAGCGCTCCGCGGTGACACGACGGGGGCCCTGGCGCAGCACTTTGGCCTCTGCGCGCAGGCCGACGGCGAGGAGGACGTGTGGGTGTTCCAGACCGAGGTGGATACGGCTGTCTGCCTCGATCTGAGCGGCAGCCCATACACGCTCTCGGATTTGTACGTCCGTGTCGGTGGCTGTGACTCGGGCTACCAGAAGCTCGCCTGTGCGCACGACAACAGCGGACCTCAGCTCCAGGTGAACGCCCGTGCGCACGTGCCGACCTTCGTGTTCGTGGACAGCTACAATCTCACCCAGACCCATCCCTATACGCTTGACGTGCGGTACGGCCCCTGCGGGGTGGCGCCGTCCAGCGAGGTGTGTGACGACGGCGTCGACAACGACCAGAACAGCCTGATTGACTGCTTCGACCCGATCTGCGCTGCCGAGCCGGCCTGCATCGCCGGGGCCGGGGTGTGCGGCGAGCCGTACCTGTTCCCGCAGCTCGGGACGTACGGTAGCCCGATCGATGACGCCACCGCCGATACGGTCGGGAGCTGCGGTGGCCAGGGGCTCGATGAGGTCTGGAGCTTTGCGCTGCCGGAGTCCGGGTTGGTCTGCTTGAGCACGTTGAACAACGCCTTCGACACCGTGTTGTACGTGCGGGAGGGCGAGTGTGGCGCGGGCGTGGAGGTCGCCTGCAACGACGACACGGTGGGGACGAGCTCACAGGTGGAGTTCATGGCCCAGGCCAATACACCCTACTTCGCCTTCGTCGATGGTCACGACGCGGCCTCGCAGAGCGGCGTCTACGGCCTCGAGCTGTACGCTGGCAGCTGTGGCGATCGGGAGGAGGTCTGCGGCGATCAGCTCGACAATGACGTCAACGGGCATGTGGACTGTGGGGACCCGGCGTGTGCAGCGGACACGCGCTGTCGCGCCGGTTCGGTGCCCATCGCTTCGCCAGGGCAGTCGATCACGCTCTCTGGGGCGCTGGACGGCACCGAGGCGGCCTGGGCCCGTCCTTCCGAGGGCTGCAACGCCGGGAGCGGCTCGTATTACTTCGATACGTTCGGGATCGTGAACGACTCACCGGTACCGCGGACCATCACGGTCACCGCCGCGTGGGGAGGCGACGGTTATCTGCACCTGTTCCACACCCCCTTTTCGAAGAACCGGGTGACGGAGTGCATCATCGGGGACGACGACTACATCACGGGGCGGGGCAGCCAGATCGCCGACCAGGTGATCCAGCCGGGGGAGGTGCTTGTTGTTGTCGCATCCACGTACAGCCAGGGTGCCGTGATCGGCCCGTACACCATCGAGGTGATGACGCGGTGAGGGCTCAGCGCCCGTCGACGCTGATGCGGGTGACGCTCCAGGTCCCTGCGGTCGGTGCGTCGAGGTGCCGCGCGAGGGTGCGGCCTGCGTAGCGGGAGGTGACAACCCAGCTCAACGACCAGACGCCCTGAGGGCTGCGCTCGGCGCGGGCCAGAGGGAGGCGAGCGCCGAACGCCACGAGGCGCGGGTCGAGGTCGGGCGGCCCTGTGAGCTCGATCAAGAGGGTCTGGCTGGCGATGTAGCCGCCGCTGAGCTCACCGGGCAAGACGAGATCCCAGGGTTGAGTGGGTGCGAAGGCGCGCTGAGGTGTCGGGCCGTCGAGCGTGCAGGGCCGGCCGGCGGCTGCGGTGTTGGCGGAGCAGGGGAGCGCGCCGTCGAGGGGGTCGGCGGGGAAACGGTTGACGTGCAGGATGGGGGTGAGGGCGGTGGGCACCCCGGCGAGGCGGAGGGTCCAGCGTCCTCGTTGGGGCGTGCCCTCGAAGCGGGCGAGCCCGGTGACGCGCTCGGGGCTCCAGGTCCGGCCCGTGGGCGCGCCGAGGTCGATTGGAGGCAGCCCGAGGTCGGTGGCGGTGAGCGTCACGACGGCTTCCGGGCCCAGCGCCACGTCGGTGAACTCGAGCTCCAGCCGATCGATGCGGCATCGGTTGCCCTGTCCGAGGTCGAAGGTCACTTCGCCACCCGCACTTGTCCCCGCGAACACGCCCTGGCGCTGCCGTTCGTCATAGGGGCAGGGAGGCAGCGGGACGTCGACCAGCCGGGTTCCCTCGTCGTTGAGGGCCGCCACCCGGAAGTCCAGCACGCTGATGGCGCCGTCGGTCTCGTTGGCTGTCAGGACCTCGCTGCTGCCGTTGCCGTCGAGGTCCGCGACGAGGATGGCCCGAGGGTTGTCGCCGGTGGGGACGTTGCGTAGCGGCTCGAACAGCCCGTTGCCGCGCGACGCGAAGAGGTCGATGGAGTTGGAGCTGCCGATCGAGACGACCAGGTCCAGCCGGTGGTCGCGGGTGACGTCCGCGGCGGCGACGGCGCTCGGGGTGCCGGTCAGCGGCAGGACGAGGGCTCGGCCGAAGCGCGAGCCGTCGGGGGTTGGCCGGTTGGGCAGGACCACGAGGTCGTTCGAGGTGGCGCTCGCGAAGACCAGGTCGCGGAGGCCGTTTCCGTCGAGGTCCACGGCGATCATGTCGGTCGGGATGCGCTGGTTGAGCGCCAGCGCGCAATCGAAGGGCACGGTGGTGGTGCAGTTGGGCTGCCGGGCGTCGTCGAACTCGACCCACTCGATAGCGACGTTGGCGTGGCCGACGATGATCTCGGGCCGGTCGTCGCCAGTGATGTCGGCCACGAGGACGCTCGTGGCGCGGTGGTAGCTCCCGTAGGTGGTCGAGCCGGCACCGGTCGGCAGGCGGACGTCAGCGGCGAAGCTGCCGTCGCCGCGGCCCTTGAGGAACGAGACATCCTCGTCGAGTCGGTTCACGGTGACGAGGTCGGGGCGGTTGTCGCCGTCGAGGTCCGCGACGTCGAGGTCGACGGGGGCTCGGCCGACTACGAAGGTGGTGAGTGCGCCGAGGAGGGTCGCGTCGCCCGTGCCCCGCGCCACTGCGACGCGGTCTGCCGACGGGAGCAGGAGGATCACGTCGGCGATGCCGTCGCCGTTGAGGTCCGTCACCTCCAGCCGGGTCGCGGGCACGCCCGTGGCGTAGGTCAGGCGCAGCTCCCACGGAGGCGTGGAGCTGTACACCGACACGGCGCGGTCCTCGATGGTGATGAGCTCGGGGACTCCGTCACGGTCGAGGTCTGCGACGCGAACCGCTGTGGGACTGCCGCCGACGGGGATGCGCAGGTCGGACTGGATGCGCTCGTTGACCTTGCCGAGGAGGAAGGACACATCGCCGGGGGAGGTCGAGACGACCAGGTCGCACACCATCGCCCGTGGTGTCGCTCAGCACGACCTGCAGCGGGTGGTCGCCGACCGGGACCCGCGTCTCCCCGGAGAACCCGCCGTCGCCGCGTCCACGGAGCACGCTGACGGTGCCGG
>Ga0100377_1003540_pt1 | contig 12480 bp, 6 predicted proteins | sample CryGeymeta201501_FD_83664 | JGI IMG/M metagenome (GOLD analysis project Ga0100377, IMG submission 83664) | Groundwater microbial communities from Crystal Geyser aquifers in Utah, USA - Crystal Geyser metaG 2015-01 | ecosystem: Environmental > Aquatic > Deep subsurface > Groundwater | place: USA... | reverse complement strand
TCTTTCATTAAAGAAACTAAAGGAGAAATTACAACTGTTAAATGCCTAGTTGCCTCTCCTCTCATTAATGCTGGCAATTGAAAGGTTAAAGATTTACCTCCGCCTGTAGGAAATACTGCAACAAAAGATTTACGCTGTAAACCAGCTAAAACTGCTTGTTCTTGTAAACTTATTTTTCTATGCTCCTCAAACTTTCTGAAATCTGCATAATCAAAATACTTTTTAAGTGCCTTCTTAGGATTAAGTTTTATTGAGCAATAGCTGCAATTTGGATTTTCACAGCTTTTAAATCTAATAGTTTCTAAAATTTCATCTGCTTTTGGGTATTCATGTCTAACCCATGCAGGTAATATAGCATCATTGTCACCTAATTTAAACAATGTAAATACATAAGAAAATTCAACAGGGTATTCATTTATGTAAAAATCTAAACTATTATCAGAGCAATAATCATCACCAATTATTGCTTCAACATTTAATTCATTTGATAAATTATTATCTGTATAACTTGCAAGCTCAAAAAACACATTAAAGTTTTGGTTATTTCTTAATAACTTATAATAAAATGCCTTAGTTTTTTCTTCTAGCTGATTAAATTTATTAAGCTCTTTAGCCAATAAATCTTCAGTAAGCTTTGAATCGGATAATGGATTATTAACTTCTGATGCGTTAACTACTTTATAACCTTTGAATAATTTATGATTTGGGCGATTAACAAATAAAATAGGCGACCATAAAAGTGTATCAATAAACTTTTTACCATTAAAAATATCCTCACCTAATCTTTTTTTAAGCTCTGGTATATCGTGTTTTAAAATATTATGACCACAAATATACTTAGCTTGCTTAATCCATTCTTCTAGCCGTTTGGTATTAGACTCATGCAATTCATTCCCTAAAAAGGTTGCTCCATAAACAACTTTATTAGATTTTGGATTTGTTTCTATGTCTAAAAAAAGAATATTTTTCAATCTATTTTAATATTAGAATTGTTTGTGTCATATTTTAATGTTAATCAATAATTCTAAATAGTAGTTATTATAGTGCCTTAGTTTATATTTCTTTAAATATTTAATATATAACACTTATTTATCTACCTTAAAGATTATTTAACACTAATAAATTATCTTTTTCCAATCTTTATCAGATTACTACAGATTTCTTCTATCTTTTCTTCAACCTCACTTTCTGGAAGTAATATTTTGTTTCCGTCAAAGTTTAATTTTTTTAATAAATCTTCAATTTCACTTGGGAATTTAGTAGTTGAATTGACATAAAAACTTATAGCATATATATTTTCACTTTCATAATTAACTTCTATTGCTAAATCATCCTCTTTGTATTTAAATCCCTGAAAAACGATACAAGGTTCTTCCCAAGAAGAAGTACTTTCCCAGTAATAAATATCTTTAAATGGGAGAAATTCTTTCTGATTAAATTTTCTTTCAAATAAATCCCAACTGAAAATTTCTTTGTGACGACCATTCATTTGTCCTTTTGATAGTAAATAAATTTTATCATCAGAATACCATCGAATTTGTCTATATTGACAATAAGAAATATTGTCTGGATTATTTATTAAGTATTTTCTCCAATCAAGTACACTATCAGAATTAACTAAGTTCTTTAAGCTATTAAGAATATTATTTTTATCTATATCGTTCAACAATTCTTTTAATATTAATGATTTTTCATCATCATTAAAAACTTTTCTCCAATTTTCTAATTTTGTTCTTAATGCCTCTTCAAAAACACAAAATGTATAATTTTCACTATCACCTACTTGTGGAAGATAGTCTCCTTTTGAAAGAAGTGCTCGTTGAAATAAAAAGTTGTAGTTCTCTTTGAATTTTGGATTAAATAATTCGGATAATTTTATAGAATAATCTTCAAAAAGTGTTTTATCATAATTATCAGAATTATTTTTTGAATATTGTAAAATAAAACCTATTTGTCCATCAAAATAGGAATGTTGTTCAATCTTTATAAAGTGATTTTCCCAATTTTTATCTTTTAATATTAATCTAGCTTTTAGACTTTCTTCTTCTCTCTGCAATTTTGAAAAATATTTGATTGTATCACTAGAAGAACTTATAAAAGTATAAATATCAGAAATGTTATTACTCAGTTCTTTTATAGAGAGAATGGCATCTTTATAGTTAACAGGACTTTGAATAAGTGTATTATTAATTAAGTTATTGGTTACTCTCATCCAATTATCAAAAACAACTTTATTATTTTTATTTATTAAATTATACTTAATAAAGAAATGACTTAACGAATAAAAACGTAATCTCTGCCAATAATTTGGATAAGATGATAAAAAGTTTTTAAAAATATCATTATCATCATCGTAACCAATCAGACCATCAAATACATTTATAATTCGATCAACATATTTATCGTCTTTATATACCTGATTATAAGTGTCAAATAGATTGTAGTTGTCAACAAACTCTCTATCAATTTCATTTTCTTCAGTATAAAAATTAAGGGTAATATTTTTAAAGAAGTTGAAGAATTTTTCATCTACATTTTTTGTTGTTATTTCTGTGTTTTCTTGTTTTTCCAAATTCCAGAAAATATCTAACCATTCATTATCTAATTTTGATTTATGGTCTATGGACTTTAAGTATTTTGAAAAATTTGCTTTGAAGTTTTCAAATTCAGTCAGAGGTTTACCTCTTGCGTTCATTTTAATATAAAGCTCATCAGTTAATTTAAACTGCTCAAGTGGTAAAAATTGAAAAGTAATATTAATTTCTTGTTCTAATTTTTCAAATAAAGGTTCTTCAATATCTTTAAACTTATTGTGAATAGTATCTAGCATATTTAACATAGCAGACACGGTAGGATCAAGTTCCCAAGATAAAAAATACCACTTACTATCTGTAATTATGTTGCTGATACTTCCATTGATTGAATTGTAATCAATATTTTCTAAAACAAGGTTTTTGCAAAAATCTTCTGAACTTACTCTTGTTTCATAGGTAAATTTTGAAAGAATTGTTTTTGTTTCATCTGTTAATTTATTTTCTTTTAAGGCAATATACCAATGAATTAAGAATAAAGTTGTTAAACGCTGTTGTCCGTCAAGCGGAATGAGCATATCATTCTCTACTCTACCATAAACAAAATCAAGGTTTAACTCTTCTTTATTCGTTATCGAATTTTTTAAGTCATCTAAGAATTTATCTACAATTTTTACTATTACAACATCCTTTCTGCCTTGAGCATAATCTCGTTGAATTTTCGGGATTTCAATTTTATAATTATTAATTAATTCCCAAAAAGAATATTTAGTTTTCATCATCAGGTAAAAATTCGTTTAATTTTGTTTTAATTTCAGTTAAATATGATGCCCTATCTTTTTTTGTCCACTCTGAATTTTGAGTTACATCTTTACTATAATATTTAAGAAATACATTTTTTGTACAAATAGGAATAAATGAACCTTTTTCGTCTAGTTCAATTATTTTATCTCTTTTTATTGGGAAAATATTATTATTTAATGCTGAATTATCTCCTATTGAAAGTAAAGCCATATTATTAATTGAATGTATATTTATGCTTTCTTTATCGGTATATTTACTAAAGATTTCTTCTTGCAGATTTACAAAAAAATCATTTTCAATTTTATCTTCATTTAAAAGGTTATTAATTTTCAATAAAATTTCTTTCTCATTAATATTTTGGTAGTATCCTTTTTGCTCTTCTAAAAGAAGTCTTCTTTGTTGCTCTGTTTTTAAATCCTCTGAATTTTGAGCATGTATATGTTCTAAACTCCAATTTTCTTCAATATATCTTTCAAAAGGAAATTTTGTAAATTTGCTATTCATTGTTGAAATAACATTAAACAAAAGCAATATTTCACCTATAAGTTTACTATTATCTTGATATGATAATTCAATAATTTCTTTAATTTTCTCTCTCTCAAATTTCTTCTTTATATCATTGCTAATTAATTCGATTAATTTCCTTTTGAATTCTGATTTTGAAATATTACTTGATAATACTTTTATTTGCTCAACATCATTACCAATGTGAATTAAATAGCCTATTAAATGATAATATTCATTGTTGTTATACCATTCTTCAAAAGTCCTAAAATATATTTTTATTTCTTCCCATAATTCACCCTTTGATTTTATTTTGTTATTTATCAAGCTGTTGAATATATAAAAAGTATAATAATTATCAACTGATTTATTTATTTTAATAGAAACTTCATCTCGATATTTATTTGCAATTAAATCAAAGATAAATTCAATTTTTGTTGGCTTTGATTTGTTGGATTTATTTAAAAAAAACCAAAAATTCTTATTTTGTAAAGTGTTTTCTATATTATCCCATTCGTAAGCAAGTTTCTGCTGGTGTTTTTCTCTTTCTTTATTTGTTTGACTACTTTCGATAAAGAATAATGCTTTAATAAGTTCAGCATTGGTAAGTAGAATTTTACCCATATTGATTCTCGTGAAAATGTTTTTTGCTTCATCTTCACTTTGTGTTTTTACATTATACCAAATAAATCGGATATTATTTGCCATATCCTTATCGTCTTTGTAGTCAACTTTTAGCAGAGTATTTAAAAAATCTGCTTTATTAATATTCATTTCCTCAAACCATTTTTTTATAGTTAAATAGGCTTTACTTATATGATAGAAATCTATATTTTTATTATTTTCTTCTTCAATATTTAATATTTCTTCTAAAAATTTTTTACTACTATAATCCTCCTTTTCTCTGGTTTCATAAGATATTGAGAATTTTTCAAATGAGCTAAACATGATTTTTCTTGCTTCTTCAAGATAGGATAAAAGAATGTATAGAGTAGTAAGCCTCTGTTGTCCATCTATAACTTCCCAACTTTTATTTTCTTTTTCAGATACAACAATTGGTTGAAGGCAATAAAACTCTCCTTTTTCTTTGTCTTTATTTTGAAATTCAAGAATATCTTCTAATAAATCTGTTACCTCTCTTTCATTCCAACGATAACCTCTTTGATAAGATGGAATGAAAAAGTTTTTATCTAATAAATTGTCAACAGGTATTAATTTTAATTCATCCATTTATTTTTTTTTATTGAAACATTTTATAAATCTCAGGCTATTCTAATTTTATTTTTTACTCCAACTCTAATTCATTTTGTTCATCTTCTCCGGGTAACTCCAACGCTTTTACAGATTGTATGGCATTTCCTGCAATTCCTTTAATGGAGGCGTGCATATCAATCGTATTTGTAGTTACTTTATCAATTTGTTTTTCACGCTCTTTCCAAATACGTTGCATGGCTCTTTTTTCACTATCCAATGCAGTTTTCATTGAGGTAAAACCTTCAACAATAGCTTCGATTTGCATGCGGAACTGGTTACTAGTTAAGTAATCATAAAGCATGTGCATTTTATCGCCTTTGTTTTCTTGTGAACTTACAGCTAGGTTGATTTGAACAATAGATTCACGCAACACATTACAAAGCCCTTTAAATTCATCGTAATTACATATCCAAATCCCGTCTTTTAAACCCATTCTGTCCATATCGGAAGGCATTACTTCGGTTACTAAAACACCTATGTTTGCACCCTTATCACGAATATCGTTTTTAAATTTCTCTATCCAACTGGGTTGAAAATCTTTGGTACGCTTACTTTCGTAGTAAATCTTACCACAATTTTGTTCTGTTCTTGTATTCACAATTTGAATACAATCGCCACCTCTAGCACCCTTTTTAATTTCTTCTATGGTATCTAATGGAAACTGCATTGCCAACCATTCTTCAATCGCTAATTCTTGTACTTCTCCCTGCATTTGCATAGAGCCTTGCTCTTGCTTACGTTTCATTTCTTCAGTAAGCTTTTTTTGGTCTTCCAATTGTTTTTGCATTTCTTTAAAACGCAACTCATTTTTATCTTCCTCAGCCTTTCTTATTTTGTCTTTCTCTAAAAGTAAAATTTCATTGAGTTTTTTCTGTGCTTCGGCTTCAACAGCTTCTTTTAACTCGCTTTTTTCACGTTTTAGTTTTTCAATTTCTGCTTTAGAACGGTTGAGTTCTTTTACTTTTTCCGATTGCTCGTTTAGCTCTTTTTGTAATGCAGCAAATTGATCCGATTGTTCCTCCAAAAGTTTAGCTTTTAGCTTTTCTTCCATCAAGTTTTTTTCTTCTTTCAGCTTTTTATCAAAACGCTCTTGAAACAATTCATTCTCTTGCTTTTTCTTTTCTTCAAAAGCCAGTTTATCTTGTTTTAACTTCTCTTGTTCTGCTTCGTATTTCTTTTTCTCCTCTGCAATTTGAGCTTGGTACTTTTTATTGATTTCATCTTCTAATTGATGTGCCAATATATCTTGAACATCAATGGAAGTTCCACAATTGGGGCATTTTATTTGATTGGTAGTACTCATTTTTTTAATCTTTTGGATGTATTTTCAATCTGTTTTATAAAATCTTGTTCTACTTTAGAAAGTTCATTTTTATTTTGCTCTTTGTATTTATCATATTCCAAGTGAGCTTTATCTAATGCAGTTTGATGACTTACTTTTCCTGCATTTTGTAAAATATCATTTCCTGTCATGGTTAAAAAATCGTCTAAACGAGCCGACCAATCTTTCATGTACATTGGCTTACGATTTAAAGCTTGTAATTCGGCTAATTCTAAATAAGCAGTAACCATTCTATTAAGTACATCTAATTCTTCTTTATTTAGGTAATTTTTGGCTATTTCCGTTTCTTTTTTAGTAGGCTTATCTCCTTTAAAATTGGTTAATCCCAAGTGTTTTTTTGAAGCATCTATCCGTTCAAAAATAATTTCTGCTGCGGTATGTCCGTGTGCTGCCCAGTGCATTTTGTTTTGAATGGTTTTAAAAAGCTCTATTGAAATTTCTGCTTGTGGTTCATAATCAACACTGGTAGCATAAATGTCTAATACTTTTCGCCAAAATACTTTTTCTGACGAGCGTATATCTCTAATACGAGCCAATAACTCATCAAAGTAATTTCCTCCTCCTGTTTCTTTCAACAAGTCGTCATTCATTGTAAATCCTTTTACAATATATTCTCGCAAACGAGCTGTTGCCCATTGGCGAAACTTTGTACCCTGAACACTTTTTACACGGTAACCCACCGAAATAATTACATCTAAGTTGTAATACTTAACCTCTTTATCTTGTGTTTTCCCTTCAATAGCACCATGTTGAGTGGTGTGTCGGAAATTCCGACATACCAAAGCTTCTTCTAATTCGCCTTCTTTAAAAATATTAAGAATATGCTCTGCAATGGTGCTTCTTCCTTTACCCAAAAGTTCTGCCATTTGAGCTTGTGTTAACCATACTGTTTCGTTTTCTAACCGAGTTTCTATCTTGGTTTGACCATCTTCGGTTTGGTAAATAAGTATTTCAGAATTGGTGTTCATGGAGTGGTTGCTTTTATCTATTTATTAATTCTAAATGTTTCTCTTATGTATAAGTGAAACATATTTCAAATAATTGAAAACATGATAGTTGGGTGCACTTAAAAATGAACTCGTTTGTTCTACAATTATATGTTTTCTATTATTCAATTGGATAATAATAACATGTTTTTAATCACAATTTGGGCATTTTATTTGGGTGGAGTTTTCATAGTTTTTTTATTTTAATGCCAGGCAATTTCAATAAACAACTAATATTTCGTTCAACAATATCATTTCTATAGTCTATTTGAGTTTGACTGGCGGTAAAATAAACTTGTTTACGTGCCCTTGTTACTGCAACATAAAATACGCTTAATTCTTCAAGAAACTTGCGTTCAGTTTTCTTTGTAACCGTTAGATTGCAGCCTGTCCCACAACCACATTCCCCACATAGTCCGTAAAAATTCGGAAATGAAAACGCCTCCATATCAGGAATAATCACAAAGTCCCACTCCAAACCTTTAGAACCATGAACGGTAGAAATAATAATTTTAGCATCAACAAACTCAACATACTGTTTCAACCCATTATGTTCAAAGGTGTCTTTAATTAGGGCTATTTTTTCATCATTCGCTAAAAAAGAGAAATCACTAAATATTTTGGATAAAAAAATCTCCAAAAGATTAAACAAAGATGATGTTAAAGCATCTGTACTGGTGTTTTTAGTTTTAATCTTACTTATTAAAGTAGATGCCATTTTCTTGGTTACACTATCTTTTATCCTTAATAACTCGATAAATTCAAATAGACAATCACGATTAAATTTCACATAATTTACATCATCATCAGTAAATAGTCCATAAAAAAACGGAATAGATTTTTGATTAAATTCTTCTATGATTGCATTAATATTATTTCCTCTTTGTTTAACCAATATAGCAACCTTTGAATTAGGAAATTGCTCCGTTAGCTTTAAAGCCTTATCGATTAGGTATTCTGCTTCTGTTATTTGATTATCGAATAAATAAAACTCAATATTTGCAGTTTCTAAAATAGAAGGCGATATTGGATTTTCCGCATTTCTTCTAATATTATTATCTAAAACAAGCATTTCTTTATTATGCTGAAATCTATAATTTTTATCAAGTTGAATTTTTTCAAGTTTAAATTGTTTCTCTGAATGAGAGAGTAAATTTGGAACCGCACCTATAAAACCATAAATACGTTGCAAAGAATCCCCCATTAAAATAATATTGGAGTTATCTGAAAACATATAACTGAGAAGCCAATAACTTAACACATTTGTATCTTGGTATTCATCCACTAAAATAGTGTTATATAATTTTTGATAAAAATTACGAATGACTTCATTATCCTTTAGTAATTTACAAGATAATGATAAAATGGCATTGTATGGGATTACTTTTACAGGTAGTAGTTCAGTAATTACAGTATTGTTATATGTTTCAATGTTGTTTTTTATATAGGTTCCATCTACATTTTTAACAGCAGAATTAAATTTCGATAATATTTCAGCATTTGCATAGCTTAGTCCAGTAATTGATTGCATTAAAGTTTTAGTATTGCTATCATCAACCGATTGCAATTTATCAATTTCAATTAGATTGGTGTGAATTTTATAACCATAGCGTTTCAAAATTCTACGAGCAAATCCGTGATAATTAGAAACTAACATTTTATCAGAAATACTAAAATCTGATTTCGTTCCTTCTAAAATAATCGGGATATTTTGAGTTACATCTTTTTTAATTTTATATGCTGCGTTTACGCTAAATGTAAGAGCAAGTAACCGTTTAGGATATGGTATTTGATTTGATGCCAACATATAGGCAATTTTACTTACCATTGTTTTTGTTTTACCACAACCAGCGGGTGCTTCAATAAGCAATCTTTTTGCTTGTGAGAAAATTATTTCTAATTGCTTCTCATCATCAAAGTGACTTGTTTTAAGTTTGTTTTCTATTGTTTGATTGCTCATTACTTAGATAGTTCTACTGCTTTAGAAATTACTGTTTTGTAAACAGCAGGTATATCATCTACCAATATTTGTTCTCCAATTAACTTACCTAATGGATATGATTTTTTCCCCGATAACCAAGTCAAATAAAATGCTTTTAAATTCACAATATCAGTTTTTGGAATATCTGATAATTTTAAATCGGTTGTAAATTCTGTTGTAGTAATTTTAAATGCCTTGACTGCATATTTATTTAATGAGCCTGCCTGAACTAATGCATTCTCCCCTTCATATTCTTTTACTAAATCACTTAAAAAAACTTCCTTACCTGTATCAATTAATGAAACTAATTCCTCTTCAAAATCTTTTTTACTTGTGATATAAAGTGGAGCTGTTGTTGGTTCATTGTTATCCTTATCGCCAACGCCCACAGAAGGAATATCAAACTTTGCGACTAATTTCATTAAAATATCAATAGTTTTAACTTCGCCACCTCGTGATTGAATTACGCAAATACCTAAATCATCAAAATCAACTGCCATTTTTGTAGCAAAATGTATAAAACTTCCTTCTTCTGAAACTCCTTCCACAAAGATTACACATCTTGAAAAAAATGCCTCCTTAATAAACGGAAATTGCATATATAAATGTTTAGAATATTGAGGGTCTAAAGCAATTTCAGAACCTGATTTAATTTTTGTACCGCCATTACTTGGATAAAGCCTTATTATTTGCTTATAATCATTTAATAAAATATTAGGAGAATGAGTTGCAACAATTATTTGACCATTAAAACCATCAATATCAAATAACTCTTTTACCAATTGCTGAAATTCAGAGTTCTTATTTGAAATAATATTGTTTAAATATTTTATCAAGGAGCGTTGCATATAAGGGTGTAAATGAATTTCTGGTTCATCTAAACCAATAATTAAAGAAATATGTTTGGTATGCTCTGTTTCGTGTTCAAATATCCCTTTTTCTCTTCTCTGCTCTTTAATGTACTGGATACGCTCTAATATTGATAATGTGATAAGTATCAAAAACTGAACTCCATATCCTGATTTTGTCAAAGATTCTCCCTTTTCATCTTTCAACACAATGATTTTTGATAATAAATTTTCTAAATCACTTTCAGAACTTGCATTAATTTTAAAATCATTGAAGGTTTTTAACTTTGAAATTTTAGAATTTATACTCCCCAATAATTCCGTTACCTTTTGCTCATTAATAAAATCAGTATCCGATAATTGTTTTTCCTCTAAAAACTTAGCAACAATGGTTGATAAGAATCGTCCCACCCCTTTTCCCTTATCAAAATTGATTTCAGAAATTGGGTTACGCAATGAATCATAATAAATAAAATTAATGCACCTTAGAACTGATGGCTGAATAAAAGTATTCGTTTCTGTATGATAAAATTCAATATTATCATCTGTTGTCAATTGTCGGCAAGTGATGTTTATTAAATGAAAATCTTCTGTATCAAATAAGTCTTCAAAGTGCCCAATTTCAATATCCTCCAGTTTTAATTGGAGATTAATTTCTATCGGTTTTGAAATATCAGTAAAGTCATTGAATTTAAAAGCTCTATTAGTAAAGAGGATTTGAAAGATATTTAACAAATTTGATTTACCTAAATTATTTTCTCCAACAATAAAATTGCAATTGTCTTCAAATGAAACTTTTTGTCCATCAAGATTACGGTAGTTATTTATTTCTATTTTCTTTATTTGCATTACGTCTATTTTTCGTTAGAACTTTCCACAATTTTAATTTCTTCCTCACTTAACCCATACAACTCATAAACCATTTTATCTATTTCCTTATCGGTTTTTTCTATTTCGGTTTTTAGGGCTTGGGCTTCTGCTTTTTTGGTTTCAAAAACTTCCATCCACTCCATTTCTTGGAGTTTTGTTAATGTTGTGCCTTTGGCTGTTTTAATGGCTTTGTTTACCTCTTTTATAAAATCAGCAAAAGTTAATTCATGCCAGTTTTGAAGTTTTGTTGTGAGTTTTTCAATTGAAAATTGAGATTTAATATATTTAGCAAAGTTTATTTCTACGGATTCTAAATCTACTCTATATTGATTTGCATTCTTCCCTAAAATTATAGCAATATCTGGATTATTGAATACTTTAAAAGGTATTTGCTGTAAAAGCAAATTATTTACACTGATGTACCCTCCAGCCATATGCTTATCTGAAAACTTGCTTTCAAAAAACCAATTCATCAATTTTGAATTTATGATTATAATTATTTGTTTTAAAATATCTATTTCACCACAAATACTATAAACACTAACCGCAGGAGCATAATCTCCATTAGTATCTAATGATGCCTCAATTTTTTTAGTCATTCCTGCAACCATTATTTTGGGTCTCGAAAAAAGAGCCCATTTACCTTCAGAGATAATTTCGGAATCGTATGTTATAAAAGGTTCAACATAATCTTTTTTTAAATATCTTGTAATATTTCTTTTAAAAATATAAGGGTCAATATTGCCCGTTACAGTAAGTTTTTTAGAATTATTATTAATTCTGCCATCAGTCACACATTTTGAATAGTTAGTAAATTGAAATCCATTTATTCCAGGCTCAAATGAAAGAACATTATTAATTGTGTTTTTTTGATTCTCTATTTTGGATATACAGTTGTCAAATTCTTTATTTACAGAATCAATATATTTCATATCAATATAATCCCACTTCCTAGTAAGTCCAAACTCTTCAAAAGCCCCTTCTTTAACAATTATTCTATCAACAATTGTAGAATTCGATACTTGCTTCTTTAAAGTGATGATTATTGGATAAACGGATGCATCAATAAAAACATTTACATTTGAGTAATCTACTATTTCCAAAAAAGTAAAATCATTTTTTATTAACTCTAACAAACTTTTTGAATACTTAGCAGCTAAAAATTTATTGGGAATTATATAAGAAATTACACAATCACTTTTTAATATTTGAATTCCTTTTTCAATGAAAGGAATATAAATATCATAATTACCAGATTTTGCACATTTATAAACATTATTCCAATAATTTATTTGGTCAATCATTCCATTTCGGTGCATCTCTTTATTAGACACATAAGGTGGATTGCCAATCACCACAT
>Ga0100377_1003536_pt1 | contig 12487 bp, 8 predicted proteins | sample CryGeymeta201501_FD_83664 | JGI IMG/M metagenome (GOLD analysis project Ga0100377, IMG submission 83664) | Groundwater microbial communities from Crystal Geyser aquifers in Utah, USA - Crystal Geyser metaG 2015-01 | ecosystem: Environmental > Aquatic > Deep subsurface > Groundwater | place: USA... | reverse complement strand
CAGGGCTTACGCGACGACTGGGTCAACGAGATAGTTCCGGCAGGAGATTCGCTCTGGTTCGCCACCTCCCGCGGAGTATACGTGATTCCTGATTCCGGGAAGCCCGAATGGCTATTTCCTCAGGGCTCCCCAGCTGAACGCGATTTCTGGGAAGACCCTGAAGTCAATGTCCTCGTGCCGATAAAGCCTTTTGTTTTCATTGGAACAATGTCCAATGGGGCATTCCGCCTGGGGCCCGACGGCCATGAGACGAAGCTGAAGGGAACCGCGGGGAATATCCAGGCAATGCTACTCTGGCGCGGCGCCCTTTGGGTCGCGGGCGCCAATGGAATATGGCGGATCGACCACCACCTCGCCCGCCCCGCCACTGCGAACAAAGCCGGCTTTTGGTCCGATGGGTGCCAGTTCAAATCCCTTGCGATTTCCTCAAAAGGAACCCTTCTCGCCGGAACCCTTGACGGACGGATTTTCGAAACAAATGACGGAAAGACCTTTTCTCTGATTCTAAAATTCTCCGACGGCGCATTTCGACGACCTTGATCGCCCATGATCTTCAATAAGTGAGGCAGAATGATGGCCATTAACCCCCTTTTCATGAGAAATCACCCGCTCTTTTTCGTTCCGGTTCCGGTTCCGGTGTTGATGTTAATGTTAATGTTAATGTTAATGTGTTCGTTTTCCCTGGAGGTTGATGCCGCCAAACCGGCCAAGGCTGCTAAGGCTGCTAAGGCTGGTTCTGCAAAGGCTGCAACTGCTGCCAAGGCAACCACCGCATCAGCGACGGTTGACGCTTCGAAGGCAGTCTCCGCCCCCGTTCCGGCTGCGAACCCTCAGGCCGCCCCTGCCGTTATCGAAGAGATTCCCGTAGCCGCTGATGCCAGGGAAGCCTATGGGCGAGGCCAGTCTGCCTTCAAAGATGGAAAGGCTCTGTTCGCGATCCGGTCGTTCCTGGAAGCCCTCAAGCAAGATCCTCAGAACATTCCCCTCATGTCCCGAACTGGCTGTCTGATAATGGATTATGGCGAAACAAGCTTGAAGGAAGGCCGGGAACTGCTGACCAAATTGATGATATCGCGAAAAAACTCGGCCACCGAGGAAGAGCTGGTTGCCTATGCGCGTTCCCTCTTCATGGTCGAGCCTTTTAAGTTCAACGATGCCGAGGCAACCCTGCGTGGAATCCTGAAGACCAACCCGCGGAGCGCCTCAGCCTATGTTGCCCTCGGCGATCTCGATCTATTCAGAAACCATTTCGAGAACGCGATCGAAAACTTCAAGCAGGCCAAAACTCTCAACTCTGGCGACAAGCGTGCCCTGTTCGGAATCGCTTTCGGCCTGATGGGGTTAAAGAAAAATCCGGAAGCGCTTGACGCGCTCCAAACGGGTCTGGCGGTTTCCCCCACGGACCCATGGGTAAATGTTAGAATGGGTCGTGGATTGGTGGCGTTGGGGCAACCCATAGCTGGTTCTCGGCATTTCAAGATGGCCATTGAGGCAGACCCTGATTATCTGCCCGCTCATCTGGCTTACATCGCTCAGCTTCTTCCCAATGTGGGTGACATGACCGCATGGCGCCATCTCCAGGTTGCCCAGCGTCTCGATCCCGAAAACCCGCAGGTGTATTACTACCTCGGAATCTTCCAGGAAATGCGTGGGCATGTCGATTTGGCGGTTGAAAACTATGAGGTCGCGGAATCCTTCGGCCCTCAATCTGTTGAGGTGAAGTTGCGCTTGGCCCGAATTTTCGCCGGTATCGGTCACAGTTTTCCCGGCAATGTTTTTTCGAACGAGGATTTCATGGCACAGAAAGAATACCAGTTGTTCTACGATGGCCAACGCGCACTCGGCCTCCTCCGCGAAGTCCAGGCCCTCGCGCCGAACCATCCCGACTCCGCTTTCATCAACAGTACCATCGAAAAACTTGAAAACAGTGTTTCCCGTGGACAAGAAAATAATTGAAACTAAATTACCCCACGTGTCATAGTTTTCGCTTTGGCTTAACCGGAATTTTTTCCACTAAACTGAAGGAGGAAGAATAAGATGGATCGCAAGAAATCCTGCTCCGGAAGATGGTCTTTCGCCCTTTTGGCACTCGCCTTTCTCATAACTCTTGCAGGCGCGGCTCGCGCCACTGACGTTTCGACCGTCAGTGAAGATGACAAGTTCGCTCCCCAGCGAATTACGCTCATGTCCGGAATGTCGGTGGAAACAAACGAGGTGCGCCGGGCGGCCAAAATGACCGAAGAGCCCAGAGCCTCGATCGCCGTCTGGTGCCCCTGGATGGAACCACCTCCTGTCGAGCGCAACCGCGCTGACATGATTGACGGAACCAAATGCAAAATCTATAAGAACATCGGAGCCACTCGCGACAGGTATCCTTTCGTCGTCAGAGCCGTGACCCCCGAAAACGATGGGCCCTTCTATGTTTACCGAAACGTCCGCTACAACTGGAAATTCGAAACCAGCCCGGCCGACGATGCTCTCGGCGGAAACCGCCCCGGAAAGTCCGGAAGAGACCCCTGGACCCCCTTCTATCGCCAAGCCCTCCTGGAAAGCGAAGTTCTTTCTTTTATCCAGCAGTATGCCAAGGATAAGGTTGGCCCCGATTCGCTACCCGAAAAGAAGGCCTTCGCCAACCGGCACACAACGGTCTATGACTCCGGAATCACCGGAAATACCCAAGTTGCCGAGTCTACCATCCTTCAACAGGTCGGGATGACCTTGACCTACGATCGCGCGGATGTCACCGCCGAGGTCACTGCTGTCCCCGTTGTAGGCACGGGTTACCCTGATGGCGATTCCGCCACTGCAGATCTCGCAGACCCTGGCGATACCATCCAAAGCACGGTCACTCTCGACGCGGCGATTGATGAACAGAAATGGGTCAAGGATCAGAAGGTTATCAACCCCGTTCCTTCTGCCTTCTCGAGCGTCTGGACCCTCTGGGCGAGTGCTCCGCTTACTCCCTTTGCTACGTCGAAGACTACAGGAAACCCGCCGGAAGCGGTCTTGCTTCCCGTGGCAACACCTACGAGGGCTCTGTCGGCGGCTACATCAAGGGCGGCGTGGTCATTGATTATGAAGATGACAACACTGAGGCCAAGGCGGAATCCGACCAGATGCAGGCCAAGCTGAAATACTACGTTGGCAACGGCGACGTCTACAAAGTCCAAAATCCCTTCTACGGCGAAGATTCCACGCATGAAACCCGCTCGTTGCCGTATCTCACCTTCTTCTATTTGGCCGCGAACCCCGAGTTCGGCCCCTACGCCTGCGCCTCCCAGCGCGACCGCGAACTCGACTGGTATGTCGATGGCCATCCCTACTGGAGTTCCAAGGAGCAAAAGGAGATCATCGAATACGTCGGTGAGCGCTACGGAAACGCCTGGAACTCCAATGGCATCCCCGATTGGGAATTAGGCGTGGTCTTTACCACCCTCGGCCTCGACGGCAAGGGAAAGAACTCCAAGCGCATTACTGAGCAGCTGAATGATGCCTGGACGCGCCGCTCAATGGACAATTGCACCTACTTTCAGGCTCTTCGTGCCGATCTCCTCTCCCGCAAGAGCAATGGAGGCACGGTCAGAGCTCTGCTCGCCCTCAACGCTCTCGAAAGAGTTATCCTCAAGGGTATTCCCGGAATGCGTGACGATCGGACCTTCTATCGCTTCGCCGCAGCCGGGTATGACCCCAACCTCGGCTCATATTGCATCGGGCCTCAGAAGCTCGAAAAAGATAACCCCCTGGTCCACCAGGAATGGGCCGCTGAAAAGAAAGGCGTTCCGATCAAGAAGGGAAAATGGATCCTTGCCGAAAAGCGCCTGATCCTGCCTAAGCACTTCACCCAGGCCGCCTTTGACTCGACCAGCACCGACCTTTTCACCTCCAAGCAGATCCTGCAGGTCGTTCTGGCCGACTGCTGCGGGAACATGACCACGGTCAACCCTTCCACCGAGAACTCCCGCGACGGGGTCATAATCCACGATGACGCTGAATCCTCGCTTCCGGTGCCTGAGATGTTCGTTCAGGATCCGATCTCCCAGACCGATATTCCCATCCAAGTGCCAAGTAACGCCGATCTGGCCGAGGGTGAGAAACTCGTAATCAAAAGCAAAAAGGAGGGAACCGAGAAAGAATACGGGCCCAGCGATTCCGTCGGTCAGTTTGACCTCGCGAACAACGACTTCTTTCTCCAGCACAAAGACGGAACCCGCAGTCAAATTTCCCCCTTGGGGGGAGATTCCAAAGCCACAAATGGCGGTGAAAAGTCGATCTTCGAAGATACACGGGTTCAATTCACTCTAGGCGGCTACGACAATGTCGATGGAATGTCCTCTTTCCGCGGTGTCGGAAAACAAAAGCTGGAAATCTTCTCCATCGATGAAGCGGGCACACGGATCGCCCCCGAACAACTCGAATTCGTCGACGATGCCGGACAGGCCAAGACCGCCGAGTTTGTCGAGCGAAGCAACACCGGGGATCCCTACAAATTCAAACCTCAATACCGGATCCATCACATTTTCCGCAAGCCCGGCCGCTACCAGGTCGCCTACACCATGTGGGAATACACCAACCCCTCTGGCCCCAAACAGTCGCGAACGATGACCTACAATGTCCGGGTCCAGGACTCTAAGACCGAGAATCGGAGCATCCAGAGCAAGACAATCAACCACTGATGTGACCGAACGGGCGCCCCGGAAGGGGCGCCCGTTCCCTTGGAGGATGACATGAAGTTTCGCCGTTCCCTGTATCTGCTGACGATCGCGATCTTGGTCTTCTGTTGTTCCCTGGCTGATGCGCAGACGGATATCAAAAGTCGCATAGTTGTACAAGTCCCACGCGATGGGAAGCTGGCACGCACCAGAATCGACTCGGTCTTCATCGCTTCCCAATCAGTGCTTTGGGGAACCGCCGGCGGTGTGTTCGTCGAAAATGCCGATGGTTTCGGCACTTGGTGGACTTCAAAAAATGCGCCATTCAAGCAGGAAGAGTTCGTCGCCGTAGCCGCGAGAAATGGCGAAATCTGGATCGGTGTCCGAAATCCCGCTGCCGGACAGGGGATCTTCCTTTTCGACGGCTCCACTTGGACCAGATTTCATCCCAGCCTCAACGAGATGCTTTCCGACCTTGTGAACTGCATCCTGGTCGATGGCAAGGAACGGGTCTGGATCGGGTATGAAGAACGCGGAATCGACCGATACATCGGAGAAGGATACGGTAAAACAACGCTTCGCCTGTTCGGCGGAATCAAGGTAAAGGCAGGCCTTCTTCCGGGATCGGTAAATGCGTTGACAGATGCGGGGGGCATGATCTGGGCGGGAACGAATTCAGGCCTGTGCCGCTTCAACCCGGAATCGGAGCACAAGGCCAAATTCGAATCGTGGACCTTCGGAAAGAACTTTCCCGACCAGGCCGTCTGGGCACTCATTCCTTACGGTGATGGCCGGGTGGCCGCCGGGACCGATCAGGGTTTCGTCCTTCCCGACGGCGCTGGCTGGAAACTCATCGGCATGAAGGACGGTCTTTCCTCAATGCCGATCAAAGCGCTGTGTTCTGAGAAAGGCCGGGTCTGGGTTGGGCACACGAACGGCCTGCAGGTCTACGAGGACGGCAAGCTCTCGGCGTTGCTCTACACCCCTGACCTGCTGCCCGCGCAGTCGGTGCGCTGTTTGGCGGCCCGCGTCCTTCCCGATGGCTCTTCCAGGATATACGTCGGAACTGAGGCTGGCGCACGGGTGTTTTCAATTCCCTGAGTGGGTGTGCCTTTTTCATAATGTGATACAAGCAATCAGTCAGCGGCCTGCCCGCGTGCCTTGAGTATCAACCGGGTTTTGAGGTCGTTAAGTTTCGACTCGAGCCCCACCGGGTAGTGGTGAGGGTTGACGAACCTCTTCACGCCCCCGTGGAACATGCAAAGGTTGTCTTGCAAAAACTGATGTATTTCGGCCAACGGGGGAGTTTTGTAGACGAGTTTCCCGGCCCTCACTACCGGAATCAGCAGGTCGGTGGCGTCGAGACCGGGAGTGATTTTCTTTCGGCGAGTCGAATCCATCGGGTCCACCATTACCGGGTCAGACGGAATTCCAATCTCCCGGTCGTATATCACATCTCCAAGGTTCTCTTGACGGTCGTGGAAACGTCTTATCTGCAAAATTCCGGGGTTCGTCATCTTGATTGCCTGTTCGGAGATTTTGATCTTGTATTCCCAGGGTTTCCCGGGCCGGCGGATTGCGACCAGCTTGTAGACCCCGCCCAGAGCAGCCTGATCGTGGCCCGTCACGAGTTTCGTACCCACTCCCCAAACGGCTATTGCGGCCCCCTGCTGTTTGAGGCTGGCGATGATGTTCTCGTCGAGGTCATTGCTGGCGACGATAACCGAACTTTGAAAACCGGCATCGTCGAGAATTTTCCGGGCCTCGCGGCTGAGATATGCCAGATCTCCTGAATCGAGCCTGATGCCGACCATTTTGTGCCCTTGTTCGCGCAACCAGCGCCCGACCGTTATTGCATGGCGAACTCCTTCGATCGTGTCGTAGGTGTCGACCAGGAAAACGCAATTATTGGGCATTGCCTTTGCATAATTTTGGAAACTTTCTTCTTCTGTATCGAAGGACATTACCCAGCTATGAGCGTGAGTCCCCCGCACCGGGATTCCGAAAAGCTTGCCGGCCAGCACGTTGGATGTTGCCGCGCTTCCGCCGATGTAGGCTGCCCGGCTTGCCGCAAGCGCTCCATCAATGCCCTGAGCGCGTCGAAGGCCGAACTCGAGTACCGGCTCTCCCGTCGTGCTTATGCAGATTCTGGCAGCTTTTGTCGCGATCAGGCTTTGGAAATTGATCATGTTCAGCAAGGCCGTTTCAAGAATCTGACATTGGACGATTGGCCCTTGAACCCGCACCAGGGGCTCGTGTGGAAACACGATCGTTCCTTCGGGGACAGCGTCGACGTCACATGAAAATTCAAGCCCGCGCAGGTATTCGAGGAACCCCGGTTCAAAAAGAGGCTTTCCGTCGTTGCCGGTGAGATTGCCGAGATACACTACATCTTCATTTGTGAAGGAAAAGCCGCTCAGATAATCCAGAACGTAGCTCAATCCCGCGGCGACTGTGAAACCGCCCTGAAAGGGATTTTTACGAAAAAAAAGGTTGAAAACCGCTTCTTTTTCCATCGTCCCGGTTTTCCAGTAACCGTAGGCCATCGTCAACTGGTAGAGGTCGGTCAACAATGCCAATGAAGGCCGGTACAGTTCGGAAAGCCCATTCATTTCGACAACCATTATTTTCGGGAACTCCTTTCAAAAGCGCTTTAATTCGATTCTACCACAACCCCCGGAGTGTTTCGCGGTTGTATCATCTCAATAAGTCGGGGGAAGAGTGAAGGCAGACCGGAGGGCGCAAAGCGCCCGACCGCGAAGGGGGGCGCGTGCCCCCCTTTTTTGAGAAGTTACTCGCGGTTAATGTTTTACCGGTTCACCGCTTATGGTTCACCGCTTATTGAAGCGCCGATGGACCTGTGTTAGAATAGGTTCGGCGCTATTTGCGTGACCTGACGGGTTCCCCGCGCACCGCGCTCAATCAGTATGTCGCTCCAGATCCAAGATCTCGAAAAAGCCTTCAGCATCCGCACCCTTTTCAAGGGTGTGAACTTTTCCGTCCCCCCCGGAGAACGCATCGCCCTCGTCGGCCGCAACGGTTCCGGGAAAACCACCCTCATGCGGATCATCCTCGGCCAGGAAAGCGCCGACGCAGGCCGCATCATACGGCCGCACGATGCACGGGTCGGCTATCTTCCGCAAGAGATATTCCTGGCCCAGGATCCGACCTGGGTTCGCGAAAAGAACTCCGGCACCCTCTGGGACCTCGTCACGCAGGCCTTCTCCGACCTTTTTTGCGTTCAGGATGAAATCCGTCAGGTAGAAGAAAAACTGGAAAAAGATCCCGCCGATTCAGGCATTCACGAGCATCTGGAGCTGCTGCGAGACAAATTCGAGCGCCAGGGCGGCTTCACATGGCAGGCTCGCACTGTCCGCATTCTCAAAGGACTCAGCTTCCCAGAAAGCCGTTTTCACGACCCGCTTAAAACATTTTCGGGCGGATGGCAGATGCGGGCGTATTTCGCCCGTCTCCTGCTCAGTGAGCCCGATTTCCTTCTGCTTGACGAACCAACCAACTACCTCGACATTGCGTCAATAGCCTTCCTTGAAGAATATTTGGCAGGCTACCCGGGGGGTATGCTGATGGTTTCCCACGACCGGTATTTCCTCGACCGGCTTGCGACCTCGGTAGTTGCGCTTCTTCCTGACGGAACGAAAACCTATCGTGGAAACTACACGCAGTTTCTCGATGCGCTCGACACCTGGATCCAGGAAGCCGAGGCGGCAAAAGAGCGCCAGGACAAGGAGCGGCGGCGCATCACGAAGTTCATCGAGCGATTCCGATACAAGAATACCAAGGCATCCCAGGTACAGAGCCGCATCAAGATGCTTTCCAAATGGGATGAAGCGAAAACCTTCCAAAGCGAAAGAGACCTCGATTTTTCATTTCCAGAATGTCAGCCAAGCGGCGAAACTGTCCTGACCGGAGCCCATCTCGGTCGGGCTTACGGTGAAAATCGTGTTCTGACCGAGGTCGGCTTCACCATCTGCCGCGGAGATCGTCTCGCAATCATCGGCGAGAACGGAGCCGGAAAATCAACCCTCATGAGAATCATTGCCGGCCAGGATGGCCGATACTCCGGCCGTCTCGAGACCGGTTTCCGCGTCCACCAGGGCTATTTCGCCCAAGACGAAGAGATAAGCTTCGATGGAGATGAAACCGTCTGGAAAAGGATGTTGCGCGACTGCCCCTTTGACATGGTTCCCCAGTTGCGAAACCTGCTCGGCGCCTTCCTTTTTTCCGGAGACGACGTCGAGCGGCCCGTCCGGGTGTTGTCTGGAGGCGAGAAAAGCCGTCTGGGTCTGGCTCGCCTGATGCTTCGGCCCTTCAACCTCCTACTTATGGATGAACCCACCAATCACCTTGACATCAGCAGCAGGGAAGCCCTTCTGCAAGCACTTGACCTTTTTCCGGGCACGCTTGTCCTTGTTTCCCACGATCGATTTTTCCTGGATTGCCTCGCAAACCGGGTTCTGGCTTTGCATGACGGCAAGGCCGTTCTCTACGAAGGAAACTACAGTCAGTATCTTTGGGCTTGCAAACATGGTACCCTCCAAGGTAAAGCTTCCGATGAAAATGAAGGAAAACCCGAATCCGCAATCCTTCGCAGCGACGGCCAGGAAGCCTGGAAAGAACGAAAACGCCAGAATAACCAGCGCCAGCGCTGGGAGCGCGACCTTGAGCTCGTCGAAACCGAGATCACCCGCCAGGAGCAGGAAATGGGCAAGCTGGAAGGACAATTGGAAAACCCAACACCAGATATGACTCCGGCCTTGCTTACCCAGCTTTCCGCACGCCACCAGTCCGTTTCCGATGATTTAGCCAAGGCAATGGAGCGCTGGGAGGCACTTACCCAATTACTGGAATCCGTCACTTCCGGCTTTTCAGGGCCTTCAGCCTCTTCAGTTCCCTCGCAGGAGGACCATATCCCATGAGCCAACCAGATCTCCGCACCGATCGCGAGATTAAAGAAAAAACCAGGCAGCAGACCAAAGAACCGGCTTTGTACAAGGTGTTTCTGATAAATGATAATTACACTACCATGCAGTTCGTGGTTGAGGTCCTCGAAAAAATCTTCCACAAGCATTCAATGGAGGCAACCCAGATCATGCTGCACGTTCACCGTAACGGGAAAGGCCTTGCGGGAGTTTTCACCCGGGACATCGCTGAAACCAAGATCCAGACAGTCCATTCCCTGGCGGCCGAGCACGGCTACCCTCTCAAGTGTTCGATGGAGAAGGAATGATCGAGAATGATCAAAAAAGATTTAGAGATTATTTTCCAGGGCGTTATCCGGGAGGCGCAGCAGCGCCACCATGAGTACCTGACCGTGGAGCACCTTCTATACGCGGTTCTTCACGACAAGGATGGCAGAGACATTCTCATCAACTGCGGAGGCAACCTGTCGCGACTCAAAGCAAACATCGAGAAATTCTTCGTGGAACACGTTCCAAAACTCGGGACCGATTCCGAGCTCGATCCCCAGCCGACGGTAGGCTTCGAAAGAGTCATTCAGCGTGCATTGCTGCAGGTTCAGGCATCAGAGAAAGACACGGCCGACGCCGGCGACATTCTCGCCGCGATTTTCCTCGAACCTGACTCACATGCCGCCGCCTTGCTTCTGAAAGAAGAGATCACACGCCTTGACGTGTTGAACTACGTCGCCCACGGTGTGACCAAATATTCGAACGATTCCCCTGAACCCCACGAAACCGGAGCAACACCCGCCGGTGACCAGGGATTAAGCGATGAAGATCCTGAGACGAAAGTCCGCAACCCCCTGCAGCAGTTTGCGACTTGCCTTAACGAGAAGGCTGCCAGGGGTGAGATCGACCCCCTGATCGGCCGCCGACGCGAGGTCGGCCGTTCGATCGTAATTCTCAGTCGCCGTCGGAAGAACAACATCATTTTTGTCGGCGAGCCCGGCGTCGGAAAGACTGCGATCGTGGAAGGCATCGCGCTTAGGATACATACCGGCGAGGTTCCTGAATCCCTCAAGACCGGCAAGATCTACGGCCTCGACGTGGGATCCATGCTGGCCGGAACGAAATACCGCGGCGATTTCGAAGCCCGCCTCAAGGCCACCATAAAAGCACTCGAAGGAATTCCCGGAGTGATTCTCTTCATCGACGAGATTCACAATATCGTCGGCGCGGGCGCTGTCAGCGGGGGCTCCCTTGATGCCGCCAACCTCCTCAAACCCCTGCTGAATGCCGGAAAGGTTCGCTGCATCGGCACCAGCACCTACGAAGAATACAAAAACCATTTCGAACGTGACCGCGCGTTCGCCCGCCGTTTTCAGAAAATCGACCTGCACGAACCCAGCCTGCCGGAGACCTACCGGATTCTTCGCGGCTTGCAAAAAGCCTATGAAGATTTCCATGGCGTGAAGTTTACTCGCGGTGCGATCAAGGCCGCCGCCGACCTCGCATCGAAATACGTCACCGAGAAGTTTCTTCCAGACAAGGCTATCGACCTCATGGATGAAGCTGCCGCGATGGTCAAGCTTTCCGAAAAGTGCAAATCCAAGATCGTTCGGGTGCGGCATCTCGAAAAGGCCGTCTCCCGAATCGCTCGTATTCCAACCCGCCGCGTATCTGCCTCCGATACCGACCGCTTGCGCACGATCGAGGAAGACCTGAAAAAAGTTATCTTCGGTCAGAATGAAGCCATCACCGCCATTTGCGCGTCGATCAAGCGCAATCACGCCGGCCTGGGCGGACAGCAGAAACCGATCGGCTCATTCCTCTTCACCGGACCGACCGGTGTCGGAAAGACCGAAGTCTCCCGTCAGTTGGCTCAGGTTCTTGGAATCGGCTTTATCCGCTTCGATATGAGCGAATACATGGAAAAACACGCGGTAGCCAGGTTCATCGGCGCGCCTCCGGGCTATATCGGATTCGACCAGGGCGGACAGCTTACCGATTCAATCCGAAAGCAACCGTTCTGCGTTCTCCTGCTCGACGAAATCGAGAAGGCTCATCCCGATATCTACGGTATTCTTCTTCAGGTTATGGACTACGCGACCCTCACCGACAACACCGGTAAAAAAGCCGATTTCCGCAACGTCGTTCTCGTCATGACCTCGAACGCCGGAGCCCGCGAGATGGACCGCGCCTCCATCGGCTTTGCCAGCGATGATGCCAAGGATGTCCTCTGGAAAGGAAAAGATGCTGTTCTGAAAGCCTTCAGCCCTGAGTTCCGAAATCGTCTCGATGCGATTATCTCCTTCAACCCGCTCAATCCGCAAATCATGCTTCAGGTCGTCGAGAAGTATCTCGTCGAGATCAACCAGCAGATGGCTTCCCGGAAAATCGAGATAAGACTGTCCCCGGAAATTCGCGAATGGCTTTCCGAAAAGGGGTTCGATCCCAGGCTTGGAGCACGGCCGCTGGCCAGGCTCATGCAAAAGGAGATCAAGGACCCCCTGACCGAAGAGGTTCTTTTCGGGAAGCTCAAAGACGGCGGCAAAGTTCTCGTCGACCTGGTCGAAGGCCGGCCGTCATTCACCTTCAACCAAGACTGGTAGCGATCGCCCGAACACGGTACCATTCATTGACACTTCAGAACGCCAAGCCTAGAATGGGAGTGTCTACTCAATAATTCGGGGAAGCTCAATGATTCCTGGCGCAAGAGATTTTTCCCTTCGGTCGAAATGACAGCATCGTTTGTACGTATCACCTCAATAATTCGGGGTAAAAACACCAACCAATAATACTCGTAGAAAAAGTTTCCATTCTATTTTTGAGCGAATGAAGCATTCTTTTTCACGACGAGACGTACAAAACCAAAGACTTCACAAGGGTGAAAAGGAACACCTCAATTTGTCGCATGGT
>Ga0100377_1003534_pt1 | contig 12498 bp, 10 predicted proteins | sample CryGeymeta201501_FD_83664 | JGI IMG/M metagenome (GOLD analysis project Ga0100377, IMG submission 83664) | Groundwater microbial communities from Crystal Geyser aquifers in Utah, USA - Crystal Geyser metaG 2015-01 | ecosystem: Environmental > Aquatic > Deep subsurface > Groundwater | place: USA... | reverse complement strand
GAAAGCGCCGGATATCACCCCACACCATGCGTCACACAACGGCAATGCACTTGCTTCAGTCTGGTGTCGATATTACCGTCATTGCCCTTTGGCTGGGTCATGAAAGTCCTGTTACAACTCACATGTACGTAGAAGCAGACCTAACTATGAAGGAACAAGCGCTTAAAAGGATACAGGACCCATCACTGGAGAGTGTGCGTTACCAAGCAAAAGATACTGTTCTTGCCTTCCTTGAGAGTCTTTGATTTATCGCTGTAATATTATGCTGAGTTACATGTTGGCTAAATTGGTTAAACACAAGCCCTGACGAAAGAACTCCGCATAATTTCGAACTCCGCATAATACGGGTTATGCAAAGCTTTGCATAATCCGTAATACCTGACATCTGTTCGCCCTTGTTCGGGATACGGGATATGGGAGCACATGGCAGCCAGCCATTCCATAGCCTGCCCCGTACCTGATACGGGGGCGGGAAAGACCTTGCTTGTCTTTTTGTCCTTGGCCGTATAGACGACCTTTCCCTCCTGTTCCAGATACTGCATCCGTTCCTGGGAGAAGGACGCCCGGATGATGTAGCGCGCCAGGTTTTCCATGGCCGTATCCTCAGTGGGAGATATGCGGTTGCCGCAGAAGACCCCGTATCAAGTACGGGGCAGGCTGTGGAAGCCGGAATGCTTCCATCCGGAGAGCATCCGGATCATCTCCTCGGTAATCTTTCCCTTGGAAAGAAGCATCCTGAGCACCTTGTGCCGGAAGCCTGTCCTCGACCTGATCGGGGAATGGCTTCCAGCTTCTTTAGCTCCAGGGGCGGGGCGACGCGGAACATGCCCTTGTTGCCATAGACGTAGACGCCGTCCTGAGCTTGCCGAAGGAAACAGCCATCCGTGACGAGGATGTGGGTGTGGGGATTGTCTCCCAGGAAATCGCCAAACGTCTGCATGGCGATGACGGCGCCGGGAATGGGATCATTTTCGGGGACCGCCTCTTGGAGAAAGACCTTCAGGGATTCCCAGGCACAGCGGCTCAGGCTTGTCCTCGCGAAGGCGGGGATCGGCAAGAAGCTTCCTGTCGTACATGAAATATCTGCGCAGAATCTTCGGGATGCTGAAGACAAAATGGCGGTGGGGGACCTTTTTGAGGACATCCATGCACAGCCATTCTCCGAACTCCACCACGCGCTTCTGATGACACGAGGGGCAGAAGTGGCGGCGCTTGCAAGAGAAGGCCAGGAGATATTCATGGCCGCAGTCTTTACATTTGTCAAGGGGGATTTTGCGATATTTATGCTTCGTATTTGTTCTTGACTATTTGCTTAATTGTAGTTACGATAAAATCATGAAAATCGACTTCGACCCGGTAAAGAGCGAACAGAACACCAAGTTGCGATCCCTGTCTTTTGATAGGGCGGGCAATTTTGATTGGGAGACAGCTATCTACTACGAGGATAACCGCATGGATTACCCGGAAGTTAGAATCATCGCCTTGGGATTTCTGGGAGTGCGGTTACATGTAATCTGCTTCACGCCCATTGACGGCGGTGCGAGGATTATCAGTTTTTGCAAGGCAAACAGAAGGGGGGTTCGATATTATGAGGATGAAACCGCTGACCGATAAATCCGGGGAAGTCCGGGAATTGACCAGGGAAGATATGAAGCGTTTCCGACCTGCCGCTGAGGTCTTGCCACAGGAGCTTTTGGCAGTATTGCCGAAAAGAAAGCCGGGGCAACGGGGGGCTCAGAAGATGCCGAAGAAGGAACCAGTAACAGTTCGTTACAGCCGCGATGTTTTGGAATATTTTCGTTCTACAGGCCCCGGATGGCAGGCACGCATCGATGCCGCGCTAAAAGAGTGGGTTGCGCAACATGGTCAGGGCAGTGATTTTCCACCCGGTGACTGATCATGGCGCCGATACAGGTATTTCCTCTTCTCGGACGCTTGGCCTGGCTACGAACCACCACTCTTCCCAGCCCGGTGCACTGATTTCCGTGCACGTAATGTCGAATCCCGCCTCCGATATGATGGACAGGATGTCCTTCTCCGAACGAAAGTGCAATATGCCTTTATGCGTACTGATTCTCGCCATCTTAATCCATCGCTTCCAGAGAAAACGTTTTTCCGAAGGGATTGTCGCCCTGATAATCAAAGGGGCGTCCGGGCGAAGTTTTCCATGCAGGCGTTTTAAAGTCAAGCTGAACTCATCATCGGTCAATAAATGGGCCATATCGAGGAGAAGCGCCGTATCGGCCATCCCGGGAACATCGGGTACAGCGGGAGCGCTTCCGATCTCGACGACGCCCTTTGTCCCTATTGCCTGAGCTGCAAACCGGGCACGTTTGCGATCAGGTTCAATCCCGTAGATCCGCGCACGAGGGAACAACTCTGAAAGCCAGACAGCCGGAACGCCATAGCCGGTCCCTACATCTATGATGATTCCCGGATTTTTGAGGAAAGCGGCAAGACGCGGAAACATGGGATCGAGAATGATCTTAAAGCGGGCAAAGAATCTCGGATAGGGCTCCATGTGCCGATACCGCCGGACGGTACGCTGCTGGTGCCTTTTTGATCCGGGTGCGACCGCCTCATCCGCAGGAGGTTTCAGGGCAAATATCCGTTTCAGCACGGGCGGTAGAATCGTCACGGCGCCCAGGAAAGAATAACCAATCCCCAGAGAAAGGCCCAATCCCGCACTTTTCAGCATGGCATTATCGGAAAGCGCCAGGACGCCAAAACCCAGAAAAGTCGAGGCAAAGGAAAGAAAAACGGACAGACGGATCAGTCCCAGGGAAGGTTCATCTTCATCAAGATAACGCTGGTAGGAACGCGCCAGATAAAGAGCGTAATCCGTTCCCATTCCGATGACCACCACGGACACCATGAGAGTCGGAATACTGAGGGGCTGCCCCATGAGATTCAATGTGCTGAGGGTACAGACCAGGGCGAACAGGGTCGGCGCCATGCTGATCAGGGTGAGCTGCCAATCGAGGAAATATAAAAAAGCCGTCAGGATCGTGATGATGCCTATAATGACGGCCATCTTGATAAAAGCGGCCAGGAGGGTTGCTTCCAGGCGTTTACCGAACAGGGATGGATCAAATATCCTCGCCTGACCCGTTGCCGTGAAATGCCTGTAAAAATCCTCTCCCCTGTATAACGCTCCAGGCGTCAGGGCGGCAACATGCACCCAGGAAGACCGATCCTGATTCACCGAGATACTAAGAAGGCCGGAAAACCTCTCCGGCATGTCCGTCCCCGGCATGTCCTGTTTAGCGAGCGACGCGAGAAACGGGTCAAAAGCGATCGCAGAAAAACCCAACGGCCCTGACGCCTCCCCCATGGCCTTGCGAAGCCCGGCAATTCTCTCCGGATTCCAGAAGCTCCGCCAGGCCGCAAAATTTTTGCCCGCCATCTGATCGCCAGGGAAAATCATGGAAGGGACAAATGCCTGGGAAAGCCGGCCGGCCGCCACTTCCTGGGCGAGCATTTCGGCCATCCGGTCGCATTTCCGTTGCAAGTCCTGACGATCACGCCCTTCAACCAGCAGATATATTTTGCTGAAGATATCCCCCCATACATCCCGGATGAGTTTTTCGGCGCTAAGCGTCTCCCTGCTGACCGTGTTCAGGGTATTCAGATCGGCATGAAATTCCGGTTTGGCGAAAAACAGCATGGACACCCCGAAAGCCAATGCGGCATACGTTTTCCAAATGCCGTGAGAAGACGCGATTCTGTTGATGAAACGCTGCAGCGGCAGGTAGGGAGACCGTTTTGCGGGGGGCATCACGGGAAATGTCAACGGGAAGAAGAGATGAACAAAAATATAGGTAAATACGACTCCCAGAGCGGCAAACTGTCCTATCTGCACCAGGGCGGGAAATCCGCTTACAGAGAGAAATGCAAAACTGACAGCCGTCGTCAGCATGGCAAGCAGACCCAGGGACCAGACCTCTCCTGTGGTTTCCAGTCCGCGTGTTTCGTACGGACGGTCAAGAAAAAGAAGATAGGTGATGCCGTAATCAATGGTAAAGGAAATAATCGCCCCGCCAAAACCGACGGCCAGAAGAGAAATGGAAGGGTGAAAAAGGGAATAGACAAAAAACGCCATCATGGTCCCGGCGAAGGCCGGCAAAAGGGATAAAAGACCGATCAGCGGCCTGGGAAACCCCACGAAGAGCAGCATGGCGATGGCAACGGTTGAAAAGAGCACCGCCCTTTTAACATTACGTTTGGCGTTGTCTTCGTTATCGAGGGCAGCGCGATAGGCGCCGACAGGCGTAAGGGTAAAGCCGTTATGGCGGCCATACCTCCCTTGCAGTTCTGCTGAGATATCTCCTATCAGCGCCGTGACCCGCCTGGCAAACCGTGTATCCATGCCGGAATTCAAAGGCTCCGCGACGATCAGGAGATGTCCCCTGTCCGGTGAGATGAGATGACCTTTATGTATCAAGGTCCCTTTCACAGGTGAAAGAGGCGATAAACGGGACATGACCAGATTCCGCAAGGCGAGAGGATCATCGGAGATAAATCTCGTCTGGCCGATTCCCTCAAGATAATACAGGGAAGAAAAATTGTCTTTCAGAGTCCGGCGAATCTTTCCCGGCGCCAGGAGGGGCTTGATCTTCTCTTCGAGTTCTCTTTCAGTGAAAAGGACGGAGAGGTGAGCGACAAGATGCTGAGCAAGCTCCGGTATCAGTTGACCGATAGGACCGAACCCCACCTCCTTGAAAAGGCCGCCCTCCCGCATTCTCGCCTCGACAAGGGTTGCCCCCTCAACGAGGATATCCATGTCCCCGCCGGGATGCCCCACATCTATGATCACCCGGTCATGAATCGGATGATGCATAATGACGTAACGGGCATCGGCTAAAACGGGATCGTTCCGGGGGAGGGAGGACAGGATATCGGCATCAAATTGCAGACGGTAAATACCTGCCGTAAAAAACCCGACGACGGCCAGAATTACGGAAAGCACAAGAGACCATCTCAAGAGGCGTCTGCGCATACTGCTATTTTCCTCTTACATACAAGTGGTGCTGGACTCATTTGCCGGATATTCTTAAAGCTACCCCGGCAGGGGAAAAAAGTCAAAGATTTTCCCTTTGAATTTAAGCCTGACACTACTACATTTAGTCTTGTTTCATCACAATTCCTGTGATATTTCTAAATTTGAGGGATTTCATTACGAGAGGATCGCCATGCTGCTTATCTACCCACCGGTGGCAAAACCATCCGAGCCTCCGGCCGGCATCGCTAAGCTGGCCGGGACGCTGGCCCGGCATGGGGTGTCTTGCCAATTGCTGGACGCCAATATTGAAGGGCTGATGTATATGTTGCGGAAGCCCCAGACGGCGGCCTCCGATAACTGGAGCCGCCGGGCGATCCGTCATCGCTTCGATAACATTGCGGCATTGAAGGACATGAATATTTACAGTTCTCCGGACCGTTATGCACGGGCAGTGCGAGATCTGCAGCGAGCCCTTGCCATCGCCGTGCATGGCCGCGAGGTCACCTTAGGGCTTGCCGACTACCGTCATCAGTGCCTTTCTCCCCTCCGGAGCGCCGATCTATTCGAGGCCGCCCGCCGCCCGGAGCAAAACCCCTTCTATCCCTATTTCCAGAAGCGGATACCAGAGGCCATGAAAGGTATGAACACGCCTGTCGTAGGGATTTCCTTGAATTATTTGAACCAGGCCCTTTGTGCCTTTGCCCTCATCGGCTACATAAGGCAAGAGTTTCCCCGGTGCAAGGTGATCATGGGCGGCGGTTTGGTAACTTCCTGGATGCAAAGACCCGGCCGGCAGAACCCCTTCAGCGGGTTCATCGATCATTTGGTCGCTGGTCCGGGAGAGCAGCCCTTGCTGGAGTTGCTCGGCATAGGAGAGATAAGGGAAGATCAAAGCACACCGGACTACGGAGCACTGCCGCTTGCCGACTACATAGCCCCCGGCTTCATCCTTCCCTACAGCGCCTCGAGCGGATGCTATTGGAGTAAGTGCGCCTTCTGTCCAGAAAGGGCGGAAGACAGTCCCTATCGTCCCTTGCCCGACAAGCTGATAATTGCCGATCTGCATGGTCTGACGGTGAAAACGAAGCCCATCCTTATTCATTTCCTCGACAATGCGATAAGCCCAAGACTCCTGCGGGCGTTGGCGGACCATCCTCCCGGCGTTCCCTGGTACGGGTTTGCCAGATTTGGCCGGGAATTGACGAATGGCGATTTCTGCCAGGCTCTGAAACGTTCCGGGTGCGTGATGTTGAAGCTGGGGCTGGAGTCGGGCGATCAGAGGGTGCTTGATGCCATGGGGAAAGGCATAGATCTGGAGATGGCGTCACAGGTTCTGCAAAATCTAAAAGAAGCGGGGATTGCCGTTTACCTCTATCTGCTCTTTGGCACGCCCGCAGAAACGGAGGAGGAGGCGCGGCGGACACTCGCCTTTGTTGTCCGGCACATTAAGGCAATCAGTTTCCTGAATCTCGCCATTTTTAATATGCCTGTCTGCGGTCCTGAGGATAGGGAATATGAAACACGGCGTTTCTATGATGGAGACCTTTCCCTCTATACCGGATTTCGGCACCCCTGCGGTTGGGACCGGAGACAAGTGCGGCACTTTCTGAATCAGGAATTCAAGCAGCATCCCGCTGTCGCTTCACTGCTGAAGAATAATCCACCGATTTTCACCTCCAATCACGCCGCCTTCAGGTATATGCAATGAGCAATAATTTATAACCTTCAACTCCTTGATATTCATGGTGCCGGAGCCCGGGATCTAACCGGGATGGGCGCAAGGCCCGGGGGATTTTGAGTCCCCAAACGCAGGAATATTCATTGGTTGACTTGAGCTTGGGTCTGCGACAAAAATATGGGTAAATAGTTGACAATGTCGGTCTATTCCGCTATAATCTGATTAAGGTGACAACCGGCGGTTTTGACTTGGAGGCGTTTAAAATGAGCATCCGTTCCTCGATGCACCATATTGGCTGCGGTATGCGAACTTTCGGAAACGCGGGATCTTTGTAGGTTCTGGAGTCTTGGAGGCAGGCTGTCGAACCGTGGTCGCACAACGTTTGAAACAATCGGGTATGCACTGGACGGTTGAGGGTGTGGACAGTATCATAGCCCTGCGCTGCAGTATTCTTAGCAACCGATGGGAAGATTTTTGGGAGCATCGGGCAGCGGCATGAAATTGTTACCCATAAATTTGTCGCACACCTTCGTCCCTGAAGAATTTATGAAGAATTTATGGTTTATTAAATTTATACATAAAAAAGCACGGGAGATAGAAAGATTGGAGGAAAAGAGGAGGAGTTCTTATGATTGGAATTAAAAAGATTGCCGTTCATCTCCCCTATTACCGTTTGAGCAGAAAGACAATCGGCACGGCCTGGGGCGCTAAAGCGGGAAAAGGAGAGAGGCGGGTAGCCAATTTTGACGAAGACAGCGTCACCATGGCGATTGAGGCCGGTTTAAAGTGTTTGCAGCAGGAAAACAGGGATAAGATAAAAGGGCTTTACTTTGCCTCTACTACCGCTCCGTATTGGGAGAAACAATGTGCCGCTATCTGCGCAGGGGTGCTCGATCTTCCCCCCGGTATCCGTACCGGTGATTTTGCCGGTTCAACAAGGTCAGGTACGAATGCCTTGATTGCCGCTGCAGATGCGGTAAAAGCGGGCCTGGGAGATATTCTCATTATCACTGGTGATTGTCGCCCTGCTCTTCCACGTTCCGCTCAGGAGGGTATTATGGGGGATGGAGGGGCGGCAGTTCTCCTTGGAAATTCAGATGTGATCTGCCATATCAAAGATTCTTATTCGGCCTGGAACGATATTACCGACGTATGGAGAATGGATAAAGACAATTTTGTGAAGACATGGGAGGATCGTTTTATCGTCCAGATGGGTTATGAGAAGGATATAACTCATTCCATAACTGCTATCATGGAGAGAAATAACCTGCAGGCCGGCAGAGTAGATAAACTGGTCATGTACAGTCCCGAGGGGACAAGCCACCAGCGGGTAGCAAAGAAATTGGGGTTTAAACCGGAACAGATACAGGATTCCCTGGTGGACAGGACAGGAAATACCGGCTCTGCCCAGGCTTTTATGATGCTCGCTTCTGCCCTGGCCGCGGCAAAACCAGGGGAGACGATCCTCTGGGCAAACTTTGGCAGTGGAAGCGATACCCTTCTGCTTACGGTAAGCAGTGAAATTGAAAGAAGAGGTAACTCATCAGTAACAGGATTGACCCTCGAGGCGGGTAAGGAACTTAGTTACCAGAAATATCTCGCCTTTCGTGGATTTGTGCAGACACCTCAGGAGCTTATACGTCTCTTCCCCTCTGCCTCTGTAATGTGGAGGACAAGAAAATGGTCTGCCGCTTTGCATGGAAGTAAATGCAATGTATGCGGCTTAATAACTTTCCCTATTCAGCGGGTATGTTATTCCTGTAAGAGCAGGGATAACTTTGAGGAGTTTCCCCTATCCGATAAGAAAGGAAAGGTCTTTTCCTATTCTCTCGATAACCTGGCTGGTGGACCGAACCCGCCAACCATCCAGACGATTGTAGAAACTGAAGTGGGGGCCCGTATCTACTGCCTGATGACCGATTGCGAACCTGAGGAGATAAAGATAGGCGCCCCTGTAGAGATGACCTATAGAAGATTTCATGAGGAGGCCGGTTTTTACAATTACTATTGGAAATGCCGTCCGATGGGAACATAAGTCATAAGTCGTAAGTCATAAGTCATTAGAATTTATCAAAAATGAGGTAAGATATGAGAAAAGAAGGAATTAGAGATAGAGTGGCCATTATCGGCATGGGGTGTTGTAAATTTGGTGAGAACTGGGAAAAGGGACCGGAGGATATGATCATCGAGGCCGCCTACGAGGCTTATGAGGACGCCGGTGTAGATCCGAAGGAGATCCAGGCCGCCTGGATGGGGACTACCTCTTCCCACTGGGTGGGGATGGGTGGTCTTGCCCTGGCGGAACCGTTGAAACTTCACCAGATACCGGTTACCCGGGTGGAGAACTGGTGTGCCACAGGACATGAGGCGTTTCGTAATGCCTGTTTTGGAGTGGCAGCGGGAATGTACGATATCGTCCTGGCTCTTGGGTTTGAAAAGTTAAAGGACTGCGGATTCCCCGGCCTGGGGATCGGGCGGGGGATGCATCCGGTAATGGAAGTCAGGAGAACCGCACCGAGCAGTTTCGCCTTCGCTGCCAACAGGTACTTCCATGAGTATGGCCTCTCCTATGAGGAGGGTAAAAGGGCTATCGGCATGATTGCGGTAAAGAATCATCATAACGGGAGTATGCACCCGAAGGCGCATTTCCAGATGGAGATAACGCTGGAGCAGGTCTTAAATGCACCCATTATCTCTTCACCGCTGGGCCTCTATGACTGCTGCGGCAACAGCGACGGCGCCGCTGCGGCCATCATCTGCAATGTCGAGATAGCAAAAAAATTCCGTGACGATCCGGTGTACGTCAAGGGTATCGGACTGGCACAAAACTCCATTGCCCCTCACTTTGAACCGGGATTCAACTGGACTTCCTTTGCCGCCACACAGAACGCAAGCAAACAGGCCTATGAACAGGCGGGGATAGCCAATCCGCGGGAGGAAATCAATCTGGCAGTGGTGCACGATTGTTTCACGATTACGGAGTTACTTATCTATGAGGATTTGGGGTTCTCCCCGAGGGGACGGGCAAGAGAAGATATTGAGGCGGGGACATTCACCCTGGAGGGAAAACTTCCCGTAAATACCGACGGTGGTTTGAAGTGTTTCGGACACCCCATCGGGGCCTCCGGTCTGAGGATGTGTTATGAGATATATAAGCAGCTTCAGGGCAAATGCGGGAAACGCCAGATCAAGAAAGCAAACAGGGGACTGGCCCATACCCTGGGAGGGCATCCCAGTGTATCCTGTGTAGTGATCCTGGGAAACGAAAAGGGATGATTTGTTCAGGAGGCTGTGTAGGGGCGGGTTTGAAACCCGCCCCTACACAGATTATCTCCTTCTCGCATCAATCATTTCCAGTAACGCCTCTATCCTCGTTCTTAACTGATCTTCAGAAACCATAGACGAATCAATCATGTCTCCTTCGATGACAATTCCCGGAATACCGTATTTCCTCTCTATCTTGTCTATGATATCCAGTTGCCCCAAATTCCACATGCGGCAAGTTTTGGATGAGAAAAATAGCATCCCGTCAATGGAATACTCCTCTAAAAGCTTCTCAATATGCTCTTTCCCTCCCCATGGTCCATCATGATATGCCAGCCTGTTGGGACTGGTATAGAGCACCCTGATCCACTCGTGGATGATATCATCGGCTTCGGGGTTTATATCCTCAGGGTAAGGGAAAAATTCCCAAGGGTATCTCCCGGAGATCGGGATCGCTCCATGAGGGACCATCAAACGTAGAAATTTCCCCAGAAATGCCCAGGGAAGCCAGCCATCCCAGTACAGACGGTATTTCTCCCCATCAGGATGAACGGCGGGGATATTCTTGGCCGCTCTTTCTTCCAATTGTTCTAAAAGATTAACGTAGTAGGCGTGACTCTCCGGTTTTCCCATGGCATAAAATATGGGGGCGATGCTGACACCATAATCCCACAATGTCCAGAGTGCGGGTTTTCTCTTGAGGAATTCCCAACACTTATTGCGAATTATACAGGTCTCCTTCCAGTCTCTAAAGATACGCCTCAAGTTATCTTCGTTAAACTTACTGCCACTTGTTTTTTCTATAGCCGGTATGAGGGTCTCCTTTACCTGGTCTGTTACGTACTTCTCTATCCTGGGCAAATCCTCTGTCTTACGGGCCACAGGAAGTTCTATGATTACAGCCTTTACGCCAAACCTCCGGTAGATTGCCTCCATATAATGAGACATCTCGGTACAGAACCGCCCTGAAATCAACAAATCAGGAAGAGGGAGAATTACCCTTGGATCTGTCACCGGCCAGTCATTTGCAATCATCGCCATCATTCCGGTATGAAGGCGATGATAAGAACAGGTATCCCTAAGCTCTCCGTATTTCTCAGCAGCTTCAAGCACCTCGTCTGCCATCTTTCTTCCCCCGCAATAAGCGGCATAGCCGGCCATAAAATGGGATGCCATATTGGGAGTGGCATATGAATATACAAACAGTGGCCCGGAAGACCACGCCACCTTCATTCCTTTTTCCTTGGCTTCTCTAAGTTCCCTCCAATGCTTGTCAACGAGGGGACCCACTCCTGAAGTGTCAAGCCTGTTTAGTTTATATTCCACGCTCATCTTTAAACACCTCCTATCATTTCTTTAAACGATTGCAACCTTGTCCTTATGCCTTCCAACGATATAATCTCATGTTCTACCTCTATGAGCACCTCGGGTATGCCGGCATCCGCCAACTTAACCTTGATATCAGGATAATAACAGAGATGGGGGGGACAATATTTAGTCAGCAGGGTAATAATACCCTCTGCTCCTACCTTTTTCACCTTTTCTACCAATTCATCCCCCCAATGCAACTCTACCTCTCCCTTTGCCGGATCTACAGGCGTCTTAATAAAGTAGCGTTCCACCATTGCCCCTATTGGATCATCTGTCAGTTGGGCATCGTTTGCAAAGTATCTATACCCAACATATATGTCATCATCCACAACGAGCATTCCGAGGGCTTCTATCATGTCCATGAGTTCGAGCTGGGGATGGATGCACAGACAGCCGGAGAGGAAGACTTTTTTCCCCTTTGCCTGTACATAGTCCTTCTTCTCCAGTTCGGAGATCAGTTTCTCAAGCAATTTACTGTGTTCCTCTTTTGGCATCAACATGCTCGCCCATACTATCCTGAGGATATCCCTTCCCTTCAAAATTCCGGGCTTTTCCCTTCTTATCTCGTAAAGCCTTCTCAGTAACGAACGATTCCGGTTATAGATACGGATGCTCTCCCTCAGTTTCTCATCTGTAATCTTTTCCCCGGTAAACTTTTCCAGGCCGGCCCTGAGTTTTTCAAATTCGTCTCTTGTGAATCCCTTTGATGCCTTATCCCCGTGGTATATGGGGGGAAGGTAGAGATATTCTTCAAAAGGCGGGCAGGCATTATTTTCGATAATGTACGGTACTTCCTGAGATTGCAGGCATTCCCTCAAGAAGACCATGCCGTCCATGAATTTCAACTTTCCCTTGACGGCATCATCAACCACGCTTTTATTCATCGGGCAGTTATAGGAAGGCACATGGGCATATCCCCACGTAATGGCCTCGTTACTCCTCCACATCACCACGGGTAGCATCCCAGAGGCATGGATTATCTCCTCCGGTAACCACATGGGGAAAACCCCGACGACCTTTTTTTTACTGGCATCCTTCCATTCCGAGATGGCTCGATAAGGATCCGATGTGTACCTAAAAAACTCCTTCATCATCTCTTCCATAAAACTTTTACCTCCTCACGTTATCTATCTTTTCTTGATGGATACTCCATAGAACAAATACGCCGACACCTTAAGAAAGG
>Ga0100377_1003524_pt1 | contig 12511 bp, 6 predicted proteins | sample CryGeymeta201501_FD_83664 | JGI IMG/M metagenome (GOLD analysis project Ga0100377, IMG submission 83664) | Groundwater microbial communities from Crystal Geyser aquifers in Utah, USA - Crystal Geyser metaG 2015-01 | ecosystem: Environmental > Aquatic > Deep subsurface > Groundwater | place: USA... | reverse complement strand
TCAAATGCCCGAAATGGACGGCATAAAAGCAACAACGCTTATTAAAAACAGATATCCTCAACTAAAAATAATAATGTTGACTGTTTTTGATGATGATGATAACATTTTCAATTCAATAAAAGCCGGTGCTGATGGTTATTTGTTAAAAGAAACCAATCCTGAAGAACTGCATAGTGGGATTTTACAAGTACTAGCTGGTGGTGCAGCCATGACTCCTTCTGTAGCATTAAAGACATTAAACTTGCTTCGTTTTCCTGAAAAATTAACCAAAGATAAAATTCAAGTAGAAGAAATTTCGCTTTCCAAAAGAGAAACAGAGATTCTTGAGCAACTCTCTAAAGGATTGAATTATCAATTAATTGCCGAAAACTTGTTTATTTCGCCTCCAACAGTTAGAAAGCACATAGAAAATATTTATAAAAAACTACAAGTGCATAATAAGATGGAAGCAGTACAAAAAGCAATGAAACACAATATTATTTAGTTTTTATCAGTTCTCAGTACTCAACCCCAATTTATAATCTCCAATTTCTAATTTTTAATCCCTAATATACGGCAAATGCTGTATTGATAAGTTTTATTATTTAAAATTACTATGTAAACGCAATGAAAATCAATACAGAAAAAATTTCCGAACGAGAAAAAGAAGTAATTATCTTTAAGTATAAAGGATTAAACTACAACAGAATTGCAGAGCAAATGAACATTAGCCCAGCCACCGTTCGTAAGCACACAGAAAACATTTATAAAAAATTTGATGTACATAATAAAGTGGAGGTCATACATAAAGTATTGAGATAAAAATTATAAAAATAGTGCAAATGCCGTATTGTGAGTTTTTTCAATTAACAATTCCTTTGCAAGGATTAAAAATCAAAAAATAATTCGATTAACGAAAAAATATAAAAAATGAAACATACGTTATTAAAAACCACAAGAAACATAACAGTAACAATATTGTTAATTACCATTTCTACTGTAAGTAAATTATCTGCAAATAATATTGCGGTAGCCAATACCTCCATCGTTAATCAAAATACTGCGGGGAACTATACTCACGTAAAGTTTGATGTAAGTTGGGAAAACTCATGGAGAACTTCTACTTTAGAAAGTAACTGGGACGCTGCTTATGTATTTGTAAAATACAGAATACCACCAATGAATACTTGGTTTCATGCAACGCTTAACTACGTTGATGGAACAGCAACTAACGATGGAAACACAGAACCATCCGGAGCAACCATAAATACCAATCCAGATGGTAAAGGAGCTTTTATTTTCAGAAGTTCAAACGGTATTGGCAATATTAGCTTTACTGGAGCTCAACTACGTTGGAACTATGGTGCTGATGGCTTAAGTGATGAAGACAGTGTTGAAGTTTGTGTGTTTGCTATAGAAATGGTGTACGTACCTCAAGGTGCCTTTTATTTAGGCGATGGAACAATAACCAGTGTTGAAGGTCAATTTGAAGATGGAGTTTCAGGAAATCCATTTTATCTTACCTCTGAAGCAGCTCTTACCCTTGGTGGGGGTGGTGCAGGTTCTTTAGGAAACAACAATAGAGCTGGTATGGCAAATCCTACATGGGAAGATTTTGATGATGCACTAACTAAAACCTTGCCCGCTGCTTTTCCTAAAGGATTTAATGCCTTTTATTGTATGAAATATGAAATTACACAAGGACAATATGCTGATTTTTTAAATAAATTAACTCTAACTCAATCTACAGCCAGATATATGGCTAGTTATAATACCAACTTCCAATCCATTACAGGAACACATCCTACTTTTGCCGCTGATGCACCAGATAGACCATTATATTATACTAATTGGGGTGATTTTTTCAGTTACTTAGATTGGAGTGGGTTGCGTCCAATGACTGAATTAGAATACGAAAAAGCGTGTAGAGGATCACGAGGAGTTGGCTTTTTACCTACGCCAGATGAATTTGCTTGGGGAGATGTGAGTATTAAAGCTGGTCCTGGTTATACAATGACAAATCCAGGTTTACCTAACGAAACTGTAAATGCTGTAAATACTATAGGAAATGTTGCTTATAATTTAACCAACAACTCTCGACCATACCGTGCAGGTATTTTTGCTGCCAGTTTAGCAACACCTAACCGTGTAGAAGCTGGAGCAACCTATTATGGAATTATGGAAATGGCTGGAAATCAATGGGAATACACTATGTCAGTTGGTAGAGCAGAAAGTAGAACATTTAATGGAACACATGGAGATGGTGACATTAGTGCTGCAGGTAGTTATACTGTTGCTAACTGGCCTCCAAGTATTTGGGGCTTAGGTATTCGTGGTGGTTCTTATGCTGATGCAGCTACAAAAATTAGAGTATCTTCTAGATATGTAGCTCACTATCATACAAATACTAGTGCTCGTGTGGCTCAATATGGTGGAAGAGGTGTAAAAACAGCTCAATAAAATAATTAGAAATTTAAAGTTAGAGATTGGTCATTAAACAATCCTTATTTGGAAAGCTGTAACATGATAAAACATATTCTATACCTCTTTTTACTACTTTGTAGTTCTACCTTATTGATGGCACAAAATAACGCTATCTTTAATGGAGGAACTGCTGATGGCTATAATAGAGCATGTTATACGCAAACTTCTAACCTTAACACAACTAAATCTGCTGGTGGTAATGGTGATGGACACAGCAAGGATTGTTATACACAAACCTCCAATCTTAATTTAACACTTTCTGCTGGTGGTAGTGGTGATGGTTATAGTAAAGATTGTTACACACAAACATCAAATCTTAATATGACTATGTCTGCTGGAGGCAGTGGAGATGGTTATACAAAAGATTGTTATACTCAACTCTCAAACCTAAATCCTATTTTTAGTGGTGGTAATGGTGGAGATGGAAATTTAAATGGTTGTGCAAACGAACCTTTAGGATGTTATTTAGCTATTAATTTAGGAAATGATACTACTTTTTGTGATGGGCAAACACTTGCATTAGATGCTGGAAGTTTTGCTGGCGGATCAACATACGAATGGCAAGATAGTTCTTCCGCTCAAACTTTTTTAGTTGATACATCTGGAACATATTATGTGTTTGTTACCGACACTGCAGGGTGTACGGGAATTGATTCTATTGTGGTTATCGTAAATCCAGTTCCTGTAGTAAATTTAGGTAACGATACTGCTTTTTGTACAGGAAATAATTTGATATTAAATGCTGGAAATGCTGGTGCTACTTATTTATGGCAAAACAACCCTATCCCTGCTTATCAAAATCAAACTTTAATTGTTAATTCTACAGGAATATATTTTGTAACCGCAAGTTTTGGTACTTGTACCGATACTGATTCAATCACGGTAACAGTAAATCAAATTGTTACAACTAATTTACCAGATTCCATCATTTGCCAAGGCGATAGTGCATTAATTTTTGGAAATTACCAAACTGTTGCTGGAACTTATCGTGATACCGTTTTGGCAAGTACAGGTTGCGACAGTATTTTAGTTCAACAATTAAATGTTAATCCAACCTATAATCAAAACTTAGGAACAGTAACCATCTGCCAAGGTGATAGTGCTTTAATATTAGGCAACTACGAAACTGTTGCTGGAATATATTCCAATACTTACCAATCTATAAACGGTTGCGATAGTATCGTAGCACAAACATTAAATGTAAGTCCAATTCATGTGGTTGATTTGGGTAACGATACGGCATTTTGTGCTGGTAATAATCTAACACTTAATGCAAGTGCTGGAGCAAGTTCTTATCAATGGATGAATGGAGTAGGATTTCCTTATAATCAACAAACATTTAATGTTTCAAGTACTGGAACTTTTTATGTGGTTACAACTTTAGGTGCATGTACAACTTCAGATACTATTAATATTACAGTAAATCCAATAGTTACCACCAATCTTTCTAACGAAATCGTTTGTCAAGGAGATAGTGCATTGATTTTTGGAAACTACCAAACCATTGCTGGAAATTATTACGATACCTTAAATGCTTCAACAGGCTGCGATAGCATCATAATAAAACAATTAATTGTAAACCTAATCTACAACCAAAACTTAGGAACAGTAACCATTTGCCAAGGCGATAGTGCATTGATTTTAGGAAACTATGAAACAATTGCAGGAACATATTCTGATACTTTAACAAGTATAAACGGTTGCGATAGTATCTTTTCTCAAACATTAAATGTAAGCCCGAGCCACAATGTTAATTTAGGTAACGATACCGCATTTTGTGCAGGAAATAGTTTATTGTTAGATGCAGGTGTTGGAGCATCTTCATATCAATGGATAAATGGAGTGGGATTCCCATATAATCAACAAACATTTAATGTTTCAAATACAGGAACTTATTATGTGGTAACTACGTTAGGTGCTTGTACTACATCAGATACTATTAATATTACAGTAAATCCAATTGTAACTACCAACTTAGCTAACGAAATAGTTTGTCAAGGTGATAGTGCTTTAATTTTTGGAAATTATCAAACTGTTGCTGGAAATTATTACGATACCTTAAATGCTTCTACAGGCTGCGATAGTATTTTAGTAAAACAATTAGTTGTAAACCCAACTTACAACCAAAACTTAGGAACAGTAACCATTTGTAGTGGCGATAGTGCATTGATTTTTGGGAATTACGAAACAATTGCAGGAACATATTCAGATACTTTAACTAGCATTAATGGTTGCGACAGTATTGTTAACCAAACGCTATCGGTTTTATCTAATTCAAGTGTAAACTTAGGCAATGACACCACATTTTGTGCAGGAAATAGTTTATTGTTAGATGCAGGTAGCGGAAATAGCTATTTATGGCAAGATGGATTTACAAGTACTCAGACGTATTTAGTTACTTCGTCAGGATTATATTACGTAACAGTTTCTTTAGGAGCTTGTTCGGCTACTGATAGTATTAATATAACGGTAAACCCAATTGTAACTACCAACTTGGCGAATGGAATAGTTTGCCAAGGCGATAGTGCTTTAATTTTTGGAACTTATCAAACCATTGCTGGAAACTATTACGATACATTAACCGCTTCTACAGGTTGCGACAGTATTTTAGTAAAACAACTTATCGTAAATCTAACTTACAACCAAAACTTAGGAACCGTAAACATTTGTCAAGGCGATAGTGCTTTAATTTTAGGTAATTATGAAACAGTTGCTGGAACATATTCTGATACATTAACAAGTATAAACGGTTGTGATAGTATTGTTTCACAAACATTAAATGTAAGTCCAAGCCACAATGTTAATTTAGGTAACGATACAGCATTTTGTGCAGGAAATAGTTTATTGTTAGATGCAGGCGTTGGAGCATCTTCTTATCAATGGATAAATGGAGTGGGATTCCCATATAATCAACAAACATTTAGTGTTTCAAGCACGGGAACATATTATGTAGTAACTACTTTGGGAGCGTGTACCACTTCTGATACCATTAATGTAACGGTTAATCCTATACAAACTACCATCATAGGCAACTACACCATCTGCCAAGGCGATAGTCAATTAATTTTTGGAAATTACCAAACCGTTGCGGGATTTTATAACGACACCATCATCGCTTCAACTGGGTGTGATAGTATTTTAAGTGAACAATTAATCGTTAATCCAGTTTATAATTACAGTTTAACTCCCGTTTCTATATGCTTAGGCGATAGTGCGTTGATTTTTGGAAACTACGAAACCGTTGCAGGAATTTATTATGATTCTACACAAACTTTAAATGGTTGCGATAGTATTGTTGCTCAAACCCTAAATATTAATCCAACTCCTATTGTAAATTTAGGTAATGATACCGCATTTTGTACTGGAAATAGTTTAACACTTGATGCAGGAGCAGGAGCAACTTCATACCAATGGATGAATGGTTCTGGATTTCCATACAACCAACAAACCTATACAGTATCAAGCACAGGAACATATTATGTAACCGCCACAATTGGCGTTTGTTCAGCAACAGATAGCATAGATATTACCTTAATTCAACCTATTTACACGAACTTAACTAATATATCTGTTTGCCAAGGCGATAGCAGTTTGATTTTTGGAAATTATGAAACGGTTGCAGGTAATTATTTCGATACATTAATGGCTGCATCAACAGGTTGCGATAGTATTTTAGTTCAACAATTAATTGTTAATCCTAATGTTAGTACAAACACGACTGCAACAATTTGTAATGGCGATAGTATTCTCCTTGGTGGAGCTTATCAAAATACTTCGGGTTCATATTATGATACACTTCAAACACAAGCAGGATGCGATAGTTTGGTTATTACATTGCTTAACGTAACTAATGGTTTTACAACCAATTGGGCAGATACTATTTGTGAAGGAGAAAGTTTATTTGTGGGCGGAGCATTTCAACTAGTAACAGGAATTTATTACGATTCATTTCAAGCTGCAAATGGTTGTGATAGTTTGGTAATCACTAATTTATTAGTAAGTCCTAAGCCAACAGTAATAGCTACAGCTTCGCCTAGCTATATTGTTGCTGGAGAATCGGCTCAGTTAAATGCTACTGGTGGAGGAACATACCAATGGTCACCATTAAACAATTTAACTTGTGGAACTTGTGCAAACCCTGTTGCCTCTCCACTTGAAACAACCATTTATACCGTAACAGTTGATTCTAATGGATGTATAGCCTCAGATACAACATTAGTAGAGGTTGATGATGAATTTTTTATTCCTGAAGGATTTTCTCCAAATGGCGATGGTGTAAACGATTTGTTTGAAATTGTAGGTATTGCAAAGTATCCAAACAATGACATTATTATAATCAATCGTTGGGGAAATAAAGTTTTTGAGGCTGCTCCATACAAATCTGATTGGGATGGAACAAGTCAATTTGGAGTAAAATTTGGTGAAAAATTACCTACAGGAACATATTTCTACATTCTCGATTTAGGAAAAGAAAATCCAAGTGGTAAACAAGAAATAAAAGGGTACATTTATATCAATAGATAAATAATTTAAGATATGAAAAAAATAATATACATACTAATTCTTATGCTGGCTGGGTTAAACCTTTCCGCCCAGCAAGAAGCTATGTTTACCCATTATATGTTTAATAAAATGGCGATAAACCCTGGATACACAGGTACTCAAGAAGTAATTAGAATTACAGGATTACATCGTTCTCAATGGGTATCGTTTAAAGGAGCTCCAATAACTCAAAATATAGCTGCTCAAATGCCTATTGTGGGTAAAAATTTTGGAGTTGGTCTTAATGTTGCAAACGAACAAATTGGACCAACAAAAGACATCGGAGTAAAAGGAAATTTTTCATATCATTTAAAAATTAATGAAAAATCGAAATTAGGTTTAGGATTAAGTGTAGGAGTTAATTTTGTTTCAACAAACTTAAATTCACTAGCCATTGTTGAGCAAAACGACATTTCTTTTGCGAACAATATTAACAGTAAAGCTTTGCCAAACTTTGGTTTTGGAGCGTTTTATTTTACACCTAAATATTTTGTTGGTATGTCAATTCCAAAACTACTTCAGAATAGCTTTGAGACAACTAATATTAGTGGTAATTCAATAGTAATATCTAACGATAAACGTCATTATTATTTAATGGGTGGAGCAATATTCAACTTAACTGCAGATAAACAATTTAAAATTAAACCAACATCATTAGTAAAAGTAACAGGAGGTGCTCCCGTTCAGATAGATTTAGCAGCAACGGTTATTTACAACGATAAATTAACTGGTGGACTTGCTCTTAGAAGCGGAGATGCAATGGGGATATTATTAGGTTATACTTTTAACAAGGGCTTAACTTTTGGGTATTCATTCGATTGGTCTTACACCAACAAAACTTTTGATTATAATGGTGGTAGCCATGAAATTTTGTTGCGTTACAACATTGCTAAAAATCAAGAAAAATCGGTTCATAGCCATTTTTAATGTTATCTTCATTAGTATAAAATATATACGACAGATGCCGTATTGATTTTATGTTCTATTTAATGAATCTTTGTATCGTTAATTATTCTAAACTTTAAATATATATCATGAATAAAAAAATCACAGCTGGTCTATTTAGTTTTGCCCTGATATGCTCAGCAAGTGCTCAAATAGCACAAGAAAAAACGGTAGAACTAACAGGGAAATCAAAAAACAAAGGTTATTTAGGCAATGTTGTTGTTGACGATGTAAAACAACAATTCGACATGGTTTTTGTAACCAAAGATAACAACCGAAAAGTTGAATACGAAGTATATCAATTCGACTACGAATTTAATTTATTAAACAACTTTAAAGAAGCTGAACGAAAAGTTAGGTCTCGTTCAAAAAATAAAACATACAAAGGCGATTATCAAGAAGTAATTGGTGTTTCCGCTAGCCCAAACATAATGGGTAAATTGGTTTTACGTAAAACTTTATACATCAATAAATGGAACTGGTGGAGGGGTAGCTATGAAACTACAAAAAAACTGTTAGACAAAGAAAAACCAAAAGAAATTGGTGGTGATGGAGACGATAAAAAAAGAAAACTTTTTTATACTGCTCATAAAGATATTGCTGACAAAGGAGAATTGTTGGTTTGTGCATTAGTGAACAAAGGTATTATCTCGATGTCGAAAGAAGCAGATAGAGAATATCTGTTGATGCACATTGATAAAGACTTAAATACCATTAAAAAAACTCCTATTAAATTCGACCATCCTCAGTCGCTTTTACTTTCAAAAGAACTAGAAGATACTGACGAATGGTTATTAGTATTTGCACCATTTAGTGCACAAGGCTATGGTAAATTAGCCGATCCTAACCCAAAAAATCTAACTTACATTAGAATTGATGAAGCAGGAAATGTTAAGGAACGTTTTAATTTTAACAGTAAATGTAACGAATGGGCAATTTTTGATGCTTATGCAATTGGAAACGATGTTTACTTTTATGGACCTGGAAATATAAATAAACCCGAAAAAAATTACACAAAATATCCTTTTAGCTCAGTGAATGATGCTATGCCAGCTCCAGGAGATGATGCCGTAAGAATGGGAACATTAGAAGGTATGAAATTTGGACACTTGCAAATTGCTAAAATTAGTGGTGGAAAAGCCGAATTTGTTTCTGCTGTTTCAATAGATGATATTAATTTAAAAGGAATTAAACCTGCTGCTCAGAAAAAATTAAGAGAATTTGACGGTAAAAAATTCATTCTAAATGGCGTGAACATTACCTCAACTGGAGACATTTTTGTATCAGGTCAGGATTTTAAGATTGACAATATGGGCGATGTAAAAGGTAGAGTTTACAAAGATTTATTAATGTTTCAATTCGATAAAACAGGTGAATTTAAACATTACTACGGTGTAGAAAATACAGCAAAACCAGCAGGATTATTAGGTGGTGCAGGTGGTGCAAAATCTTTCCCATCAGAGTTTTCTCTTTATGAAGCTCCAAACGGAAAAGATTTATTCTGGAATGTGTTCTTGGTTCAAGATGTTGATGTTGACTGTTCTTCTGAAACATCAACCAATTACTTAGCTGGAACAGAAACAACCACCACAACTTGTGTTTACACTCCTTTATATCAAGGTAAATTTGGTAAAATCGACTTGGCTTCTGGTTTAATTTCAGACTTTACCACCTTTGGTGGAAAAGACTACTACTTATACATTGATTTAGAAGATAACGGAAAAGGAAAAGATTCTCCATATTTTAGTATCAATGGCGGTAAACAAGTGGTTTATGTTGCTCGTCAGCGTAAAGGTGGCATCAGCGGAAGCGAACGTTGGGGAAATAGCTTATGGTTTGGCAAATTTGATCCCACAAAATAAAAAATCGATTCATCTTTTCTAAAATAAACTTAACATCTAACACTAAAAAAACGACATGAAAAAAATAATCTTAATTCTTTCCGTTGCAATTTTATCCATAAACAGCATAAAAGCTCAATGGGGGCAAGTAAACAATGGGATTACTAATTTAACTTCTGGGGCAAGATTACTTGGCTCTTCAAACACCTATTTATTTTCAGGCACTTTGGGAGGAGGAAAAATGTATAGAACGAATGACAATGGAAATAATTGGACAGAAATCCAACCACCAGTTACAAGCAATGTTCCTGAAAGCGGGTATTTTTTTAGCGGTAAATACTTTTCAGGGTTGAACTCCTCTATGGATTGTATTTTTTACACCACTGACAACGGAACCACTTGGAATTCAGTTACAGGAGGTCCGCAAACTACTGTTGTTAGAGGGTTTGAGAGTTTATTAACTACTGTTTTTGCTTATACTTCTAACAAAGGCATTTTTAGATCAACTGATGGTGGAAATAATTGGAATCAAGATACCATTGGACTTACCAATTTGAATGTTAGTGATATGGAAACCATTAATGGAAAATTAATTGCCGCAACAATTGGTGGAGGTATTTATATTTCTACTGATAATGGATCAACTTGGGTGCAGTCTAACACAGGCATTGCAAGTGGCGACTTAAATGCAAAAATCGTTTGGCGTATGGGAACAAGTTTGTATTATACTGCACAAGGTGGCGGTTCATATTCAAGCTCAGATGAAGGAGTAAATTGGTCAACTTGGGTTAAACCCGCTGTAATGGGACTTGACCCAATGGAGATTTATCGTAATGGAACAAACTTGTATATGGAAGCTCGTCATTTTTCAGGAGGGCTTCGAGACAGTATTTACTTATCTTCAAACGAAGGGGTAACTTGGATAAACATCACAGATAACTTGTCAGCTACTGACTTAAATGCTTCTGGTATTACAGAATTTGGTGGAGATGTTTTTATTGCGTACAATATTAGTTCTCCTGGATTAGGTATTTATAGAAAAGGTATTAGTACAAGTATTGAAAACATAACAATAAACAATACAGTAGCCTTATATCCAAATCCATTCCAACATCAACTTAATTTAAGTAAACAAGTTTTAAGTATCAGAGTTTATAATATGATAGGAAAAGAGGTGATGTTTTTAACCCATCCAAGTAAAACAGTTAACTTATCGCATCTTGATAATGGAATTTATATTTTCGAACTTGAGTTGACAGATAAATCAAAACATATAGAAAAGCTTATTAAAAATTAGTGTTTAGATAGTTTTTTCAAAGAAAAGTGCCTGTTTAAAGCAGGCACTTTTTTAGTCAATATGTATTTTAAAAAACAGATAAAAAAATGAAATCTCTATTTTCTCTTTTATTCATCATTATTTTTCTCCTTCCCTTTGGGAAGGCGGGAATGGGATTTGCTCAAGCGCCCATTGTTTTTGATGCCGAACCCGAAAATTTAGGTTCAACTGTAAATTCAGAATATTCCGAAATTTCTCCAACCATTTCTCCTGACGGGAAAACACTTTTTATTACGCGTTATCCGCCCGATAATGGTGATAAAAACAACATTTGGGTTTCGTATTTACAAACTAATGGCGAATGGACTTTAGCTAAAAACATAGGCACTCCACTAAATGTTCCAGGCTCTTCAACCTCTGTTCAGTCTGTTACTCCAGATGGCAATACCATTTTACTTTCTAACCTATACAAATATTTTGACGGAAGCATAACTGGTGGAGGTTGTTCAATTAGTTCACGACAACGAGGTGGATGGAGTTTCCCGAAAGGTCAAGTGATTGAAAAATACGAAAACCTCAACCAATATGTAAACTACTATTTATCGAACAGCGGACAATACCTTTTAATGGCTATCGAAAAAAAGAAAGGATTTGGTGAAAAAGATTTGTATGTTTCATTCAAAACCACTGAAAACAATTGGTCTGTACCTAAAAATTTAGGAAACATTATCAATACCAAAGCTGGAGAATTCGGACCATTTTTAGCTGCTGATGATAAGACCTTGTACTTTGTTTCGAGTGGACATCCAGGTTATGGCGATGCCGATGTGTGGATGAGTAAACGTTTAGATGATACGTGGACTAATTGGAGCAACCCTGTTAACTTAGGTGAAAAAATTAATTCATCAGGTTTCGATGCTTATTTTAGTATCGATGCTGCTGGCGAATACGCTTATTTTACTTCAACCAAAAACTCTTATGGAAGTAGCGATATTTTTAGAATTAAAATGCCAACTGCTGCAAAACCAGACCCAGTAGTATTGATTTACGGAAAAGTAATCGACCAAAAAACCAACGAACCGATAAAAGCAAAAATCAGTTACGAACAATTGCCTTCTGGTAAAGAAGTAGGCACAGCCGTTACCAGCCCCGAAGATATGGTATATAAAATTGTATTACCGTTTGGCGAAAACTATGGTTTTATGGCTGCTGCCGACAATTATTATTCGATAACTCAAAATCTCGATTTAAGTAAACTCGAAGCCTACCAAGAAATGGAAGTTAACTTATATTTGGCTACTATACAAAAAGACGAAGCCATTCGTTTAAATAATATCTTTTTTGAATTTGGAAAAAGTGTGTTAAAAGAAGAATCGTTTCCTGAACTCAACCGTTTGGTAAAACTACTAACCGACAACCCAGCTATTACCATTGAAATAAACGG
>Ga0100377_1003518_pt1 | contig 12523 bp, 10 predicted proteins | sample CryGeymeta201501_FD_83664 | JGI IMG/M metagenome (GOLD analysis project Ga0100377, IMG submission 83664) | Groundwater microbial communities from Crystal Geyser aquifers in Utah, USA - Crystal Geyser metaG 2015-01 | ecosystem: Environmental > Aquatic > Deep subsurface > Groundwater | place: USA... | reverse complement strand
GGTCTGGGAGGCGCCGTGAGCGTCCGGGTGGTTCAAGGGGGCAGCATGTGGTGGCTTTGGCTCGGCTTGATGGGGTGCGCGCACGCGGGCGGCGATGGCGTTCAAGCGCTCGGCGTCCCGGAGGGCGCGACGGCCCAAGAGCGCGATGCGGTGCAGCAGCTCGCGGTGGCGCTGGACGAGCGGGCAGGAGAGGCCACCCGCTACGCGTCGGCGTCGGCTTTGGCGGCCGCGCTCGCGCAGGGCACGGCGGACGCGGACGTGCGCACCGCCGCGGTTGCGCTGCTGGTCGAGCTCCGCGACGAGGCTGCCGCCCAGGTGGTTGTGGCGCCGCACGTCGCTGATCCGCTCCCAGAGTGCGTCGTAGCGGCGGACATCCCTGTCGGCCCCTTGGACGCGGGCGCACCGACCGTGCTCGTCGCGGAGGAGCAGCTGCAAGCGGCGCGCGCGGCGCTGCGGGCGGGCGACCCCCACGGCGCGATCGACGCCCTCACGCCACTTCGAGGCACGATCGCGTGGGCGGACGCGGCGGGGCTGTGGGCCGAGGCGGTGGATGGCTGGGTCGCCGAGGAGCGCGAGCGCGCGGGCACCTTGTTCCTACAAGCGCGGGACGCGAGCGGTGCGGCGCGGCGCCAGGGCTTGCTGAACGTGCGCGACCTGCTCGCCGCGTTGCTCGCGGACTACCCCGACAGCGCCTACACCGAGGCGCTGACGCGCAACCTCGAGCGTGTGGAGCAAGCCCTCGAACCGGCGGACTGAGCGGAGATCTGCGGCGCGTGGTGGAAGCGAAAGCCCGAGGAAGGGGTCGCGGGGTGTTAGCAGCGGTTATCCACGCTGACCCCTCCCTAGCTCTTCGAGGTCTCCATGCGATCCCTGCTCACGACGCTCGCCTTCTCTCTCGTCACTGTCGGAGGCGTCGCACACGCCCAAGAGCCGGCGATCACGTCGGTTCCTGGTGGTGTTCAGGTCGCCGGCACCCCCGCGGTGGTGGCGCCCAAGGCGCCCAAGCAGCCGTCCATGCGGCTTGAGCTGCCGCCGTTCTCGTTGGAGACGCGCACCTTCAACTACCCGTCGGGGCTCCGCGTGCTCATGCAGCCCGACCACACCGCGCCGCTCGTCGGCGTGACCATGTGGGTGGACCGCGGCTCCAACGCCGACCCCATCGGCAAAGAAGGCATCGCCCACTTCGTCGAGCACCTGTGGTTCAAGTCCAAGCACGGGGAGGGCGTGCCCAAGGTCTGGGACCTGCTCACCGAGATGGGCTGCTACCTCAACGCGTCCACGTCGAACGACTGGACCAACTACATGACCGTGTGCCCAGCCGAGCACCTGGACATGCTGCTCAAGCTCGAGTCGCTGCGCCTCACCGACCCTGTCACGGGCGTGCTGGAGGAGGAGGAGTTCTTCCCCGAGCGCGAGGTCGTGCGCAACGAGCTCCGCATGCGCTTCGAGGGCAGCGGCGGCGAGGTCTTTCGCTACCTCTTCGGGCACCTGTACCCCGATGGGCACCCCTACCAGCGCGAGACCATCGGTACGCACGGCACGCTTAGCAACATCCGTATGGCGGACATCAAGGCCTTCACGGACCTCAACTACCGCCCCGAGAACGCCACGATCGCCGTCGTAGGCGACTTCGATCCCAACGAGGCGAGCAGCCTGCTCGTGCGCAACTTCGCGCTGGAGAACCTCGCGCCCGGCGCCACGGAAGACGAAGTAGCGCGCTACCCCGCCCCCGGTGTGGAGAGCCCGGACCCCAAGGATCCCGATGACTGGTACTACCTGCTCATGGATCCCAAGAACCCCAAGGTGCCGCTCGACACCTCGGCGCCGTTCACCTCGCGCATCCCGGAGCAGCCCGAGCCGCCGGTCGCTGTGCCCAAGGAGCGCGTCTTTCACGAGGTCGCGCCGATTGATCGCCCGGAGATCGTGATCGCGTGGTCGGTCCCCGGTGGCTACCGCGAGACGGACGGCACCTGGAACCTCGTCGCGAACATCGCGAGCCAGTCGATGTGGTGGCGCTTTCAGGACCCCGGCCAGGAGCGTAGCCTGAGCGGCGATCCGCGTGTGTACACCGATCCCGACGCGGGTGAGAAGTCGGTCGGCTGCTTCTTCCAGCCCGCCTTCCACGCGAGCACGGTCGCCTGCATCATCGAGCTGTCCAGCTCCAAGGTGGACGCGGAGGCCGTCGCCCGCGAGGCGCTCAACCAGATCTACGACACCTGGCAGCTCCCCGAGTCCGAGCTCGACATTCGCAGCCAGGCGCGCAACTTCGGCCGCGGGCAGATGTCCACCATCACGGACATGCTGCTCTCCGTCGACCAGGTCGCGTCGCTGTCGGGCCGCGCCACCAGCTTGGCCGAAGCGGCGCACTACCGCGGCACCGCCAGCTACTTCTCGGACTCCATGAACGAGGTGATGGGCACGGATCTGCAGGCCGCGCGCGACCTCGCCTTCGTTCACATCCAGCGCGATCGCGCCGTCACCGTGATCCTCACGCCGCTCCCGGAAGAGGAGCTCGTCACCGACTCCTCCGAGGCGGCCTACCACGGCGCCACCCGCGACACAGAGACCGTGAGCAGCGGCACCGATCCGTCGATCCTCACGCCCGACTTCATCGCCTCGCAGACGGTCATGCCCGACCTGTCGGAGAAGCGCGAGGTCGTGCTCGACAACGGCTTGCGCGTCATCGTCGTCCCGCACGGCGAGGCCCCCGTGGCCGAGGTGCGCTTGGTCTTCCGCGGTGGCACCATCACCGATCCGCCGGGCTTGTTCGACTTCGCCAACGAGTACAGCACGTCCATCGCCTTCTCGGGCACTGCCTACGATCCGCTGGCCTACGCTGGCAAGATGTACCAGGGCGTGGACGATACGTGGTACTTCCGCTCGATCCTGTCTTCTGCAGGCAACGTGGACGCGTCGCTCTGGACTCTTCGCGAGTGGGTCGACAACCTGCACCCGTACACCTCGGGCAAGGGCTCGTGGGTTCGCGACGGTCACGCCGACCTCCGCAAGAACTGGCGCTCCGACGACCCGGCTTGGTTCCGCTCCCGCATCGCGGGTGAGCACCTGAACCCCGGGCACCCGGTGACCGCCGTCTTGAGTTGGGACGACTACGACGCCATGAAGAGCTGGGGCGCGGACGAGGTTCGCGGCTACCTCCAGAGCTTTCGCCAGCCCGCGAACGCGACGCTCATGATCATCGGCAACATCGACGCCGACGAGGCCTTGGAGCGCGCGCGCTACAACTTCGGCGGCTGGCAGGCGGCCGAGGGTGTGACCGGCGGCAAGCTCGATCTCCCCGCGCCGAACCCGGCCGGTCCGTCGCGCGTGGTCCTTATGGATCAGGTGAAGACTCAGACCGACGTGCGCTACTACTGCCCGCTCGCCCCTGCCACCAGCGAGAACCTCGCCGATCAAGAGGTCGCGAGCAAGGTGCTCGACGACATCGCGTGGCGCGTGCTCCGCGAGCAGGCGGGCGCCACCTACGGCGCGGGCTCGGGCCTCATGCGCTACTCGGGCGGCACGTCTTACCTGTACATGTCCTCGCTGGTGCAGAACGACGCCACGCCGCTGGCGATTCAGACCTTCCAGAAGATCGCGCAGGACGCCTCGGACGGCAAGATCGACGGCGATCGCGCGCGCATCCTCACGCTCAACTTGGCGCGCCAGTACGGCCTTGGTCAGCAGTCGGTGCGCCAGCTCAGCGGGCGCCTGATGCCTGTCGTGATCGAGCCGACGCCCGACTGGGACGACTTCAACGCGATGGGCCGCAAGTTCGGCAACGTGAGCGTCGAGTCGATTCAGGCCGCCATGGGGGACTGCACCGATCACGCGCTCGTCGTCGCCGCCGGCCCGATCAAGACCATCGGCCCGATGCTGGACGCCGCTGGCGTGAAGTACGAGGTCGTCGACTGGAAGGCCGAGGCAGACGGGCTGCTGGAGCAGTACGACCCCAAGGCCTACAAGAAGATGATGAAGAGCCGCGCGAAGGCCGCCGCAAACGAAGCGTCGGGCTCGGCCGAGTAGGCGCGCCCCGTGGCGCCGCTCGCCATCGGCTTGCTGACCGGCCTCTCTGGGAGCGCCGGTCTGCTGCTGTGGTACTTGCTCGCGGCCCCCGAGATCGTCCTGTCGTCGCTGGATGAAGACAGCGATGACGGGTGGTACGACGAGGTCGGCCCCACGCTCACGGCGATGCGCGTGCTCTGTGCGCTGGCGCTCTCGCTGCTGGCGTTCGTGACCGGCGCGGTCACTGCGGTGCTCAGCGCGACCTTCGCGGTCTGAGCGCGCGGGGCCCAAAAGCAGAACGGCCTGCTCCACGAATGGAGCAGGCCGCTGTTTGTCTGGTAGCTAGAGGCGGACTCGAACCGCCGACAACCCGGGTATGAACCGAGTGCTCTAACCAACTGAGCTACCTAGCCGGACGCCGGTCTTTTAACGCGCCACGCGTCGCCTGCCAAGCCTCGGCGTCGTCGAAATCGATCGCGAGCAGCGGGTCGGAGGTTGAGACCCGCGGGGCATCGGCGAGCAAAGCGCGAAGTCCACCGTCGATGGGCCCAGACTCTAGCCTCGCGCGCTCTGCAGGCCCGAGCAGCACAGGGTGGCCTGGGCGGCCGTAAGGGTCGACGGGCACCGCGGGAGCGCCGTGGAGGGCGAGCGCGCGCAGCGTGTCGGGGAGGGCAGGGGGCGTGTCGACGAGGGTGACCAGCAGCTCATCGGCGGCGGGCACCGACGCGAGCGCTACGCGGAGCGAGTCGGAGGGCCAAGTCGTCGCCCACGCGCTGTTGACGACCCACCCGACCCCCGCGGGCAGGGCGGCGATGTGCTCGTCGGCGCGCGCCCCCAGCACAACCCAGACCGGACCGAAGGACTGCAGCGCGCGGCAGTGGTGCGCGAGCACCGTGGCACCGTCAAAGCGTAAGAGCGCCTTGGGTGTGCCCATCCGAGATGAACCACCTGCGCACAAGAGGATGGCGATGCGGCGAGGGCTTGGCACGACGTGCTCCGTATCGGCGCTTGCGCTGGAGGGCCACGCGGGCGATGATGGCGGCCACGAGGACTGGATGTTCAAGAACGCGGCGCTCGCAGCATGGTTGGTCCCAACGTCGGCGTGCATCGCAGCAGCGGACGTGCAGCAGGACGATCCGTTTGTCGCCGCGCCGGACGTGACTGGGACCTTCAACGTGACGCTCGACGCGCTCTCCGGATGCGAGGGCACGGAGCTGCTCGCGTGGGCGCGCGGAGCGCTCGTGGTTGATGGCGCCGCGGACGCGCTCACTTTTGACTTTGGGGACGGCGCGGTGCTCACGGGCACCGTCGATCAGTCCTACTTTGTTGAGCTAGGGGGCACCTTCGCTACTGCGGCGGGGGCGACCTCCGTGCTCGGCGACGGTGTCGCGGCGACAAGCCCAGCGGGCTGGCGTCTCGACGGCACCCTTCGCGCCACGCCTCCTGACGGCTCCTGTGAACAGCGCGCGGACTTCGTCGCGCAGATGGGGACACCATGATCGCCATGCTCTCAATGGGCGCAGCCTTGGCCGCCACGACGGTGGGCGTTGAGCTCGCTGGTCACACCGACCTGGGCGACGCAACGCAGGCCACTACGGGCTTCTCAGGGCTCAGCTTCGGTGTCCCCGTGAGGATCAGCGTGTCGGACGCCGCGCGCGTGCGCCTCACGCCGCGCTTCGACTTTGGCGGCGGTCGCGACCAAGTCAGCTGGGCATCAGGCGAGGCAGTTAACGGCGAGACCTTTCGCTACTACGCCGACTCTCACCAGGCGAACATGCAAGCCATCGAGCTCATGGCCGCCGCCGAGGTGGACCTCGTTCACAGCGGCTCCGTGCGGCCGTTCTTGAGCGCCGGCTTGGGCGTGGGGGCCGTGAGCCACCACCACGCGTTTGGCGGCGCGGACTCGCCAGAGACGGTGCCGCTGCTGCTCCCGGCGGACGCGGGCGGTGCGACCCAAGATCCGCGCACACAGCAGCTAGCGTGGCTCTCGGAGCTTCGCGTCGGCGCGCGCATGGAGATGTCGGAAGGGCTGGCGCTCGGCGCGCACATCGGCTACTCAACCGCGTTTCTTGGCGCCCGAACCCTCAAGGATACGGCACCCGAGTTCGAAGCGCGTCGTGACGCCTACGGATGGAACGCTCTCCGCGTTGGTCTGGCAGCTCACTTCGCGCTCTAGCACGCGGGGCCTTGCCCACGGCGCCTCGACTGGAGGCACCCATGAAGCTGTATCGCGCGAAGGTCCCCACCATCGCCAGTGAGATCATCGCCACCCTCGTCCGCGACGGTGACATCGACGTCCCGCACGAGATGTTCGAAGAGGCCGAGAAGGATCTCATCGCCATCATGGACGAGTTCATGCGCCGCGACGCCGAGTTTCGCGACTCGATCAAGGACCACATGGCCGACGCGGGCCTCGCGTACAGCGAGTTCGGTCGCGTTCGCAGCAAGCTCGCCGAGGAGCTGAATCACCCGCTCAACAACGACGTCGAGCGCTTCTTGGCCCGCCAGTTCACCGAGAACATGATGATCTCGCGCTTCGTGGACGAGGTCTTCGAGGAGGACCGCGTGATCTACAAGAAGATCTTGGAGATCATCGCGAGCCACCACGTCGACGAAGAGGGCATCCGCGAGGAGGCCAAGGACAAGGTCAAGAACGTGACCGAGGGCACCGTCGACTACGAGATCGCGATGCAGAAGGCCGTGAAGGAAGTGAAGAAGCGCCGAGGTCTGCTCTGATCTTTGGCGTGGTCGGTGCGCTAGTCTGGCTCACGGCGTGCGGATCGCCGCCGGAGGAGCCTCCAGCGCCCGTCCCCGACGTCCACACGGAGCGCCCAGAGCACTCCGTCGTGGTGCCCGTCGCGAGCGCAAACCCCGCTGGGGGCGACGCTGCGGTGATTCGCTTGGGGTTTGTGCACCTCAGCGAGCTGTATCGCGGATTCTTTGGTGACCAGCGCTTCGTCGGCACCTTGGGCACGTCGCTCGGCCCCTGCGTGGACGGCGAGGCGCCGGTGCGCGTTGAGTGGGACCAGAGCAAGCTCCAGGGGCGCATCGCGCTCGGGACGTCGTCGCTGCGCTGCTTGCCCGTGGTCGACGGCGACGCGGTCGATTTGACGCCGCTGCGCCCGGTGGGCCAGGCGCTCGCGCGCTACCGAGACGCCGTCGCGGGCTCCTTTGACCTGCGCGTGTCCACCTTCCTCGTCGAGGTGGAGGTCGGGGCCGCGGGCTCGTCCTGTGCGCTGCGCCTGCTTGGGCAGCACCCACCGGACGGCTCCACCTGGTCACCGTGCGTGCGCGTTGGCACCGAGCAGCGCTGCGGAGCCGAAGCGAACACCGAGGGTGTCACTGCGCTGCAGGGGGAGGCGGCGCGAGCGCTTCGAGCGTGCTTGGCGGGGTGACCACCGGAGCGGTAGCCTCGACCGGCGCTGCGGCAGGCGCCCAGCGCTCGACGCCCATCATCTCCTCGCCCTTGGCCATCGACGCCATGCGGTCAACCATCGTGCCGAGCAGGATGTTTCGGTTGAGCTGCTTGCCCTCGAAGCCCCAGAGGATGAGCCCGACATAGGTCGGGCGCGCTCGGTACCAGCTGAAGTGGTCCCCCTGAACGCTCGTGATTCGCCAGCGAGTTTGGTCCTCTTCGAGGTCAACCATCGACAGGCTCGGGGGTGTGATGGTGCGCGGGTAGTAGTCCGGCAGGCGGTCCTCGAAGCGCTTGACGCGCGCGATCTCGCGCTCGCGTGCGCGGGGAGAGAGCTCGTCCCAGGCGCGTTGGAAGTAGAGCGAGATGGGCTCGCCCTCGTACTCCAGCGCGAGCCACCGGCCCTCGGGCTCCAGCACGCCGCGGGTCGCTGGTGTCCACGACCCGACGATGGCGCCGTCAGCGGCCTCGTAGAGCGTGACGGTGTTGTCGCGCCCGATGGCGACGCGGCGCTGGTCAGGCTCGTACTCGAAGGAGGTGACGGGGGTGTCGAGCCACGCGAAGGCGGGGCGCACGCTGCCGTCGTCGAGATCGAGGTGGTAGGCGCGGCGCTCACCACCAGCGGCTTTGGCCGTGAAGAACACGTCGGCCGGGGCGTCGCCCCGCTGAACGCCGTCAATGCCCGAATACCCCTCGACCGTGCGCTCGAAGGTGCTGTTCTGGTCGATGTCGTACACGGCGACGCGCTCGGGGGCGCCGGGCACGGATGACGCAGGACCGATGGGGATCGCGATGCGGGACGCGCTGAGCCAGCCAGCCTGTCCAGTCGGTGACTCGACGGGCACGGTGATGGTGCGCTTGTCCTCGGCGTCGGCGTTCATGATGTGGTGGGTGAGCGTCAGCTGAAAGTACAAGTGCAGGCCGTCGGGCGACCACGCGTACTGGCCAAAGTGGTTGCTGCCGCAGTTGTCGAAGGCGGTCATGAAGTTGTGCTTCGTAGCCAGGAAGCGGATCTCAGCGGGGTCGCATGGCTGAAACGCGTCGCCCACGTTCTGCGAGAAGGAGCGCTGCTCGGAGTCCGAGCTGCACGCTGAGGTGAGCAGGAGCAGCGCGAGGAGGGGCTTCATCATGGGCGTCGGCGTCTCTGGGCGAGGAGGAGGGGCAGGAGCGCGAGCCACGGCGCGCGCTGGGAAGCGCAGCCGCAGTCACCTTCGTTGTCGAGGGGAGGACTCGTATCGCTGGGGCTGCCCGTGTCCAACCTCTGCCCACCTTCGACAGCGGTTGTGCCCAAGAGGGTCCCATGAACCCACAGTAGCACGTCCGGCGACGCGTCGTCTGGGAGGTCGGCGGCGTCGACCCACCAGCGCTGTGGGCCAGTTTGGGTGAGGGGGAGTGGCACCCAAGCGCGCTCGATCCCCGCGAAGATCCAGGCGGTGGGCGCGTCGCCGTCGGCCGAGACGACGAGCGAGAGCCCAACGTCGCTGCGCGTGGCGGTGAGCGTTTCGGGCGCCTCCGTGATGAGCCAGGCGTTGCGCCAGGTCCGACCGTCGGCGAGCGTCGCGGACACCGGGCCGGCGACGCAAGCGGGGGCCGGAACGATGCCGTCATCGGCCCCGCGCAGCTCGTCGGGGCAGCCGGCGGCGCTCAAGGTCAGGGCGCCGGTCCAGGCGACGGGCAGGGCGAGCGCTTCGCCTGGCGCGAGCACGCGCAGCGACGCCGGCTGGAGGTGCTTTGGCGCTAGGAGCACGTCCCCGAGCGCATCTTGAGTGAGGACGCGCCTGGTCTCGTAGCCGGGCGCGCTCACCCAGAGCACGTCGGGGCGCGTCGTCGCGTACAGGGTGAGGGTGCCGTCGACGGGGGAGGCGCGGCGCGTGGATGACAGGGGTAGCCCGCCGCGCTGTGTCACCACGCGCGCGTCAACAGGGCGGAGCGTGGTGGCGTCGCGCGCGCGCACCGCGAGCAAGGGCGGGCGGGTGAGGGCGAGCAGCATGGCCTCGAGGTGGGCGTCGACCACGCGGGGGATCGCGCTCGCTGGCGGGGCGCGCTGCTCACTGAGCTCGACGGTGAGGTCGAGACCGCCGTAGCGCCCGAGGCTCCAGTCGTTGAGGTCGCCGGTCGTGCGGTACCACGCCGCGCCGTTGGTGACCCAGAAGTCCGGCTGCGTGCAGACGCTCGCGTAGTCCGTCGCGATGGCGACGAGCGTGGCCTCGTCGGGCGCGGGGTCGGTGGTGGCGTTCCATGGGTAGCCGATGTTCGCCGCGCCGGCGTGCAGCGCCAAGCTCAGGCCCGGCGGATAGATCGCGGCTTGAAGGCGCAGAGCGCGCGTCTCGGGCTCGGAGAAGGGCTCCGAGCCTGCGCTGTTTCCGGCGGGTCTCCAGCCATAGTCGTAGTTGCGGTTCAGGTCGACGAGGTTCGCGTTGAGGCGGGTGCCCGCCTGGAGGCCATCGGGGTTCACGTCGGGCACGACCCAGACCGTCGCGCGATCCAGCAGCGCGGTGACGTCGTCCCGCTGCCCGTCCTCGGTGCTCAGCAGCGTGGCAAAGGCGAGGGCGACCTCGGCGGAGATGGGCTCGTCCCCGTGGTGCGCGCCCGCGACACGAAGCTGCGGCGCGCCTGAGCCTGGCGGTTGCCCGAACCAGATCGCTCGAATCGCGCGGCCCTCCTGCGAGGCGCCGAGCGCGACGACCGCTGCGCGCCCGCTATTAGCAGCCAGCGCGTCGAGCGCGGCGTCGAGCGCGGCTGGGCTGTGGTAGCCGGAGGGTACGGCCGCGTGCGGCGCGCCCGGCTCGATGCGAACGGCGTGCGCTTCGGCCCAGGCTCGCGCCTCGGGAGGGAGCAGCACGCGTACCTGGGCGACGCCATCCGCGCTGTACCGCGAGCCCTCCGTCCACAGCGCGCCTCGGTCGCGGAGCGCGCGCGTTGTCGCTTCGTCGTCGCGAACCCACACCTCGGTGGTGGTCCATGCGGGAGCACGCGCGCACGCTGGTCCAGCGATCGACCACATCAGCGCGAGCACGCTCGCACCGCCACGGTGATACAGTGCATCCCGCATGCGTACGCTCACCTTCCATCGACTCGTGGGAAGCGGTGCCATGGGCTCGGTCTATCACGCCGAGCTCCGGGCTCCGGGTGGCTTCTCGCGCACGTGCGCCGTGAAGGTCATGAAGCAAGCGGCTTCAGACAAGCACCAGTTCATGACCCGCATGCGCGATGAGGCCCGTCTGCTCGGAATCCTGCAGGACGAGTCCCTGCTCGGTGTGTCCGAGCTTGTTCAGGTCGAAGGGCGCGACGCGGTCATCATGGAGTTTGTCGAGGGCGTTGACCTCGCGGACATCGTGGGGGGCGCGGGCTGCACGCCGCCACGCGCCCTAGCCGAGCTCGGCGCGGAGATCGCCGCCACGCTCCATCGCGCGCACGTCGCAACGCACCCTGGAACGGGCGCGCCCCTGCACGTCATTCACCGCGATGTGAAGCCCGCGAACGTCATGGTCACGCCGCGCGGCAACGTGAAGCTGCTGGACTTCGGCGTCGCGCGCGCGGCCTTTGACGCGCGCGAGAGCGAGACACAGGGCCTTGTGCTCGGCACGCTCAACTACTTCGCCCCCGAGATCCTCGCGGGCAAGGATCCTACCCCCGCCGTCGACGTGTACGGCTTGGGCATCACCCTCTGGGAGTGCGCTGTCGCGCGCGAGTGGGGCTCGCCGCGCGTGCAGGAGCGTCGCTTCGAGGAGCGCTTGGACGCGCGACTTGGCGAGCTCCCGCCCGAGTACGCTGCGCTGGTGCCGGTGCTGCGCGGCATGCTCTCGTGGCGCGCCGAGGACCGCCCGACCGGCCGCGAGGTCGAGCAGCAGCTGCTGCAGGCGGCCGAGGTCGCGACAGGGCAGGGGCTTCGCACGTGGTCGCGCGAGGTCGTTCCGCGCTTGCTCGCCGAGGCTGACCGCACCCGCGCGCGCAAGAGCGACCAGCTGGTGGGGCGCACGCTCACGGTCGAGGGCAGCGGCACCGACGACACGTCGAACAACGACGACAGCGTGAGCTTGGAAGACGCCACGGTGCTCTACAACCGCGCCGCGCTCCCGCCCCCCCCGCCTCCGGCCGCGAGCCTGCCGTCGCCGCCGTCGCGCGCTGTTGCGCCGTTGCCGCCGCGCGCTTCGGCGCCTGATGGGCAGGGACGTGCTCGGGCTGGCGCCCGAAGAGGCCCTTCCATCCTTATGATGGCGGGCGTCGGCGCGTTCGCAGGGGGCTTGGTCGGGCTCGTCGGCGTCCTGTTGATCGCGATGGTCATCGTATTTTCCTAAGAAGATGGGCGTTGGTTCCGGATCCAGGTCGTGCTAGGGTGGTCTTGTCGGGTCCCCGACCCCCTCCAAGCTCCCCGCTTCGTCCTCTCCCCTCCGCGAGCCCACCATGAACCGTCCCGCTGTCCTCGTGGCTGCCGCTGCTGCGTGCGCCCTCCTCACTGGCGCCTGGATGCGCCCGGCTGCTGAGCTTGAGCTCGCCCCCCCGCCGGCCGACCCCACGCCCCTTGAGGGCAACTCCGTCACGCTCGGCTTGGTCATCGCCCGCGGCTCGACGCTGGGCGGCATGCTGTCGCCCTTCGAGCTCAGCGCCTCTGAGCTCCGCGCGGCCGCGCTGAGCGTGTACGACCTCGCGAACCTTCGCGCTGGGCGTGAGCTGCAGCTGGTGTACCGCGGCGGCGAGCATGGGGTCGTCGAGGTGCGCTACGCGGTCGACGCGGACAGCACCCTCGTCCTACAGCGCAGCGACGACGGTTGGACCGCCGAGCTGGATGAGGTCGCCTATGCGTCAGAGCTGGGCACGCGCCTGGTCACCATCGATCACTCGCTCTGGGCGGACGGGCTCGCTGCGGGCCTTCGCCCTGAGGACCTCGCGCGGCTGGCGACCATCTTCGAGTACGAGCTCGACTTCAACAGCGAGCTCCAAGCGGGCGCGACGCTCTCCATCGCCGCGGACATCGAGCGCAGCGCGACGCGCACCCGGCTCGGTGTCGTTCACGCGGTGCGCCTCACCAACAAGGGCAAGACGTACACCGCCGTGCTCGCTGGCGAAGGGGACAAAGCGAGCTTCTATCACCCGGATGGCTCGGGG
>Ga0100377_1003513_pt1 | contig 12532 bp, 12 predicted proteins | sample CryGeymeta201501_FD_83664 | JGI IMG/M metagenome (GOLD analysis project Ga0100377, IMG submission 83664) | Groundwater microbial communities from Crystal Geyser aquifers in Utah, USA - Crystal Geyser metaG 2015-01 | ecosystem: Environmental > Aquatic > Deep subsurface > Groundwater | place: USA... | reverse complement strand
CGCTCGTCCAGAAGCGGCCACACGCCAGCCAGCTTTTTCCGAAGGTCGGATCGGGGGTTCATGGCCCACAACTATACACGCTCTCGATGTCATTTGCAACCTTTATTTATTTACGACGCCTTACCATCGAGCCTCTTCCATGGCCGTGGGAAAAGAATCCCTTCTCATTTCATCACAATGGTAGGGAGAAGGCAAAAATCTTTTGGTCAGGCGTGGCCTGCCGAGCTTTGCCGGCCGACGCGGATCCCGCCGGTTGCCATTGGGATTGCTTTTTGTGAATCTTTTTACTAAACTTCATACTGCTCTTGCGAATATACTCTCGCTGAACTGAGAGGAAATCGCCATTTCATCGTGGGTAGTAAGCTTTGCTTCAATCCGACACATGACAAATCGGTGTGTCGGGTGGGATGAAGCCACCAGGAGGAGGGTCCCATGAACGAGCTATTGGCGCCAGGCGGAAGCCTAAAAATGGTGGAAAGAGTGTTTGCTCAGGGTGCCGATGCAGTCTATGTGGGTTGCAAGGGGTTCAGTCGCCGCAAGTGTGCCTGGGAGATGGAGGATTCGCAGATCCGCGATGCCATCGAATTAGCCAGACCCTTTGGCGGCAAGGTTCGGGTGGCCATCAATGCCGAGGTCCCCGAGGCCAAGCTGATGCTCGTCATGAGTAAGATTGCCAAATATGCCGCCTGGGGTGCAGAAGGGGTCATCGTCAAAACCCCGGCGGTGATCCAGATGGTGAGCAAGAACTTCCCGCAATTGGTTATCCATGCCAGCGTCGGCTGTAACATCCAGACACCCGCTCAGATTGCCGAATACCAGGGATACGGAGCCAGTCAGATCGTCGCCAGTACCGAAATCAACACGGTGGACAGGATGCGGGCCTTTAAGCTGGCAGCGGATGCCGCGGGAGTCGCAACCGAAGTGCTGATCCACGGCAATCGCTGTGTGGGCGGTGTCGGCAATTGCGCCTTCCATGAACTGATTGCCGACTCCTATATCAAGCACATCCATCATGATGAAGACGGCAACGAAATCGTTGAATGTGAGGGTTGGCCGGATCGCAGCGGCAGTTGTTTCCGCCTTTGCCTGTTGACCGATGGCCAGCGCCAGAAGGTGCTCAGCCAGCGCGGCCGCAGCCGGGAGGAAATCAACGGCATCAATGATCGCATCCGCCGCCATCCCAACGTCGCTTTCGCCATCAACGGCAAGGAACTGTGGGACTACATGGACCTCGGTCTGCAGACGCTCAAGGTTCAAGGCCGCGAATACCCGGTGGAACTCATCGGCCGCATGATTTTCATCTACCGATCCTTGATCGATGCCCACGGTGCGGGCAAGCCGTATGATATGCCGGATTTGCTGATGTTGCAAAAAGAGCTGGATACCATTGCGCTGGATCGCGACCGGGTGCGGATGGAAAAAACCCGCGAGTTGCATCAGAATATCAAAGGATTATCGGCATAGTCGGGATTTGACGCCCTACCCAGCCGAGAGCCGGGTCCCCAGCCGCAAATTGCCAGGTCCACGACCCGGAGTTCTAACCGGCGGGCATTCGACGCAAAAAGATGCCGCGCTATATCGATTTTACAGCTTTTCGATACAGACAGCGCAGGCCTTGTATTCCGCCGTTAGGGTCTCAGGGTCAAACACCGGGTTGGTCAGCCAGTTGGCGCAATTCTCCCGGAAATGGAAAGCCATCCAGACCATTCCCGGTGGCACCTCGGGTGTCACCCGGGCCTTGACGATCACCTCGCCCCGCCGGGATTTTACTCGTATCTTTTCATCGGGTTGAATTCCCATGGTGTTTGCATCCTGCAAAGAAATATCGGCGGTCTCCTCTCCGAGCAGGTTATTCATGCCCTCGCACCTGCCGGTCTGGGTTCGCGTATGATAATGATAGAGACGCCGCCCGGTGGAGAGCACAAAGGGATAATTCGTATCAGGTACCTCAGCCGGAGGGGTCCATTCCACCGGCATGAATCTGCCAAGACCGCAAGCGAACTGGCCGCTCTTATGCAAGAAGCAGGTCCCTGGGTGGTCTTCGTGGGGACATGGCCATTGGAGTCCGTCATTTTCAAGCCGGGCGTATTTGATTCCCATGAGACTAGGAGCCAAAACGGAGACCTCGCTATCCCAGATATCCTGAGCACTGTCGGATGCCCAGTCATGTCCCATCCGCTTCGCTATCTGTTTGAAGATCCACCAGCTCGGCTTCGCCAATCCAGGCGGAGAACTGGCGGCACGGACCCGGTTGACCCGACGTTCACTGCTGGAGAAAGTGCCGTCGTTTTCACTCCAGGCCGCCGCTGGAAAAATCACGTGCGCAAACCGGGTGGTTTCAGTTATAAAAATATCCTGGCAAACGAGGAATTCCGCGGAAGCAAGTTCATGCTCAACTTTTCGGATGTCGGGTTCCGAGTTGGTCAGATTTTCTCCGAAAATGTAGAATGCCCTGACTTTTTTACTGACAAGGCCTTCCATCATCTGCGGAATCATCAACCCAGGTTGCCCTGAAAGTCCTTTAATATTCCATGCTTTTTCGAATTTTTCACGGATGTCCGGGTTTTTGACAGCTTGATAGCCGGGAAACACATTGGGCAGGGCGCCCATGTCGCAAGCACCCTGGACATTATTTTGCCCGCGAAGAGGATTGACGCCGCCGCACTCCATCCCCATGTTTCCCAGCAGCATCTGGAGATTGGCCGTGGTCATGACATTGTTCTTGCCGCAGGTATGCTCGGTAATCCCCAGCGTGTAACAGAGCATCACTGGTTTTGTGGCCGCAAGAAGTCTTGCAGCGTCCCGAATAATCTCCGGATCGATGCCGCAGATGCCGGTCACATGTTCCGGCTGGTATTTCATGATCTTTTCCTTCAGGGCATCGAAACCGGTTGTGCATGATTCCACGAACTGCCGGTCATAGAGATCTTCAGTGATCAGCACGTACATGATGGCATTCAGCAAGGCAATATCGCTGCCGACCTTCAGCCGCAGATGAAGCGTGGCGAAATCGCAGAGCTTGTGCTTGCGAGGATCAACCACAATCAATTGCGCTCCATTGAAAACCGCGTTCTTAAGAAGTGTTGACGCCACGGGATGGGCCTCAGTCATATTGGACCCGATCACCAGAAACATTTTCACCTTGGCAAACTCATTGAATGAATTGGTCATGGCACCTGAACCAAACGAGATCGCCAGTCCGGCGACCGTAGGTGCGTGTCAGGTACGGGCGCAGTGATCGATATTGTTGGTTCCGATCACCGCGCGAAACAGTTTCTGCATCTGGTAGGAGTCTTCATTGATGCTTCGGGCGCAACTGACGCCGGCAATGGCGTCAGGTCCGCTTTCCGCAATGATTTCTTTAAATCGCTTTACGACCAGCCTGAGCGCCTCGTCAAAGGAGGCTTCCCTGAACCGGCCGTTTTCTTTGATCAAAGGTATAGGTATGGTAGCGGATCATGGTTTCGGATATCCCAGAGGTCAAGATGCACAAGAATTTTCCGGATGACGTCCGGCTCCTCGATAAGGGGTATGATCTTCATGGTCTGGCATTTGGGGCATAACAGGGGGCCCACCGCGGAGGTGAGGGGCAAAATCTTTCAAAAAGTCTTGAAAAAAAGATGTTCTTATGGTTGAAGGGGAGGCTGCTACAAGAATATTTAATCCAGAGGCAAAGGGTAGAGAGCATGAAAAAGATCATTGCCACGGATAAGGCGCCGGCAGCCATCGGCCCATATTCCCAGGCTGTCGTTTGCGGAGGACTCCTTTTCGTCTCGGGTCAGATTGCCATAGATCCTAAAACCGGAAATTTCATCCAGGGAGATATTGAAAAGCAGACCGAACAGGTTCTAAAAAACCTCAACGCCATCATCGAAGCGGCTGGTTTGACTCTGCGGGATGTTTTAAAATGCAGCTGTTTCTTGGCGGATATGAACGATTTTGCCCGATTCAACGCCGTCTATGCAATCTATTTTGGGGACAATCCTCCAGCCAGGGAAACCTTAGAAGTCTCCCGGCTTCCCAAGGATGCGCGGGTTGAGATTTCGGCGATCTGCGGAAGATGATCTCTTTATGGACATAAAAAGCCGGCCGGCTAAACCAATTCGGTTAACGACTCAAGCCGTTTGCTGCTAGGGAATATTTATAAACTTGACTTTTAATCCTGTTAGGCGTAAGGAGCTATGGCAACCGCTCAAACCGGATAAACTATGGAATATTTAAAGGCCTGCTTTCCATGGATATCCCCCGTTCTTTTAATCATTCGAAATCCCAAGGCCATGCAGGAAAGGCCCCCTCCGGATCTATATTTTTAAATTTAGATCCCGGTCGTTTAATGTAACTGTAACCATGTAAATTGCGAAAGGAAGACTACAATGAAAAGGGAAAGTTTCATCCGGAAGTTAACCGTATTTTTTTGCTGCATGCTGGTGATCGCCTTCATTTCAGCTTGCGGAGGCCAGCCGCCGAAACAAGAAATTGATGCGTCCAAGGCAGCCCTCCAGGCGGCCATATCCGGTGGAGCGGAGCAGTTTGCGCCCGATGCGTTGAAAGCGGCGCAGGATTTGATGGCCAAGCTGGATTCACAGATTGAAAAAAAGGACTACAAAGCGGCAAAGCTAACTGCAATTCAGGTAAAAGAAGCCGCGGATAAAGCAAAAGCGGCCATCGAGGCGGGGAAGGCAAAAGCCAAAGAAACTTCCAATGCCCTTGTGAATGAAATCAACCAGGGAGTTGAAAAAGCGAAAGGCCTCATTGCGGAGGCGGAGGCTGCAAAGATACCTGCTGACTTGCTGCAACCCATTAAAGATCAACTGGTTGCGGCAGAAACGGGGATCGGCGAGTTAAGCGGAATGATTTCCGAAGGAAAATTCAATGAAATTCAGGGGAAAGCCACCGCGATCAAGGATCAGCTCGGACAGTTGGAGCAGGGAATTGCCGACGCCAAGGCCAAGGCTGAAGAATTGATAAAGGCTCCTGCCGCCAAACTACCCGAAAAGAAAAAATAAACAGCTTTCAGCTTTCTAGCCCCGAGAAGGAAAATCCCTTCTTGGGGCTTTCTATGTTGAAAAACCACCGGTCCTCAGCCTGTTGATAACAAGCCAACCCTGCTCCCTATCGACAGCAACACGCGAATGGTATTCTCTCAAGTTCCTAAGACCTACAACTTCTGACCATTTTATGCCGGCATGAAACAGCTCGGTCTTCACAAAGAAATTTTTATAAAGTTCATTTTTCTCTTGACAAGGGGATAGACGCTCATATAGAGGTCCATCATCAGTTAAAGGAATCTCATAAATGTATATTTATCGATCCTGGCAGAATTTTTATTGGTTTTATTTTAGCAGGAGACCTCTGCCCATGGATTGATGGCATAGCCTTTTAAGAAAAAAGCCGTGGGTGGATGAAAAAAGCCCCCACGGCTTTTTTGCTTTTTAGGGCTTCATGGGGATCATGCGGGATCCGATTTTTAAACGAACAAACAAGCGGCAAAGGGTGTGTATTATGAAATCAACAGAAGACCTGAGGGTGAAAGGGTACCATCCGTTGATGATTCCAAGTGTCCTAAAAAAGCAGATGCCGCTCAGCGATCGGGCGATCGAGTGCGTGAACCGGGGGCGAGAATCCATCGAGGGTATACTTTCCAAAAGAGATAAGCGGCTTTTGGTGATTGTTGGCCCGTGCTCCATCCATGATGAAAAGACGGCCCTGGAATATGCCCAGCGACTATCTGTTTTGAAAGAGAAGGTTGAAGAGACACTCTTGCTGGTGATGAGGGTCTATTTTGAAAAACCGCGTACGACGATCGGCTGGAAAGGCTTAATCAACGATCCTTCGCTGGATGGGACCTGCAATATATCGGAGGGGCTGCACATGGCCCGGTGGCTGTTGCTTCGGGTCACCGAAATGGGACTTCCCACCGCCACCGAATTTTTAGACCCCATCACCCCTCAATACGTCGCCGATTTAATCTGCTGGGCCGCGGTGGGAGCACGCACCATTGAATCTCAAACCCACCGGGAAATGGCCAGCGGCCTCTCCATGCCGGTAGGCTTCAAGAACGGTACCGATGGGAATATGACCTCGGCCATCAATGCGATGCTTGCGGCGAAGGCCCCCCAAAGTTTCCTGGGAATCGATCAGGAAGGCACGACGTGTGTCGTGAAAACGGCCGGCAATCCTTGGGGCCACATCGTCTTGAGAGGGGGAAAGCGGCCAAACTACGACCCCATCACTATTGAAGAGGCCCGGCTGAAACTGATCGAAAAGGGGCTGCCAGAGGCCGTCATGGTGGATTGCTCCCATGGCAACTGCATGAAAAAATATCAGGGACAACCCGTGGTTTGGAAAAATGTCATCGCCCAGTGCCTTGCCGGAAGCGAGGCCATCATCGGGCTCATGCTCGAAAGCAATTTGCATGAGGGAAACCAGGCGTTCAACGGCGATTGGAGCACCCTCCGGTACGGCGTATCGATTACCGATGAATGCATCTCATGGGAAACGACGGAAGCACTCATTACGAACGCGCACGATCGTTTGATGCAGACCTCATCAAGAGTTTAAAAGCAATGCCGATACTTCAAATAAAAGGATATCCGAATCCCTCACGTCTTTTGGTCGGCGAACGGCTCGTTGATCTGGCCAGGCATATCCCCGTCGAAAATCCCATCCTCATCACGGATTCCACGGTGCAAAAGTATTATGGAAATCGGTTTCCAAAGGGATCGGTAATTCCGATCGGCACCGGAGAATCCGTTAAAACCCTAAAGACCGTTTACGATCTTTATGATCGACTCATCCGGCTGCAGGCGGATCGCTCGTGTTTTGTGGTGGGTATCGGCGGGGGGATCGTTTGTGATGTGGCGGGATTTACAGCCTCGACTTTCCTGCGAGGCGTCCGATTCGGTCTTGTTGCAACGACCCTTTTGGCCCAGGCGGACGCCGCCATCGGAGGAAAAAACGGGGTGAATTTTAGCGGCTACAAGAATATGGTGGGGACCATCCGTCAGCCGGAATTCGTCCTGTGTGATCCTTTCGTGTTAAAAACATTGCCTGAAAAGGAAGTGTCGTGTGGGTTGGCCGAGATCGTCAAACACGCGGCCATAGCCCGGGAACCCTTGTTGAGCTTCATGGAAAACCACGCGCATGAAATTTTGGCCTTGGACCGCCCGATCCTTGAGAAACTGATTTATGAATCCGTTCAGATCAAGGCCTCGATCGTCGAGGCCGATGAAAGGGAAGCCGGAGAACGCCGAAAGCTCAATTTCGGCCACACGTTCGGCCATGCCATTGAAACGATTACGGGCTTACCTCACGGCCATGCGGTGAGCATCGGCATGGTCATGGCTGCCGAGATTTCGGTTCAAGAAGGATCTTTGACCCAGACCGAGGTCCAACGGCTGATTCGGCTGTTGCAACGTTTGGGTCTGCCTGTAGCCATCGATTTGGAGAAAGATCGAATATTTTCCGTGTTGGGGAAAGACAAGAAACGCGAGGGGGATGGGATTCACTTCGTGTTATTAAACCGACTCGGAGAGGCACGGGTTGAACGCATTTCAATGGAAAAACTGAAACGGTTGATGTCGGAGATCCATGGAAAATCCTAAAGACCCTCTGGACGGGCTTGGCAGTCTGTCGGATCTGCGTAAATCCATCGATGCCATCGACGAAAAGATTCTGGAACTGGCCAATCGGCGACTCCGGATCGCCGGAAGGATCGGGAAACTCAAGAAGCAATGGGGAGGCGTCGTTATCGATCCCAAACGGGAAGAAGAGATATTCAGGCGCCTGGCGTCTAAAAACCAGGGACCCTTGAAAGAGGGCCACCTGAAACAGATCCAGCGCATCCTCATTGACGCTTCCCGCGTGGTCCAGGAAGAAAACGGATCGAACTGTTGTGATCCAAGGCCGGAGAAAAGCGAAAGGCCCATATCCTTCAATCTGCATCCGGCAGATGTCCGGACAGCGCTTTTTGGCGTCATCGGGGATCCGATATCTCACAGCCTGAGCCCTGTCATGCACAACCGTGCCATGCAAGTGACGGGATACAACGGCGTCTATTTGGCGTTTCAGGTAAAGGAAATCGCAGCGGCGATCCGAGGATTAAGAAACCTCCATGCAAAAGGGGTCAGCGTGACGCTTCCTCACAAAGTCACCGTTATGGAGTATCTCGACGAACTCCATGAATCGGCCGAATCGGCCGGAGCCGTAAACACGATATTAAATCATGGGGGACGCCTGATCGGATACAATACGGACGGTGAGGCCGCGATAAGGGCTTTGCTCGAAAAGACACCGGTCAAAGGGAAAATCGTGGCGATCATCGGAGCCGGGGGCGCAGCCCGGGCTATCGGCTTAGAACTCGTCCGTTTCGGGGCGCAGCTGATTCTTTACAACCGTTCCAGGACTAGGGGGGAAGCGCTGGCCCTCAACCTAGGGGCCAACTTCCGCTTGCTGTCGGAATTCGACGGCAAGGATCCGGATATCCTGATCCATGCCACTCCGGTGGGGATGTGGCCCCATGAAGCAGAGACGCCGATTCCGGAAAAGGCGATACGGCGGGGCAGCGTGGTCATGGATATCGTCTACAATCCGGTTCGGACAAGGCTGCTCCAGGATGCGGAAAAACACGGGGCGATTCCCATCGACGGTGTCGCGATGTTCGTCCATCAGGGCGCCCGGCAATTTGAATTATGGACCGGACAAAAGGCTCCTGTGGCTGAGATGCGCAAGGTCGTATTGGAGCATCTGTGCGTTACGGGGAAGAAAACATGAAGCCCATAGAGCCTCGCCCGATAACGGAAAATCGGATCACGGTGCCGGGGTCCAAGAGCCTGACGCATCGGGCGCTTTTGGCGGCGGGATTGGCCCATGGCGTCTCTATCATCGACAATGCCTTGTCCTGCCAAGACACAAACCTGACGATTCAGGCTTTAGATCGACTCGGTGCAGTCATTACGAAAACGGGCAAAGATCGGCTTCAAGTTATTGGATGCAATGGCCGCTTTCGATCCTGCAGGGAAACCCTGGATCTCGGGAATTCCGGAACATCCATTCGGCTCTTGACAGCCCTTGTGGTGCTAGGAGAGGGAGTTTATCGGCTCACGGGAAACAATCGCATGAAACAGCGACCCGTCCAGGAGCTCATCGACGCCTTGAATCAATTGGGGGTTCCGGCCCGCTCTCTTGCTGAAAACGGATGCCCGCCGGTTGAAATCGTCGCCGGCTCCCATTTGGCCTCCCGGGTTCGTCTCGATTGCAGGAGAAGCAGCCAGTTCCTTTCCGGTCTTTTGCTCATGGCGCCTTGTATTCCCGCGGGACTGGAAATCGAGGTCACACACGGACCGGTATCCAAACCGTATGTGGACCTCACACTGGAGGTCATGGAAGCCTTCGGAGTGCATTCTCAGCGGATCGGGTACGATCGTTTCATCGTGCCGGGAAGCCAGCACTACCGCTCACGAAGGTTTCGGGTGGAAGGAGATTGCTCCCAGGCCGGGTACTTCTGGGGGGCTGCGGCCATCACCGGCGGAACTATCACCGCAACCGGTATCGATCCGAATACCCGGCAAGGGGATTTGCGGATTGTAAGTTTGCTGGAGGAGATGGGCTGCACGGTTGTGAGAGAACCCGATGGGATCCGCGTGACAGGCGGATCTTTGCATGCCATCGAGGCCGATATGTCGGATCTCCCGGACGCGGTGCCGACGATTGCGGTGGTTGCGGCCTATGCGGGGGGCCGTACCGTCATAAAAGGCGTGGGTCACTTGAAGGGAAAAGAGAGCGACCGTATCGATACGGTGGTTTCCGGGCTTCGAAAGATGGGCATTGAGGCTGAGGCCCATGAGGACGGGTTAAGCATTCAAGGGGGTATTCCGCATGGGGCGGTTATTGCTACGCGGGATGACCACCGGATCGCCATGAGCTTTGCCGCAGCCGGTCTCAGGACCTCCGGTGTTTTTATCGATAACGATGCCTGCGTGGGAAAGTCGTTTCCGGATTTCTGGAAGATTTGGGAAGGGCTGAATTGAGATGAACCTTTTTCTTATCGGTTACCGTTGTTCGGGAAAAACAAGCATCGGAAAAGTCTTGGCCGACCGAATGGAATGGTCTTTTATCGATACCGACGATTGGGTGACGGCGGCTTCCGGGTGCAGCATCAAAGAGATCGTCACAACCTCCGGATGGCCGGTTTTCAGGTACTGGGAACAAAGGGCATTGATAGACATCATTCAGAAAGATCGGCAGGTCGTGGCCACCGGCGGAGGGATTGTCCTGGAGAAGCGAAACATCACCCTCATGAAAAAAAGCGGAAAGATCATCTGGCTGACAGCCAGATCCGAAACCATCCGATCCCGGATGATGGCGGATCCGGCAACCGATGCTTTCCGTCCGGCCTTAACTTCACAAGGGGCTGCAGAAGAAATCGATCTTGAGCTAGCCCAACGAACGCCGCTGTATACATGGGCTGCGGATCTTTCGATTTCCACCGACATGCGCTCTGCGGTGGCAACGGCCGGAGAAATCCTGGCTTATCTAATCCGAAATCGGGAGCCGATCCATCCGGTGGAACCAGAAAACCTTTGTGGCGTCATTAATGATGAAATCGTAAAAACTCAAAATTAGGATGGTAAAGTAAAAAGCTTCAGATGCAAGGCGCGCAAATCCTGAGGAATGAGGCGTACATATGGGTACGCCTCAATGATTTACCCGGTTGAATCCTGCAAAGCAGGGCCGCAAAGCGGCATTCAACCGGGTAGGGGATGCAGTGCAACGCAGCAGATGGACTTTTTACGAAGCCATCAGTAACGGTTCTTGAGGAATAATATCATGTCCAGTTCCTTCGGCACATTGTTTAGGATCACGACCTTCGGGGAATCTCATGGGCCGGGCATCGGAGTAGTCATCGAGGGGTGTCCTCCCCGTATCGACCTTTCGGAAAAAGATATCCAGCCTCAACTCGATCGACGTCGCCCGGGTCAAAGCACGCTTACATCCCCCAGAAAAGAGGCGGATCGGGTAAGGATTCTTTCCGGTGTGGAGGACGGAAAGACGCTGGGAACACCTTTGGCCCTTTATATCGACAATGGGGATAGCCGCCCGTCCGACTACCGGGAATTAGCAAATGTTCCCCGTCCGTCGCATGCCGACTACACCTATCGCTTAAAGTACGGCATCCTGTCAAAAAGCGGGGGGGGAAGGGCCAGCGCCAGAGAGACCGCAGCCAGGGTTGCCGCCGGCGCCGTTGCCGAAAAAATCCTTTTTGAGAGCTATGGAACTCAGATCGTAGCATGGGTTATGTCTGTCGGATCCATCTCGTGCGAAACCGTGGATCTTGAGATCGTCACGCGGGCCGATGCGGATCGATATCCGGTGCGGTGCCCGGAAGGGCCCTTCGCCGAAAAAATGGCTCAAGCCATCCGTGAAGCCCGTGATGCCGGTGAGTCTCTGGGCGGCATTATCATGTGTGTGTGCCGCAGCGTTCCCGCGGGCCTCGGAGAACCCGTCTTTGACAAGACCGAGGCCATGCTGGCCCAGGCCATGCTCTCGATACCGGCGTGCAAGGGGTTCGACATCGGTTCGGGATTTGAAGGAACCCGGATGCCGGGCTCGAAACACAACGATTTATTTGTCAAGCGCAATGGTCGTCTGGGAACAAAAACCAACTTCAGTGGAGGAGTCCAGGGAGGAATCACCAACGGAGAAGCCATTTATTTTCGAGCGGCTTTCAAACCCACTTCAACCATCTCCAAACCCCAGGAAACTGTGGATTACGACGGCAATCCCGTGGTGCTGAAAGCGGCCGGCCGGCACGACCCTTGTGTCCTCCCGAGGGCCGTGCCGATCATTGAAGGCATGGCGGCTTTGGTCCTTGCGGATCTGGCCGCAAGGCAAAAGGTCCGGTAAATCAACTTAAGATCCTGAATTGGCTGGAATCGGGAAGAATCGGAAGGCGATAATGATCGGAATCATCGGCTTCGGCCGGTTTGGTCGCTTCATGGCCAAACATCTGATGGAAGATTTCAAAGTTCGGATTTATGACGAAATCGATTCAGCGGATTCGATCCGCTCGGCCGGCGCAATTCCCGTCGATCTTTCCGATGTCTGTAAACAGGATGTGGTGATACTGGCCGTTCCCATTTCCAGGATGAAGTTTTTACTCGAGCAAATTGCGCCGCACTTGAAGGAGAATGCATTGGTGATCGATGTGTGCTCCGTCAAGATTTATCCGGTTCAATGGATGGAAAAAATCCTGCCCCATTTTACGTCCATACTGGCGTGTCATCCCATGTTCGGGCCGGACAGCGCCGCAGATTCTTTGGTCGGGCACAAGATATTCCTTTGTCCGGTTCGGCTCAAGACTCCGGATTACCGGAAAATCAAAGCATACCTGGAAGCGAAAGGACTGGTCCTCATCGAATCCACTCCAGAAGCCCACGACCGGGAGCTTGCCTTCAGTCTGTGTTTGACCCACTTCATCGGACGCGGTCTGTCTGCTTGCGGTGCGAAACCCTTGCAGATGGATACCGAGGGG
>Ga0100377_1003502_pt1 | contig 12556 bp, 11 predicted proteins | sample CryGeymeta201501_FD_83664 | JGI IMG/M metagenome (GOLD analysis project Ga0100377, IMG submission 83664) | Groundwater microbial communities from Crystal Geyser aquifers in Utah, USA - Crystal Geyser metaG 2015-01 | ecosystem: Environmental > Aquatic > Deep subsurface > Groundwater | place: USA... | reverse complement strand
TTGCCAACCCGCAGGCCTGAGCGCCGACTCCGATCCGGCCGCCGTCAAGGGTGTCCATGGCAATCCGGAAGCCGCGTCCCGGCGTGGAAAGAATGTTCCCCTTCGGTATCCGGCAGTTTTGGAATACAAGCTCGGCTGTGTTGGAAGCGCGTATCCCAAGCTTGTTTTCTTCGACACCGACTGTGAATCCCGGGCAGCTTTTGTCGACAACGAACGCGGAAAGCCCGCGGATCTTCGCCGATCTCTTCGTGCTCGCGATCACCACCGCGAAATCAGACACTCCACCGTTGCTGATGAAAATCTTGTTGCCGTTCAGAACCCAACCGTCGCCATCATCGGTGGCTGTCGTCTCGAGATTCGAAGAGTCAGAGCCTGCGTTGGGCTCGGTAAGAGCGAAACATCCCAATTTTTCACCGCTCGCCAGCGGGGGCAGGTATTTCTTTTTGAGTTCATCAGTTCCGTAGGTTTTGATCGGATAAGCCACGAGGGAGTTTGAAAGGGACATCGTAACCCCCTGGGCTACACATGCCTTTGAGATCTCTTCGATGATGAGCGCGTAAGTGAGCGCGTCGGCCCCTGCGCCGCCGTATTCGGGGGGAACTATGATCCCGAGATAACCCTGCTTTGCGAGAGCCTGGGTGAGCTCCATCGAGAATTCCTGTTTCTCGTCAAGATCCGCCGCTTTCGGTGCAATGACCTTCATCGCAAACTCCGCGGCCGTCTTCCGTATCAATTCTTGTTCAGGGGTAAGTTTGAAGTCAATCACGCAGTCGCCTCCTTGCGGATCTTGCGAAATTCGGCTGCAAGGAGCGGAATAACCTGATGGAGGTCGCCTACGATAGCGACATCCGCCGCTTTCATGATCGGAGCCCTCGGATCCCGGTTTATGGCGATAACGAAATCAGCCCCGGAAATACCTGCCAGATGCTGGATCGCGCCGCTGATTCCGCAGGCAAGATACATCTTCGGGCTGACGGATTTCCCTGTCTGGCCGACCTGATGGTCGTGAACGATCCAGCCCGCTTCCACCGCGGCTCGGGATGCCCCGACCTGCCCGCCCATGACCTCCGCGAGCTCACGAATCGCTTCGAATCCTTTGGGGCCGCCGACACCTCGCCCGCCCGAAACGATGACCCGGGCTTCAGAAAGGTCGACTATCTTACCGGCCTTCCGGATGACTTCTTTAATGATTACCTTCAAATCGGTGTCTTTAATCGCGATCCTGGAAACCCGAATCTCACCTTTTCGCGATTCATCCCGGGTGAGCGGTTTCATGACCCCGGGCCGCACCGTTGCCATTTGAGGACGATGGTTCGGGCATGCGATCGTCGCCATGATGTTTCCGCCGAACGCGGGCCGGGTCTGAAGCAGCAAACCGGATGGATCCTCGATCGCAAGCCCGGTGCAATCGGCTGTCAGGCCGGTCCTGAGACGGTTCGAAACCCGGGGCGCCAGATCGCGTCCTATGCCGCTTGCCCCGATCAGGACTATCTCAGGCTTATCCTGCTGGATAATGCTCGTCAGCGCCCTGCAGAAGGGGGCTGTGCTGTAATTAAGAAGCCGCGGATCTTCAACGACCACGACCCGATCGGCGCCGTGGTAGATCAGTTCTTGGGCAAGAGGCTTGACCGCGCTCCCGACCAGCATCGCCGATAACGGAACCTTTTTCGCGTCAGCCAGCGCCCGACCGCACCCCAGTAGCTCGAAAGCTACTTTGGCAAGGGTTTTTCCGCGGGTTTCGGCGAAAACAGCAACGCCCCTGTAGGCGGAAAGATCTTTCGGGGCGACTTCGCCGTCCAGCGACCGGATCGCCTTGAATTTGCAGGCATCGACGCAGGCGCCACAATGGATGCAGGAATCGTTCAGGATCGCCTTCCGGTCGATCAGATCGATTGCATCGTAGGGACAGGCTTTGAGACAGGCTGCGCAACCAACGCAGAGTTTTTGTTCTATGCAAATTGCCATGGGGGTTCCTTACACCAGCCCTTTTTCTTGAAGGGTTTTGATGAGAGCTTGTACTGTTTGCTGCGGAGTCCCGGTCAGGAGCAGACCCTGACCTTTCGGGGGCGGGGTGAACGTCCGGCGCACCTGGGTTGGTGAACCTTTCAGACCGACACGTTCGGGAAGAACCCCGATCTGTGCCGCATTCCAGATCTGAAAGGGCTTTTCGCGAAAGGCGCTGATGCAGCCCTTCAGCGTGGGAATCCGAGGGTGGTTTGCCTCTTTCAGACAGGTCAACAGCGCAGGAAAGGGAACCTCGACCACCTGAATTTCTCCTTCCACGGCCCGTTCAACACGTAATCCGCCGTTCTCGGGGCGGATATCCTGAACGTAAGTGACCTGGGGTATCTGCAGAAACTCGGCCAGTTGGGGGCCGACCTGTGCCGTGTCTCCGTCAATTGCCTGGCGTCCGCAGATGATCAGGTCGTAGGCCCCGATCTTTCTGATCGCGTAGGACAAGGCACAGGAAGTAGCCAGGGTATCACCGCCGGCAAACGCTCGATCCGAAAGCAGGATAGCCTCGTCGGCGCCCATCGCAAGCATCTCGCGAAGAGCGGTCTCGGCTTGGGGGGGGCCCATCGAGATCACGATTACCTTTCCCTGCCCGGCTTTATCGCGTATGGCAAGGGCCATTTCCACTGCATGCCGGTCTTCGGGGTTGACGATGCTCGGAACGCCTTCGCGGATCAAGGTTCCGGTGGCGGGATCGATGCGGACATCGTTCGTGTCCGGAACTTGTTTTATGGGAGTGATGATGATCATTGGTTCGTCTTTCATAAACGCTCGGCGATCTTGTTGCGAAGAATTTCGGAGGTTCCGAGGGCGATCTTGAGAAACCGGGAATCACGGAACATGCGCTCGACCGGATTCGGCTTGATATACGCCTTGCTTCCCATTACCTGAACCCCGAAATCAGCGACCCAGCAGGCGGCTTCCGTGGCGAAAATTTTTGCCATCGCGGCTTGCTGAAAGCAGGAAACCTTCGATGACGCCAGCTCGACGGCCTGCCAGACATGCAGACGGGATGCCTCGATCTTCATTGCTGCATCGGAGAAACGCCATTGAAGGCTCTGGAAGCTCCCGATCGGCTTTCCAAACTGCTTTCTTGCTTTGGCGTGTACAACGATCCGATCGAAAACCTCTTGGGCAAGACCGGTGGCCAGTGCTGAAACCGCGATCCTCATTTCGTTTACCATCTGATCGTAAAGTTCATGGCCGAAACCGGGAACTCCGGCGACATGGCCCGCCGGAATTACAAGATGTTCGAAGCTGACTGGCGCAGCCTCGAGCCCTGCCATTCCAAGCGTTGGATGCGGTTCCCCCACGGTCAGTCGGGCGGAAGGGTGAGGGATCAACGCCAATGTGGACCCTTTTCCGTCGTCGGATCTGGCAAGGGTGATCATCATCCGGGTTTTTTGAGCCCAGTTCACGTGGGACTTTCCACCGGAGATCTCGAAACTACCGTCATCGAGCTTGAGACATTGCGTGGAAAGACTCCAAAGGTCGCATCCGGCCTCCAGTTCGGTGGCCGCAAGCGAGAATATGGCTTTGAAATCGGCTGCCTGCCTTGCAAGTTCTTTGTGATCCGGGAAGTTGAAGGATTTCAGGTTGGTTCTGATCCCTATGATTACTTGTTGGGCAGCCAGCCAGGCAACGGCCGGAGAGTGGCGCCCGAACTCCTCAAGCAGAATCGTGAGGTGGAAAAGGCCGAGACCTTCACCCCCGAGATCTTGTGGTAGAAAAGGTTTTAGAGTATTCCGCTCACCAAGGTCATTCAGAAGCTTGTCGGGCAACTTCGCGGTCATCTCGATTTCAGGGACGCACGGGGCGATGACCTCGGCTGCAATGGCCCGCCAATACTTCCGCCAGTGCTGTTCTTGTTCGGTCAAATCCAGATGCACGAATTTTGGTTCCTTTCAGAAATTTTGGTAGTCACGGCCCAACCTCGCTGTAGGAGCGCGCACTTTCTTCATTTCGCAGGACTCGCAAACCGCCATGGGCCAATGCCGCGAGTTCATCTTCGCCCGGAACAACGATAATGGGTGAAAATCCTTCGACATATTCGCTGATCCGGAAGATGACCTGTTTGCTGTTGGCAGCTCCCCCGGTCAAAATGATCCGTTTGACTTTCCCTTTCAATGCGGCGAAAAACGATCCGATTTCCTTGGCGATCTGATAACACATTCCTGAAAAGACGAGCTGTGCGTAACCGTCTCCCTGCTCGATCCGCTTCTCTATCTCAATCAGATTGCTAGTTCCTAGATAGTTCACCAACCCGCCGTTCCCGACGATGAGGCGTTTCACCTCGGATTCGGTGTAACTTTTCGAATAGCAGAGCTTTACCAGTTCGAGGCTGGGCAATGTGCCTGAACGCTCGGGCGAATAAGGGCCGGCTTCGAGCCCATTGCTTACATCGACGCAGCGGCCGTGGTCAAGCGCGGCAACCGATATCCCACCGCCGATATGTGCCACCACAAAGTTTTCTGCGCGGAAATCCCAGTTTTCTTTGGCGCAGACCTGGCGGGTTACTGACATGATGTTCAACGCATGCCAGAGGGAGCGCCGAGGAATTTCCTTGAGGCCTGAAAACCTGGCGATATCAACCATCTCGTCGACCACTACCGGATCGACGATATAAGCGGGGATTTTAAAATCCCAGTGGAAACCGAATGCGAGAATCGCGCCGATATTGCTCGCGTGTTCACCATATCTGGATGCTGAAAGCTCCTCGATCATCTTGCTGCAGACTTTGTAGGTGCCGCTCGGCATGGGTTTGAGGAGGCCGCCCCTGGCGACGACAGCCGACAGGGTTTTCGGCTGGATCTGATTTTCTTTAAGAAAATCCAACATTACCTGTCGGCGTAACCCATATTGGTCAAGGATTCGGGGAAACTTTTCAAGCTCGTACCCCGGATGTTCGTACTTCTGGGTTGCGATCGGTGTCTCATCCTCGAAAAGCCCAAGTTTGGTCGTCGTCGAACCCGGGTTGACCACTAGAATTCGGTGGGTGGTGCGACCACTGCTCTTCTGGGGCAAATCGGAAAGTGCGGTTGTCGTATTCTACCTCAATGGGCGGGCCTGTAGAGCTTCTTCAGCGTGCGGATGCTTCTGACGCGCTCCAAGGCCCATTCCTTGGCTAACTGTTGCGGGAGGCGATTCGTGCTTTTGGCCTTGACCAAAAGATTTTCAACAAGACAGTACACTCTCTCGACGACCTTTTGGCAATTGCTGGTTGGGATTCCATAGATTTCCGCGTTCACCATGATGATGTCGCCGGAATTCAGAAGAAATTCAGGAATGTACAGAATCCCGGATTCTGCCAGATCTGCGGCAGCCTGGTCGTTAGGAAGCTGATTCGGCGCCGGACCGGCGATTATCTTGCACCGAAGTTTTTCGATGCTCGGCTTGGTGAACAGGTCGCCCATGGCGCAGGGGGCGAAGATGTCAACAGGAAGAAACTGAATTTCATCCGGGGAAACCATTTCAACCCCGAAAAACTTGTCCTTTGCATTCTTGACTCTTTCGAAAAAAATGTCGGAAATGTAGAGTTGAGCGCCTTCCAGGACGAGGAGCTCGAGCAAGGCCATTCCAACTTTTCCGATGCCCTGGATGGCAATCTTCCGTCCCTTCAGGGATGCTGACCCAAAATTGACTTTCGCGGCCGCCTTCATTCCAAGGAGAACCCCGCGGGCGGTGATCCTGGAATGGTCGCCCTCATTCGTCTGTCCTTTGATATGGCCGGTTACGAATGTCGTTTCTTTGCTGATCAGATCCATGTCTTGGCTGGTGGTTCCGAGGTCGGCGGAGGCGATGAACCGGCCGCCGAGGCCTTGTAGAAAAATCCCAAATGCCCGAAGCATCGCCTCATTTTTGTCTTCAGGATTTGCCCAGAGGATTGCTTTCCCACCACCGGCATCACAGCCGAAAAGGGCGGCGGAAAGCGATGCGCTTTCTGAAAGGCACAAGGCATCACGAACCAGCTGACCTTCGGTCTCATAATTCCAACACCGAACCCCGCCTACAGCCGGCCCCAAGCTCGTGTCGTGGATGGCAAGAACCCCTTTCAGACCGCTATCGCGGTGCTGAAAGAACAGGAGATTCTCGTGCTCCGCTCTCGCCAACCTCGGAAACAAGCTCATGAATTATTCTCTTTCTGGAACCTCTGGATTGAAATCGAGCAATGGTAGCACCCCTAATCCGACCTGTCAATTCCAGGGTTCCTGTTGAAATGTACGAAAGGGAACAGGGATTTCCAATCTCCCCAACTCCCTTAATTCTGCAAAAATTACTTGAGCCAGGGGTTTTGCGCCGCCTCGGCGGAGACAGTGGTCTCGGGCCCGTGGCCTGGAAGGACGCGATCTTCCGTGTGGACGAGCAGCCGCTCCTTGATCATTTTCACCAGCAGGTACCCATCACCGCCCGGAAAATCCGATCGGCCGATGGAACCCGCAAAAAGGGTGTCGCCCGAAATGAGTATTCCCGGGAAACGCAGCGCGATTCCTCCGGGGGTATGACCTGGAACCCCGATCAGATCGGCAGTGAATTGGCCCATGCGAATGGTTTGCCCATGGGAAATAAATTTTTCGGCTGGGGTTGTCGTGAGGGGAGTTCCCAGCATCAGGGAAAGGTTCAACAAAGGGTCTTCGAGCATCGGGGCATCTTCTTTCCCAATCATGACCGGCGCTGACAGCTCATCCCGGAGGCGGGGAACCCCGATGATATGGTCGGCATGACCGTGGGTCAGAAAAATGCTCCAATTCCCGATACCAAGGGCCGAAATTCTCTTGCGAAGCTCTAAATCATCAGCGGCAGGGTCTACGATGAAGCCTTCCCCGCCTTGTTGGTCGTAAACAAGGTAGGTGTTGACCTTCAAGGGGCCAAGGACGAACCTTTCGATTGAGGGGTAACCGGCTTTTTTCCCGCTCCGCATAGCTGGAAGATCAGCACTCCGGTTTTCGATAGAGTTCGGATTTGAGTATTCCAATGTAAGGCAGGTTTCGGTAGAAATCCTTGAAGTCGAGCCCAAAACCGACGACGAACTCATCGGGCAGAACAAAACCGCAATAATCTATCTGGACTTCCTTTTTCCTGCATTGGGGCTTGTTCGAAAGGGCGCAAATCCGGAGGGATTTCGGGTGCCGGTCTCGCAACAGACCTGCGATGTAGGAAAGGGTAAGTCCGGTGTCGACTATGTCTTCCACGATCAGAACGTTCCTGCCATCAATGGGTTTGTCGAGATCGGTGAGAATCCGCACCACTCCGGAACTCTGAGTCGAATTCCCGTAACTGCTCACGGCTATGAAGACCGTCTGAACGGGGCATTCGATTGCCCTCGCAAGGTCGGCCATGAAGACGAAGGCGCCCTTGAGGATGCAGACCAGCATGATCTCCTCACCGGCGTAGTCATCGGAGATCTGGCGGCCGAGTTCGGCGGTTCGCACAGCGATCTCTTCCTGGGTGATCAGGATTCTTGCTATATCGGGATGGATGCTGCTCACGCGATAACTCCACGAGCCCAATCAATGGTTTTTTTCAGGCCTTCCGCTAGCCCGATTTTAGGTTCCCAGGGAAACAGGGAGCACGCCAGCGAAATGTCGGGCCGCCGCCTGCGCGGATCGTCCTTTGGAAGCGGTCGTTCGATCAGGGAATTCTTCGACCCGGAAAGTTTCAAAATCTCCTCGGCGAATTGGCGGATGGAAATTTCTGAAGGATTTCCAAGGTTGATGGGGTCTTTGTACTCGCATGCCATTACTTTGATCATCCCGTCGACGAGGTCGGAAACGAAACAGAAGCTGCGGGTTTGGGAACCGTTGCCGAAAATGGTGATCGGTTCGCCTTTCAGAGCCTGTGAAATGAATGCTGGAACCACTCTCCCGTCGTTCAGGCGCATTCGCGGACCGTAAGTGTTGAATATCCGGATGATGCGCACATCGACTTGGTGGTAGTCTCGATATGCAACCATTAGGGCTTCAGCAAAGCGCTTGGATTCGTCGTAACACCCTCGTGGACCAACTGGATTCACGTTTCCCCAATAGGTCTCCTTCTGAGGATGCATTTCGGGGTCACCATAAACTTCTGAGGTAGAGGCCAAAAGGATTCTTGCCTTATGCGCCTTGGCCATTCCGAGAAGGTTGTGGGTTCCTAAGGCTCCGACTTTGAGGGTCTGGATAGGGAGCTTCTGATAATCGATGGGGCTCGCGGGGGATGCCAAGTGAAATATCCGATCGATTTTTTCGGCCAGAAAAATCGGCTTTGTGATGTTGTGTTCGACAATAAACAAGTTCGGGTTGCCCGAGTGCTGTTGAAGGTTGGAACGGGATCCGGTGACGAAATTGTCGATGACCACCACTTGATGGCCGTCTTGCAGGAGCCGATCCGTCAGGTGGGATCCGATGAAGCCGGCCCCGCCGGTTATGACTATTCGCATGAAAAACTCCTAGTTTGGGTTGGAAGATTGAAACACCATGCAAAGTTGTTGTCAAGCCCTGTTGAAATAAACTATAAAGCAAAGTGGAGGTGGCAAACTTATCGCCCCGCGGGCGGGCTTTTTTGAAGCGAGGAATCCTGACTGATGCAGCCGTGTCATTGCTAGCAAAACTAGCAATGACACGGCTGCATCAGTTGGTCATCCATCACCACCAGAAATACGATTTCCCGGGAGATCAAGCTACTTCCACGACTTAGGGTAAGGTTGCATGGCCACAAGACGCTTTTTTAATGAGCGTTTCCTGTAGGTTCAAAAAATAACCAGGAAATTGAGGCCAGGGGGTTTAAGTGTATCATCTCAATAAGTCGGGGGAAGATTGAAGGCAGACCGGAGGGCGCAAAGCGCCCGACCGCAGGGGATGAGCCTCGCGAATTCACTTCGTGAGGCGAAGGGGGGCGCGTGCCCCCCTTTTTTGAGTAGATACGTTTAAGTTCGTTATTTTAAAGTTCTTCGGACGGATTCAAAAAATGGATGATACTTCTTGCGGTTCCTTCAGGAGGCAGGGTCCAGGCTCGGGAAAACTTTCATCTTGAGCCGGTTTTCGTAAGCCTGCAGGAAATCGACCGAAACCTCCGACAGGTCTGAAATGCTCAGCGGATCTTCGCTTCCAAAAAGCTCAGGCTCTCGCGCGATTCGAATGCCAATTGATTCGAGAGATTCGACCGGAATGTTCAAGTAGTGATACCGCGGGATGTCGGCAAACTGGTACACAGAGGTCTCAGGGGCTGCCAACGAGAATAATTCGGAGGCGAGGCGGTAGAAGAACAACGCAGCGTCAGCTCTTCGAATCGGGGCTCCTTCCTTGGTCTCGCTCATCGCTCCGAGGCTTTGCAGAAACCGGCGGGAATCGTTCCCATCCGAGGAAACGATGCCGGAATTACCCATGACTATCGGCTGACACTTTCGCAGGATGAGGTCACCCACTTTGACAAGATCGGCGGGGGTTGCATGGCGGGTGATTTCTTCCTCGGATTTCCATTCTGATACAGCGGAAAAAGCGCTTTGCGCAGCCGGGCTGGCAAACGGAGATTCGACCTCGGAAGGCGCCCAGACCGGCTGCACCTTCGACTGACTGGGGTTGCTCATGCCCATGGAACCGAACGCGAAAATGGATAGAACTCCCCCGAAAAGGAAACCGGCCCCAAGATTTCTGAACCTCGTACGAGTGGCCGGGGAAACCAAGCTCCCCCAGCGTTGTCGAACCCGGGTTGAAAGGTTCATGCCCCCGCCACAGCCTCCGCAAAATGTGGCTTTGGGGACGTTCTGGTGTCCACAGGTTGGGCAGGCGGTCATGAGCCGGTAACCGCAGGCCGGACATCCTTCCGCCGAGTTTTTGGAAAACGGGGCCTCACAGCGAGGGCAAAATTCACGCACGTTTTTCTTCCCCTTGTGTCCGATATTGCGAAACACGCAGCTCTTCTATCGGCACAATGTGGACTTAAAATAAAACCTGGATTTTGCAAGTAAACAACATGTCATTGCGAGGAACGAAGCGACGAAGCAATCTCAAGGTGAAAAGCAAGATTGCTTCGCTACGCTCGCAATGACACTTTCGGTAGTCGGATTGCAAAATTCAGGTAAAATCTTTTGGATTCACTTCATGATGGCCGTGGATGTCTCCGGGGAAGCGGGATGTCGATGATCATTTTCGGGGTTTTGCGAGGAGGCGGGGGATCATCATCATCATCATCCCGCGGGCGCGGGGCGGGGCGGGAGGGCGGCGCAGGACGCGGGATCGGCGCGGGGCGTGGAACAGAACCAGGCCGTGAGGGCATGCCTGGTCTGGGGCTTGGGTCGGAGCCAGAGCCGATTCCTGGCCGCGGGAACCTTGGGGCTCCCGGCGAAAAGCGTCTTGGGCCGTCAGTTCCGGGGCCGCCGGGGGCAAATGCATACATTTTTTTTGGAAGCGCGGTGATGTAAAGGATCGCCGATTTGTAGACAACCTCGGCCTTGTCTTTAAATGCGATTGTAATCGAAAACTGGTCGTACCCTTTGATTTTGCCGCGGAGGGTGGTACCGGTGGTCAAAACCACTTCGACAGGCTGGTGTCTCTTGCGTACCATCGACAGGAAAAGATTTTGTATCTGGGATTTGTATTGGGACATTGTTCCCTCCTGATTACCGGCTCATTTCATCATGGCTAGTGCTTTGGTCTTGGCCTTCAGTGTCTGGAGAAGAAGATCGATTTTCTTGGCTTCCATAGCCGAATCCTCGGCGAGTTTTTTCATCTCGGCCGCGACAACGGAGAAAGCTGCGCCGGCAGTTCCAACGCGGGCCGCTTCGATGGATGCGTTGAGGGAAAGCAGGTTGCTTTTCCGCGCTATCTTGCTGATAACCCGGATAACGTCTTCCATTTGCATGGCAGAAGCTTCCAGCTCTTTCAGTGCCGCATTGGTCTTCCGGAGTCGCTCCGTCATCAATTTGAGAATCTGGAAACCGATTTCGGGAACCGTTCCAAGCAGGTTCTTGAAATCTTCCTTCGTGATTACCAGGAATACTGTGTCCTGGACAGTTGCGACCGAAGCAGACCTCGGCATATCGTCAATGACCGCCATGTCGCCGATGATGGCGTCTTTTCCAAGAGTGGCGAGAACCGATTCCTGGCCTGAGCTGGTCCTTTTGAGAACGTTTATTTTGCCATTTTTGATTATGTAAAGAGCATCGCCGGGGTCGCCTTCCTTGAAAACAGTGGTTTTTCCGGGAATCATCTGCTCGATCGTAATGGCGGAAAGGTCAAGTAGGGCTTTATCCGAAAGGCTCGAAAACAGCGAGACCTTGCTGAGAAATTGGATTTTATCGATTTCGCTGGACATTGTTTGGAAAAGGTAACCCCTGATCGGATTTCCGACAAAACCAGAAACAGACGTCCCGCTACTTAACGGGATGCCCAGGACAAGTCATCCTAGCATCCTCCACAAGGCCTGTCAATTTTCTAAGAGGCTCAATTCCGTCCCGGAACTGGGGGGGGGGGATGATTCCAACATCGCGGGAGGGGCAAAATTGTGCTATCATCTGCCCATTATCTAGTTTGGGAGATTATCATGAAAATCGGATTGGCAGGCCTTCCCATGTCAGGCAAAACGACGGTGTTCAACATGGCGACCCGCGCCAATGCTCAGCTACGTGACTTCATTGCTCAGAGCGAAGAGATCAATACTGGGGTGATCAAGGTTCCAGACCCCAGAATCGATTATCTTACATCCATTTACAAGCCCAGAAAAACGATCTACGGGACAATCGAGCTCACCGATATTCCCGGAGTATCCAAAGATGAGACGGGCTTTTCCCGCAAGACCCTCGGCAACATCAGAGCCTGCGATGCATTGATCCTCGTGGTCCGGTTATTCCCAGACGCCAACGTTCCTCACATCCGGAATTCCGTCGACCCAGCGCGGGATCTCGAAGAACTCACCCTCGAGTTCATCCTCGCCGACCTCGAAGTCGTCGAAAAACGTGTAGAGCGGCTTTCCAAAGAAATGAAAACGGGAAAAAAACCCGAATCAATTCGGGAATTCGACCTGATGAGCCGCTGCAAAGAGATTCTCGAGGGAAACGGAATGCTTGCCGACGTAGCGAAAAACCCCGAAGAGATGCTCTTGCTGCGAACCTACAGATTCCTTGCCCAGAAACCTATCATCGTGGTCGGAAGTTGCAGTGACGATCAGGTCAAGACGCCGGGCGATCCGATGGTCCGAAAATTCCAGGAGGCATGCGCGGCCCGCAGGCTTCCTGAGATGTTGATTTCTGCGAAAACCGAGATGGAGATCTCCTCGCTTTCTCCCGAAGAAGAAACCGCCTTTCTCACGGAATTCGGAATCGGCGAGTCCGGGCGGAATCGGCTTATTACCGAAGCATACCGAACCCTTAACTACATTTCCTTCCTGACCGTTGGGGAGGATGAGGTTCGGGCTTGGCCCATCCAACGAGGGATCAACGCAGTGAAGGCGGCTGGTACAGTCCATTCGGATATCGAGCGTGGGTTCATTCGGGCGGAAATCGTCGCATATAAAGATTTCGTCGAGAAGGGCGGGATGAACGGCGCCAAACAGGCCGGCCTTGCCCGCCTGG
>Ga0100377_1003500_pt1 | contig 12558 bp, 9 predicted proteins | sample CryGeymeta201501_FD_83664 | JGI IMG/M metagenome (GOLD analysis project Ga0100377, IMG submission 83664) | Groundwater microbial communities from Crystal Geyser aquifers in Utah, USA - Crystal Geyser metaG 2015-01 | ecosystem: Environmental > Aquatic > Deep subsurface > Groundwater | place: USA... | reverse complement strand
TTGTGGAAAAATAAGTGGGGGTCCGGGGGCGGCTCGCCCCCGGCCGCCGGAGGCACCGTGCCTCCGGCGGCCAGGGGGCAGCGCCCCCTGGACCCCATTTTTTCCGCCTGCCAAATAGACCACATATTTCTAGACGAGCCCTCAGGGACGCGCGAAGACCTTGTGCGGCTTCAGGCGACCGTCGGCCTCGACCACCGCCACACAGATCAGCTCACCCGACGCAGACACCCACACCACCCCGCCCTCGGCCTGCCCATGGCCGACCGCCAGCCGCTGACCGTGGCAGAGCGCCAGACGACCCGCCGCGTCCACCTCGACCTGCTCCACCGCGTGCAACATCGTGGACGGCGGCTGAAGCATCGCTTCGAGCTCCGCCTCGGTCGCCTCCAGCACCTGCTCGAGTGGCACCGCCTCGGCGATGCCAAAGCCCGCGCTCGCCAGCCGCTGCAGACCCGCACAGTGCCCGTGCCCGCCGAGCTGCGCGCCGAGGTCTCGGCACAGCGCCCGCACGTACGTCCCCTTCGAGGTCCGCACGTCGAACCGCACCTCCGGCAGCTCCACCGACGACACCGTCACCGCGTACACCGTCACCGACCGCGCCTCCAGCTCGACCTCCCGCCCCTTGCGGGCCAGGTCATACGCCCGACGCCCGTCGACGTGGATGGCCGAGTACCGCGGCGGCACCTGGTCGAACGTCCCGACCAGCCCCTCCACCGCCGAGCGCACCTCCGCTGGGTCCATACCCGTCCAGTCCGACTCGCCGATCACCGCGCCTGTCCGGTCGTCCGTGTCGGTCTGAACCCCCAGACGCAGCACCACCCGGTAGAGCTTGTCCCCTTCGATGAGATACTCGCACAGCCGCGTCGCGTCCCCCACCGCGATCGGCAGCACCCCGCTGGCGAACGGGTCCAGCGTGCCCGTGTGCCCCACCTTCATCCGGCGCTCGCCGATCACCTGCTTGACCTTGCGGCGGACCGCGTGCACCACGTCGAAGCTCGTCGGCCCCTCGGGCTTGTCCACCACCAGCAGCCCGTGCATCACGCCTCGGCGCCCCCGAGGATCGCGTCGAGCGCCTCGGTCAACGACCGCTGGATCTCGCTCGCCGCACCCTGCATCACGCAAGCCGCCGCGTTGTGGTGGCCGCCACCGCCAAACCGCGACGCCAGCTCCGAGACGTTCACCGCGCCGCGCGACCGGAACGACACCCGCCACGCCTCCGGACCCACCTCGCGCAGCTGCGTCGCCACCTCCACCCCGCGGATCCGCCGACCGTAATTGATGAAGCCGTCCAGCAGGTCCGCGCCGTTGTCCAGCCCCTCCAGCATCGCCAGGTCCACACGCAGGAACGCCAGCCGGCCACACGGGCTCACCGCGAGCGTCTCGAGCACGCGGCCGAGCAGCCGGATGCGCTCCACCGGGTCGTTCTCATAGATGTTCGAGGTCATCTCCCACGGCTCCACGCCGCAGGTCAACAGGTGCGAGGCGATGCGGAACGTCGTCGGGGAGGTGCTGCTGTACCGAAACGAGCCCGTGTCGCTCATCAGCGACGCATAGCAACACCGCGCCAGCTCCGGCGACGTCGCCACACCGACCGTCAAGGCCAGCCGAAACACCATCTCGCCGACCGCGGCCGCCGTCGGATCCCGCACGCACAGCTCCGGAAAGCCCGCGTCCCACGTCCGATGATGGTCCAGCACCACCACCTGCCGACCCCACCCGTTGGCCGGAAACGACGCCCCCATGCGATGCCGCTCCCCACAATCCACCACCACCGTCACATCGAACGACTCCGCCGGATCCAGGCTCCGACGCAGCCGCGCAGCGCCCGGCAGAAACGTGAAGTTGTGCGGGACCGGGTCGACGTTGAACGGCACCGCCTCCTTCCCCATCGCCCACAACACATGGCAGACCGCCAGCGTCGAGCTGATCGCGTCGCCGTCCGGGCTCTCGTGGGACGTCACCAACACCCGGCTCGCCCCGGCCAGCATCGCCGCCATCGCCTCAAAGTCGCCCTGCAGCGATGACGCACCGCCGAACAGGGCCGTCAACAATGCCTGCGAACCTCCGTCCATCGCGCCCATCGTCCTGCTGGCTCCTCCACCTGCGCCGTTCACCGCCTCAACCGTCCGAATCCGGACCGGTGTCCTCCACCGACTCGCCCTGCACATCCGACGATGGACCGGGCTCCACCCGGGTGCGGGCGATCTCCGCGAAGACCTCCTCCATCTTCCGACCATGCTCCACCGCGTCGTCCCAGTAGAACTCCAGCTGCGGTGTCAGCCGAAGCCGAAGCCGCTGCCCCAACTCCCGACGCATGAAGCTCGTCGCACGGCCCAGCGCCCGGTCGATCTCCCGGCGCAGCCGCGTCAGCTCCTTCTCCCCCAGACCCGCGCCACCCCCCAGCACCAGGTAGTACACCCGCGCGATCCCCAGGTCCTTCGTCACCTTCACCTGGGTGATGTTCAGCTGGTGAAGCAGCGGATCGCGCACCTCCAGCAGCAACATCTGCCCGACCTCGCGCTGGATCTGCGCAGCGACCCGGTCGGGTCGGCTGAATGGCTCGCTCGTCTTCATCCCTCTCCCTCGCCCTGACCGCCGCCGCGCCGCGGAACGATCGACCCTCCACCCACCGATGCCCCACGCTCACGCCGCGACCGCCACGCGCGTGGCCGCACCGAAGCACAGGCGCTCACCCACCACCGCACCGGAGCAACGCGGCGCGCCCTGCCCCTGACATGCCACGGGGCCGACCAGAATGATCGACCCCGCATTGGGCCCCTTGCACGACGACCGGGGCCGTCAGGCGGGGAGTCTCCGACCACCGACCCGCACAAGGCGGGCCGGCGTCGGTCAGTTCAGCGTCGCGGCCCGAGACTCGATCTCGTACACCTCGACGATGTCGCCGATCTTGATGTCATTGAAGTTGTCGACGGTCAGACCGCACTCGAACCCCTGCTTGACCTCGCGGGCGTCATCCTTGAACCGCTTCAGCGTGCTGATGCGGGACGTGTACACGATCCGGCTGTCTCGAACCACCCGACACATCGCACCGCGCTTGACGTAGCCGTCGAGCACCATGCAACCGGCGACCATACCGACCTTCGGGACGCTGAACGTCTCGCGGATCTCGATGCGGCCCACCGTCTTCTCAGTCAGGATCGGGCTCAGCAAGCCCTCGAGCGCCGACTTCACCACCTCTTCGATCTCGTAGATCACCGAGTGGGTGATGATCTCGATCCCGCGCTCCTCGGCCAGCGCCGCGCCACGAGTCTCCGGCCGCACATTGAAGCCGACGATGATCGCGCCGTCCGGCGAGCTCGCCGCCAGGTTGACGTCGTTCTCCGTGATCCTGCCCACCGCCGCATGGATGATGCGGACCTGGGCCTCGGCGTTGCCGAGCTTGCTGAGCAAGCCCTCCACCGCCTCCACCGAACCCTGCACGTCGCCCTTGACGATGACCTTCAGCTCCTTGAGCGCGCCAGACTGCAACATGCGCGTCAGCTCCGCCAGGCCACCGGGACGCTTCGCCCGGTTCATGATCGCCTTCTCGCGGTTCTCCTCACGCACATGGCTCGTGATCTCCCGCGCCGTCTTCTCGTCCTCGACGACGAAGAAGTTCTCACCCGCAGACGGCACACCGCTCAAGCCCGTGATCTCGACCGGCGTCGAAGGCGGCGCCGTCGTCACATCGTGGCCCTTCCAGTCGAACATCGCCCGGATGCGGCCGAAGAACTCGCCCACCACCGCGATGTCGCCTGCGTTCAGCGTGCCCTTCTGCACCAGCAGCGTCGCCACAGGACCACGCCCGGTGTCCAGACGAGACTCGATCACCGTGCCCATCGCCTGCCGCGCCGGATTCACCTGGAGCTCGAGCACCTCCGAGAGCACCAGCACGCTCTCCAGCAGACCGTCGATGTTCTGGTTCAGCAGCGCTGAGACCTCGATGAACATCGTCTCGCCGCCCCACTCCTCCGGGATCAGGTTGTACTCCGTCAGAGCCTGCTTCACCCGATCCGGGTTCGCGCCCGGCTTGTCGATCTTGTTGATCGCCACGATGATCGGCACGCCGGCCGCCCGGCTGTGATTGATCGCCTCCACCGTCTGCGGCATCACCCCGTCGTCCGCCGCCACCACCAGGATCACGATGTCCGTCGCCTGGGCGCCGCGCATGCGCAGCGCCGTGAACGCCTCATGACCCGGCGTGTCGAGGAAGGTGATCGGCACCCCGCCATCGGTGACCGCCTGATAGGCGCCGATGTGCTGGGTGATACCACCGGCCTCGTCGATCGCGATGCTCGTCTTGCGGATCGCGTCCAGAAGGCTCGTCTTGCCATGGTCGACGTGACCCATGACCGTGACCACCGGCGGACGGTTGACCAGATCCCCGGCCACATCCTCCGACGAGTCCACGTAGTCGCCCACGTCGAACGCCACGTTCTCGACCGTATAGCCGTACTTGTCCGCCAGGATCCCCGCCACGTCGAAGTCCACCGCCTGGTTGATGGTGTACATCTCGCCCATGCCGAGCAGGTCGCGGATCAGATCCGAGGCCTTGACGCCCATCTCCTTGGCGAGGTTCGACAGGATGATCGCCTCGTTCACCTTCACGACACGCTTGTGGGCCGCCGCCTTGGTGATCTGCGTGCGCGCAGGCTTCTTGCGCGCTCCCTTCTTGTTGCGGGCCAGCTGACGCAGGCGACGGTTGTCGTCGTCGTAAAGCTGCTCACGACTCACCGAGCGCCGGGACGTCTTCTCGGCGCCCCGACGACGACGCTCCGCGTCCCGCGTCGCGTCATCCACCGCAGTGCGCGGCGCACGGACCGCCTTCGCACCGCCCTTGTCCACCACGTCGAAGACCTTGCCCTCGGCCGCCAGACGGTCCTTCAGGATGGTCGGATCGATCCGACCCATGATCTTCGCCACCGGCGCCGCAGGCGTCGGACGCTTGCCGCGACGCGCCGCCGCGGTCAGATCCGGCGGGCCATCGAAGATCCCGCCGTCGCCGAACTCGTCGACGCTGTCGTCTTCCTCGTCGTTGAAGCCCTCTTCCTCGTCGGCGAAGCGGCCCGCCGGACGACCCACACCCGGACCCGGTCCCGGACGCGCAGGTCCCGGACGCGCAGGCGCCGGACGTGTGCGGGAATCCGTCGGTGCTGGACGCGTGCGGGAATCCGTCGGCGCTGGACGCGACCGCGAATCGACCGGGCCGCGGCGATCACCGCCCGCCTCCGGTCGCGCCGGCGGTGCCCCGCGGTCAGGTGACCGCGCTGGCGCCGGACGACTGTCCCGATTGTCACGCACGTCCCGCACCTCGCGGGCAGGACGCACATCCCGGCTGTCGCGATTGTCACGACCGTCACGACCGTCGCGATTGTCACGACCCGCCGGAGCCTGGCCCTGCGCAGGGCGCGGACCCTGGCCCTGGCCAGGACGCCCAGACTGGTAGTCCCGGTCGCGGGAGGGCTGCGCGGGACGCGCCGGAGGCTGAACCACCGGACGAACCTCCGGACGGCTCACGATCACCGCCGGCACAAACCCCGGATCCACGTGCCGACGCGGGGAAGGCGGCGGCGCTGGCGCCGGCGCCGGAGGCTGCGGAGCAACCGCCGCCGCCTGCTGAGCCAGAGCCTCGGCCGCCTCGCGCGCAGCCTTCGCCTCCGCCTCCGCGGCCGCCTCGGCTGCTGCCAGACGTGCCTCCTCCTGCCGTGCACGGACCGCCTCCGCCTCGCGCTGGGCTGCCGCTGCGGCCGCCTCGCGATCGGCGTCTGCCGCCGACACCGACGGTGTCGGCTCCACCACCGGTGCCTCCGGCTCCACCGCCGGCGCCTGCACCTCTGGTGCGGCCGAGGCCGTGACCACCCGACCGTTGCTGCGCGGATTCTTGCGCACCGCTGGAGTTGGTGCCGCCGCCGGCGCTGGCGCGACCTCGGCAGGCTCAGCATCACCGCCACGACGAGACTTCGACCGCCGTCGGATGACCGTGCCTGCATCATTCAAGCGCGTCTCCTCGACCTTGGCGACCTTCTCGCGATGGAGCGCGTCCCGCAGAGCGTCGACCTCATCGTCGGTCAACGTGCTCATGTAGTTGCTGACGGTGAATCCCAGATCCAGTGAGTTGATCTTGTCGACAAGTTCGGCCCTGTCGAACGATAGTTCGCTGGCAAGCTGGTAGACTCGATACGTCGTCATGTGACTCGTTACCCCGAGTTCGCGATTGTGATCGCCGGTCCCTGATGAACCGACCGATGTGGGAGACGCGCGGTGGTTCGACCCAGAAGGCCTTCAGCGCCACCTGATCACAATCACTCCTGGTCGCGCGAACACCGCCCCACTCAAGCTGACCACCGAGACAGCCTCGGCGCCATGGGGGTGATGGTCGATACGAACATCCCATCCATTTCAAAACTAGACAACCTGCGAGACCACCCCGCAGCATTGGCGCCATTGCCCCGCGCGAAGCCGTATACGGCCCGCGAAGGGTTCGGCGATCACACCCAGAAACCGACACACCGGTGTCCCGACGATGGCGCCCAGGGACTCCCCCGAATACGCCACCACCACGTCGATCTGCTTGCGATCGGCGTTGGACGCATACTTCCTCCGATTGTTCTCGGAGGTATCCGACGCGATCACCAACAGGAGACAACGCCCCTGCTTCATCGCCTCGGCCACGCTTGACTCCCCGATCGCCAACGCTCCGGCGCGGCGAGCCAACCGAAGCTCCTCGGTCAACCCCGCGCTCACGTAGCGCCCCACGGCCTCGACGAACTCCTCCAGCGTCGGAAGCTGGATGCGGCGGCGAAACGCCCGGGCAAATCCACCGCGCTTGAACGCCTGCGCCATCGCCTCAGGCTCCGGAAGCACCCATGCCCCCTTGCCCGGGGCCCGACGCGCCACGTCGATCGCGATCGTCTCCCCCTCCTGCTCCCGACTCACCGACGCCCACGGAGACAGCTCACATGGCACCGCGATCACGCGCACGAGCTCCTGCGGCGGATGAACCGTCCGCGTGCCCACACACGTCCGCTCCGGCTCCTGACGCCGAGCCGGACCGCCCTTGTCATCTGTCGTCCCTACCGTCATGCGGCGTCGTCCTGCCGTGCCTGCCTGGCACGCTGGGGGTCTGGGGTGCGCCGGCTCAGCCGAGCACCCCGCGGCAGCGAGCGTTCATCGCCCTTCTTGCTGCCTCGCCGTGCCCGCTGCTACGGGCACGAACGTCTGATTCGTTGGATGAGGAGGAGGCAGTCCCCCGACCCCGCGCCCAACAGGACGCGGGAACGGGGACGAGACACCCGATCCGCATGCACCACCCTATCACTACGCAGGGTCGTCTTCCAACTCCATCTCGTCTTCTTCCGCTGCACCCTCGGCGTCTGCCTCGGCTGCGTCCTCGTCGCCGTCCTCGTCGTCCTCCTCATCCTCGCGGTTGAGCAGCGACATATCCACCTGGCGAGAGGCCATGCGGCCCTCCGCCTCCTCGCGCAGACGCTCCTGCCAGACGTCTTTCTCGGAGCGCATCGCCTCGACGTCGATCTCCTCCTCCTCGAAGTACTCCAGCACCGCCTCCAGAAGCTGCTTCGCCTTCTTGAGCCCGATGCCCGTCTTGAGGTCCAGCTGCTCCGCCGACTCCTCGTAGAAGATGTGACGCGGCGTGTAGTACCCCGCCTCATGAAGCCGCTTGGCCACCTTCTCGCCCACGCCGCGGATGTTCTGCAACACCTCGCGCTCGTTGTCCGCTTCGCCCAACTCGCCCTCGACCTCCGCCGGACGCTCCAGCACGTCGCGCGCTGCTGCGATGATACGCTCGGCGTTCTCGAACCCGAAGCCCGGAATCTGCGCCAGCTCCGCCGGCTCCGCCATCGCGATGTGCTCCAGCTTGCTGTAGCCCAACGTGAACAGCGTATCGATCATGTCCTCGCTGATCCCCTCGTACTCGAGCAGGTTCTTGCGAGCCTCCGACATCATCGTCCGAAGACGCGTCTCCGAGATGATGTCCAGGTTCCAGCCCGTCAGCTGCGCCGCAAGGCGCACGTTCTGACCGCCGCGGCCAATCGCCAACGACAGCTGGTCGTCCGGGACGATCAGCTCCATCGTCTTGTTCGCCTCGTCCAGAAGAACCTTCGTCACCTCCGCCGGGCTGATCGCGTTGCACACAAAACGCGCCGGATCGTCCTGGTAGAGCACGATGTCGATCTTCTCGCCGCGAAGCTCGTGCACCACCGCCTGCACCCGGCTGCCGCGCATGCCCACGCAAGCACCCACCGGATCGACGTCGCTATCCCGACTGTACACCGCCACCTTCGAGCGAACGCCCGGCTCGCGAGCCGCCGCTACGATGCGCACGATCCCCTCATACATCTCAGGGACCTCCGCCTCGAACAGCTTCCGAAGCAGCTGAGGGTCCGCACGAGACATGCGCACCTGAGGCTCGCGGCTGCTCCGCTTCACCTCCTTGATGATCGCCTGGATGCGGTCGCCCGGACGATACGTCTCGCGCGGCGTCTGCTCCTTGCGCGGAAGGATCGCCTCCGTTCGGTGCATGTCGATGATGATGTTGCCCTTGTCGTAGCGACGCACCGTCCCCGTCACAAGGTCGCCCACGCGGTCCTTGTACTCGTTGAAGATGATGTCCCGCTCCGCCTCGCGCACCCGCTGGATGATGACCTGCTTCGCCGTCTGCGCCGCGATGCGGCCAAACGTGTTGCGACTGGAGGTCAACTGCAGCAGATCCCCATACCGACGGTCCTGGCGACGCGCCTCCTCCTGATCCTCCTCTCGATAGAAGATCTGGAAGAGCAGCTCGTCACCCACGTCCACGTCGAGGTTGTGCGACAACGCCTCCGACATCGCCAGCTCGCGATAGTCATTGTCGATGTCCTCGTCATCCACGACCGTGATGATCTGGTAGAGCTCGACCTGGCCCTTGTCCTCGTTGTAGACCGCCTCGATCTCCCGCTGCGCCCCAAACGTGCGCTTGGCGGCCGTCAAGATCGCGGCCTCGAGCGTCTCGATCAGAACATCGCGATCGATGCCCTTCTCTTTGCTGACCTGGTCGATGACACTGTTCAAATTCATATGCTCACAAGCTCCCGCGACTGCCGTGCTGCGCGGTGTCTCGGCCCTCGCCGGCCACCTGTGTCGCTCCACGCACCTTCCATGCGACGCGCCTCAACTTTCCTGGTCCGGGACCCCGTAATCCGGGTCGTAGACCATCTGCGCGCGCCGAATGACGCCGAGCGGTATCTCTACCATCTGCCAACTGTCGACCGGCGATACACTTCGCCTCTGACCCTTCTTCCAATTCTTCGGCGGTGGCTGCACCCGAAGCTGCACCACCCCCTCCGCAAAGCCCGCGAGGACCCCGCGGTAGGTGTTCTGACCCTCAACGTTCTCGCCAAGCACCAGCTGCACCAGCTGACCCTCTGCCCAACGGTAGTGATCCTCCCGCTTGAGCGGTCGCTCCACCCCGGGGCTTGACACCTCCAGCGCATACGCGATCGGGATCAACTCCTCCGACACGTCCAACATCTGACCGAGCTCCCGGGCGACGCTCTCGCAGTCGTCTACCGTCGCCCCCTGACCCGGCTCGCTGCCCCCGGGCCGATCCACGAACACACGCAGCACCGTTCGACCGCGCTCGGTCAACAGCTCCACGTCGTAGAGCAACAGACCGTGACCCTCCGCCACCTCGTGACAGAGCGCCCCGACCTGCGCCATATCCACATTGCCCGACGCCATGATGGCCTCGTCTCCTGCTCCGCTCGGACCCGATACCCGGACCCGAATCCCTTGTCGGCGCGCCCCGCAGGTCCGCCCGCACGACGCCGTGAGAGGCCCCAGCCCATCCGCCGACTACGCAATGCTGCATCGGAGGGGGACGAGGTCCGGATGACCCCTTCCCCGGGAAGGGAGGTCCGTCGAGCCAGCACCTGAACAGGTGACCCCGAGAGCCAACTGACCTCGCGCCTGCGAAGCCGCCCGGCTGTCTCGAGAGACCGGTTGTCCTGGGCGTGGAGCAACAACGGGAAGGACGTCCGTGACAGATGGCCACGGCCACGACGCTGAGCGGCGCCGGGATGCAGGAGCGCGACGCACGCACACCTCACCCCACCTGCTGCACAACAGCGGCACATCATATATATCAGTCACCCGCCCAGCGCAAGAGCCTTGACGCAACCCTGCATCATCCTCTCCACCCCTGGCACCGAACCCGCCCGTCGCCACGCCACCATCGTCCCGCCACGGCCTCACCGCGCCAGGGCGAATGGCCTCAGAGGCCCGAATCCTCGCCCGGCCCGCGACCACCCGGCAGCAGCCGCGCATGATCGTGACACGGGATCTGCCCGCGCACCGACGCCACCCGCTCCAACCCGATCTCCGCCACCGCCAGCCCCACCCCGTCGCTCGACCGCGCGGACACCGACCCCCACGGGTCGATGATCATCGAGTGACCATAGCTGCTCCGACCCGGGCTGTGGTGCCCCCACTGGTTCGGCGCCAACACCCAGCACTGGTTCTCGATCGCCCGCGCCCGCAGCAGCACCTCCCAGTGATCCCGCCCCGTCCGCTCGGTGAACGCCGCCGGGATGCACAGCACCTGCGCCCCCGCACGCCACAGCTGGCGGTACAGCTCCGGAAACCGCAGGTCGTAGCAGATCGTCAACCCGAACCGCAGCCCGCGCCAGTCCACCGTCACGATCGCATCGCCCGGCTCCACCGACTCCGACTCCAGGAACCTCGGCCCATCCTGCACGTCCACGTCGAACAGATGGATCTTGCGATACCGACCCAGCACCTCCCCGCGCTCGTCGATGAACACGCTCGTATTCCAGGAGTGACTCGGCCGCGGACCTCGCTCGGCGAACGAGCCCAACAACACCGCCACCCCGCTCGACCGGGCCATCTCTTGAAAGGCCGACACGATCGGCCCCTCTACCGCCTCCACCACCCGCAGACGGTCCTGCTCTGGACCCAGGAACGGCGTATTCTCCGGAAACGCGATCAGCTCACATCCCCAGCGCGCCGCCTCGGCCACCAGCCCGCGACACACCTCCAGGTTCCCCCCCACGTCCTGACGCGACGACAGCTGCGCCACCGCCACACGCACTGAACCGCTCCCCATACCCTCACTCCAGTTCAAAGATCACCAGGTTGTCGAAGTACAACGGCACGCCCCAGTCGGCGAACCCGAAGTGCGCGTGCCCCTCCCCCGTCAGCGCCTTGGCGTCGTCGTAGGTCAGGAACGGCTCGCCGTCGATGAACCACCGCACCTGCCCATCCGTCCGCACCACCGCCATCCGATACGTCCGGCCCGGCTCCACCTTCCGACCCGCCTGCCCCACCAGACGATCCTTGCCGTGCTCGTCCAGGCGCGCGATCGTGTTGATCGAGTTCTTCCACCCCCCGAAGATCATGATGTAGCCCGACTCGTGGTGGTCCCCGTCGCCAAAGATCTCGAACTTGATGTCCCCGTCCGCCGACTCGCTCCGCGCGTCGAACTCCACCCGAACCCGCGCAGGCAACGGACGCCGAAGCCACAACGACTTGTTCCGCGTCCCCTCCGAGAACACCTGCCCGTCCACCACCTTCCACGCCTCCCCACCGGTGTTGTTCCACACCTCCGGCTCCAGCGCCTGATCGAAGCTGTACCGCGCCACCTCCCGCCCCGACGTCAACCCGCGCGTGATATCCTGAGGCGCCTCGCCCCCACCAGCCCCACGAAAGTCACACCCCCACAGCGCCAGCACACCCGCCACCAGCGCCCAACCCCTTCGCCTCGCGACACGATCGCCGCCGCCACACGCCGTCCGCCTCACCATCGACCTCCAGCTCCTCGTCGCCGCCGATGCGACCGCGACCCCCTGCCAACCTGAACCGCGAGGCCGCTCCCGTCAAGCACGACCGATCCCTGCCCCAGGCAAGCGATTTCTCTCCGGGCGCCGGCCACGCGGACTCCCCCACGGCCACAACCGCTCGCCTTTGGCCACGCGGGCGGCCTCCGCCCCTCGTAAGCACTGGCTCTTGTTCACATCTCGGTGGATACCGTAACGGTGGGGATCGGCGGTCGCTCCGCGGCTCCCCTGCGGCCGTATTCGCTCACCTTTGGCTCGCGAACGGCCTCGGCCCCTCGCGAGCAAGGGGCAGTGGGGAGAATCGGACGGAGCGGAGGGGCGTCAACGCACACGCTCACCCGACTGCCCATGCATCATCGACAACATGCTGTAGTCATTAGAAGCCGTCCGGAAAGTTATGGCCGTCGTTGACGAGCCCCATGCACGCCATCTGCGGCTTATCGTCGTCCCCATGGGGCGCTGCCCCAGCTCAGCCTGCATCTGGGTTGGGGGCGCAGTGCAGAGGCTTCTGTGAGCGATAGCGAGGCTGGGGGGTGTTGAGCCCGCAGGGCAGGGGGTTCTGTGAGCGATAGCTCGCAGAACCCCCTGCGTCGCGGGCTCAACACGCCCCAGACGAGCGAACTGTAATAGCTCGCAGAAGACCCTGCGTCGCGCCCCCAACCTGGATGCACGGCGGTCTGATTGGAGACTCCTCAAAGCCACATCT
>Ga0100377_1003495_pt1 | contig 12566 bp, 9 predicted proteins | sample CryGeymeta201501_FD_83664 | JGI IMG/M metagenome (GOLD analysis project Ga0100377, IMG submission 83664) | Groundwater microbial communities from Crystal Geyser aquifers in Utah, USA - Crystal Geyser metaG 2015-01 | ecosystem: Environmental > Aquatic > Deep subsurface > Groundwater | place: USA... | reverse complement strand
TTGGTCTGGGAAAATCAAGAAGATAATAGAGCACTTTCTTAATTATATCAATATTATATTCATCTTTTTTCCGAGATATTTAAAATATTCTCGCGGAAATTCAGGACTTTTGAAATTACCTCCCTTGAGAAAGGAATTGCTCTTAATGGAAAGAACGCTTTCGATCATCAAGCCCGACGGGGTGTCCCGGGGGCTGATCGGCGAAGTTATCAGGCGATTCGAGAAAAACGGCATTCGGATCGCCGCCATGAAAATGATCCGTCTGACCCGGAAACAAGCACAAGGTTTTTACGCCGTGCACCGGGAGCGCCCCTTCTTCGACAGCCTCACTCAATTCATGTCCTCCGGTCCCGTGGTCGTCATGGTTTTGGAGGGCGAAAACGTCATCGAAAAAAATCGGACCCTGATGGGCGCTACCGATCCTGCTAAAGCCGCCGCAGGAACGATCCGCCGAGACTTTGCGACGGAAATCGAGAAAAATGTGGTTCATGGATCAGACTCCCCGGAAACCGCTGCATTTGAGATCGGGTATTTTTTCAACCGTTTCGAAATCGTTGCCTGATGCCGGAAAGGGTGAGTCTGAATCATGTGGCCATCGTCTTGCACCAGCCCCGGTATCCGGAAAATATCGGGGCCGCTGCCCGGGCTATGCAGAATATGGGAATCCGGGACCTGGTGGTGGTGGACCCCCAGGATTGCGATCTGACCCGGATCTTGAAAATGGCCACCCACTCCGCCATCGAGGTGGTGGAGGAGATGGAAGTCTTCGGAGACCTGAAAGAAGCCCTTGAGCCTTTCGGATACGTGGTGGGAACCACGGCCCGCACCGGAGGCACCCGCCACGGCATCCAATCTCCGTCGAAAATGGCAGAAACTTTAATACCCATCTCCAAGGAAAACCGTATTGCCATCGTCTTCGGTCCCGAGGACAGAGGCCTTAGCAATGCAAACCTCAGACTTTGCCATATGCTGGTCACCATCCCCACTTCCCGCTTTTCCTCCCTCAACTTAGCCCAAGCCGTGATGATCATCTGCTACGAGCTTTTTTCTGCCGGTTCTCCGAAAGCAACCGAGCTTGCCGGCCGTTTGGCCACGCGGCATGAGCTGGACGGCATGTATGATCAGGTGAAAGACATTCTGGTCCGAATCAATTATGTCAACCCGGAGAACCCGGACTTCTGGATGGCCAAAATCCGCCGGTTTTTCACTCGTATGCAGCTTCGGGCGGGAGAGGTCTCCATCCTCCGGGGAATCTGTCGACAGATCGACTGGTACAGCCGAAAACGGTATCTGGACGGAATCAAAGATAAGGAGACGAAGCCATGAGGCTGATTCGATTCGGACCCAAAGGGCAAGAGAGACCGGGACTTCTTAAGGGAAATCGCATCGTGGATCTGTGGACTCATTTCCCGGATATGCCGGATATCGGAGAAGATTTTTTTCGACGTGGCTGGCTGGAAAAAGTCTGTAGGAAACCGGATCCCGGCAAACCCCTGGAGGCCCGTTGGGGATGCCCCGTCATTAAACCCTCGAAAATCATTTGCCTGGGTAAAAACTATCCTGAACACGCCCGGGAAGGCGGTTTTGCACCCCCAAAAACTCCTCTTCTGTTTGCCAAAGCCCCTAGCGCCCTTTCCGGTCCCAGGGATCCCATCCTGCTTCCTATCAGCAGCGGCCAGGTGGATTGGGAGGTGGAACTGGCCGTCATCATCGGAAAAGAAGGGAAGCGGATTTCAAAAGAGTCCGCCTTGGAATTTGTTGCCGGTGTCTCGGTCATGAACGACGTGTCCGCAAGGGAGGCCCAGTTCGGCGACTCCCAGTGGTTCCGGGGAAAATCCTTCGATACCTTTGCACCCCTTGGCCCATGTCTGGTCACCCTCGATGAGATCCCGGATCTTCCCAAGCTTAAACTGACCACAAGAGTGGACGGAGTTCTCATGCAGGAAGGCCTTGCCGGAGAAATGCTCTTCGATATCCCGATGCTGCTTTCATATATCAGCCAGGACATCACGTTTTTGCCCGGGGATATTCTTTCCACAGGAACGCCGGGCGGGGTGGGGATTTTCCGGGATCCGCCCGTCATGCTTCGAGCCGGAAACGTGGTGGAATGTCGCGTTGAAGGAATCGGATCCCTGATCAACCCGGTAGTCTCGGAAAAGTAATCCCTGCAGTTGCATAAAAAACATGACAAGGTACAAAAAAAGAATGATAACAGGGCATTTGAATACGTTTAGGCATGGTTCGCGAATACACTTTTAGTGACTTCTAACACGAAGAAAAAATTTGTCATGTTTTTTACCCGGAGGGAAAGCTGAAGATGCCCCATCTCCTTCGTTGCCAAGGGCTTACCGTAAAATACTACGGCTTCGCCCTTGGACGCCTTGGATCTGAGGCATCCTCGGCTTTTGCAACAACAGGGTAATTCCTTAACCCTTGGACTTAAAAAAACGAACCCTTCCTCCATGGAAGCATGAGTCGGACTTTAAATCGGTGATTGAATATGGACGCTTTGGATCCGCCGTTTGAACCTTTTTTAGTCCTTCCCGGATTTTAATACCGAAAGGAAGGCGGACTGGGGAATCATGACCTGGCCGACCATCTTCATCCGCTTTTTTCCTTTTTTCTGCTTCTCTAAAAGCTTCCTTTTTCTCGTGATGTCCCCCCCGTAGCATTTGGCCGTGACATCTTTGCGGAAGGGGGAAATGGTGGTCCGGGAGATGATCTTGGAACCGATGGCCCCCTGAATGGCCACCTTAAACATCTGCCGGGGAATTTCCTCTTTGAGGCGTTCGCACGCGAATCGAGCCCTTTCTTCGGCCCGCTCCCGATGAACCAGTTGGGAAAGGGCATCCACCCGCTCGCCGTTGATGAGGATATCCACCTTCGCCAGTTCGGTCCCCCGCCAGTCGAGGATATCGTAATCAAAGGACCCGTAACCCTGGGTGATGGACTTGAGCTTGTCGTAAAAATCGTAAATAACTTCGGCAAGAGGAAGCTCGAAGCTCATCTCGAGGCGTTCGCTGGTCAGATACTGGTAGTTGATACTGATCCCCCGACGATCCAGGCATAATTTCATGATCGCTCCCATGTACCGCTCGGGGGTAATGATGGTGGCCCGGATAAAGGGTTCTTTTGTTTTTTCGATCTGACTCGGATCCGGATACAACGCCGGATTATCGATCATGACCGTTTCGCCGCTGCGCATAATGATCTCATAGCGAACCGTAGGGGAGGTTAAAATGAGGGAAAGGCCGTATTCCCGCTCTAAGCGCTCCTGGACCACCTCCAGGTGAAGCAGCCCGAGAAACCCGCATCGAAATCCAAAGCCGAGTGCCGCCGAGGTGTCTTTTTCATAAGTCAGTGCAGCATCGTTGAGCTTGAGCTTTTCGATAGCAACAGCCAACTCTTCATAATCGTCGGATTGGATCGGATAGATCGATGAAAAAACCACCGGTTTCGATGCCTTGAATCCGGGCAAGGCTTTGTCGCACGGCTGATCCCGGTGGGTGACGGTATCCCCGCACCGCGTATCACTGACGGTTTTGATCCCCGCGATAAAGTATCCCACCTGACCCGCTTTCAGTTCCTTTTGGGGGACCCGAACGATCTGAAAAATCCCCGCCTCTTCAACCCGGTAGGCCGCCTGATTGGACATGAAGAAGATGGAATCTCCGGGCTTCAGGATCCCCTCAAAAATGCGGATGTGGACAATGGTTCCCCGGTAAGGGTCGTAGTTGGAATCGAAAATCAGCGCCTTTAAGGCGGCTTCGGTCTTCCCTGTCGGCGGGGGAAGCTTTTCAACGATCCGTTCGAAAACCGCCTCGATGCCGATCCCCTCTTTAGCCGAAATGAGGAGGACATTTTCAGCATCTAGCCCAAGATCTTCTTCGATCTGCTTTTTGGTCCGCTCAATGTCCGCAGACGGGAGATCGATCTTGTTGATGACCGGGATGACTTCGAGATTGTGCTCCAGGGCCAGGTAGAGATTAGCCAGGGTCTGGGCTTCGACTCCCTGACTGGCATCGATCAAGAGGAGCGCGCCTTCGCAAGAGGCCAGGGCGCGGGAGACCTCGTAGGTGAAATCCACATGACCTGGAGTGTCGATGAGGTTGAGGATATACGATTTTCCGTCTTTGGCCGTGTAGGGCAGGCACACGGTCTGGCTCTTGATGGTGATGCCTCGCTCCCTTTCGATATCCATGTTGTCCAGAATCTGATCGTAAAAATCCCGATCCGAGATGATATGCGCCTGCTGGATCAATCGATCCGACAGGGTGGATTTGCCGTGATCGATATGAGCAATGATGCTAAAGTTGCGGATATTTTCCATAGTATGATAGGTCTTAATCTAAAAGCCGATTGACACCCTCTGCACTTTCGGTTATCAGTCGGGGAGCTTTCTCTATCAGAGGCGAAGACGTTGTGTCAACCTAAACCCGGGAAGTCTGCAACATAATGGAATCACGAATCCTCATCGTCGAAGACGACACCATTTTATTGAACTTTTTAAGCGACTACCTCGAAATCGCCGGATTTCAGCCCACTGCGGTCACCAGCGCTGAGACCGCCCTCAAGCTCTTGGATGAAAACGGGTTCGAAATCGTCATCCTCGATATCGTTCTTCCAGGAATGAGCGGCCTGGATATGACGGCAAGCATCAAGAAAAAATGCGATGTAGACGTGATCCTCATGACCGGGTACCAGGACGATCACTCATACGAGATGGCCATTAAAAGCGGTGCCAGCGACTTTATCATCAAACCTTTCCGAGCAGAAGAGCTTTTACTGCGCATCAAACGCGTTATCCGGGAAAGGGAGCTAAACAAGGAACGCGGCCGAATCATGGAAAAAATGAAAAAACTGGCCACAACCGACGGTCTCACCAAGCTCTTTAACTCCCGCCAATTTTACAACCAGCTTCAACTGGAAGTGGAGCGCACCATCCGATACGCCCACCCCCTTTCCCTGCTGTTCATCGATATAGACCAGTTCAAGGTTTACAATGACCGGTACGGTCACCTGGAAGGAGACAAGGTCCTTGCCAGGCTCGGTGAAATCATCAAGTCTTGTCTTCGGAGGATGGATTCTGCGTATCGGTACGGTGGCGAGGAACTGACGGTAATTCTTCCTGAAACCCCCGCCGATGAGGCTGGGGTAGTAGCCGAACGGATCCGATCCGGCATCGAAAATGAGCTTTTCATGACGGGATCCGAGATGACCGGAAAAATCACGGTGAGTATCGGCGTCACGGAGTATCGGCCCCCTGAACCCGTTGCCGAGTTTATCAACCGATCCGACCGAGCCATGTACGAATCAAAGGTCCAGGGTCGAAACCGGATTTCGATTCATACCGCACAAATTAGCTCCACGCAGGAGCAATCCCGACCCCATTGAGCTTATCTAGGATTCTATCGCGACTGTCAATAATAGGTCTCCCCGGGTGCCGTCCGGCATCTGCTTTCCCATGCCTCTGAGCCTCAGCCGGCTTCCATGACGGGTATCAGCCGGGACCGAAACCCTGAATACCCGCTTTTGAAACCCCCATGGAACATTGACCAGCTTCCGTGTCCCTGCCAGGGCCTCGAAGGGGGTGATCCTTATCTTCCCGTAGAGGTTGGAATCCTCCCCGGTCCCGGTGGGCTGCACCATTTGAAGACGATGGCTGGTCTTTTTTTCCGCAACCCGGTTGACGATATTACTGATGCCTGTCGAAGGCAACGCATCAGAAAGTTTCAAAAAGAGCATGCCGAAGATAAACCCTCCGATGTGGGCCCACCAGGCGATACCGCCTGCGGCACCCTGGCTTCCGGCAGCACTTAAAAACTGAAAAAGAAACCATATGCCCAAAAATAGGTACGCCGGCACTTCGATGAAATAGGGGATAATAAAAATAGGGATCACCGTCAGCACCTTGGATCCCGGATAGGCCAGAAAATAAGCGCCCATGACTCCGGCGATGGCGCCGCTGGCCCCGATGGTGGGAATATTTGAATGGTAGTTGATCGCCAGATGGGAAATGCCCGAAGCCAGCCCGCAGAGAAGATAAAAAACCAGATATCGCAAGTGTCCGATCCGGTCTTCCACGTTGTCCCCGAAAATATACAGGGACCACATGTTCCCCAGAAGGTGGAAAAACCCGCCGTGGAGAAACATGAATGAAACCAGGGAAAAAAGTTGCTGTCCGGTAGAAAAATAGGCGGCAATCTGGTCCACGGAATATCGGGCCGGTACCAGGCCATAAAAATAGATGAACCGATTCAGCCCCGGGCCCTGCCCCATTTGGATGAGGAAGACAAAAACATTTAGAGCAATAATGCCATAGGTAACAACAGGATATCTTCTGGAAGGAATGGTGTCTCGAATCGGAATCATGGGCCTTGGCCCCCGTTCGGGTCAAGCAATCGGTACAATATCCATGCTCAGGTCAACGGATCGCGCCGAATGCGTCAAGGCGCCGATGGAAATAAGATCCACGCCGCATTCGGCAAGCAGAGGAAGATCCTTTTTCCGGACCGTTCCCGACACCTCCACCAAAGCCCTACCGGCAATCCAAGTTACGGCCTCGCGGATCTGCGGAATATCCATGTTATCCAGCATGATCACGTCGGCTCCGGAATCCAGGGCTTCCCGGACCTGATTGAGATCGGTCGCCTCGACCTCGATTTTATGCAAGTGAGAGATGTGTTTTTGGATCTGTGTGACAGCCTCGCGAACTCCGCCGCACACCTGGATATGATTGTCCTTGATCAGAATCCCGTCATAAAGGCCCATCCGGTGGTTTTGCGCCCCCCCCATCCGAACGGCGTATTTTTCAAGAAAACGCCAACCCGGTGTGGTTTTTCGGGTATCCACGATCTTGACTTTCTTTCCCTTGACCACCTTCATGTAGTCGGAGACATGGGTAGCGATCCCGCAAAGACGCTGGAGGAAATTGAGTGCCGTGCGCTCGCCCGTGAGCAGGGCTCGCAGATTCCCATCGGCCTCAAGAACCACCGATCCGACCTGCACGGATTCCCCTTCCTTTCGGGAAGATCGAACCCGGATGCCGGCATCCAGCATGGAAAAAACCTTTCTTACCACAAAAAGTCCTGCCAGAATCATGCTTTCCTTGGCAACGATCTTAGCAAGCCCTGTCTGATCAGGGGAAATTAGCGGGAGCGTCGTGATATCCCCGGGTCCGATATCTTCTTCCAACGCCATTTCAATCAATCGTCGAAGGGCCGGGCTGTCCATTTCAGCGGATAATCTCCTGGATGCGTCTTAGATTTGTTTCGAGCTTCTGTTGTCGTTCAACCATAAGCTCGTGCTTCTCTTCAGCCTTTTTTACGATTTCCGGAGGCGCTTTCCTCAAGAAATCCTCGTTGTTGAGCTTTGCGGATAGAATCCCCATCTCGCCGGTCAGTTTGCCGATCTCCTTTTCCAGTCGCTGGCCTTCCTTGGAAAAATCGATCACGCCCTTAAGGAGCGTGAAGACCGTGGCACCGTCCACAACCGTGGTGGCCGCCATTTTAGGCTTCGGGCCATCGACAGACAGGGAAAGTTCTTTCAGTTTGGCCAGGCTAACGAGGATATCCCGATGATTCTGAAGGGAATCCAACAGCTCTGCGTCGTTGGCATGGATCACGACTTCGAGAGGCATGGAGGGTGGAAGCCCCATCTCTCCGCGAACATTACGCACCCCGGAAACGATCTCCATGATACGCATCATCCGACTTTCCGATGACGGATCGAAAAACGCATCGATCGAATCCTTTGAATCTCCCGGGAACCGGGCCTTCATGATGGAACCCGTTACACCGGGAAGCTTGTTCCAGATCTCTTCTGAGATAAAAGGCGCAAAGGGATGGAGCAGGATCATCACTTCACCCAGGACATGGCCCAAAACGGCCTGGGTCTCGAGTTTTTTCTTCCCATTAACTTTCCCGTAGAGAACCGGCTTGACGATTTCGATGTACCAGTCGCAGAACTCATGCCAGACAAACTGGTAAAGAATCCCCGCAGCGTCATTAAAGCGATAGGTATCCAGCGCCTCGGCGATTTCCCCGGCAACGCGGTTCTTCCGGGATAGGATCCATCGATCGGGAAGGGAAAGCGTTTCCGGATCCGAAACGGGCAACTCCTTTTCAATGTGCATCAGGGAAAATCTCGCCGCGTTCCAGAGTTTATTCATGAAGTGCCGGTAACCTTCCACGCGTTTTTCAGACATCTTGATGTCTCTCCCCTGTGCCGCAAAGGCCACCAGGGTGAAGCGAAACGCGTCAGTGCCGTACTGTTCGATGATGTCGATGGGATCGATGACGTTGCCCGAAGATTTGCTCATTTTTTTCCCCATCTCGTCGCGCACCAACGCATGAACATAGACGTCATGGAAAGGGACCTCTTTCATGAAATGAAGGCCCATCATCATCATCCGTGCCACCCAGAAAAAGAGGATGTCGAAACCGGTGACGAGAACGGATGTAGGGTAAAACGTCTTCAGAAGAGAGGTTTCCTCGGGCCATCCCATGGTGGAAAAGGGCCACAGCGCAGAGGAAAACCAGGTGTCCAGCACGTCGGTCTCCTGAACCAGGCGGTCGGATCCGCAAGAGGAGCATTTTGCAGGTGTTTCCATGGAGACCGTTACTTCCTCACAGGATGCGCAGGTCCAAGCAGGGATTTGATGCCCCCACCAGATCTGGCGTGAAATGCACCAGTCCTTAATATTACGCATCCAGTCGAAATAGGTCTTGGTCCAGACCTCCGGTATGATACGGGTCTTTCCGGTCTCAACCGCAGCAATCGCTTTTTCCGCCAAAGGTTTGGTCCGGACGAACCATTGCCTGGAGAGGTTCGGTTCGATGAGGGTGCGGCAACGGTAACAATGCCCGATGCCGTGCTGATAAGGCTCCATTTTTTCGAGCAGCCCCTCTTTCTTGAGCGCCTCCACAACGGCTTTCCGGCAGGCAAACCGGTCCATTCCAACAAACCGGCCTGCCTCTTTTGTCATGATACCGTCGTCTCCGATGACTTTAACGGAGGCAAGATTGTGTCGAGCGCCGATATCGAAGTCGTTGGGATCGTGGGCCGGGGTGATCTTGAGGGCACCGGTGCCGAAGGCACGGTCCACGTAATCGTCCTTGATGATGGGCAGTATCCTTCCGACCAGGGGGAGGCGAACAGCCGCAAAAGGCAGATTTTGATATCTTTCATCCTCAGGGTTGACGGCCACGGCCGTATCCCCCAGCATGGTCTCCGGCCGCGTGGTGGCAACCACTAAACCTCCCTCGCCGGTCTCGGCCGGATATCGGACATGGTAGAGGTGTCCTTCGTGCACTTCGTGTTCCACTTCCAAATCCGCCAGTGCCGTCCGGCATCTGGGGCACCAGTTGATGATATAGTCGCCGCGATAAATCATTCCTTCCCGATAAAGCTCCACGAAAACCTTGCGCACCGCTCGGGAGAGTCCCTCATCCATGGTGAACCGTTCACGCTTCCAATCGCAGGAAGCGCCCAGACGCTTCAGCTGGTTGATGATGGCGCTCCCGTATTTTTTCCGCCACGCCCAGACCGCTTCGATGAACTTCTCCCTTCCCAGCCGATGGCGATCCGTTCCTTCCTCGGCGAGTTTCTTTTCAACCACATTCTGGGTGGCGATTCCCGCGTGATCGGTGCCGGGCATCCATAGGACATTATCCCCGCGCAACCTCCGGTAGCGGCAAAGCACGTCCTGCAGGGTGTTGTTAAGAGCATGCCCCATGTGGAGGACCCCTGTCACATTGGGCGGAGGGATCACGATGGAGTAAGCAGGCGCTGAGGATTTCTCTTTAGCCTCAAACAATTCCTCTTCTTCCCAAAAGGCATACCAACGTTTTTCCACAGCATGCGGATCATAACTTTTTTCAAGCATATTGATACTCATTAAGCTTCACTCCCGTTCATCCGGTAAAAAATCCCGGCCAAACGGATGGATTCCAGGAACCTGATCCTTTTCATATTCCCTCTTTTTACCAGGCCGCCGTCAAAGAACCTCTCGGCCGAATCCTCTCGTTTTCCCGGGTCATGGCGTGGTCGATGATATCGAGGCCTCTTTTCGGGGGCAAACCCCCACCGCATTCCGTATCGGGGTTTCAAGCTCCCCGGCTCGGGGTTTTCTGGGATCTGGTCGAGTCCCCGGGATACTATCGCTTGTCGATATCAACGACAAATCCGTTAAAATTAATCGAAAAATGCTATCAAAGGGGCTTTTTAGTGTCAAGGTATTTGCTTTTTGAACCCGTTTGCTGTTAATTTACCTATCACTGTTTCGTTTAGGAAATTAGCCATGCGCCGCTTTTTCATTTCACCGGAAGAACTCAAGGAAAACCCTCCAGCCATAAGCGGTCCAGAGGCCACCCATATCACAGCCGTGCTTCGCATGAAGGTGGGTCAACGGGTCACTCTGTTCGATGGAACCGGTCGCGATTACGATGCGGCAATCCTTTCTATGTCCAAAAAGCGCGTGGTATTTCGGATTTTGGGACAGGGTTCTTTCCCCGTAAAGCCATTCGCTCCCGTCACCATCGGCCAGGCCTTGCTTAAAGACGGGAAGATGGACCTCTTGGTCAGGCAGCTAACCGAACTGGGAATCTTCGAACTCCTCCCCTTTTCCTCCGAACGCTCCGTTGCCAACCCTGATCCGGCACGCATGGCCACCCGTCGAAACCGATGGGAAAAGATCGTGCTTGAGGCCCTGAAACAGTGCGGAAGAAATATACCGCTGCACATCGGATCTTACACTTCTTTTCCGGAAATACTTGTCCTGGGAAATCAATTTGTCCACAAGATCCTTTTTTGGGAAAAAGAGGAAACACCCCTGCAATTCCCATCTCCGCCATTTCAGAATGAGACCAGACTTGTTCTTGCCGTCCTGGGTCCGGAGGGCGGCTTCAGCGATGGGGAAGTGTCTTGTGCCCGGGAATACGGATTCGTTACGGCATCCCTTGGGCCCCGTATTTTGAAGGCCGAGACCGCTGCGGTGGCCGCTTCGGCCATCCTCCAATATCTGTTCGGAGATTTATTCTCGCAGGTTTAATTGAGGATGCTTCTTTATGCCTCTTTATCGTTGACATCTCTTTGCGCCCTTGTTAATATAAAATCATAATGGTTTCATGATGATACGGAGGAAGCACCCATGTACGGTCTGACTGCTTGGAAGGAAAATGAAATCAACCGGCTGCGTAAAGACCTGGATGCCATTTTCAAAAGGCGCTGCAAGGACTTTGGGATTCCGATTTTCATCGGAGGCATGGAAATACAATTCGATTTAGCGGAAACCGACACCGAACTGGTCCTGAGCGCGCAGATTCCCGGAATCCGTCCGGAAGACATTGACATTTCGGCTTCAGAAGACAGCATCACCATTGAGGCCACGTCCCAATCCCGAAATGTTACGGAAAACAAGCAGTTCCGAAAAATCGAAGAACAATCCAGCACGTTCAGGCGACGCATTTCCCTGCCGGTCCGTGTCAGAGTCGAAGACATCAAGGCCGTTTACGAAAACCAGAGCTTAAAGATCATCATTCCAAAATGCGACTCATCCAGAAGACGCAGAATCAAACTGCAGGTCCGATAACACGGCCTTTTCTCTTCTTTTTCTACCCCGGTTAGGAGGATGTACATGACTGATACGATTGCGCGTTTTAAAGTTGCTGTTGAAAACCTCAGATGGCGTCTGGACCCCAAAACACTCCCCTTTGACTCTACGGAAGAGTTGAAACCCCTTAGGGAAATCATCGGGCAGGAAAGAGGTGTTGAAGCCTTTCGCTTCGGCAGCCAGATGAAAAAGTCCGGATACCACATCTTTGTCACCGGCCAACCGGGTTCGGGAAGAAGAGCAACCGTCAAGCAACTCCTGGAAGAGATCGCCGGCAAAGAAAACCAGCCCGATGATTTGTGCTACGTCAACAATTTTCATAACCCCGAGGCGCCGATATTGCTACGTTTGAAAGCCGGAGAAGGATCTTCCTTGAGACAAGATGTCAAGGATCTGATTCATGTCATTAAAAGAGAGATCCCCAACCTGTTTTCCAGCGAGGAATATATCAACGCCAAAAAAGAGATCGTTGAGACTTCTGAGCGTAAGGCCAAAAACTTTTTTAAAAGCCTGGATCAAAAAGTCAAAGAGGAAGGATTCGCCCTAGTCGATATTCAGGTAGGCCAGGTTAAAAGACCGGAATTGATGCCCATAGTCGACGGTCAACCCATGCATATCGACCAACTCGAAGAACTGGCGGAAAAAGAGCGGTTTCCCAAGGAAGAATATCAGCAAAAACGGGAAAAATACGAACAACTGAAAGAGCAGATCGAGCGTATCTTCAAAGAGCTGCGAGGACTTCAGAAAGAGGTCCAGGCCAATGTAGAGAAAATGGATCGGGCCGCCTTTGTCAAAACGGCATCCGAGCTTGTAGAACCCATTGTCAAGAAATACGAAAATACAAAGGTGCAGGAATACCTGGTATCCATGATTCAAGACATGGCCGATAACCTGAGCCTCTTCCAGGAGCAACCCCAGCCTCAGATCATGGGGTTTTTTCCTCTCATGCCGGAGA
>Ga0100377_1003489_pt1 | contig 12578 bp, 9 predicted proteins | sample CryGeymeta201501_FD_83664 | JGI IMG/M metagenome (GOLD analysis project Ga0100377, IMG submission 83664) | Groundwater microbial communities from Crystal Geyser aquifers in Utah, USA - Crystal Geyser metaG 2015-01 | ecosystem: Environmental > Aquatic > Deep subsurface > Groundwater | place: USA... | reverse complement strand
CAGGGTGCTCGCAGGGTTCCGGGTCCAACTTCTGAACGGGCTCGCAGCACCAAGCATAAACCGACCTCGTTCCCGCCGCACCCCGATCCTACGTCAAGCCGCAGACGCTGGGAACAGCCATCTACTTCATGCATCAGGGTCGGCTGCGGCCGATGCACAACTTCTGAGAAGCACGCGCTCGCTCGCCGAACCCCGTCGGTCGCCTGCGCCGGAACGATCTCCGCGCAGCGCGCAACGGCGACAAACCTCACTGGACCAAACGCCAGCGATGTGGTACGAACGAGCGCCGTTGTGGAAGTTCCTCGCCGGGGACGCGACTACCCCTGTCGCTACCACCGGATTGTCGAACCCTCGAACCGACAGGTCACGGTCGAAAAGGAGTCCTCATGTTCCAAGCTCGCTATGTTGTCCCGTTCGTCGCTCTGGCTGTGCTCGCCCTCACCGTGGGCTGCGGTGGTCTCGAAGAGGAGTCTGACGACGCCACACCCGCCGCGAAGTCGACCAAGGTCCGCATCTTTGACTTCAAGTTCACGCCGCAGGAGCTGACCGTCAAGGAAGGCGCCAAGGTCACCTGGACGAACGACGACAAGGCCGACCACACGGTCACCTCGGACGGCGGCGAGTTCGACCAGGTCATCAAGCCCGGCGGTGACTTCTCCTACACCTTCAAGAAGAAGGGCACCTTCAAGTACCAGGACCGCCTGAACACCCAGGCTGGCCTCAAGGGCTCGGTGATCGTGGAGTAGGGTCACCCCTGACGCCCACGCGCCAGACCAACGCAACAGAGGCCGCTCCCCAAAAGGGAGCGGCCTCTGTTGCGTTCAGCCCACCCTCGCGGTGGGCGCCGCCCGTGAGGCGACCTCTCCGGCGGCGGCCCGGTCAGAGCTCTTCAATGGTTTGCTCGGTTTTTTCGAGAATCCGCTTCATCTCGAGTCGAGCAAAAATCTCTTTTGCCATCTCCAGCCGCTTCTTGCCCTGGATGGTCAGGCCCTGCTCCAGCAGATAGTTGCCGTAGGAGGACAAGCACCGGCCGAGCTCGGACTCGTTGCCGACCTCCTTGAGGATCTCGACGCTTTGACGGAAGCACTCCTCGGCCTTGACCAGGTTCAGCCGACGCAGGTCCGGGTCGTAGAGGGTCGCGGCGTAGATCTCGCCCAGACAGCGCAGGGCGATCCCGAGCAGGGCGCGCGCGCCGAGGTCCTCGGCGATGGCGTGCGCCTGCTTGATGAGCGTGATCGCCTCCTCATAGTTGCCAAGCTTCTGGTGAAGCAAGCCCAGGTTCCGAAGAGCGTCGAACTGGACCCGGCGCTCGCCGGTGTCGCGCGTGATGACGATGGCCTGGTCCAGCGCGACCCGCGCGTCGTCCAGATCGCCGCGCATCAGCAGTACCTCACCCTTGTTGTTCAGTGCGATCCCCAGCAGCACCCGATCGCCGATCCCCCTGGCGTGCGATTCGACCTCCTCGTACAGCGCGTGAGCCTGCTCCAGATCGCCCCGCTCATGGCAGATCGCCGCGAGGCTGTTGAGCGACTCGGCGATCCCGCGCCGATCGCCCGCCTGCTTGCGCAGCTCCAGTGACTTGCGGAACAGCAGCAGGGCCTCCTTGAAGTTGCCCCGGTAGAGCTTCAGGGTGCCGAGCCGGTTGAGCGTCACCGCCTCCGAGCGCGGATCCTCCAGCTTGCGACGGATCTCAAGCGCTTGATTGTAGCACTCCTCGGCTTGCTCATAGGCGCCGCGGTGGGTGTGGACCTTGCCGATGTCGTCGAGGCATGCGGCGATGCCCGCTTCGTCCCCGCCCTCGCGGAACAGGGTGAGGCCGCGCTCGAGCTCGTCCAGCGCCTTGCCGTAGCGACCGAGCGAGCGGTGCGCGCGGCCCATCTTGTTGTAGGCCACCGCCACCTTCGTGCGGCTGCCCAGCAGCCACGCGGCCCGCATCAGCTGCTGGAAGTAGCCCAGGGACCGCTCGGCCTCGCCCATCAGGTCCAGGATGCTGCCGATGTCGTGCAGCGTCTCGATCCGCTGCTCCAGCGCGTTGTCGCCGAGGAACGCCAGCGCCTTCTCGAAGTGACCGACGGCGGCCTGATTGTGGTAGGCCGCCGCCGCGTTGCGGCCGGCCCGGCAGTAGAACTCGGCCGCAAGGTGGAGGTTCGCCCCCACCTCGTGGTGGATGGCGATGCGCTCGAGGAACTGGTCTTGCACCCCCGTGGTGCGCGTGGCGGCGTCCAGCCACTGGGCGCAGATGCCGTGGTAGCGCTGCCGGACCGCGCGCGGGATGCGGTCGTAGACGAGCTTGCGCTCAATCTCGTGCTTGAACGCGTACTCGGTCTGGCCCGGTATCGAGGAGTCCGCCTCCCGAAGCCGGATCATGTCCTTGCGGCGGAGCACGTCGAGCACGTCGCGCACCCGCGCGTCGTGCTGATAGCCCGGCCAGGCCTGGCTGTCGTCCGACTCGAAGTGGTCCTTCTCGATGCGCTCCAGCGACGCGACGTTGTCCAGCCAGAAGGTCCGCCCGATCATCGACGCCTTCTCGAGCAGCCGGGTCTCTTCGTCGGTCAGCGTGTCGAGACGGGCCTGTACCAGCCCCTCGAAGGAGGCGGGGATGTCGACGTCCGGCAGCTTGTCCGTGTGGATCTGCCACTCGTTGCCCCGCGTGTCGATGACGCCGGAGCTGATGAGGACGCGCAGGATCTCCTCCACCGAGAGCGGGACGCCGAAGGCGCGCTCACAGATGACGTTGTAGATCTCCTCGCTCACCGTTCCGGCGCGCTCGAGCACCTGATCGACCAGCCGGCGGACGTCTTCGTCGGAGAGCGGCTTGAGCTCCATGACCGTCTTGCGCGGGTGCTCCTCGAACATCCACGGCGCACGCTCCCGCATCTGCGGCAGCCCGACGCACAGGAACATCACCGGCGCGTTCACCAGCGTCTCGTGCAGGAACTTGATCAGGTCCATCGACTCGTGGCCGGCGTAGTGCAGGTCCTCGAAGACCAGCACGAGCGGCTGGCGCTCGGCGTCCTTGGCCAGGAGGCTCGCCAGCGAGCCGCGGGCGCGCTCGATGATGAGCTGGGGCTGATTGCCGTAGGGTGCGTACACCGCCGAGTCCGGGAACGGCAGCCCGATGAGGTAGCCCACCATGTGGGCGATCTCGGTGGAGAGCGGGTTCCGCATCACCGCCTTGATGCCCTGGAGCAGCTGGGTGCGCCCCTTCTCGCCGTGCTCGTGCTCGGAGATGTAGAAGCGGCTCTTGATGAGCCGGGAGAACATGGCGTGGACCGGCCCGACGCCGTCGCGGCTCTTGCCGGCGACCAGATGGGCGCCGTCGAAGTGGTTGTCGAGCTGCTCGTTGAGCTCGGCCACGAGGCGGGACTTACCGATGCCGTCGGTGCCGGTCAGGACGACGAGGCGGGAGGACTGCTCGGCGATGCAGGCCTCGAAGAGGGTCTTGAGCTGCTCGTACTCCTCGTCGCGGCCAAAAATGGCGGTCTCGACCCCGTAGACGCGCCAGGTCTCGGCGGCGCGGGGGGTGTCGACGCTGCCGAGCTGGGCGATCTCGGTGATGATGCCGAGGGGGGAGCCGCAGTTCTGGCAATACTCGTTGCTGACGGCGTTCACGACGCCGCAGCTCGAGCACGGGTTCGTCTCGTCGCGCCGCAGCGGGATGGGAGTCGAGGTGACCACGGTCTTGTCGTTCAGGTCCACGTCCGGTGCCCCAGCACGATGCTACTCGATACCATCGAGCAGCTGATCCAACTCGGAGTCGACGGGCTTGTCCTTGGCCTGGTCGATCTCCTCGAGCAGCCTTTGTTCGCGCGCCTGAGCGGCCTCCTTCTCGATGATGACCTTGTTGCGGGCGATGGCGTCCTTCTTCCGCTGGTCCAGGTGGGCCTGTCGGATCTCGGCCATGGCGCGCTGTCGGGCCTGACGGGCGGCCTGCTGCTCAGCGTCTTCGGCGCGTTTGCGGTCCTCTTCGGCACGTTTGCGATCCGCTTCGGCGCGCTTGCGGTCGGCTTCGGCGGCGCGTTGCTTGTCGAGTCGGGCGTCGTCGTCGGCGCGTCGCTTGTCATCCTGTGCCCGGCGTCGGTCTTCCTCGGCCTGGCGTTTGCGATCGGCGTCGGCCTGGCGTCGGTCGTCGTCGGCGCGCCGTCGGTCGGCTTCGGCCTGGCGGCGCTCGGCGTCGGCTCGGGCGCGGTCATCGCGGTCGTCGCGGGCGCGGTCGTCGCGGGTGGGGGTGTCGCGGGCGGCCAGTCGGCGCTTGCGCTCGGCCTCGCGGGCCTCGTACTCGATCCGGCGGCGCTCGGCCTCGGAGGCGCCCGCGGTGGAGGCAGTTGCGGTGGCGCCGCGTGCCCCGAGGGGCTGGCTGAGCGCAGCCTCGGCCTCGCGCAGCGGCGCGGCGTCCAGTCTGAGGCGCGCGCGGATCTGGGAGTTTTGATCGCGCTCGCGGTCGAGGTCTTCCTTGTCGAGATCCCACTGGGTGCGCAGGGTGCCCCACTCCTGCCAGATGTCTCCCTGGGCGTGCGCCAGGCGCGGGGCGCCGAGCGCGGCGATGGCGGCCAGGGCAGCGGCCATGGCGATGGCGGCCAGGGCGGGGGCGGGGCGATGGGTGGGTCGCAGATGATCCATGGTCGGGCTCAGTCTCGACAGGGCGCGCACAGGCCTGCAGCGGTGTCAGGTTTGTCTCGAGCGTCTCGCCGATGGAGTCTATCCCAATGCGCGGTGAAGTTTCAATCGTCGCTCACCGCACGCCGGGGCCGTGCCTGCCGGGGCGGTCGCGGCACCGGAGACGCGCGATGCGGCTCGCCGTGCCGGGGCCTCGGTGCGGAGCTTGAATGGTGGGGGGTTGATTGTTATGTTGGGGTGATCGAGGCTACGGGCCGAGTGGGTCGGGAATAACAGACAGCCCCACAAGCCTCTCCGTCCCATGCGGCGGTGTGGGTCTCGACTCGCGCCGATGGTGGCGGGCCAGGCAGTCGACGAATGGGAGCTATGGGCCAGTGTGCGGCCCGGGAGGACGAGATGATGGCGACACAGAGGATGGGGAGACGCGGCCCGGGCGCGCTTTGGTGGGTATCGGGCGCGGTGGCGCTGATGTTGTTGCTGCTGGCGCCGCCGGTCTCGGCGCAGGAGGGCCTGGAGGCGGCGCTGTCCGGCCTGAAGTGGGGCAACGGCAAAGACCAGGTGATGAAGTACTTCAAGGAGCTCAAGGACAGCGAGTTCAAGTCGGAGGCCGCTCCGATCCGGGACTCGATCCTGAAGGAGCGCCTGCGCCGGGAGAAGATCGAGCAGTACAAGGAGATCGAGGCGTCGTACCAGGAGCTGCGCGGCACCGGCCGGACGGGCTACGAGGTGTCGGTGGTGGGGGGCGAGTTCCAGAAGAACAACAGCGAGGCGCTGGTGCGAGCCAAGGATGACCGGGCCCAGAAGTTCTACTTCTTCTACAACGGCCGTCTGTGGAAGATGGCGATCGTCTACAACACGGACTACCTGAGCGGGATCGGCTTTGAGGCGTTCATCGACCAGGTGTCCCGCAAGTACGGCGAGAGCGACGAGTCGGAGTACGACGCCGAGGGCTTTCTGGCCCGGGCGATGTGGCGTGACGAGCGCACGGAGCTTCGGATCGAGGACAAGAGCGAGTTCTTCGGGACGTTCGTGATGGTGTTCTCGGATGTGACGGAGGCGCAGCGTCGCCGCGAGGCCGAGGCGGCGTTCGACACGGGCAAGCCGAAGGAACTGCGTCCTGACCTGGCGGAGATCCAGGAGGACGACGGGTTTGCGGCGGACTCGAACATCGTCGACCGTCTGGTGGGCTCGAACATCGAGGTGAACGTGGACCGCGGCCGCCCCGAGGAGCAAGAGATCCGTCGGGTCGGCTCCAAGCCGGTGGCGAAGGAGGACGGCGACGACGAGAAGAAGAAGAAGAAGAAGAAGGTGCGGGGGCCTCGCAAGGGCGCTGCGAAGGGCAAGAAGTCGGACGACTTGATCATCTATTGATCGTTTCCACCGCAGCATAGGGTACCCGGGAGCCTCGTCATGCGACGGGGCTCTTTTTTGCGCGAGAGGATGTGGCAAAGCGCGTTGACCTGCAGGGGGCTGGACGTATCCTCCCTTTGTCTCGGGACCGGCTTGTGCTACCTTCGCCCAACTTCTGCTGGCCGGCGAAGCGCTCCATACGGCGCCCCTGACCAGGGGGGCGTGCGCGTCCGCGTGCGCCCCGAATCCCTGAACCGCCATCATGGAGATAGGCCATGGCAGATCTGGCGCAATGGGCCAAAGACTCCCCAGGGCTCGTTCTCCCCGAAAACCCATTTCTGGCGCAGAGCGGCGGCGGCTCGGTCTCCGAGACGGCGCAGCCAGTGGGAGACCCGGCCCCGATCGGGCAGGGGGGGGACAACACGGTCACCTTCATCCTGATCGCCGTGGTGGTCGTGGTCATCGGCCTCATCGTCGCGAACCTGATGCGCAAGAAGGCGCCGGGCGGCGATCTGGACGCCCCCCGAAGGCCCACCCGCGATCCGGCCGATCGACCGAGCAAGGATGTGCTCGACCATCGCCGCACCGTCGACAAGGTCTCTGAGATCGGCGAGGGCGACAGCCTGTCGGTGGTCAAGCAGAAGAAGATGGAGAAGGTGAAGGTCGCCTCCTATGAGGACGCCAAGCGCGAGCTGCAGAAGCGCAAGGCGGGTCAGGTCAAGGAGGAGGCCCGTCGGACGCGCAAGCGCAAGAAGGTCGAACGCGACGCGGCCGAGGCTGCCGCTGGCGCGGACGCCGAGCCGGATGAGGACGACCTCGACGAGGACGCGGTGGGCGCGGATGCGCCCGAGACCGCCGAGGACGAGGCGGAGGCCGACGCCGGTGCCAGCGCGGACGCAGCGGCTGAACCGGCCGCCGAGCCCGTCGCTGAGGCCGAGTCGCCCGCCGTCGAGCCCACCGGGCCCGCAGACGCCACCGAGGCCGAGCCGGGCTCCGCTGAGGCCGAGACCCTCGCCGCTGCGGAGCCCGCCGCTGCGGAGCCCGCCGCTGCGGAGCCCGCCGCCGAAGCTGCTCCCGAGGACGGCGCCGCCGTCATCGATCCCTCGTCGCTGTTTGGCGAGAGCGCCGACGATGCGTGGGCGATGGACTTCTCGGGCTTCTCCCTGGGCGAGTCCCCTGCGGCGGAGGTGCCGGCCGAGCCGGACCTCGCCCGCAGCGCGCCCGAGCCCATGGCACAGCCCGCAGCAACGGCCTCGATCGCCGCCGAGCCGCCGAAGGCCGAGGCGAAGGCGCCAAAGTCCGACGTGAAGCCTGCGAAGGCCGAGCCGACAGCGCCGAAGTCCGAGGTGAAGCCTGCGAAGTCCGAGGTGAAGCCTGCGAAGGTCGAGGCGAAGGCACCGAAGTCCGAGGTGAAGCCTGCGAAGGCCGAGGCGAAGGCGCCGAAGTCCGGGGTGAAGCCGGCGCGCACGTCGCTCAAGCCCGGCAAGATCGAGCCGAAGGCGCCTCGGGCAGGGGAGCCGACGCCCAAGAGTCTGCAGGAGGGCCTGCGCAAGACCCGTGGCGGCTTCGTGGACCGGCTGGGCAATCTGTTCAAGAAGCGGTCGGCGCTCGATGAGGATCTCATCGACGAGTTGGAGGAGGTCCTCTACACGGCCGACATCGGCCCGAGGACGGCCCAGCTGTTGATCGAGTCCGTTCGGGTGCGCCTGGACGCCGGGGAGGGCTCCGCCGATCCTGCCGAGGCGTGGGCGCACATCCGCAAGATCACCGAGGAGGTGCTCACGGAGAACGACCGCGACTTCGATCTCGACAGCCACTCTCCGTTTGTGTTGCTGGTGGTCGGCGTCAACGGTGTGGGCAAGACCACGACCATCGGCAAGCTGGCCACGCGGTTCACCGACGAGGGGCGCAAGGTCCTCATGGTCGCAGGCGACACCTTCCGCGCGGCCGCCACCGAGCAGCTCGAGGAGTGGGGTGAGCGGACAGGGCTGTCGGTGCACGTCGGAGAGGACGGCGCCGACCCGGCGAGCGTCGTCTACGACGGGATCCAGCGCGGCGTCGAGGAGGGCTACGACGTGGTGATCTGCGACACGGCCGGTCGGTTGACCAACAAGAAGAACCTGATGAAGGAGCTGGAGAAGATCGGGCGCGTGTCGAGCAAGGCGCTCGATGGGGCGCCGCACGAGACGCTGCTCGTGCTCGACGCCAACACGGGGCTCATGGCGATCGAGCAGGCCCGCATGTTCCAGACCGTGGTGGACATCACCGGGATCGTGCTGACCAAGCTCGACGGCACGGCCAAGGGCGGCGTGATCATCGGGATCTGCAAGGAGCTGGGGGTGCCGGTGCGGTTCATCGGCATCGGCGAGGGCATCTACGACCTCCGCCAGTTCGACTCCCACGAGTTTGTTGAGGCCCTGTTCATGTAGGGTGTGGGTGTGGGTGGGCGGGGCTCCGCTTGCGTTGGGGCCTCGGGCTGTGGTAAACCGGTGCGGGCATGGCGTAGACGTTGGCGACATGCCTACCCTCCAATCGAGACATCGACTGGTGACGTGGCGGCACTCCGGGCGTGTGATTGGCTCGGAGCGACGGCGCAGAAGCGGACGGTTGGGCTGGCAGACGCGAGGGTGAGGCCGCAGGGCGGTCGAACATCATCCCGAGAGGAGAAGGATGGTATCACGCGGGGCTCGGACCCACGGGTCACAGACGCAAGACGGGAGAGCAGGCCGCGGCCTGCTCGGGCTTTCTGTCGTCACGACGCTTCTGGCGGCGAGCTTGGTGTCATCGGTGGCGGGTGCACAGACGCGCCCCACCGAGGGTGACAAGATCGAGGTCGTCCAGCGCAAGCCGTTTCTGCGGCGAGGGCGCGTGGAGCTGGTGCCGAAGTTTGGCTCGACGGTCAACGACTCCCTGATTCGCCAGTTCGAGGTGGGCGGCTCTCTGGCCTACCACATCAACGAGTTTGTCTGGGCTGGTGCGAACTTCGGATGGTTCGACCTGGGCGACCTTGGCGGTGTAACGGACGACTACAACATCGTGCTCGAGAAGACGAGCTCGGCGCCGGATCTGGTGGAGATGAAGTGGTACGCGGGGGCGGACGTGGGGATCGTGCCGATCTACGGCAAGTTTGCCCTGTTCAACGCCGGCATCATCTACTACGACGTCTCTGTCTTTGCAGGCGGCGGCTACGCGACGCACGTGACGGGCCAGACGAACGGCGAGGCCGGCGCGCCAGCGGGCAGCGTGGGGTTGATGCCGCGCATCTTCCTTGGGGACTGGTTGGCGTTGACGGCGGAGATCCGAGACACGGTGTTCTTCGCCGATGTGCTGGGCGGCAGCTCGTTGACCCAGATCGTGACGTTTTCGGGTGGGGTGAGCATCTTTGTGCCCTTCACCTACGAGTACACCACGGCGCAGTAGGGGAGGAACCATGAACCGTCGACAATCGGTGCTGACCGGGGTGATGGTCCTTGGGTGCCTCCTGGCGCTGGGCTCGGAAGCCGCAGCCCAGGGGCACCGCGCGAGCTTCGAGGAGGGCCCCCCGGTCCGCCGCAAGCTGCTTTACCGCAGCAACCGCTTCGAGCTGATGCCCCAGGTAGGCTTTACGCTCAACGACACGTACAAGCGCAACCTGATGGTGGGCGCGGACGCGAGCTTCTATCTGACCAACGAGTTCGGGCTCGGCGTGAGCGTCGGCTACGGCGCGGTGGCGCTGAACACGGACCTGCTGGACCAGATTGAGGGGACGATCGGCTCGGACGTGCAGCAGGGCCTGAGCTACGCCACGACGCAGCTGCTGGTGGACGGCCACGTGAGCTATGTGCCGATCTTCGGCAAGTTCGCCATCGCGCGGACGGTGGTGGACTACGACATCCACCTGATCGGCGGCTTTGGCGGCGCGATCATCGCAGCGGACGGCATGAACGCGGCGAACGCGGCGTTCACGGGTTTCAAACCGGGTCCTGTGCTGGGAGGTGGAGCGCGCATGTTCTTCGCCGACAGCATCGCGTTGACGGTGGACCTGAAGGACTACATCTATTCGACGGCCGATGTTCAGGAGGGTCCGGCGGCTCCTCAGAGCGAGCTGCGGGACAACCTCGTGTTCATGTTGGGCGCGTCGTTCTTCTTCCCTGGCGACGTGCCTGTGTCTCGCTGAGCAGCGGGTCGGGGTGGTCGGACAGGTTCCTGAAGCAGGCGGAGAGCGGATGAATGTGCGATTTGGCAGCCGTAAGGTGATGATTCTGGATGATCACATCCTGGATGTCATGCAGGCTGAGAGCGCACTGCGCAAGGGCGGCTACGAGGTCGTCAAGATGTCATCGCCGAACGGGGTGATGGCGAAGCTCGACTACGAGCGGCCAGAGATCCTCCTGCTCGATGTCACGATGGAGCGGGTCAACGTGCGCGGGATCCTCGACGCGGTGCGTCTGTCTCACGACCACGAGGACCTGATCGTGGTGCTGTTCTCGGATCTCGAGGCGGAGGAGCTGCAGGAGTGGTGTCGGGAGCACGACATCCACGGCTACTACTGCAAGTCGATGGATATCTCCAAGGTTCCGGAATTCCTCGACAATTTCTACGAGGAGTGAGGGCCTGCCCGGCGAGGACGTGCCGCGGGATGAGGGGTCGACGGGGCGAGAGGTGGTCGGAGGTGCGTGGACCGGTGGGTGCACGAGCCGTCCCGGCGAGCCTGGAGGTGCCGCCGTTGACGCGTTCTCATGGCAGCGGCCGCTGACGCAGGCTCCGACCAGCCCGGCTGAACAGAGGCCGGAGAAGGGTGAGGGCAAGCGCATGTCCGGCATCGAATCAGCACGCATCTGGTTGGTCTCCGATCGCGACATCGACGCGCTCGATCACGTCAAGTCCCTGCTCGAGGGGGCTGGGGCGCAGGTCGAGATGTTGGACCTGTCCGAGGCCGTCGAGCGGGTGGTCCGGGAGCAGGGCAGCAAGCTGCTGGACAGCCTGAAGGTCATCCTTCGCCGCACGCGTCGTCCGGACGACGGCGGGGTGGGCGAGGACGAGGAGGCAGCGCTGAGCCACCTTCTGGCCCGCGGGCGCCCCGACATGATCGTGGTGGCGGCGGACAAGTACCTGCGCGGCCTCGACATGTTGTCTCGCATGGCCGGCGGCGGCGCGCTGCGGGTCGGTCTGCTGCCCGACTACAACCTGAGCGCTTCGTGGCTCAAGGGCGCGCTCCACGCCTACATCGTACCTCATGACAAGCTGCGGGCGCCTTTGATGGACGCTGGCGTGGACGGCGGTCGGATCGTGGTCGCCGGTCCTCCTGTGGGGCAGCGGTATCAGAAGGAGCTGGACGGCGCGGCCATGAAGGCGGCGTTCGGCATCGATCCGGCCGCCGGTCCTGTGGTGCTGATGCTGGTGGATCGGATGGAGCCGGGCGACATCGACAAGGTCATCTTCCAGATGAGCCTGGTGGAGCGTCCGTGGCAGCCGATCTTCGTGGCGGGCGCCGAGCAGGCGAGGGCGGAGAAGGTGCGGCGCGCGGCGCGTCGGCACGGTCTGCAGGCGCGGATGCTGGGGGAGGTGGCCAACCTCGAGGAGTTCATGGGCGCCGCCGAGCTGGTCGGCATGCCGTGCGTGGATGACCGGGTGGTCAGCGCGCTCGCCCTGGACCGCCCGGCGTTGCTGCTCGGCGATCCCGGCCCCGTCACGACGCAGACTGACTTCCTGCTGGCGCAGGGGGCGGTGTGGCACGTCGGCGATCTGCTTCGGCTCGGCGGGGATCTGGAGGTGGCGCTTCGGGAGGACCGGCTGGACAAGCTGCGGGCCGCCTCGTCGGAGGTCGGCCACCCGACAGGCACCACGGATGTGGTCGCGGCGCTGGTGGAGCTGTGGGAGCGCCGCGCGGAGATCGTGCGCGCCGAGCCGACGGTGACCGTGCCCGACGCCCCGGCGACGTCGGGACCGTTCGAGGTGATCGGTGGCCCTCGCCCCGACCCTTCGGTGCCCCCATCGGAGCACAGCCCCGACGACGCCGAGTCCTCGCCGTCGCCCCTTTCGGCGGCGGAGGCGAAGGATGAGCTGGCGGCGCTGATCATGCTCGAGCGCGACCTCGAGCGGCAGCTCGCCAGCGCTGGCCGCGAGCGCGAGACCTGGCAGCATCGGCTCGACCTGGCGCGCGACTGGAACGAGGTGGAGCTCACCCAGGAGGCCGAGGCCCAGGTGGCCCGACACGTCCGGGACGCCGAGCGCGCTACCTCCGAGCTCGAGCGGGTGCGCGCCCAGAAGGACAAACTGAAGGCGCGGGTGCGCCAGGGCACCGGGGCGGGGGATGGTCTCGGCGACAAGCTCCGTCGGACCGTCAACACCATCGCCGAGGTGCTCCCGGCCGCAGAGCAGAAGTTCCGCGACATGGAGGTCGAGCGCGACCTGAGCTCGCTGCGCGAGCGGCTTCGCAAGGAGCTGGAGGACTAGAGCGCTGATTGGTTTGACTCCCGTCGGCTGAGCTTCGCCCCGTGCCCACCGATGTCCCCGTCCTCGTCGCCTGTGCTAACAGCACAGGCGACGAGGACGGGTGTGGCGGCGGGCCGAGCGTAGCGAGGTCCGCAGGGAGCCGACCGAAGGAAGGCGACCCGCCACACACTCATGGT
>Ga0100377_1003482_pt1 | contig 12591 bp, 6 predicted proteins | sample CryGeymeta201501_FD_83664 | JGI IMG/M metagenome (GOLD analysis project Ga0100377, IMG submission 83664) | Groundwater microbial communities from Crystal Geyser aquifers in Utah, USA - Crystal Geyser metaG 2015-01 | ecosystem: Environmental > Aquatic > Deep subsurface > Groundwater | place: USA... | reverse complement strand
GTGTGTGTGGCGGGGCAGTTGGAGGGGTGTGCGGGGGAGCGGAGCTTTGAGGTGTGCAACGAGACGGGGACGGGGACGTTCGTGGCGCAGTGCCCGGGCAACTCACTGTGCACCGATGGGCGGTGTGAGCAGGCGCTGTGCGCGCTGGGGACGACGCAGTGCGTGGGGATCGAGGCGGTGGCGACGTGCGTGGACGGGTCGGGGTATGTGGACCCGCAGGCGTGCGGGGTCGGGCAGGCGTGTGATGAGGGGGGGTGCAAGGACCTGTGCACGATCAACGCGAAGGTGAGCAGCTACATCGGGTGTGAGTACTGGTCGACGGACCTGGACAACTACGATGACGCGATCGGGCAGCCGCACGCGATCGTGGTGTCGAACCCGAACCCGGAGCTGACGGCGGAGATCGTGGTGACGCGAGGGTATGAGGGGGTGGTGGACCATGGGGGGCCGGCGGAGATCGCGCCGGGCGGTCAGGGTGTGTATTTGATCCCGCCGACGGCGAACATCAGCGCGGTGGAGGTCAGCGACTTTGCGTTCCGGGTGACGAGCAACATCCCGGTGACGGCGCACCAGTTCAACCCGCTGAACAACGTCGATGTGTACAGCAACGATGGGACGCTGCTGCTGCCGACGAACGCGCTGGGGACGGACTACCTGGCGATGAGTTGGGAGATGCGGGGGCAGCCGCCGCTGCGGGGGTTCGTGACGATCGTGAACACCTCGGGGCAGGACAATCGGGTGACGGTGACGGTGTCGGCGGCGACGGCGCCGGGGCCGGAGATCACGCGGATGGCGGCGGGTGAGCTGAGGGACTTCCTGCTGGGGCCGGGGCAGGTGCTGAATCTGGAGACGGCCGAGGCCATGGACGATCTGACGGGGACGCTGGTGCATGGGCAGCTCCCGGTGGCGGTGTTCGGGGGGCACGAGTGCGCGAACGTGGTGGTGGGGATCGACCGGTGCGACCACATCGAGTCGCAGCTGTTCCCGATCGCGACGTGGTCGACGCTGTACGTGGGCACGAAGTTCTTTCCGCGGGGGAGCGAGCCGGACATCTGGCGGATCATGGCGGTCGCCGACGGCACGACGATCCAGACCGACCCGTGGATCGAGGGGGTGACCGGGGCGATCCTGCAGGCGGGCCGGTTCGTGGAGTTCGAGTCGCGGCGGGACTTCGTGCTGGAGACGAACCAGCCGGTGAGCGTGGGGCACTACATGGTGGGGAGCAACTGGTTCGGCATCCCGCGGGTGTGCAACAGCGGTATTGATGCCGGCAACCCGACGGGCATCGGCGATCCGGCGCTGACCATGGCCGTGCCGGTGTCGCAGTACCGCACCGACTACCTGCTGCTGACGCCGGGCGCGTACGCCGAGGACTACCTCAACATCGTCACGGCGCCGGGGACGGTGGTGATCCTGGACGGCGAGCCGGTGCCGGAGGAGGCGTTCGAGCCCGTCGGGGACGAGGACGAGCGGTTTGTGGTGGCGCACATGGCCGTGGCGGACGGGCCGCATCGGCTGGAGAGCGACGGGCCGTTCGGGCTCGATGCCTACGGGTACGACTGCCATGTGAGCTATGCGTATCCGGGTGGGCTGAACCTGGAGGACTGAGCTATGGGGGCATGGGGGACGCTGCTCAGGGGGGCCGGGCTCGCCGTCGTGCTGGTCCTGGGGGCGGCGTGCCAGCGCGGCCCTGCCGGGCCTCCGGTGATGCCGGCTGGCGAGGTGCGGGCGGAGGTGGCCAGGGCGACCGAGGTACAGGACGTCGCGGCCCCTGACGCGGTGGAGGCGCCAGAGGCCCCGGTCACGGTGCATCGGACGCTGAACATGCCGGTGGTCTTCGATCGCAGAGGCGGACGGTCGCAGCTCCACGCGCTCGGCCGCGATCTGACGCTTCGGGCGGTCGCCACCCTGCCCTGGCACGCCTCGCCGCTCGCGGTCGCCGACTTCAACGGAGATGGTGTCAGCGACCTGCTCGCCACGGGGCCGCACGGCGGATGGCAGGTGGTCGAGCGCGACGGGCAGGCCTGGTGGTCGGGCGAGTCCTCCGACGTGATCGAGGCGGCGCGGCCGTGCGACCTGGACGGCGACGACCGCTCCGACGCGGTGTTGACGACGTCGACCGGGCTCGTCCTGCTGCACAATCCGGGACACGGCACGACGGCGGAGGTGCCGATCTTCGTCGCGCGGCGGACCCGCATCACGGTGGACTGCGGGGACATCAACGGTGACGGCTTCGCGGACGTGGTGTTCTCCAGCCTCGTGCGCCTGGAGTCTGAAGACGGGGGCGAGCGCGGCCACGTCGGCGCGGTGCTCGGAGGGCCGGGCTTCACCTTCACCCGCGCCCCGTTCTCCGCCGATCCTGCGCGGACGGGGACCCCTCGAGATGTTCGCGCGCTGCACCTGCAGGACGTCGACGGGGACGGGGTGCTGGACGTGCTGACCTTCCACGCGGCGTTCTCGTCGCCGGCGCATCCGCCCGACTTCATCGTGGTGCAGCGCGGCCGTGGCGATGGCAGCTTCGCCTGGTCGTCGCGGACCGCCCTCGTGGGCAGGCCGCTGTCGGCGTGGGCGCGGCTGGACAGCGATGTGTCGGGCGACGGTCGGGCGGACCTGCTGAGCTGCGGCGCGTCTGCTTGCGCGCTGCGGGTCCAGGGCGACGGAGGTCGGTTCGGAGCGCCGATCGGTGTCCCAAACGTGCCGGCCAGCGTGCCGCCGAGAGATCCACGTCTCTGGCCGCGGGTCCTCCCTCCTCCCTCGCTGCATCCCCTCGACCTCGACGGAGACGGGACGGTCGACCTGATCACGGGCAGCCCCTCCCACGCAGGCGCGCTCTGGTGGCGAGGCGGACCCCATGGGTTCGACGGGCCGCGGCCGCTGGCCGAGGCGCTCAGCTCGGGCGTGGTGATCGGGGTGGACCCGGCGCGGCGGGAGCCGTGGATCGTGAGCTGGCGGGGTAATGAACACCAGGCCTGGTGCAGCGCGGAGCAGGCCTGCGACGACGGCGTCTGCACGCTCAACCTGTGCGAGTATTGCTACCTCAACAGCGACTGCGCGCGGGGGGCGATGCGTCGAGCGGGCGTGTCGCGAGTGTCGGACGTCGGCGGATTGCGGTGCGGGGGCCGCGTGCCTCGACGACCTGTGTGTGCGGTCCGTCAGCACGGAGGCCGGCTGGCGCGACATCGCCGCGACGCACCGCCGCGCCTGCGGGCTGCGGGACGACGGCGAGGTGCGGTGCTGGGGCCAGGGCGCGACCTCGCCCACGGGGCGGTTCACGCGTGTGACCATCAGCCCGGGCGGACGGCCCTATGCGTGCGCGATCGGGGTCGACCGGGCGCTGACCTGCTGGGGTGAGCAAGACGCGGCGCCCCCTCCGACCCACGCGCTCGACGTCTCCCTCGGTCAGGGCTACGGCTGTGCGCTCGACCTGGACGGCGAAGCCGTCTGCTGGACGACGGACCGGCGGTTGGACCTCCCGCCGGTGCTCGGCGTGACGCCGCCTGCGGGCCCGTACACCCGAATCGCCGCCCACAGCGGGACGATCTGCGCGATCGGGGCGCACGGCCGCTTGAGCTGCTGGTCCTGCGACAAGGAGACGGCCCCCGAGGGGTCCTGCGACGCGCTCGCCGCGCCGCCGCCCACGGGCGCGTTCGAGGAGGTCGCCCTCGGCAGCGCCAACGGCTGCGCCCGCCGCAGCGACGGCCGCGTCTCCTGCTGGGGGACGACCCTCGGGACGTTGAAGCCTGGCGGCGGCCGGTACATGGCGATGGCCGTGGGCTCCAACTTCGCCGGCGGCATCACCGAGGCCGGGCGGTTCGTCCGGTGGAACGAGCACCAGGAGCCCATCGCGAGGGGGCGGTACACGCGCGTCTCCTCGGACGACGCTGCGACCTGCTTCGTTCGGCGTGACGGCCATGTGGAGTGCGAAGGGCACCGGGCCTCGGTGCCGTAGATGGCAATCCCTTGTCGCCAAAGCGGTTTCCGAGCTTGCTCACCTCGGGCTGCGACGTGAGCGACAGGGGCGGGCACCCTCTCGCCACGCGAAGGTGGGTCAAGTCAGCTCGGTGCTGCGCGTGAATCGAGTATATCTGTGTGGTGTGCTGTCACATCCGCCTCGAGTCGTCTCTCGCCCCCGTGTTCACACCACGCGCCTCAACGCCGCGCGGTCGCCTACGGAGGTTGGAGATGCACGGTCGAAGCTGGTTCTGGATGATGGCAGGGCTCGCGATGGCCCTGGGGCTCGACCTCGGGTGCGGTGGCGGCGAGGCGTCGCAAGCCGCCGTGGACCCTGTGGACGCCGGGGTCGATGACGGCGACGACGCAGACGCCACGGACGCGGACCTGCCCCCCGACAACAACGGCGGGGTCACCAACAACGGCGAGGACTTCAGCAATGGCGAGAGCCCCAACAACGGCCAGGAGGACTTCGGGTGTGACTGGACGGAGCTGCACACGATCGGCCCTGACCTCGTCCAGACCGCCGTCGCGACGCTCGGGCAGGGAGAGCGGCGACTGGAGGCGCTCGCCGACATCGATGGCGACGAGACCTACGAGTTCGTGACGAGCAAGAACCAGGACGGCTGGCAGCTCAGCGGGCAGGATGGAGGGGCCCTGGGCGCGGGGGGCGAAGGCAAGGGGGTGCTTGACGTGACCGTGTGTGACCTGGACGCGGATGGCCGTGACGACCTGCTGGTGACGGAGGTGGGGATGATCGTGGCGCTGCGGAGCCGGGGTGACGGAACGTTTGAGGAGCGACGCTTCCTCATCCAGCCGCCGGGCGGTCTCGTGGCGGGCTGCGGCGACGTGAACGGCGACGGTGTGACGGACGTGGTCTACGGGACGACGCTCCCGCTGCGCGACCCCGACTCGGACGCGCGTGGGCACCTGGGGGTGCTGCTCGGCCGGCCCGGTTTCGCGTTCGCGCCCGGCCCGTTCACGGTAGAGCCGGACGAGCAGACGCATCCCTGGAAGATCGTCGCGATCCACGTCGCGGACGTTGACGGGGACGGCGTCCTTGACGTGGTGAGCGCCGGCTCGCGAGGTGACGTCGCGCCCGCCTGGGACGTCGTGGTCGTGCAGCGTGGACTCGGCGACGGCCGGTTCGCGTGGGCTCGGCTCTCCGTGCTCGAAGGGCTGAACAACACCCGCTGGGCGGACGTCAGCGCCGACGTCACGGGCGACGGACGGCCGGACCTGCTGGCCTGCACCGACGCCGGGTGCGCCGTGGCCGTCTGGCGCGCCGACGGCAGCTTCGGCGCACCGATGTGGCTTCCGAACGTGGACGAGCATGGCCCGAGCCCGAGCCTCGTCGCCGCCGACCTGGACGGCGATGGGCTCATGGACCTCGCGGGGACGGACTACCGGGCGTTGAGGGTGGGGCTGTGGCGCGGGACCACCGAGGGCTTCGCCCCCCCGACGCGCCTGCTGGACCTATGGGGACGTAAGACCACCGTGCTCGGCGATCTCCACCGCCAACGCCTGTGGGTCAAGACGACCCACGAGGCATCCTGCACGCCGGAGTGCGAGGCGGACGCGGCTTGCGCCGACGGCGTCTGCACCCTCGGCTTCTGCTCCGAGTGCTACACAGCCGCCAGCTGCCTGCAGGGGACGTGTGAGCGCGGCCGGTGCCATGAGTGCGACGTCGCCTCGGACTGCGGCGCGGGGGACGTGTGCATCGGCCAGCGCTGCCTCCAGACGGTGAGCTCCGAGGCGGGCTGGATGGACGTGTCGATCGCCGCCCAAACGGGCTGCGGTCTTCGTGAGGATGGGGAGGTGCGGTGCTGGGGCCTCGCGGCACCGGCGCCGTCGGGGCGGTTTGTGAAGGTGGAGGTCAGCCCCGGAGGGGGCTGGTACGCCTGCGCGATCGGCGAGGACCAGCAGCTCGCGTGCTGGGGACCGGGGTGGACGGTGGGGCCTCCCCCGCTCGCTGCGGCGCTGGACGTGGTGGCGCAGAGCAGCTTCGCCTGCGCCCTGGACCTCGAGGGCGAGGCGGCGTGCTGGCCGATCAACACCGTCGATCCTCCCGAGGGGATCCTCGCGGCCGCCCCGCTCGCCGGCCCGTTCACGCAGCTCGCGGCCAGCGAGGGGACGGTCTGTGGGCTCAGGCCCGACGGCGAGGTGAGCTGTTGGTCGTGCGACGCGGCCGGCGAGGGTCGGTGCGCGGGGGTTGTGGAGGGGGAGGTGCCGCAGGGACCGTTCGTGGCGGTCAGCGCGGGCACCACCAGCGCGTGTGCGCTTCGGGCCGACGGAACGGCCGTGTGCTGGGGGCACCCTGCCCTGGCGCCCGATCGGCGCGGTTCATACCGGGACCTGGATGTCCGGGACATCCCCGCCGTCTTCGTCACCGAGGCCGGCGGCCTGGAGGTGTTTGGCGGTGAGGCGACGTGGAGCGAGGAGCTGCTGAGGTCGGAGTCGCCGTTCGTGCGGGCGTCGACCGGTGGGGGTGCGGTCTGCGCGGTGCGGGAGGACGGACGGCTCCAGTGCGTCGGCAGTGAGCTGAGCGTGCCGTGAACGATTCACAGCGTGGAGGTCGAGCGCAGCGCCTGCAACGCCGTGCATCGGACAGCGAAGTGCCATTGCAGCGGCTGCAATGGCACTTCGGACCCGAACAACGGCATTGCAGCGCCTGCAATGGCGTTGTTCGGACGGCGAAGTGCCATTGCAGGCGCTGCAATGGCGTCCGGCGCCCACCCAACGCCATTGCAAGCGCAACAATGGCACCTCGGAGGAACGAGGGGCGCGTTGCAACGGCTGCAATGGCGTTGGACGCGGCCGGCGCGCCACCGCAGCGCCGCAGATAGCGTGCACCAACGCATGGAACGCCTCCGCAGGCGCGCCGACGCCACCTCGGCCTGCGACGGCCACAGACTGCCCCTCGCCGTTGGCGGTGTCTGTGCGTGTTGGCTGCACGAAGACCTCGAAGTTTCTCTGTCACGTCCCCCCCCACCCGGCTCTCCCCTCCGAATTCACGCAGCGGCGGGCCGGTGCGCCGCGCGCGGTCGACCATGGAGGCTGACGATGGGTTGGAGACGCGGGTTCTGGCTGTGCGTGGGGCTGATGGCGCTCGGAGGCCTCGCGTGCGAGGCGGGCGAGGAGGCGAGTCCGGGCGGCGGAGGCGCGGACGCGGGGATGGAGGATGGCGGGGGCGACGACGCGGCGGGGAACAACGGGGCGGGCGGCAACAACGGCGAGACAGGCAACAACGGAGTCTTCTCCTGCGCCTGGGCCGAGCTGCACAAGGTTGGCCCAGGGCCCACGCTGACACCCGTCACGATCGTCGGCCGCTGGGAGCAGCGTCTGGAAGCGCTCGCGGACATCGACGGGGACGGAACCTACGAGTTCGTGACCCGCACGCACTACGGCAGCTGGCAGGTCACCACCGAGGACGGGCGGCGGGTGGCCCCTGCGCCCGGCGCGGAGTACTACCTCAGCCTGACGGCTTGCGACCTCGACGCGGACGGGATGGACGATCTCGTGGCCACGACCGCGGGGACGATCGTGGCGCTCCGAAGTCGCGGTGACGGCACGTTCGACGAGCGACGCCTCGGGGTCGCTGCGGACGGAGACCTCTCGATCGGCTGTGGAGACGTGAACAACGACGGCGTCATGGACGTGGTCTTCGGGACCGGCAGCGCCCTGGTGGCCCCCGACACCGGCGAGCGGGGACACGTGGGCGTGCTGCTGGGTCAGGGCGGTCTCGAGTTCGTGCGGGGGCCGTTCTCGGCAGAGCCCGAGGAGCAGGCGCACCCGCGGCGCATCATCGCCCTTCACCTCACGGACGTCGACGGGGACGGCATCCTCGATGTGGTGAGCGCAGGGCCACGCGGGGGCGTGTCGCCCGGCTGGGACGCCGTGGTCGTGCAGCGTGGGCTGGGCGACGGGCGGTTCAGCTGGAGCCAGGTCGGACCGGTGCCGGGGCTGAACGCGGCGCTGTGGGCGGACGTCAGCGCTGACCTCAACGACGATGGCCGCATGGATCTCATCGCGTGCACCGACGCCGGGTGCGCCACGGCCCTGTCGGGCGAAGACGGCAGCTTCCGTGACGCCACCTGGCTCGCAGGCCTCGACGCCCAGCCTCCCGCGGCCTTCCCCCCCCGCCCCCGCCTCGTCGCCGTCGATCTCAACGCGGACGGTCTCATGGACGTCGCCGGATCGGACGGGGGGCCGGAGTCGAGCTGGGTGGGGTACTGGCGTGGGACCGGGGATGGATTCGAGTCGCCGACGAAGCTGCTGGATCAGTGGGGCACCCACGCTACAGCGCTCGCCGACCGAAGCCGCGAGCAGCTCTGGATCAGCACGGTTCACGACGGCGCCTGTGAACCCGAATGCGAAGCCGACGGTGACTGCCCGAACGGCGTCTGCACCCTCGGCTCCTGCTCCCTGTGCTACACCGCGGACGACTGCGCTCAGGGAACCTGCACGAGGGGGGGGTGCCTCGAGTGCGACGCCTCGTCCGACTGCCCCGACGACGCGACCTGCAGGGGCGCCCGCTGCGTCCGCACCGTCAGCTCGGAGGCTGGCTGGCAAGACGTGTCGATTGGCGCCGGCACGGGCTGCGGCCTACGCGAGAGCGGGGAGGTGCGTTGCTGGGGCCTTGCCGCACCGGCGCCGTCGGGACGGTTCGTGAAGGTCGAGGTCAACCCCGGCGCCGGTCGCACCGCCTGCGCGATCGGTGAGGACCACCACCTGTCGTGCTGGGGGCCTGCATGGCTGATCGACGAGGCCCCGCTCGCCGAGGTGCTCGACATCGTGCTGCAGGACAGCTTCGCCTGCGCCCTGGACCTCGAGGGAGAGGCGCAGTGCTGGCCGACCCACACCCTCGCCGAGCCCGAGGGCGTGACCATAGCTCCGCCTCCAGCAGGCCCCTTCTCCCAGCTCACCGCCAGCGAGGGGACGGTGTGCGGTCTGCGGACCGACGGGGGGATCAGCTGCTGGTCGTGTGATCCGACCGCGATGGAGCGGTGCTTTGGGCGCGTGATCGGTGTCGTGCCCGGTGGACCATTCGTCTCGATCAGTGCTGGCAACGGGCTCGGGTGTGCGCTGCGCGCCGACGGCACCGCCGCATGCTGGGGAGAGAACACCGTCGCACCCCGTCGCGACGGCCGCTACCTGGACCTCGATGCCCGACAGGGAAACGCGCTCTTCGTCACCACTACCGGAGACATCGAGCAGTACAACGGCGGCCCGTACAGCGACGAGAGCAGGCAGCACGACGCGTGGCAGTGGCCGGATGCGCCGTACGTGAGGGTGTCGTCCGGCGAGGGTGCGGTCTGCACGGTGCGGGAGGACGGCCGGATCCAGTGCGTCGGCAGTGAGCTGAGCGTGCCGTGAGGGGTTCGCAACGGCAAGGGGAAGGGTGATGAAGCGACGACTGCGAGGATGGATGGCTGTGCTCGGTGTGACCGTGTCGGCGATGGCCCTGGTGCAGGGGTGCGGACCTGTCAAGCCCGATCGGAGCAAGAATGATGGGCAACGCGAGGGAGAGACCGTGGTTGACTCGTGTTATGGCGACGGCGATGTGGATCCGTGCGCTGGGGACGAGCCCACCCCACCTCCCCCGAGCTGCAACCGGTCGGTGATCTATGCCATCGCCAGCGACCTCACCGTGCATCCCCAGCTCGAGACGCCGGCGCATGGACACCTGCTCGCCGCCATCGACATGGATGGAGACGAGCGCGAAGAGCTGCTGTTTGCCGAGTCGGAGGGCTGGACGCTGACGGACCTGGCGGGCAACGAGCTGGGCCGCGGCGAGGGGCCGGGCGTCGACACCATCGTGGTGCGTGACCTGGACGGGGACGGACTGCAGGACGTGGTGCTGGCGGTGCACCGTCAGCTCAAGATCCTTCGGGGACGGCGGGACGGCACCCCCACGGTCCAGACCGTCACCCTGGATTGGGCCGGGGACTGGCCACCGGCGCTCGTCACAGGGGACGTGAACGGGGATGGCCGTGTGGATGTGGTGGTGATCAGGAGTCTGCTGGAGATGGGTGACCTCGACCATCACACACGGAGCGTGCTGCAGCGGCCAGGGTTCGAGTTCGAGCTCGGACCGCTCGTGCCGGACACGGACCCGGACGTGTTCCCGCGTCTGGCGATCGACGCTCGACTGGCGGATGAGGATGGTGACGGCGTCCTTGATCTGATCACGCTCAACGTCTTCGTGTCGGCGGCTGAAGGTGATCCGGCGACCTTCGACTTCGTGGGCGTGCAGCGGGGGCGAGGGGATGGCGGGTTCGTGTGGGAGCGGCGCGACCCCATGGAGGGGTTCACCCAGGGCTGGGGATGGCTCGACCACGATCTGAACGCGGACGGACTTCCCGACGCGGTCAGCTGCGACTTCTTCCACTGCGCGATGCGCCTGGCCACCGGCGAGGCGACCTACGACGGGCAGGTCCCGTTCGCAGGCCCGTATCTGCCGCGTTGGATCGGGGTGCTCGATCTTGACCGGGATGGTGACGACGACCTGGTGATGGCGGACAACAACCAGCTGACGCTGCTCCGGCGAGCCGACGGCGAGCTTGGAAGCCCCGAGCCCGTCGCGAGCGGGGAGTGGCTCGGCCCGGTCGTGGGCACAACCTCCGGCACGCTGTGGCTGCAGACCTTCCGCACCGGGTCGTGCGAAGACCCGTGCACGTCGGGCACGGCGTGCGATGGAGGCCCGTGCGGTGCCGAAGCGTGCGTGACGTGCACCCTCGACGCCGACTGTGGCCAGGGGCTGTGCCTGGGTGGAGCGTGCGTCGAGTGCGAGGGGAACGCCGGCTGTGACGGCGACAGTCGATGCCGGGACCATCAATGCGAGCGCGTGGTCTCGACGGAGGGCGGCTGGGTGGACGTCGCCACGGGCGGGCCGTGGACGTGCGGGCTGCGGCAGGGGGGTGAGGTGCGCTGCTGGGGAGACGGCGCGGAGTCGCCGGCCGGGAGGTTCTCTGCGTTGGAGGTGGCCCCCGAACCCTACGGATGCGGCGTGGGCGTCGACGGCCAGCTGCGATGCTGGGGCGCCGTGCCAGACGGCGTCCCTGGCATGGAGGCGCTCGACGTGAGCCTCTCGTATGGCTACGGCTGCGCGCTCGGGGTGGACGGTGAGGTCACGTGCTGGGGGAGCTCACGGATGGCGACCTGGCCCCTTCCATCGGGGCCCTTCACGCGGCTGGCGACGGGCCCCGGCAGCATGTGCGGCCTGCGACCTGACGGTCAGCTCACCTGCTGGGGCTGCAACCAGGAGCGGCGACTCTACCCCGAGTGCGACAGCGATCGGGCCGGCACGCCGCCCGGTGGCAGCTACCAGGCGGTCGGCATCAGCGACTTTCTGGTGTGCGGACACCGGCTCGATGAGACCGTCGTGTGCTGGGGTGGCCCCGAAGAGCCGGGGTGGGAGCCTGAAGGCCGGTTCGTGCAGCTGTCCTCGCGCGGCACCATGAACTGTGGCATCCACGCCAACGGAGCGATGGAGTGCTGGGGCCCCGAGGTTGATCCGACCGAGGACGTGGTGACAGACCACGGCCCCTTCCAGCTCGTGCGGGCAGGGCACACGGGTGTCTGCGGGCTACGCACGGACGGACACCTGGTCTGCGATGTCTGGCGAGGCGGTCCGATCCCCTGATCCATTGGCGGCAGGTCATGCATCCGGGGGCGAGTCGGCAGCCGGGAACGGCGACGAGGTGCCTCGACGCGGCCTCCGTCGCCATCGCTCCCGCGCTGACGCCACCTCGGCCTGCGAAGGCCACAGACGGCCCCTCGCCGTGGCCAGTGTCTGTGCGTGTTGGCGGCACGAAGACCTCGAAATTTCTCTGTCACATCTCTTCCCGCCCGGCTCTCCCCTCCGAATTCACGCAGCGGCGCCCCGCGCGCAGCGCGTGATCGATCATGGAGGCAGACGATGGGATGGGGACGCGGGTTCTGGCTGTGCGTGGGGCTGATGGCGCTCGGAGGCCTCGCGTGCGGGGTGGGCGAGGAGGCGAGGCCGGGCGGCGGAAGCGCGGACGTGGGGGTGGAGGATGGCGGGGGCGACGGCGACGCGGTCACGAACAACGGCGACGTCGCCAACAACGGCGGCGTCACCAACAACGGCGGCGTCACCAACAACGGATGGGAAGAGCCGAGCTGTGACGTCACCGAGCTTCACGCCTTCGGGGCGGGGCTGGTGCGACGGCCGGTGATGCAGGTCTACGCCTGGCGACCGCAGCTGCTCGCGGTCGGGGACGTGGACGGCGACGGCCTGCACGACCTGGTGACGACAAGCGAGAGCGGAGGGTTGCAGATCAGCGGCGGCTCAGGAGCGCTCCTGTGGTCGAGCTACACCTGGGAGGACATCGGCGGTGCCTGGACGTGCGACCTCAACGGCGATGGACGGCAGGAGGTCGTCGTTGGCCGGGGTGGGGCCATCGACATCGCGCGGTGGATGGGGGACGGCACGTTCGAGACGACCCACATCACCATGCGGCGCACCGGGCGTTCGAAGATCCAGTGCGGGGACGTCAGAAGCCATCCGGAAAGGAATGGCCGAGTTGGCGAGTTCCAGGTGCGTCAGATGTGGCTTTGAGGAGTCTCCATTGGGGCAGCGCCCCATGGGGACGACGATAAGCCGCAGATGGCGTG
>Ga0100377_1003451_pt1 | contig 12644 bp, 10 predicted proteins | sample CryGeymeta201501_FD_83664 | JGI IMG/M metagenome (GOLD analysis project Ga0100377, IMG submission 83664) | Groundwater microbial communities from Crystal Geyser aquifers in Utah, USA - Crystal Geyser metaG 2015-01 | ecosystem: Environmental > Aquatic > Deep subsurface > Groundwater | place: USA... | reverse complement strand
TTTACGGTCTGCCGAAAATTCCTGTCTTACCGAGCTCAGCTTCAATTTCCAATAATCGGTTATATTTTGCAATTCGTTCGCTTCTGCATGCGGAACCAGTCTTAATCTGCCCTCCGCCCATTGCGACGGCAAAGTCAGCCATGAAATCATCCTCAGTCTCTCCGGATCTATGCGAAATCACATAGCCCCATCCGGCTTTTCTGCATAGATTTATAGTCGCAATAGTCTCGGTCACTGTGCCTATCTGATTCAGTTTTATAAGAACCGAATTGCATGACTCTTCTTTTATGCCTCTCTCAACGAAACGAGTATTAGTAACGAATATATCGTCTCCAACTACCTGTATTCTATTGCCAAGTCGAGATGTAAATGATTTAAATCCTGACCAATCATTTTCATCCAGCGCGTCTTCAATTGAAACAATCGGATACTTCTCAATCCATTTCGCATAAAAATCTGTCAACTCTTTACTTGATTTCTTACCTTGGCCGGACTTTGCAAGATTGTAAACTCCTTTTTCAAAAAAAGAACTTGCCGCAGGATCAAGCGCGATCGCAATATCTTTTCCAGGTTTATATCCGGCAGACTTAATTGCCTCGACTATGACCTCGCATGCCTCGTCGTTGCTCTTCAAATTAGGAGCGAAGCCGCCTTCGTCGCCGACACTTGTGACATATTTTTTCGAAGCCAGTATTTTTTTCAATGAGTGAAAAGTCTCTGCGCCGTATCGTAATGCCTCAGCAAATGAAGGCGCTCCAATCGGCATAACCATAAATTCCTGAAAGTCAACGCTGTTGTCAGCATGCTTGCCGCCATTTAAAATGTTCATCATCGGCACAGGCAGTCGATTTGCTCCGGCTCCTCCAAGATATCGATACAACGGCATATCAGCAGTAGCCGCCGCCGCCTTGGCAACAGCCATGGAGACTGCGAGAATTGCGTTTGCGCCGAGCTTACCTTTGTTGGATGTTCCGTCGAGCTCTATCATTGCTCGGTCAATTACACCCTGTTCTGAAGGATCAAGTCCCTCTATTTTTGGCGCAATAATTTTATTAACATTTCGAACCGCCTTTAGCACCCCTTTTCCACCGTATCGTTTCTTGTCACCGTCACGCAGTTCTACGGCTTCATTCTCACCAGTAGATGCTCCGGACGGCACTGACGCGGAAACTTTTATTCCGTTATCTAATACGCAAATAACTCTGACGGTTGGATTGCCTCTTGAATCCAAAATCTCCAATGCCCTTAATTCTTTTATCCTTGTCTTCATGAAATCCTCCAAATTGAAATCATTTCTTTATGTGAATAATAGTTTATAATTATTTTGCAATTTACCCAAATTATTTTTTTCCATCTTTATTTTAAACTTTATCACGAAATAATTCCGCTATTCGTAATTTTTTCGATTCTACCGCTTTTCAGTTCAAACTTACGCCAATTCTGCCATCTATTCTCGAATATTTCGGTTTCGGTGCCGGCTATCCATACCTGTCCTTTAGAATTCTTCAGCAGTTCAAGTAAAAAATCCCTTGTGACAGAATCAAGCTCTCCAAATACATCGTCCACCAATATCACATGTCCATAACCCTCAGATAAAATTGATGACTCTGCAATCTTCAATAGTATAGCTCCAATTCTCTTTTGACCTTGAGAACCAAATTGTCTGAATTTGATGCCGTTGAATTTTAAAATCACTTCATCTCGAAGCGGTCCATATCTATGAAATACACCTGCATTTTCAAACTCGATATTTTCTTTCAGACAAGTTTCCGAAATTTTATTCCAGTCAACCGGCACTTGCAGAGAAGGAATAGCGGGCTTGTATTCCAATTCAATAGTCATGTCTGAAAATTTCTTCAAAGCAATCAATGATATTATTTCTGACAATTTCTTCACGACCCAATCTCTTTTCAAAAAAATGTAAGGCATATCTTCAATCATGAGTTGTGAAAACGAACCAGCAAGTTTTAGATGATTGCTTCGTTCAGCTCGATATGCCTGTTTTAAAGCCCTACGATATCTGCAAAGAGCAGAAAAATATTTTTTATCCATTTGAGAAAGCAAAATATCCAAGAATCTTCTTCTAACTGCCGGAGCCCCTTCGATCAATTCAATATCATCCGGTTTCAAACAAGTCATTCTTAAAATGCCTATAAGCTCAAGCCATTTTGAAAATTCAACGTCATCATGAAAAGCTGTTCTTCCATCTTTTTGTAAATATTTCAAAGAAAAGTTTCTTCCATCATCAAACGAAAAATCTATACGATAGCCCTCTTTATCAAACATCATTAATTCTTTATCGCGCCTGGAACGCATTCCAATTCCCGTAGCACATAAATGAAGAGCTTCTAATACACTGGTTTTTCCAGCTCCGTTCGGTCCATTTAAAAAAATTGTATCTGCATTTCCAACTTCAAAAATTGATTCAAAGTGATTTCTAAATCGGGCAAGTCTTAATTGAGTTATCGGCATCTATGATCCATAGAAGCCGAATCAGCCGCGAAGCGGCATCAAAATATAAATATATTCCTTGTCATTATCTGTCTTAAATAAAGCAGGCGCAATCTTTGAACTCATTTCAATATTAAGCTCATCACCAGTCAAAACTTTCAATACATCCTGAATAAATTTAGAATTAAAATTAGTTTCAATCGCAGGACCTTTCACTTCTGCTTCTATTTCATCCTGAGCGTCACCAAATTCAGGGGATTCCGCATGTAGAAAAATTTTACCACTCTTAACATTAAATGAAACCGGAGTCATCTCTCCAGTTGAATAAACAGAGACTCTGCGAAGAGTATCTAATAATACTTGTCTATTAATTTTAATGCTTGTCTCGAATTTTTTAGGAATTATCTTTTGATAATCAGGAAATTTTTCCACAATAAGTCTTCCGCTAAACCGCCCTGTTTCTCCTGAAAATACAACATGCGTTTCACTAAGACTAATAGTTATTTTTTCATCAGGTTCAAATGCGGCGGCCGCAATTAAAAGAATTCTCGCAGGAATTATAACAGAAACATTTTTCTTCTCTTTTCCTATTTCACCTGCAGTAATATCAGAAAGAGCTAATCTGTGTCCATCAGTGGATACAAGTCTTATTTTTTTGTCGACTATTGTAAAATAAGCTCCTGTTAGAAAAGTTCGTGCTTCATTTACTGACACAGCAATAATTGTTTTCTTAATTGCTTCTTTCAAAACCTTTGAACTTACCTTGAAACTCTTCTCACCGGTTAAAACAGGAAGAGTAGGATACTCTTCTCTGGAAACTCCTCTGAGATTAAACCTTGTTTTTCCTGATTTTAAATTCAAAACATTTTTTTCTGAACTCGAAAGAATAATTTCATCGTCAGGAAGTTCCCGAATTGATTCAATTAATTTACTTCCGATTACAGCTAAAGAGCCTTCCTCTTGCACCGTTGCCGGAGAATCAACAACACTAGAAACTTCAAGATCTGTTGCCGAAATGCGTATAGCACCTTCCCCTTCCTTAAACTCAAGTAAAATATTTTGAAGAGCATATATACTCGTCGCTCTTGACGGCAACGCAGAAGCTACTTTTGTCAATGCGTTCATAAAATCATTTTTTGAGATACTAGCATTCATAAAAATCACCTTTCGTTTTTTCATTACTATTAATATTTTTATATATTAATAAACAGTTGTAGTCGTAATAGACCGGTTGAAAATGTTCACAACTTTTCGAACTCTCAAAATTACATAGATTTAATTTGTGTAACACTGATGAACATCTGTATGAATAGTTATTCTTTTTTTGCACAAACTGTTTTGATATCAACTGCTTTTTCACAGTTCTTGAATATGTATTCAATAACATTTCAAATTTACCTCAAATTCGTCTTTATTTCGCTGACGATATTTCTTAAATGTCTGTCTCTTTCAACAAGATTAGTTATTTTTTTACATGAGTGAAGAACCGTCGTATGGTCTCTTCCACCGAATTCCATGCCTATTACAGGCAGAGAAAGACCTGTCATCTCACGACAGATATACATTGCAATTTGTCTCGGCAATGTCACATCTGAAGTTCTTCGTTTACTCTTCAATTCTTGAGGAAGCACTTTGAAATATTCGGATACTGCTTTTTGAATTTGATCAACAGATGTTCTTCCTTCTCTGTGGACTTCTAATAAATCTCGGAGCGCTTCTTCGGTCAATGTCATGTTAATAGGACGATTAGTAAATGTCGCCATCGCTCCTACTCTCATTAATGCACCTTCTAAATCTCTAATGTTCGACTTAACCTTTTGAGCAATGAATTCTATGGAATCTTGCGGTATGTTGATGTCGGCATCGTCAGCTTTCTTTCTCAATATGGCAATACGTGTTTCAAGATTCGGCGGCTGAATATCTGTTATCAATCCACAACTCAGTCTTGATTTTAATCTGTCTTCAAGCATTGGAATTTCTTGAGGGGTTCTGTCTGAGGAAATTACTAATTGACGTTTTGATTCGTACAGCGATGTAAAAGTATGAAAAAATTCTTCTCTCGATTTGTCTTTGTTTGCTATGAATTGAACATCATCGACAAGAAGCAAATCGCATTCTCGAAATTTTTTCTGGAAAGCATCCATTTTGGAATCTCGTATTGAATTAATGAATTCATTTGTAAATTGTTCGGCAGAAACGTAAATTACTTTTGAACCGGGTTCATTTCTCAAAACATAATGTCCGACCGCCTGCATTAAATGTGTTTTTCCAAGTCCGACTCCGCCGTATAGAAAGAGCGGGTTGTATTTCATGCTCGGTGATTCTGCGACTGCTTGACATGCGGCATGAGCAAATTGATTTGAAGTTCCTACGACAAATGAATCAAAAGTATACAAGGGATTTAAAAAGTCAGCTGACGAACTTAACGATGCTTTATATCTTGTACTGCTTTTACTGGATTTAATTACCTTTGCACTTCCACCTTCATGCTTGCAAAGCACTCTGACATCCATTGGAGCTCTGTTATATTTTTCGGAAATATCTTTAATTTCGCCCTTAAAATGTTCATCTATCCAATCCTTGTGGAAAAGTGAAGGTACCCATAAAATTAATGTGTTCTTTCGTTCTTCAATTTCGACTTTTCCAAACCATCCGTTGTAAGATTCACTGTCTATTTTTTTTCTAAGATCTGATTCAATTACTTTCCACATCCCCATTGACATAATTAATTACTCCACAGCTTATTCAGTTTTTTTAAGCGGGATGAAACGTTCATTTCTGCGTTTATCAAAGGCAAAAAATCGCTTTTGATTTTATAAGGATCTGAATTCTTTTATTAAACTTAGACCCCTGTAATTACATAAGTTACAATATTGATTCCACGCTAAATCAGATAAAATAAATTTATCTGATTTTAGGCCGACGTTTGTCATCGAATGGTGTAAGATAGAAACTCTCCCTGTTTTTATCAACAGGGAATCCACAATTGCTATATTGGCTTCGACCTAAGTGCGAGTATAGTCTTTGAAAATTCGTAAGCAAGTAATTTTTTATATTATTTTTTATGTTTTCGTGGAAATAAATTCACAATTTGTGGAAAAAAAAATATGCCTTATTACAGCTCTAAAACCGAAAAAAAAACGCGTTCAAGATTTTTTTATTTTTTTTTCCACAGCTGAGTTTTTAAATCGCATACCTTGCTTCTAAAAGTTTAGCAGTATATTCAGTTTCAGGAGAGTCAAAAATTTTCTCTATATTTCCTTCTTCTTCCTTTTTTCCTCCCTTCATTACTATGACTCTGTCGCATAAATATTCGACAATACTCAAATCATGAGTGATAAAAAGATATGTCAGATTCAGTTCTGCCCGTAATTCATACAAAAGATTCAATATTTGAGCTTGTATAAGCAAATCCAGCGAGGACACGGCTTCATCCAAAAAGATAAATTTTGGTTCCAGAGCTAATGCTCGAGCTATAGCTATGCGTTGGCGCTGACCGCCTGAGAATTCATGAGGATATTTATCAAGACTGTCTTTGGTAAGCCTCACTTTATCCAGCAGTTCTTCGGCTTTTTTACGCCTATCTTCCCTTCCTCCTATTCTATGAGCTCTCAATCCTTCAGTGACAATATCATATACGTTCATTCTCGGGTCGAGTGAAGAGTAAGGGTCCTGAAAGACTATTTGCATACGCCGTGATAGTTCTTTTCTCATTTTGATTTGCATTGTCTCAATCGAAATGCCTTCCCATATTATTTCTCCCTGCATTGGAATCAGACCAAGGCAACTAAGCGCAGTTGTTGTTTTTCCACTTCCTGATTCTCCAACCAGCCCCACAGCTTCTCCTTTTTTTATTTCAAACGAGAGTTTGTCGACAGCCCGAACCTCTCCAATTTTTTTCTTCAGAACTCCTCCAAAGATTGGATATGTGACGCAAAGATTTTTTACTTCCAATAAATTATTCATTTCGACTCCCGCATAAGTGGCATGCAGTTTTATGGTTGGATGTAATTTCAATGAGAGAGGGTTCTTCGATTTTGCATTTTTCTATCGCAATCGGACAGCGTGGATTGAATCTGCAACCCTTTGGAAAGTCTATTGGAGCCGGCACTGCGCCTGAAATATTCTCGAGTTTTTTTCCGCGGCGTTTTCGAGACGGCAGAGCGTTGATAAGCGCTTTTGTATAAGGATGATTTGGATTCGACAATAATTCTTTTGTTGGAGCTTCCTCGACTATTTTGCCGGCATACATTACATAACTTCGTTTTGTTCGTTTGGAAATAACTCCAAGATCGTGCGTTATCAAAAGCATTGCCATGCCTCTTGCTTTTTGAATTCTGTCGATTGAATTTAATATTTGAGCTTGAATCGTGACATCGAGTGAAGTTGTCGGCTCGTCGGCTATCAATAGTTCCGGTTCACCTGCAAGACTAAGAGCGATCATTACTCTCTGTTTTTCGCCGCCTGATAATTGAAATGGATATGAGTTAAGTTTCTTTTGTGCATCGGAAATTCCTGCTTCTTCCAGAAGCCTTACAGATTCGTTTATAGCAGATTGACCTGAAACTTTTTTGCGGAGTTTCACTGTCTCGACAAGATGTTCCTTGATTGAGAGAACAGGATTCAATGAGACAGTAGGATCTTGAAAAATCATTCCTATTTTTTTTCCTCTATAATGTGAAAATTTTTGAGTCGGAATATTCAGCAGATTTTCATCTTTGAAAATTATCTTTCCGCCTTCGATTCTCCCCGGCGGATTCGGAATAAGCCTTAGAATAGAAAGACCTGTGACAGTCTTTCCACAGCCTGATTCTCCGACCAGTCCGACTGTTTCGCTCTCTTCAATAAAGAGATTTATTCCGTCAACAGCTCTTGCTATTCCTTGTTCTGTCTCGAAGATTACACTTAGATTTTCTACTGAAAGAAGTGTCATTCCTTCATTCCTTTCAATCTCGGATCTAATACGTCTCTAACTCTGTCGCCAAAAATATTTGCCGAGAGAATCAGCGAGAAGAGAAATATTCCAGCGGTGGAAATATTCCACCAGACTACGGGATCCCGTGCAAGGTCGTCTCTGCCTTGATCGATCATTGCGCCCCATGAGCCGGTTTCAGGTCCTACTCCGATTCCGAGATACGACAATATTGCTTCAGAAAGCACTAGTCCTGAAAACCGTAGCACCGATGCAATAAGGACGATGTGCATTAAATTAGGAATGATGTGTTGCCTGATGATACTGAGATTTCCGGAGCCGAGCGCTTTTGCCGCCTGCACATAAGGAAGTTCACGCAGTTTCATTGTTTCTCCGCGAACCACGCGGCAGAGCCCGACCCAAGTTGTTATTCCCAGCGCTACTGATAATTGTAATAGACCTTGTCCCATCAGTTTCATGAGGCATATCAAAAGAAGAATTTCGGGAATGCTTTCCAGCGTTGAGAAGACGTAAGTAATTATCGCATCGATTTTCTTACCAAAATAACCGGCGAGCACGCCGAAAAGAATTCCGAGCGGAATTACCACTATAGTTGTCAAGCCTCCGATGATCAGAGCGGTTCTGCATCCTTTCAGACCAAGAAGAAGGACATCTCGGCCGTTGAGATTTGTTCCAAGCGGATGCGATTTTTTCAGCATAGTTGCGCGACGCGCTTCGAAAGTAGTTTTTGAAAATGGTGCGGAGAGTGTCTCTTCTAATTCGGGATTATAAATTAATTCAAGCAATGATCGATTCTCTACCCAAACTTTTTTTTCACCTCTGATTTCAAAAATTGGTAACGCAATTGAATCGAGAATTGCGATGAAAGAAAAGAGCATCAGGAAATAGAAAGAGAATCTTGCTGTTCGGTTTTTAAAAATTTTCTTAAACCGATCCTTCCAAATTCGGTCGCGCCAAAAGTGAATAACAATTCCGAGAAATAATCCGAGAACAATTGCGCATTCGAATAATGATTCTGCAAATCCTCTGTAATCTCCGAAGACTTCGAATAAATTCGTCATCGCAGACGCACTCTGGGATCGACGAATGTGTAAGAGAGATCGGTAAGAATAAGTCCGATTTGATAAAGTATTGCTGTCAGAAACGTTAATGCCCGCAGTTCCATGAAGTCATTAGCCTGAATAGATTCGATGCCCATCGAGCCGAGTCCTGGAATTCCGTAAAAATTTTCAATGAGGAGCGAACCGAGAACAAGCAGAGGCAGAGAAAGAATAGCGCTTGTAAGAAGAGGAATCAGCGCATTGCGGAGAACGTGTCTTCCAAGAATGGAAGTTTCCGGAATTCCTCGAGCTCTTGCGCTTCGGACATATTCCTTTCCTATCTCTTCCAGCATTATTGTTCGTCCGAATCTGACCGAGCCTCCGAACCCTGCGAGAACTCCGACAAGTATAGGAAGCGGAAGAAACCTAAACCCAAGCGGAAACGGAGCAAATCCGGATACTGGAAACCATTTAAATATGATAGCGAATATCAATTGACCTGCGATGATATAAATCAGAATTGAAATGGACATCATAGCAACGCAGATTATTGTGCCGATGCGGTCTATTGCTGTTCCTCGAAAGAAAGCAAAATAGAGAGAGAATATGATAGCAATAAAAAATGAAAGAATGAATTCGGGTATTGCGATTGCCAGAGACGCCGGAGCTCGTTCTATGATTTTGCCGAATATGTCTCTGTCGTCTTGCCAAGATTTTCCGAAGTTAAATGTGAAGAGCGATTTCATGTGATCATAGAATAATGTATCTTTGAGTTTGTTTGGACCTTCTGCTTTCTGATTGAACCACAGAGGCTTGTTCAGACCTTTGTTTTCAATCCATTCGAATATGGCTTCGCGCGGAGCTTTTGGGCCAAGAACCTGCCGCGCAATATTTTCCACGCCGCCCGCATATACGAAGAAGAGGAAAAATATGATTACTGCCACTCCAAATAAAACAGGAACTGCGTATATGATTCTTCGAATAAGATATGCGGAAGTGTTCATGATTCTTTTCTTTTAAGCGATCGTATTCCGATTACAGTTCCGAGTAATAAAAGAATTGCGATTAGGAAGAGCGGATAGTAGATTGGTTTCGATTCAGCTTCTCGATACTTTTCGCGGGCAGTAGGATCGATGTCTCTATACTTCAATACATTATTCATAAAAGGCGCGGGTTTGAAATTTTTTACCCATGAATGAGTCATTGTGTATGATTCTCGGAAAAAGATCGGTATCCATGGACAGTCTTCCCGCAATATATCGATCATGTTGTGGATTATTCTCTCGCGTTCTTCTGTGTTTTCCATGCGCGCCATCTCTTTGTATAAACGGTCGTATTCAGGATTTCTGAAATTTGCATTGTTCTCTCCTCCGAACGGAATTGTTGCTTGAGAGCCTTCCAGAAGAAAGAGAACATTTTCCGGATCAGGATAATCGAGGTTCCAGCCTGACATTATCAGTTGGTAATTTCCTTCTCTAATCTTTGTTCTGTATGTGTTCAAATCAGTAGTGCGCGGCTCGATATGAATTCCGATCGATGAGAACTGATCGATTATGAATTGGAGCATTGGACGATCTGAGGCATTGTTAAGGTTGTTGTCGAATGTTATTACAAGCGGACGATTTGTTTTAGGATCGATTCCGTAAGGATATCCTGCCTCTTCGAGAAGCTTTTTTGCTTTTTCTCTGTTCGGTCCCATATATGGAGATGTATCGCCCTTGTGTCCAAAAATTCCAGGTGGAATTATTTCATTGCTCGGCTCGCCTCTGCCGTTCATTAATATTCGAAGAAATGCGGGAACATCATAAGAGAGTGATAATGCCTGCCGCAATTTTTTTGCGCGTTCACTTCCTCCTCCAACGATGGGATCGTTCATGTTGAACGCGAAATAGAAGATGCTGGGCTCGACCATTCTTACGAGTTTCATTCCTTTCTTTTCCATCTCTTCGGACAATCCGCGCTGTTCGGTTACGACTCGGTCGAATACCTCGCGTGAAAGCCCTGTGCCGTCGTACCAGCCTTGAAGAAACTTTCGCCAGCGCGGTATAGCTTCAACTTCATAAGCCATGTATATCTTGTCGAGCAGAGGAAGTTTTGAACCTTTGGAATCGAGAAGCCCATCTTTTAAATCGTTCGCCTCGCCTGTGTCCGGATAATATTCGGTGCGGAATAACGGATTTTTTTCGAGAACTACGCGGAGTCTTTTCTCCCACGTTTTGAGCTTATACGGTCCTGTGCCTATTGGATGATCGTCCAGCGTTGGCCTTCCTTCTACTCTATAATATTCGATCGCTTCACGAGGAATCGGACTTGTGAAGTGCATTGCGAGCCAGTACTGAAGTTGAGGATAAGGATGAGTAAGAGTTATTTCAAGTGTGAGGTTGTCCAGAGCTTTGACTCCTGATATCGAAATATCGTAATTTGTTTTATTGAGTTTCTTGTTTGCTTCAGTGAATTCATCGAATCCTTTTATGATGCTTGCGAATATAGGACGTACGGGGCAGGAAATTTTGGGGTCACTAAGCCGTTTGAATGCATTCACGAAATCCTCGGCGATGACCTCTCTAGTATTGATATGATGCTTTTCTGAAAACGGAAGCGAAGGATCATCGTGAAATAGAATTCCCTTTTTGATTTTTATTGAGTAAACGACAGTCGGTTCGCTGGTATCCGAATTATTTTTGACAGTCACAATCGGAAATGTTTCTGCCAGTGCCGGCTCAAGCTGGAAAGGCCGTTTGAGATAATTATATTGATACAGCGTTTCGTAGATGTTATCGATAATTGCGGCCTCGTGCTCATAGTAAGAGACAGCAGGATCGAGATGTTTTGGATCCTCGGCGTAGCTTGTGTAATAGACATGCTCATCGGCATTGCCGGCCGGATACGGATTCGTGCCGCAGGAGAAAGTGATTGATAATATGAAGCAAAGAACAACATCACGAATTCGATTTTTATTGAGTAATACTTTCATTACTTCGAGATTCTATCTCTTTTTGATCAGCATTTGAAATATAGAAGAGAGGAATTCCTGCTTTAGATTTTGTCACGAGCACAGCTGAGTTTGGAATATTATCGCCTATCCAGAATGCTTGAGCTGGAATTTCGCCGTTCTTAATTATTTTGATTTCCGATTCTTTTATTTTTTGGAAGAACATTTCACGGTAATTGCCGGGAATCGATACTTTTGTCAAAGGATCAGTTGGAGCAAACAGGATTCTTTGCAAATGAGGGGAATATCTCATGGCGACAAGCACAGGTTCGGCACCGCTCAAAACAACGGGAACAAGTTTTCCTTCGTTTTCATACGGAAATATCGGCTGTTCAAGTTTCTGTAGTAAAGATAAATACCGGTCATTTCTCGGTTCCTTCATAGAAAAAGGTTTTGAAGGATCAATCCAAGTTAGATCAATAATTAAACTTAAAGTAATTAGGATCACAAGTAAAAAATAACCGTAGATTTTGTAACGTCCGTTTATAATATTTTCGCACATTACAGAGACGAGAAGTATGATTGCTAAAGATGAAGGTAAGTAAGACTTATATTGAAACATTGAGATGTCAATTAATCTGAATGCGAATTCAAACAGCGGAGGTAACAGTAAAAATACGATTAGGGTAAATAAATTGGAATTACCTTTTGCAAATTTGAAGAGAGAGTAAAATATCGCTGTAACACCTATTATTGCCAAAACTACGGCAAAAATACGTAAAACAGGATGCATAAAACCTATGGGCCCGCTCATATAAAATTTTATTAAAGATAACCAACTCACGGATGTAATAAATGGAAAACGGTTTACAGTGCTTATTGAAAGTTCCTCTGATAATTTATTCAATCCGTTGAAGGAATATAAAAATGTCAGAGACAAGGCAATAATTGCTGATGGAATAGATTTAATAATTCGTTCTTTGTTATTGGATATTATAGAGAGAAGCAGAAGCGTTAAGACGTAAAAGATTCCATTCGGAAAGGTTAAACATGTTGCAGCGGAAAATATTACTGTCCATAACAGTGAATTTTTTTTAGATGAAAGCCAGAAGTAGAGCATTAAGGACGCGCATAATGTATAGAGTGAATACATTCGATGATAAGATGAGAAGACAAGCAAAGCGGGATTAATTCCTGCCAGAAGCAATGGTATTAGAAAAGCTTTAGAGAAGAGATTTCGATATATCAGAACGATAACATATAGAGATATCAGCCCGAAGAACAGAGA
>Ga0100377_1003444_pt1 | contig 12679 bp, 12 predicted proteins | sample CryGeymeta201501_FD_83664 | JGI IMG/M metagenome (GOLD analysis project Ga0100377, IMG submission 83664) | Groundwater microbial communities from Crystal Geyser aquifers in Utah, USA - Crystal Geyser metaG 2015-01 | ecosystem: Environmental > Aquatic > Deep subsurface > Groundwater | place: USA... | reverse complement strand
TTTCTTCAAAAAAATAATGTCCAGAAAGTTCTCCCGCAAAAATAGCTCCCTCTTCTCGCATCTGTTTCTTAATTAGGGAATGTCCGACACGACAATGATTAACTTTGCCACCCGCTTCTTCAATCACTTCTCGCACGGCGTTAGAACTGCGAAGATCCATTAAAATCAAGCCACCCGGATTTTTTTTAAGAACCTCTTTCGCCAAAAGAGCGATCAGATAATCCATTGGAATAATTTCGCCTTTTTCATCCACAAAGCCAACTCTATCCGCATCTCCGTCATAAGCCACGCCTAAATCGGCTTTTTCTTCCAAAACTTTCTTCTGTAAATCAAACAGAGTTTCTTTTTTGAGCGGATTAGCTTCATGATTGGGAAAATTTCCATCAAGATTGTCGTATAAATAGACACTTTCAATTTCAGCGGGAAAGTTTTCAAAAACTTTTTTATCTAAAATTCCCATTCCATTTCCAAAATCAATCACTATTTTCTTCCTAGAATATCCCGTTTTAAAAAATTGAGACATAAAGGCGAGATATTTTTTCAAAAAATCAACTTCTTTAATTATACGTCCTTTTTTTTCATTTTGATGGAATCTCCCATTTAGAGTTAAATCTCTAATCTCTTCCATTCCACTGCCTTCGCCAATCGGCACGGCATTTTTAAGACAAAATTTCATTCCATTATACTCGGCCGGATTGTGCGAGGCGGTGATCATCACGGCTACGTCCGCTTCAATTTTCCAAGAAGCGAAATAGAGCATCGGAGTTGTGGCCAGCCCAATCTTTATTGCATCCGCCCCTGAATCAGTGATGCCGGCAATAAGACTGTTTTCTAATTCGGGAGAAGATTGACGCATATCCATACCAACTATTATTTTCTTAGCCCCAGTGTAAGAAACTAATGTTTGACCAATATTGTAGGCAGTATCTTGATTGATTTGAGATGGGTAAAGTCCGCGGACATCATAGGCTTTGAAGATTGAAACATCCATTTTATTTTTTTCTGACATAGTTATTTTTTCTAACAAATTATTTATTATAGTAACACAAAAATGCTTTTGTTTTCAAATGCTAATTGAGAACCATGAAAGTAATTTCAGTAACAATTTATTATAATCTATTGCGATATTTGAAAAACTTTGCATATTGTTATAAAGTTAAATAAAGAGGAAAATGATTTTTTAATAATCAATTGAAAAATATGAAAATTGGAATCATCGGATTGCCGAATGTGGGAAAATCAACCCTTTTCAAAGCTCTAACCAAAAATCCAGTGGATATCAGCAACTATCCATTTTGCACAATAGAACCTAATATTGGAATTGTAAAAGTGCCTGATCAACGTCTTTTGAAGCTGGCTGAAATGTCTCAATCAAAAAAAGTTGTTCCGGCTATTGTTGAATTTGTTGATATTGCCGGATTAGTGAAAGGAGCTTCTGTTGGAGAAGGTTTGGGAAACAAATTTCTAGCCAATATTCGCGAAGTGGACGCGATTATTCAAGTGGTTCGTTTTTTTCAAAACGCTAAAATAACTCATATCTACAACAAAATCAACCCGCAAGAAGACATTGAAATTATCAATGCCGAACTTATCTTAGCGGATTTGGAAACTGTTAAAAAAGTGAGAAGTCGCGTTGAAAAAGATCAAAAGAGATCCGCTAAGGGCGCTTCTGTTCAACTGGAAATTATAGATAAAATTCAAAAAAAATTAGAAGCTGGAAAATTAGCCAACGAAACAATTTTAGATTTGAAAGAAGAAAACACTCATCTGATAACAAGAGAACTTTCACTTTTAACTATGAAACCCTTTTTATATGTTTATAATACCGATAATTTTTCTCCTCTGCCAAATGAGCTGGAGAAAAATAATCATATTAAATTGGATATAAAAATTGAAGAAGAATTGATTGAAATGACTCCGGAAGAAAAAATAGAGCTGGAACTTAAATCAAATTTGGATCAACTCATTTTGAAAGCTTATAAAATTTTGGATTTAATCACTTTTTTTACTACCGGAAAAGATGAGAGTCGTGCTTGGACAATCAAAAAAAATTCTCCCGCTCCAGTCGCTGGTTCGGCTATTCACACTGATTTTGAAGAAAAATTTATTCGCGCTGAAATAATTCAATGGCAAGAACTTTTAAACATAGGCTCTTGGTCAAAGGCTCGCGAATTGGGAAAACTTCGCTTGGAAGGAAAAAACTACATTGTCCAAGATGGAGAAGTAATTGAATTTAAAATTTAATTTTTATATTTAAAAAATGAATCTTTGGCAAAGTATTTTTTTGGGAATAACTCAAGGGCTGACTGAATTTTTGCCCATTTCTTCTTCCGGACATTTAGTTTTGTTTCCTTATTTATTCAACTTTCCCGATCCGGGACTCGCTTTTGATGTTGCCCTTCATTTGGGCACGCTTTTGGCCATTTTGACATATTTTTGGAAAGATTGGGTAGAAATATTCCAAAAAACTTTTTTTTCTTCCTTTTTTCAAAAAAAAGACTCTTCTATATACGATTATCCTCCTCATTTTTTTTGGGTCATTATTTTTGCCACTATACCCGGAGCGTTAATCGGTCTTATTTTTAACGATTTAGCGGAAAACTTTTTTAGAAATCCTTACCTTATCGCCGGAAATTTGTTTTTTTTCGGTTGGCTATTATATTTGGTTGATAACAAAAAGAAAAATAATGTTTCAAAAATATCTTCTTTAAACTTTAATAATTCTTTTTTGATTGGTCTTTCTCAAGCGATAGCTATTTTGCCGGGAGTATCGCGTTCCGGAATAACCATCACCTCCGGTTTGAGTTTGGGTTTAGATCGAAAAAATGCCGCTCGTTTTTCTTTTCTTCTTTCCGCTCCCATAATTTTTGGTGCCACTTTTTTCAAATTTCAATCATTTTTCGCTTCTTCTCCTGGACTTGTGGAAATAATTGGAATTTTTTCTTCCGCCATAAGCGGATTTCTCGCTATTTCTTTTCTTTTAAAATTCGTGGAAAAAAATAATTATAAAATTTTTTTCTGGTATCGCTTGACTTTGGCAATAATTATCATAATAATATCATTAACAAAATAAAAAAATGAAATTTATAAAAATCTTTTTTGTACTTATCGTTCTATCAACTATAGTATTTTTGTTTCGTGTCAAAAATGAACTTGGGAAAACAGAAACTGATTTAAACGAAAAAAGTGAAACTTCAAAGAGACAAGTTCTAAATATTTCGCCTTATCCCAATTCTATTGTAAACAGTCAAGCACAGAAAAATTCTGTAAATATTATCGCATATATAGCTCCCCCCGGAACAAAAGCGGAAGATATTTTTGAATACTATGAAAAAGAAATGCTCAAATTAGGTTGGACAAAAAAAACAAGAATTTAACAATGAAATACTAGGGGGGAAAGAAAGCGTTATATATGAAAACTCAAAAGGCGTTCTGGCAGAACTTTACTTTTTTGCGGAAAACGCTAAAAAAGGAGCGGGCTATATAATAAGCTCCCCTCCTTCCAGTGGCGATTCTACTGGCGGTTTTCAAAAAAGTGATTATGGACAAAGGTATTGATTTGGTTGAAGATTTGGTATGTTTATCTATTAGAATTGTTACTTAATAAAGATTTATAAAATTTTTCACAATATGTAGTATAGAAATTTTTCTAAACCATACTATATATAGCAAATTTCTTATTAAGCAACAAGTCTATTGCCGATTTGGGTGGACAAATTTTCGAAAAAGATGATGGTGAGTTAGATCAAAAAATTATCAAAGAAATATCTTTTGAAACAAAAAAAGAAATTGAAAAAAGTAAGGAAATGGAGTTTATTTGAAAAAACTTGTCAATGGTAAGATTATCATGATAGTCAAGTAGCACAACATAATTGAGGACTGTCATTGACTAGATACTTTTGGTTTTTAGATACTAAAAAATTAAACGAAGCGTCTGCCTGATTGAGTAAACGTGCAAAAATTTTAGCTTGCCATTTTTTGCTGTTCTAGACAAGACCCATTTTAATTTACCTCAGGAGTGCAAAATAGGGTGGACTTATACAAGACATTGACTTTTTTACTTTAAAGTGTATAATAATCTTATTGTAAGTCTTCTCGGGCAAGTTTTACCTTATCTAATAAAAAAGTAAGGAACGAGCAAAAGAGAAAGGTCGCCTTGCAATTTAAGTAAATTTTTTAAGATTAGGTGAAACAAATGGCAAAGAAATTATACGTAGGAAATTTATCCTACGGTATGACTGATGCTTCTCTTAGAGAACTTTTCGCTCAATCCGGAACAGTTGAATCAGCGACTATCATCACTGATAGAATGTCTGGAAGATCCAAGGGTTTTGGATTTGTTGAGATGAGTTCGGACAAAGAAGCACAAGCTGCTATTGACACTTTCAACGGAAAAGAAATTGATGGAAGAAAGTTGACTGTCAATGAAGCGCGTCCTAGAGAAGAACGTCCACAAGGAAGTTACAATAAAACTAAAAAAACTTTTTAGCGATATGTGCAGAAAACAGTTCCATAACGGACTGTTTTTTGTTTGAAAAATATGCTATAATTTTTTTTAGTTAATAGTAAAAGATATAAGTTTCAAATAGGAATGATTTTTGGTCGCTAAAGGAATTGGTCGAACCTTTAGTTTTTGAATAATTAATTTAAAAAGCTAAAATTGTATGTTTTCTAGAACTAAGATAACTGTGTTACTGGTAGTTTTCTTTGCAGGTATAATTTTTTCCGGTTGTGGAAAAAAAGAACCTGTTTCTGAAAATTCTCAACCAAAAGTGGAAAAAAGCACAGTTCAAAACAAATCCAATCCAACTGAAAACAATTTTTCAAAACCTACGGGGAAAGTGGATGATATTGTTAACTCGGCAATTGACTCATCCGATGAAGATGTTTTGATTGAAGAAGAAGACAATCAAGCGAACAGTTCGGTGAACGATTCTCAAGAAACAAATGATTTTGGCCAATCTTATGATGGAAGTGAATTTTAAAAAATGTATTGTTTTTTTTGCTTTGACAGTTTTTGCGGGAGGATTGATTGTCTCAGTCGCTTTAGCACAAAACGGTTCTGAGAATAGCAGAATAAACGATATAAAACAAAAAGCGGAGGAAACCACTTTTTGCGAAAAATTTTCAATTTTAGAATCAAAAATTGGTCAAAAATCTTCTGTGAATAAAAATCAAATTGAGGCAAAAAAACAAGAGAGATTGCAAAATTGGCAAAATCATTTGGATCAGATGGACACAAAAATGGCGGAGATTAGAACAAGGAAAGAAGCTAATCTAAAAGCGCATTTTGAAATGTTGGAAGAAAAAGCTGAAACTGAAGAACAAAAAAGTGCGGTAGTGGAGTTTGAAAAAAGTTTGCAAACGGCACTAGCGACGAGAAAAACTTCTGTTGATGCGGCTATTTCTCAATTTCGCGTTGAGGTAAAAAAACTTCAAACCGAAAGAAAAACAGAAACGGAACAAGAAGTGAACGCTTTCTTAGATTCTCAAAAAGTGGCTTTTTCCAAAGCCAAGTCTGATTGTGCCAGTGGCGTGGATTCGGAAATTGTCAAGAATGATTTGAAAAAATCTCTCGCGGGTAGCAAAGAAAAATTTCAAGTGGCTAAAGTTAATGCTGAAAAAAATAGAACGCAAATGCAAACGCTTATCCAAACAAGAAATCAAGCGATGCAAGAAGCTAAAAATACTTTCAGAGTCAGTGTGGAAGCTTCAGCCAAGAAGCTCAAAGCTGCTTTTCCGGAAGTGACGAGTGCGGAGGATTCAGGAGATACAGCAAAAGAAACTGATGGTAATGAAGAATAGCTAAATAAGAAATGAAAAAACGTTAATAAGTGTTTTTTTATCCACTTTCTTATAAAGAGTGGATTTTTTTTATAAAAAATACTAAAATGATTTAATAAGGAAAAGTTTAGTGAAGGTTAATTTTTTTAATAGTTCCTAACTAAAATCTTCGGGCATAAGCCCGAGAGATGAAGATATTTCGTTATAGGCGGACGAACTAGCTTATAATAGGTGAAAACTCCGAGCGTGAGCTCGAGAAAGTTTATTATAATAAGAAAAAAAATGTTTGATCGCACCAAAAATTTGCGTCTTTCTGTTATTAAACAAATGGAAATTATGGCGACCCAATTTCCAGATACTATTTCTTTGGCGCAAGGTGTCCCTGGTTTTGACACCCCGGAATGCATCAAAAGAAGAGTGGAAAAAGCTCTGCAAGAAAAAGTAGTGGCGAAATATTCTTTATCTCCGGGGATTCCGGAATTGAGAGAATTGATTGAAATTAAATTAGCCCGGGATAATATGTTTTATGATTGGGAAAAAGAAATTATCGTGACCGCTGGCTCTATTGAAGGAATTACAGCCACGATTTTGACTATTACCAATCCGGGAGATGAAATTATTGTTCCCGATCCCACCTATACTTCTTATAGAGAGGTTATTTTGCTTTCCGGGTGTCAGCCGGTCTTTGTTTCTCTGAATGAGCAAAAAGGTTGGGCTTTTGAATTGAAAAAATTTGAGGAAGCTATCACTTCTCGCACAAAAGCTATTTTTTATTGCAATCCTAACAATCCTACCGGAACAACATATTCTCGCGAACAACTTTTATCTTTGGCTGAATTGGCCAGAAAACATAATTTATTTCTTCTCTCTGATGAAGTTTATAAAGATTTTATTTTTCCTCTTCGTTCGGAAAGAATTTTCAGTTTGGCGGAAATTCCTGAATTGCGGAAAAGAGTAATTCGTTTTTTCAGTTTTTCCAAATCTTATGCTATGACTGGTTGGAGAGTGGGATATTTGCATAGTGATGAAAGCGTAATACGGGAAATTATCAAAGTTCACGATTCATTGGTAACTTGCGCTCCGGTTATTTCCCAATATGCCGCTATGGGCGCTTTGGAAATGGCGCAAAAAGAAGTGATTAATTTTAACAAAGAATATGCTGAAAAAAGAGATTTTGTTTATCAAAAATTTGATGAGATGAAGAATTTTTTCAGTTATATCAAACCACAGAGTGCTTATTATATTTTTCCGAAAATAATTAAAAAAGAAATTAGTATGGGGTTTCCGGAAGAAAAAAGTTTTTCATGGCGTTTTTCCAAATGGATATTGGAAGAAACTCATGTGGCAGTTGTTCCGGGAATTGCTTTTGGAGAAAATGGTGAAGATCATATTCGTATCAATTTTGGGAGAAATCAAAAAGGGTTGGAAGAAGCGTTAAAAAGGATAAAAAAATTTCTTCAAAAACAAAAATTAGTCTAATTTTTTTAAATTTTATTTCTATTTATGAAATTTTTTTTCAAAATAATTCTTAAATACTATTTGAAATATATCACTAAAACGGTTTTATTTTTGCATCAACCAAAAATTGTGGCGGTCTGCGGAAGTATCAATAAAACTTTTGTAAGAGATGAAATAGTTAGAAATTTTAAAAAAGAAAAAAAAAGCATTAGAGCCAATCCAAAAAATTTCAATACGGAAATTGGTCTACCGTTGGCGATTTTAAATGTTTCCAGCGGATATAATTCATATCGTGGTTGGATATCTCCTATAATAGAAGCTTTGAAAGCGGTTTTTCAAAAAAAATTTCCCAAATATTTGGTTTTAGAGTTTGGAATTTCTCAAAAAGGAGATATGAAATATTTGCTTTCCATCGTGAGTCCCAAAATTTTTGTGATTACCGATATAACTCAAAGATATGTGGAATCATTTTCCGGAATGGATGAATTGTTTGAAGAATATGAATATCTAGCAGAAAAAATTTCCAAAAATGATTGGTTGGTTTTAAATTATGACAACATAAAAATTCGCGAATTGGCAAAGAGAACTTTGGCGAAAGTTGTTTCTTTTGGAGAGCAAAATTTTTCCTCCGAATGGCGGATTGCCAAAATTGAAAAAAATCCGCAAGGACAAAAAGTGAGTATTTCTTATCAAGGGAAAGAAAAAAAATATCAATTGAATCGTTTTGGAAAACATCATGCTTTTGCTTTGGTGGCGTCTCTTGCGGTAAAAAACATTAGAATCTAGTTGTTTATTTAATGAGTGTTTTGAAAATTGTAAAATTTGGATGAATTTTTTTTCAGTGTTATTATAAAGACCTGGGATTAATGTGTTTTTTGAAAATTATTGCGAATGTAAAATGTAAAATTATGATCTACGCACTTGCATTAAAATAAAGCGTAAGGTGTGAAATTAAATTAATTTCTGCCAGTTTAATTAAGATTGAAGCGCTCGAGAGAGATTATCATTATTAATTTCTTGTCAAACGCGTAAGTCCTAAAAATATAAAAATTGAAATATTTTTTAATATTTTTTATCAAACAATTATTTTAATTGATTAAAACAAAGTAAAATATTATGAAAAAAGAAAAAATTGAGAAAAAAATAGATGAGCTTAGCAATATTAACAAAAAAGTAACGGAAAAAATGTTTGGATATATCTTAACCGCGTTTGGTTTGGTCGCCGGTTTAGCATGGAATGACGCGATTAAATCTCTGATTGAGTATTTTTTTCCGCTGGAACGAAACGGAATTTGGGCAAAATTTTTTTATGCTTTCATTTTTACCGTGATTGTGGTGATGGTTAGTTTATATGTAGCTAAAATTTTCAAAAAGGATGATAACTTGGAAAAAGACAAAAAATGAATTTGTGTTATTGTTCAGTAAACTTAGTTGCAACTTGTAACATTTCTAACCTATATTTTAAAGATTAATTTTTAAACGAGCGAATTTTGGTTAAAATAAAAAAAGAAAATTTTTTAAATGTGGAAAAAGAATTGTTCAACAAGGGATATTCTTTTTTTATTGGCGTGGATGAAGCTGGGAGAGGTCCTCTAGCCGGACCGGTGATAGCGGGAGCTTGTGCGCTTAAAACTTCTGATTTTTTATTTGAGAGCCCAATGTATGAATTGGTTCGCGATTCAAAAACTCTTTCAGAAATTCAACGAGAAAAAGTGTTTAATTTTATCCAAGAAAATTTTTGGGTGGGGGTGGGAGTATGCGATCATAAAACCATCGATAGAATAAATGTCTTGGAAGCTACTTTTTTAGCGATGAAAAAGGCGATTGTGTCATTGTCTCGCAACTTGAGCAATTTTTCAAAATATGATAAAAGAATAATCCTTGTTGATGGGAATAAAATAATCCCCAATTTTTCCGGGGAACAAAAAGCTTTTATCAATGGAGACAAATTTGTGAAATCCATTTCCGCCGCTTCCATAATTGCCAAAGTTACGCGAGACAGAATTATGCGTAAATATGACAAACAATATCCTCAATATCAATTTGGAAAGCATAAAGGATATGGGACTGAAATTCATATGGAAAAATTGAAAGAATACGGTCCGTGCGAAATTCATCGCAGAAGTTTTCGCCCGGTAAGAGAAGCGATTGAAGGCAAAAAGAATGTTTATTGAAAGCGAATGAATTTTTTCCCGAATGAAAGAAAAAATTTGATTTTGAACTGAAAATAAGCTAGTATTTGATTATGAAAAAAGAGATTGAAAAAATATTAGAGAAAGTTTTGAAAGAGCTTGAGAAAGAAGGAACGCTTGTTTTTGAGTCGTCTCAAATTAAGGTTGATTATCCTAGCGTTGAAATTTTTGGCGACTATACAACCAATATAGCGATGGTTATAGCCAAAATGACCCAAAAAAAGTCGATAGAAATAGCAGAAAGCTTAAAATTTAGTTTAGATAAATTTTTAAAATCAAATGCTAAGGGAGATATCTTTGAGAAAATAGAAATTGCGAAACCGGGATATTTAAATTTTTTTTTATCAAAACAGTATTTGCAAAATAAGGTTCAAGAAATAAACAATCTTAAGGAAAAATATGGAAATAGCAAAATTGGAAAAGGAGAAAAAATTCATGTGGATTTTGTAAGCGCCAATCCGACCGGACCGGTAACCTTAGGCAATGGGAGAGGAGGAACTTTTGGCGATGTTTTTTCCAATGTTCTTGAAAAAGCGGGATATAAACCTTGGAAGGAATATTATGTGAATGATTTTGGCAATCAGATAAAAGTTTTGGGGCATTCAATTTTGAAGGATGAAAAAGCGCAATACAAAGGAGACTATATTGACGCGCTTTCCAAAAAAATTAAAAGGGGCGATCCGTTTGAAACGGGTCAAAAAGGAGCCAAAATTATTTTGGAAGAAATAATCAAACCGTCTATGAAAAAAATTGGAATTTGTTTTGACCAATATTTTTTTGAAGAATCTTTGCATAAATCGGGAGAAGTTGAAAAAATTTTTGAAGAATTTTTTCAAAAAAAATTTTTTTATGAAAAAGATGGAGCTGTTTGGTTTCGAGCGAAAAAGTTTGGAGATGAAAAAGATAGAGTGGTTAAAAAAACAACCGGTGAAATAACTTATTTTGGCGGGGATATCGCTTATCATAAAAACAAATTTGAGCGAGGTTTTTCAAAAGCGATTGATGTTTGGGGAGCGGATCATCATGGAGATGTGAAAAGAGTGCAAGGAGCTGTCAGCGCTTTGGGATATGAAGGAAAATTGGAAATTATCATCAACCAGCTTATGCGAGTTCAAAAAGACAAAAAAGAATTTAAAATGTCCAAAAGAAAAGGGACTTATGTTTCAATTGATGATTTGCTTGAAGAAGTTGGACGAGACGCGGTGCGATTTTTCTTTTTGATGTATGACAAAAAAACGCATATGACTTTTGATTTGGATTTAGCCAAAGAAAAATCGGAAAAAAATCCGGTATTTTATGTTCAATACGCCCACGCGCGAATTTGTAGTATTTTAAAAAAAGCGACAGATTTAAATTTAGAACGCGGAGGGAAAATAAATTTAAATTTATTGATTCATAAAAAAGAGTTAAGCCTAATTCGAGAATTAAACAAATTTCCGGAATTAGTTGAAGAGATAGCTGAAAGCTATGAAGCACATAAATTGCCTTATTATGCGATAAAATTGGCAGATAAGTTTCATTCTTTTTATAACGATTGCAAAGTTTTGGATAATGAAAACATTAAGCTTACGAGCACTAGACTAAAACTGATAAAAGCTGTTAAAATAACATTGAAGGAAACGTTGTGTCTAATGGGTGTTTCAGCACCGGAGCGAATGTAGACAAACGTTTAATTTAAGAAATATAAACAATAAAGAGGTTGGTATTCTAAAAATATCAACAATAAAAATAAATGACAATTGGTTTAAAAAATATAAATTCTATTGAATTATTGTTAGGCAGATCGGCATCTAATTTAGTTAATAAATTTTTAAAAATATGAGAATAGGAATAGATGCAAGAACAATTTTAAATCCGGAAAAAGGCGAAGCTATAGGAGTGGGGCATTATACATATCAGTTGATTCGTCATTTGTTGGAAATTGATCAAAAAAATGAATATGTTTTATTTTTTGATTTTCATGTTAGACAAAAGGATATTAAAAAGTTTTCTCGTTCTAACGCAAAAATAAGATTTTATCCTTTTTCCGATTATAAAAAATATTTACCTGGAGCGTATAGCGAAATTTTGGGAGCGGCCACCTTAACTCGCGAAAAGTTGGATGTTATCCATACTACTTCTCCGGTAAGTCGCATCCCGGTAAGTTATCGCGGAAAAACAATAGTTACTTTTCATGATTTGGCAATCTACAAAGTTCCAGATGTTTTTCCTAAATTAAAAAGAACTAAATTTAGAGCGGTAGCCAGCTTGATGGCGGGAAAAGCGGATAAAATTATCGCAGTTTCCAATTCAACCAAGAAAGATTTATTGAATATATTCAAATGTCCTGAAGAAAAAGTGCAAGTTATATATAGCGGATTTGATGAAAGACTTTTTGCAGAATCCAACATACCGCGCGAAAAAATTTTAGCCAAATATAAAATCAACGCTGAAGGCAAGTATATTCTTTTTTTGGGGACATTAGAACCGGTGAAAAATATAACCCGTCTTTTTCAGGCTTATAAGATATTCAAAGAAAGTTGTGTCAAGAATGGAAAAAGATGTCAGCATAAATTGGTTATGGCGGGAAAAAATGGTTGGTTGGCGGCGGAATATAAACAAATTGTTAAAGATATGGGGATAGAAAAAGATGTTATTTTCACCGGTTATGTAGTTGGTGAAGAACTAGTGCCTCTTTTCAAAAACGCTGATTTTTTTGTAATGCCATCTCTTTACGAAGGGTTTGGAATGACGGTGTTGGAAGCATTCGCTACCGGAACGCCGGCTATTGTTTCTAATGTTTCTTCTGTTCCGGAAGTGGCGGGAGGTGCGGCGTTATTTATCAATCCTTTGAATGTTCAAGAATTGGCGGAGGCGATATTCAGTTTGTCTCAAGACGAAAAACTAAAAAATGAATTAAGAGAAAAAGGGAAAGAACGAGTTAAACAGTTTGATTGGAAAAAGTGCGCGAGTCAAACATTGGAAATTTATGAAAGTTTTAAAAAATAAAAATATGCCTAGAGAAGAAAAAAGGCACAAGATTGAAGTTCATGTGGCGGGGGTCTGTTTTAGAGAAAATTTTGAGGATATTGAAATTTTAATAGTCAAAAGACAAAAAAATCGTCAACTTTATCCCGAGAAATGGGAGTGTGGAGGCGGGCAGGTTTATGCTGGAGAAAATTTTGAGGAAGCGCTGAAGCGACAAATAAAAGAAGAGTTGGGATTGATTGTCAGAAAACCGTTAGTCTTTGGAATATACGAAATTA
>Ga0100377_1003435_pt1 | contig 12704 bp, 9 predicted proteins | sample CryGeymeta201501_FD_83664 | JGI IMG/M metagenome (GOLD analysis project Ga0100377, IMG submission 83664) | Groundwater microbial communities from Crystal Geyser aquifers in Utah, USA - Crystal Geyser metaG 2015-01 | ecosystem: Environmental > Aquatic > Deep subsurface > Groundwater | place: USA... | reverse complement strand
GCAGTAAAATGCTACGGCTTCGCCCTTGGACGCCTTGGATCTGGGACATCCTCAGCTTTTGCAACAGCAGGGTTTAGACTGACTTTTATGCTGATCTCCGTAATGAGACCCTATGAGATATGAGATCAACGCTTCTCGGCCAGACAGACCCGGTCGCGTCCGGACTGTTTGGCCTGGTACAGAGCCACATCTGCCGCCGCTAAAACAGCCCTATATGTCTCTCCGTGATCTGGGAACATTGCCACTCCCAAAGAGAGGGTAACGGGGTCCAAAGCCCGGTCCCCTTGATATACCTTTAGGTTCCGAACGCTTTCTTTGAGAAACTCGGCGCGCTGCTGGGTATTGGCCAGCGTGACCTCCTGCATAATAATGGTAAACTCCTCCCCCCCATAGCGGCAGACGATATCACCGCCCCTAACCTGCCTGGCCAAGACTTTGGCAACCTCACGCAAGAGACAGTCTCCCGCATCATGCCCAAAGGTGTCGTTGAACCGTTTGAAGTGGTCAATATCAGCCATAATGACCCCTACCTGTTTCACTTTGCGTTCAGCCCGGCGCAGTTCCCGTTCCATCGATTCTTCCATGTAGCGGCGATTAAACAAACCGGTGAGGGGGTCCCTGATGGAGAGGTTTTGCAGCGTTTCCTGCAACTTCAGCTTGGCCAACGCCAATCCTAAGTGATCCGCAACCCTCATGGCCAAGTTCTTTTTGGCTTCGGCCTTTTGGAGATCAGCAGATCCCAGCAGGACATGGAAGATGCCGATGGCTTCTCCTTGGGCCACCAGGGGCATACAGAGATAGGCAATCTTGTCCGGCCCTACATGGCGGCATTTAAACCCGGAGGTAACTTCGGCCAAGCCATGTATTCGCCCCCGGCGCAGCCCCCAGCATTCGTCGGGGGCGAATATCGTCTCATTTGGGGCGGTATCTCCCCACAAAGTAGCGGCTTCCAGCAGTGTACGCGACGCGTTGAACAGAAAAACTGCCCCGGAATCGTCAGGAAACAACTTCTGGACTGACTGTCGGATGACAAGATTGGCTTCCTCAGTGGTATTGCAGCTTTGCAGCAGTTCACCCATCTGCCCCAGAAGGCTGATCTCTGCATTGCGTTTTTCCAGTTCCTGGGCCCAGTTTTGTAAACGCGAATTGGCCTCCCGCAGTTGGGTATTCCGTTCTGCCACCGCGGCCTCCAACTCTTTGCGGTCGGTAATATCAAAGAAAAGTCCGCTGACGTAGTCCACTTTGCCATCCGCAGTGCAGACGATGTGGCTGCGTTCGTGTATCCAGATCAAATTCCCTTTTTTGGATTTAATCCGATATTCCCTGATATAGGATTTATTGGTCTTTAAGGCATGAATGAAGACTTCTTTGGTTTGATCAATATCTTCTTCAAGAATCAGGTCAGTCCACTTCAGCCGCCGTGATTCAAATTCTTCCCGGGGATAACCGGTCATGGCTTCGATTTTGCCATCCAAAGTTTCAACTGCGCCATCAAGGTAGCCTTTAAACAATACGGCGGGAATATTGTCGATGACTATGCGTAAATCCCGTTCAGTCTGACGCAGTTTCTCTTCGAGCCGTTTGGTTTCGGTGATGTCGAAGAACAGGCCGCTAACATGTTTTGCCGTCCCGTCGGCATCGCAAACAATATAACTTCGTTCATGAATCCAAATAATGTTGCCTTCCCTGCTTTTTATCCTATATTCCCGGACGTATGCCTTGTCGGTCTTCAGGGCTTGAATAAATATCTCTTTGGTTTGATCCCGATCCTCTGCTAGAATAAGGTCGATCCATTTCAAGCTGCGGGAACGGAAATCGTCCTGGGAGAACCCAGTCAGGGTCTCCACTTTGTTGTCGTAGAGATCGATTGAGCCATCCAGATATCCCTTAAAGAGCACTGCCGGAACATTATTAATCAAGATTTTGAATTCCTGTTCCATCTTCTGCAACGCCTCCCGTGTAATTTATTTATAAGAAGTCGCTTTTTCAGTACGGATTCAGTGCGGGCATGAATTGTGTTTTTTTTCCATCATCTGCGCCCCAATATATGCGAACCTGCAGGAATCAAGGTCTATAAATTTTTGATACTCTGATGGGATATGCGCTGTCAAGCGAAATTTCTAAGGTAATTTGTTGAAATTTCAGCCGATTTAAACACAGTTCACCGGTCTGCGCCTGCCTGCCGGAAGGCAGGTCTTTCCCTGGCACTTGGGGTAGGTCAGAGGATCCACCTCGATTCCTGATTGAAAAAGCTCAACAGCAATATCCGTGCCGATTCAATATCACCCGGGGAATCTTCGGTTGTCCTCTGCTCCTCTAGGCATATAGTTTATCCATCTCACTCAGAATCTTCCCTCCTGTGCAGAAGGCGAAGCATTCTTTGCAATAAAGACATTCCCGACCCAACTCAGGCACCAGCGCGATTTCTCGCTCGATGCCCCTTCCCTTGAAGTGGACGGCGTGGATATTTTTCACTTCGGCACAGTATCGAACGCAGATGCCGCAAAGACTACAATCCGTGTTCTCTGTTCGAAATCTTGATTTGGTTATCCCATACTCCGACGTATACTTCTGTGCGGCAGGCCATAAAAGCTCCAAGATCATCCTGCGGATTCTTTTCACCTTGTCGGTATGGGTCTCAACTTCCAGGCCTTCCTCCACCGGGTAAACACACGAAGCAACGAGTCTCCGGCGTCCTTTCTTGACAATCTCAACGATACACAGACGGCATGCCCCGTAAGGCTCCAGTTTATCATGATGGCACAGGGTTGGGATTTGGATGCCTGCGCTTGTCGCGGCCTCAAGAAGCGTTGTTCCCTCCTGGGCCGTCACCGATTTCCCATTAATGTTTAGGCTGACTTTTTTCACTTTCTGCCCCCTTTCTGTGCAGTGAAGGCGGTTGGCTGAGGAGTTCCGGAGGATCGGATCACCGCTGAGAACTTCTCCGGACAAACGGAGTAACACGCGCCGCATTTGATGCACTTCTCGTTGTCGATGAAGAAGCGTTTCTTTTCCTTCTCATAGACCGCACCGACCGGGCAGTTCTTTTTACACAACACGCAGCCACTACATTTCTCCTGGTCGATGTCAAACCGAATCAGTTCCTTGCATACGCCGGCAGGACAACGCTTCTCTCTGATGTGTGCGTTATACTCGTCCCTGAAGTGTCGGAGGGTGCTCATGACAGGATTCGGAGCCGACTGTCCGAGGGCACACAGCGAGGCTTCCCGCAGGGTTTCTGACAATTCCTCTAACAGTTCAAGGTCTCCTTCCTTGCCATGCCCCGAGGTGATATCGTTTAGAATGAAGAGCATCTGGCGAAGCCCCTCTCTGCACGGTACGCATTTGCCGCAAGATTCATGGGCCAGGAAATCGACGTAATACCTTGCCGTATCCACCATGCACGTGTCCTCATCCATCACGATCATCCCCCCGGAACCCATCATGGATCCGGCCTTGGTGAGCTCATCGAAATCAACGGGGAGATCCAGCAGGCTTTCAGGGAGGACCCCTCCGGATGGACCGCCTGTCTGAACCGCTTTGAATTTCCGTCCTTTCGGGATTCCCCCCCCGATCTTAAAGATAATGTCGCGCAGGGAGATCCCCATCGGCACTTCCACAAGTCCCGTGTTGTTAATCTTCCCGACCAGGGAGAAGACCTTGGTGCCGCTGCTTCCCTTGGTGCCCATGCTCCTGAACCACGAGGCCCCCTGGTTGATGATAAAGGGGACGGTTGCCCAGGTTTCCACATTGTTCAAGCATGACGGCTTGTCCCATAAGCCTTTCTCTGAGGTATGGATATACTTGGGCCTCGGTTCTCCCACATGACCTTCAAGGGCGGTCATCAGGGCGCTGGATTCTCCGGAAACAAAGGCTCCTGCGCCCCGGTGAATCCGGACGTCGAAATGGAATCCGGTTCCCAAGATCCTCTCACCCAACAACCCGTATTGCGATGCCTGCTCAAGAGCACGCTGGGTATTCTTGACGGCGAGCGGGTATTCCTGCCGCACATAGATGAAGCCCTCGTGTGCTCCAATCGCATAGCCTCCGATGATCAACCCCTCGATCACGCCATGGGGGTTTCCCTCCAGGAGGCTACGGTCCATATACGCACCCGGGTCCCCTTCGTCCGCGTTGACGATCACGTACTTTGGTTTTCCGGATGCTCGGCGAGTCGTTTCCCATTTGATGCCGGCAGGAAAGCCACCGCCTCCACGACCTCTGAGATTGGCCTCCTTCATGACATGGATCACCTCATCCGGCTTCATCTGGGTGAGTACTTTTGCAAGGGCGGAATATCCTCCGATAGCAATATAGTCACGGATATCGCCCGGGTTAACAACCGCGTTGTTTGCCAGAAGGATACGTTTTTGGTATTTGTAAAAGGGGATATCCCTTAGGTTAGCGATTCGGTTGCCGGACTGAGAATCTTTGTAGGTCAGGCGCTCGACGACCTCATCACCGATGATGGTTTTCGTAATGACTTCCGGAACGTCCGCTGGTTTCATTTGAAAATAGCAGATCTCCTTGGGGAGAATGACCGTGACGGGACCCAGTTCACAGAAACCGTGACATCCTGTCTTTCGAAGTTCGATGCGGTCATAAAGCCCCTGCTTGAGAATCTCCTGGTGCAGGGAATCAAACAGGTCGGAGGATCCGCAAGTAATGCACCCGGTCCCGGAACAGACGGTGATCACAACCGGTTTCTTTTCACGCTCCGAGACGATCGCCCTCCTGGTCTTCTCGAGATCGCTGGTGGAAGCCAATTTTTTCATTTGTGCACCTCCTCTGCTTCCAATGATTTGAAGACTTTTTTAAGCTTTGCAAGAGAGGGATTACTAAGATAGAAATCATCGATTTGAACGACAGGAGACAGGGCGCAGCATCCAAGACAGTGGACTGTTTTAAGGGTGAACATCTGCTTGTCGTCGCTCTGACCCTCCTCAATCCCGAGCAGTGCGGATGTTTTTCTCAGAAGATCAGGCGCGCCCCTCACGTGACAGGCGGTGCCCATGCAGACATGCACCGAATGGGCGCCCTCGGGTTTTAGACTGAAAGCTTCATAAAAGCTGGCGATGCTGTAAATGTCTGCCAACGGGACATTCAGACGCTCGGAGATCCACTTCAGGGCATGCCGGGGAAGCCAGTGTAGCGAGACCTGTGTATCCAGAAGGATTTGAATCAAAGAGCTCTTTTTGTAATCGTGTTTGCTGATAATCTCATCCACCAGCCTCAGCTCATTGACCACATCCAGGATAGCCTTTTCTCTCTTTTTGACCCTTCCCAGAATGTCTGCATGGTACTTCGCCTCCACCTCCAGCCTGCTGAGTTCATCAATAAAGTCCATCCGATCGAAGCCCGCAGAGTAGCTCTCCGAGAGAACGGAGAGCCCTTTCAGAAGAACATCCTGCTTGCTGGGGCCGGCTTTCTCAGCGGGGACCTGTTTTTCTTCCCTTGTCTCTGACTCAAGCCTTAAATGGCTCAGCTTCACCCCTCGTCTCACGGATTCCAGAAGTTTCTCGGGTTCAAAGGGCTTCGTGAGGAAGTCAAACGCACCCAGTTTCATGGATTCAACAGCGGAATCGACGGTCCCATAGCCGGTGATGACAATGGGCACGATGTGGGGGTCAAGCTCGTGCACTCTACGGATCACCTCCATGCCGCCGACCCCCGGCATTTTCAGGTCCACGAGCACGACATCGGGTCGAACCTTCTCGGCCAATCGGATGCCTTCAGCTCCGTTGAGAGCGACTGCGGTGCTAAACCCACTCTCCTCCAGGGTCTGTCGGCAACCTTCGCACATGGCCTCTTCGTCATCAATCACGAGGACGGAGGCCTTTCTCGGATTTTGAATCTTTACAACCCGTTGCGCTTTCTTATCGTCTGCATGCATAGCCTACCTCTTTTATTGGTTTGAACGCTGACACTCTCAATTGAAGGGCATTTAAATCCACTCCGAATCTGTAAAGGTATGCAATGGTCCTGCCAACGTGCTCTGAAAGCCCGCCTGAATAGTCTGGCAAGGAAAATCATTTGATATTATTCATTTATTTAATAATGAGGAGGATGTTTTATCAATTGACCAAAAATGAAGCGGGGCAGAGTCAGGCACTTTTTGTATCATTTTGTTAGATAAGTGGTACTTTATGTATCATTTTCCATGGCAAATTGTATCCTGTAGAAATATCTGAAGAAGCAGGGCCGGTTTACTGAATTGTCGATAATGTTTCTTCCATGGCGAGCGATTCGTTATAAATAATGGCATATTTTCGCATCTTTTCGCGGAGGGTCTTGCGGTTAATGCCCAAAAGGGCGGCCGCTTGGCTTCGATTGCCTCTGCAATTCTTGAGAACCCTTATAATTTCTCTCTTCTCCACCTCGGCAAGAGATCGGTTATGAAGGGAGTCGGGATCAACTCTCGGTGGGACTATGCCGAGCATCATTTCTTCTTCGCCGAGCACATCGTTTTCCGACACGACCATACCTCTTTCAATAACGTTTCTCAGTTCCCTCACGTTTCCCGGCCATGGGTAAGATTTCATCAGCGCCATCGCCTTTTCAGAGATCCTTGAAACGTTGGTTCGCCTTTCGGTGCTCAGTTTCCGGAGAAAATAATCCGCCAGGACAGGGATGTCCTCGGGCCTTTCCCGCAACGGCGGGATATGAATAGAGATTACGTTCAACCGGTAGAAGAGGTCCTCGCGAAATCTCTTCTCCGAGATTTCCCTTGAGAGATCTCTGTTTGTAGCGGAAATAATCCTCACGTCCACCTTTCTTGCACTGGGGCTCCCAACCTTGGATACCTCTTGTTCCTGAACGACGCGAAGAAGACGGGCTTGGAGATTCATATCAATATTCGCGATCTCGTCCAGTAACAACGTGCCCCCATGGGCGAGTTCGAACTTGCCCTTTGTACTCTCAATGGCGCCTGTAAAGGAACCCTTGACATGCCCGAACATCTCGCTCTCAAAAAGGGTTTCCACAAGAGAGCCGCAGTCTACGACGATGAAAGGGTGCTGGTGCCGTCTGCTTTTCAGGTGAATCATTCGTGCGACCAGTTCCTTTCCGCTCCCCGTCTCTCCTGTGATGAGCACCGTGGAATCAAGGGGCGCCACTTTCTTCACAAGGCGAGTCACCCTCTTGAACGCCTCGGATTCTCCCACGAGGACATCCGAGGACGCTTCCGGCGTATTGAGAGCCATGCGGACACAAGAATCCTCCAAGGCATGCCGTTTGCTTGACACCGCTTTCTTCACGAGAGAAAGGAGATGTTCCGCATCAAAGGGTTTACAGAGGAAATCATAGGCTCCGAATCGACCCGCTTGCAGGGCTGTATCGATCGTTCCATATCCGGTGATCACGACGACCGCGACCCCCGCATCATGCCTCTTGAGGGCCTTCAAGACATCCATTCCTTTGATACCAGGCATCATTAAGTCCAGCAAGACCACATCAAAGGTCTCCCCTTTGGTCCTTTCCAATGCAAGAGCCCCACTGGAAACGGCCTGCACCCTGAATCCGGCTTCGGCCAAGGTCTGAAGGCACGCAAGGCGCATGGATTCATCATCATCGATGATCAGGATATTTGCAGACACCCTTTACTCCCGTTTTTTCATTGGCAGGGTAATGACAAAACGGCTTCCCTCTCCTGCTCGACTCAACGCGCGAATCGTCCCGCCGTGTCTCTGAATAATCTCGGCACTGATGGACAGACCGAGTCCTGTGCCGTGCCCCACTCCCTTCGTGGTATAAAAGGGCTCGAAAACACGGTCAAGAACCTCTTGGGTCATTCCACATCCTGTGTCGTCAAATTCGACTTCAATGGTGTCGACCTCCTCGTGAAATCGAGTCGTGAGGGTTATTTTGCCCCGTCCCTTGATCGCGTCCACCGCATTCATGATCAGGTTGACAAAGACCTGTTGCATCTGGCCGGAGTCCGCAACAGCCTCAGGCAAATCCGACCGGTACTGTTTGATGATCTCCATATCGTGCAATAGGAGGTGGTTTTCAAAGAGAGCGACGGTTTTATCCAGGAGCGCATTCAAGCTGACGGGTTCCATCTTGGGCTCACGAGGACGCGAAAATTCCAGAAGTCCCTGCACGATGTCCCTACAGCGTTTTGCTTCCCCTTCGATCCTTTCAAGATGCTGCCGAATGGGCGTATCTTGGGAACACCCCTTCAGGGCGAGACGGTTGAAGAGAAGAATGCTTCCAAGGGGATTATTGATTTCGTGGGCGACACCGGCAGCCAGTTGCCCGATCACGGCAAGCCTTTGGAACTTCATCGCCTCCTCCTGGGCTCGAAGACGAAGCTCTCTGTCCCTCTCCCGGACAGACTGCGTCATGGCGTTGAAGGCGCTGCCCAGGGTCGCGAACTCCGCCGGTGAGCTTTCCAGATGGACCTCTTGTCCCGGAGTTGCCTCGGCCACCCTTTCCGCGGCGAGAACAAGCGAACGGATGGGCTTTCTGACGGATCGAATGAGGAAAAACCAAAGGGACAGTGAAAGCCCCAAGCCGGCCAAGGTGATCAAGACAGAAGACCAGAAAACTTTTGTTTGCATGCCCGTGAACCGATCCTCAAGGATCCCTATGCTCAACATGCCTATGATGCTGCCGGAAGCTTCTCTGATGGGCTCATAAGCGGTGACATACCGGTCACTGACGGCAAAGGGTCTGCTGATCCATGATTGACCCCTCTTCAGGACAGGGTCCCGCACATCGTCTGAGACTAAAGTCCCAACAGCCCTCTCTCCGCTCACATTTTTCAGTGTTGTGGAAATACGGATATCGTATAGGAAGAGGGTTGCAACTCCCACTTCCTTCGTGGCAAACTTTTCCTTTTTATAAATCTTATCGATGATCTGATCGACAAGCAACGGACTGTTGTTGAGAACTCTTCCGCCGTACAGGATTCCAAGGACACTCTGATGGTCATCCAAAACAGGGGCGGCTGCCACCACAGCCATTCCGGAAGAAACGTGATCGCGGCCCCCCCCTGATTCCACGGGAGAGGATGGAAAGACCTTGATCCTTGCGCGATCGCGGAAAACAGGGTTTTCGCTGATCAGATCTTCTTCACTTAAAACCGATGTCTCGACAACAGCCCCTCTCTCGAAGAGGATTCTCTTCACAAGGTCTCGACCTAGTGGAGTGCTTTGCGTTTGGTCAAAAGCTTTGACTCTGCACACAATGGCCCCGTCGGCACCGGCCAGCGTCAGGATGTCCAAAGCCTCCCTTTCCGCAAGGCTCTCCAGCTGTGCCGAGAACTTGCTTCTATCCCCGGTAAGGCCGGTCTCATTTCCACAGAGACTTAAAGCGGCGAGACGAACTATCTTAAGGATATTAGCGGATTCCTGCTGGAACATATCTTGTGCGCTTCTCATATCCAGTCTTAACCTGTCTTGAATCCTGGCCTCTATGATTTTGTCAGTGACGCTGAGACCTAACCATAAGTGGAGAGCGCCCGTCGTAATCATAACGATGCAGAAACTTAGGAGAAGCCTTTTTGACAGTGACGTCTTCATATCTCCGAAGGATGTGAGGTTGTCCTCGTCTTATAGGCTTGAGAATAGGGAAGTTATCCTGATTTGTCAATGTCCGGAGGGAGTTACCATGGAGTCTAGCCGCCTCCGCCGGGACTCCAGAACTTCTTTTTATCTTGAAAAATTTTCTTCGTCTGAATTTCCATATTTCTCTCCCTATTTCATCGCGATGTAGGTCGGGAAGAAGATCTGCGTAAGGGTCATGGGCATGTTCTGAATTTTGGCTCTTCGGGAACCTGCGCCGGCAGAGGGGCGCTTGAAGAAAAGATCCTGCTCGGCGCGGTTTTTGATCGGGTTTTGACCCTATGGGGTTCGCAGCCCCCGTATGAAGTCCCCCACGGCGGCGACCCCCTGCTGCTCAATGATGCAGATGGTCTGGGTGCCGATTACGGCAACGTCCGCCTTGCTGGTCAGAAAATCGATGTCGGCCTTATCCTTAACGCCGAAACCCAAGGCCAGGGGCAGGTTGCTGGCTGCCCGGCAGCGGGAGAGATAGGCTTCCAGTTGTTCTGAAAAATCGGTCTGTTGTCCGGTGATACCCTTGCGCGCCACGCAGTAGACAAAGCCTCGGGCGTGGTGGGCGATGGCCTGCATGCGTTCCGAAGTGGTGGTTGGGGCGAAGATGAAGATGGGGTCAAGGTTGTGGGCGGCCATGGCCGCAAGATACTCCTGGCCTTCTTCATGGGGCAGATCGGGCACGATAGCGCCGCGCAGGCCCCCCGTGGCCATGGCCGCAGCGAATCTATCCACGCCGTACTTGAACAGGATATTGTAGTAGGTCATGAAGAGGAAAGGGATTTTGAATCGTCCGGCCGCCTCGGCGCCGAAGTCCAGGCACTGCTGTACGGTGATGCCTCGGGCTAGGGCCTCCTGATTGGCCTTGAGAATCACCGGGCCGTCGGCGATAGGCTCGGAAAAGGGGATCTGCAGCTCCATCAGATCGACGCCGGCCTCGGCCATGGTGCCCACAATCTCCAGGGAGGCGGACAGGGAGGGATACCCGATGACAATGTGGGTCATCAGCAGGATTTCTTTGTGACGCCGCTGTTCGCCTATATAGCTTTCAAGCATGGTGCCTTCCTTTCTTCACCCTTGACCTTGGTATTGTTTGGCCTTGTCCTGGATGAACTGCCGCCATGCCGGGTCGCCGAAGGCGTCGGCCACCGTGAAGATGTCCTTGTCGCCCCGGCCGCTCTGGTTGATGATGATCACGTCGTCGGTTTTGAGTCGGGACGCCTCCTTGAAGGCCTGCGCAAAGGCATGGGCCGATTCCAGGGCCGGGATGAGTCCCTCCTTGCGCATGGTCAGGGCCATGGCGGCTACCACCTCCTCGTCGGTGGCGGCTTCAAAACGCGCCCGGCCGATCTTCTTGAAGTGGGAGAGGATGGGCGAGACGCCGACGTAGTCCAGGCCGGCGGCAATGCTGTGGGTTTCGCGCATCTGGCCGTCGCTGTTCTGCAAAAAATAGGTTTTATAGCCCTGGGCCACGCCAACGCTGGCATCGTCGGCGCAGAGGCGCGAGGCATGCCGGCCGCTGGCCAGGCCATGGCCGCCGGCTTCCACCCCCACCAGCTCCACCGCATCGTTCAGAAAGCCCGAAAAAAGCCCCATGGCATTGGAGCCGCCGCCCACGCAGGCATAGACCCGGGCAGGCAGCCGGCCTTCGAGTTCCAGGATCTGGCTGCGGGCCTCCTGGCCGATGATGGATTGAAAATAGGTCACCATTTCGGGGTAGGGGTGCGGGCCGCAGGCCGTGCCCAATACGTAATGGGTATTGTCCATGTTGGCCACCCAGTCGCGGAAGGCTTCGTTGATGGCGTCCTTGAGGATGCGCGTGCCGTCGCGTACGGGCACCACCGTGGCTCCCAGCCGTTCCATCCAGAAGACGTTGGGACGCTGGCGCGCCACGTCCACCTCGCCCATGTAAATGGTGCAGCTAAAGCCGAAACGCGCGGCCATGGTGGCCGTGGCCACGCCGTGCTGGCCGGCGCCGGTCTCGGCAATCACGCGCGTTTTGCCCATGCGCTGGACGAGCAGTCCCTGGCCCATGACGTTGTTGGCCTTATGGGCACCGGTGTGGTTCAGGTCTTCTCGCTTCACATAGATGCGCGCGCCGCCGAAATGGCGGGTCAGATTTTCGGCCAAGGTCAGGGGCGTAGGCCGGCACGAGTAAGTCGACATCACCCGGCAGTATTCGGGCCAGAAGGTGGGGTCGGCCTTGGCCTCTTCGAAGGTCTTCTCCAGCTGATCGAAGGTGGCCGTGAGGATCTCCGGCAAGAAAGCCCCGCCGAATTCGGCGTAGTAACCTCGTTTATACATATGCGCTTCCTCCAAGGGTTTGGGCAAATACGTAATGGTCCGTGCGGCACCAAAGCTCGGCAAAGACGCCGTTTTCGCTTTGGGCAAAGTGCAGCAGACGCTGGACCTTGAGCAAGGGTGCCGCAGGAGCTACTCGCAGCAGCCGCGCCCGCTTCTTGTCGGCATAGCCGATGCTGAAGCGTTGCCGTCCGCTGCTGGGGCGCAGATAGAAGTGCTCGTCGGCAATAGCCGCCAGGGAGCGGCCGGCAAGATCGATGCGTTCGATACCGGCAAAGAGTATCGGGTCCAGAAAAATGTTTTCAATCAGCACCGGAGTCTCTTCTGCCTGGGTCAGCCGGGAGAAAAAATAGGCCTGCCGGCCGGCAAAGGGGTTGTCCGAGCCTGGCGCCCTGGGGCCTAGCCTGACCGGCGCCACGATTTGGGAGTTGATCTGGATGCCCTTTTTCTGGAACGCGGCGCTGGTGCCTTCGAGGGAGAAGAGATCCACCTCTTGTTGGGGGGTGCATACATAGGTGCCCGAGCCCCGGCGGCGGATCAGCAATCCCTTGCGCAGCAGCAGATCAGTGGCCTGACGCACCGTGGGGCGGCCGATGCCCAAAGCGGCCGCCATCTGGTGCTCCGAAGGCAAACGGCTACCGGTGGCATATTCGCCGGCACGGATCCTGGCCGTAAGCAGGTCGGCCAACTGGCGGTACAGGGGTATGGGGGAGTGGGTGTTCAGCATAGTTTTGTTGTCATCTTGGAGCAAATTGGTAAAGTTGTCAAGACATATTATTCAGCCGTATAAAACTCCAGACTCCTGTCTGGAGATGCAGCGGCTATCCAGACGAGATGGAGTTTGAT
>Ga0100377_1003429_pt1 | contig 12714 bp, 11 predicted proteins | sample CryGeymeta201501_FD_83664 | JGI IMG/M metagenome (GOLD analysis project Ga0100377, IMG submission 83664) | Groundwater microbial communities from Crystal Geyser aquifers in Utah, USA - Crystal Geyser metaG 2015-01 | ecosystem: Environmental > Aquatic > Deep subsurface > Groundwater | place: USA... | reverse complement strand
GCCCGCACATGGCCTAAGTTGTCTCCAGGGTGGGGGAAAAGTACCCGGCCACAAGTGGGGGATTTTCAAGTGGCCATCCGGGCATGGGCAACCGACAATGCCTTAGCCGGGGGCTTCCACCAACACGGCAACCACCTGGACGTAGGGGTTATCCTCGGTGTTCATGGACTCCTCGATCCACTCCAGGTAATCGTCAAACAGGCGGTCGATCCGCCTCAGTTCTTCCTCATTGCGGTCGAGAACGATCCGTTCGGGCTGCCGGCTGGACTCGAACCGGATGAGATGGACCAGGGGATGTCGAAATGGATCATGCGGTGGCAGAGGAAGTGGAGGTTGATGCCGTCGGAGGCCACATTGGAGGCGAGCAGAAGCCGAACCGGGGCTTCCTCCCTGCCGAAATCCTCGACGATCCGCTGCTGTTCCATGTCCGAGAGGGTCCCGTGGAGCACTTCGACCTGTTTCGCCCCCCGACCGAGATCCACCGGCAGATGCTGTTCGAGAAAGCGCAAGGTCTCGTGAGCTTCTGCCCCCGGTCGAGGTCCGATCCACCTTCCGCGGCAACCACTCGGGATCCCGCACCACCACCCTGGCTCCGGGCGCCAGGGCACTGACTCCTTTACCCATCGTGGTCCATCCTCGTTCAAGCCGTTCGCCTCGATGGGTTCAAGCCATGGTGATTGTGGCTGTTCAGTCGAAATGCACCCGAGCGGCGGGCGGTTCCAGTTCGGGCGGCAGATCGGTAAAGGGAAAGGGCCGCTCATTGCCGTTCAATGTGATGAAGCGCATCACTTGGTAAGCATAGGCGATGACCCGGTTGGAAAAATTTCTGACCGGATCGTTGGCTCCGCGGACAATCAAGAGATGCCCGTACTGAAACAGGGTGCACAGTTGCACGGTGGTCTTGAGCAACTCGAACACCAGCAGGTAGAACAACGTGTAGAGCAGGCGGATCCCGATCTGGGATCGGGAAGCTTTGAACCCATCGCGGGTGTTGTCCGGACCATCCATTGTTTCATCCTTTCCAAGCTGAATTTGATTCATCTCGCTCGATTCATCTCGCTCGATCAATTGAGCAACTACCCCAGCCGCCGCGACTCAACCGCTTCCGGCGGCGAGCTTTATCCACCCCGGCGCGGCGCCGCAACCGGCCCCAGCAGCCGCTCGGCTTCACCGGCGCTGATCACTCCCTCGGCCAGGGCTGTCTCACGCACCGTTCGGCCGCTCCGGTACGCCTCCTTGGCCAGCTCGGCGGCGCGATCGTAGCCGATCACCGGCACCAGATGGGTCGCCATGGCGAGACTCCGCTCGATCATCGCGGCGCAGCGATCCCGATCCGCTTCCAACCCGACCAAACACCGATCCGCCAGCAGGGTCGCGGCGTTGCCGAGTATTTGGATGGATTCCAAAAGATTATGGGCAATCAAGGGGAGCATGGTGTTGAGTTCGAAGAAGCCCCATTGAGCGCCGAGAGCAATGCTGAGGTCATTGCCCAGCACCTGGGCGGCGACCTGGACCACCACTTCCGGGATCACCGGATTGACTTTCCCCGGCATGATCGAGGAACCTGGCTGCAGCGCGGGCAGTTTCAATTCCCCCAGACCGCAGCGCGGACCGGAACCGAGCCAGCGGATGTCGTTGGCGATTTTCATCAGACTCACGGCCACCGTTTTGAGCGCGCCGCTGGTTTCCACCGCCGCGTCCTGGGCCGCCTGGGCGGCGAAGTGATTTTCCGCTTCCCGCAGCGGGCACCCCGTTTCCACGGCCAGCCGGGCGATGACGCGCGGCGCGAATTGAGCATGGGCATTGAGGCCCGAGCCCACCGCCGTGCCTCCCAGCGCCAGTTCCGCAAGATTCGGTCGGCAGCGTTCGATGCGTTCGATCCCGAGCGCCACCTGACGCGCGTAGCCGCCGAATTCCTGACCGAGGGTGAGCGGCACCGCGTCCTGCAAGTGAGTCCGACCGATTTTCCGTACTTCCGCAAACTCCGCGGATTTTCCATCCAGCACCGCGTGCAAGTGCCGGAGCGCCGGCAGCAGTCGCGATTGCAGGGCCGTCAGCGCCGCCAGGTGGATGGTGGAAGGGATGACGTCGTTGCTGGACTGCCCCAAGTTCACGTGATCGTTGGGATGCACCGGGCTCCGGCCGCCCCTGCGGCCGGTCAGCAATTCGTTGGCGCGGCCGGCGATCACCTCGTTCATGTTCATGTTGGTGGAAGTGCCAGAACCGGTCTGAAACACGTCCACCACGAACTGATCCAGGTGTTCGCCGGCGACGATCTCGGAGGCGGCGGTGATGATCGCCGCGGCCGGCTCCGACGCAAGCAGCCCCAGATCACGGTTGACCTCGGCGGCCATCCGCTTGATCCGGGCCAGCGTGATGATGAACAGCGGTGGAAAGCGCCGGTGGCTGACCGGAAAATTCAGCTCCGCCCGGCGGGTTTGGGCGCCGTAGTAAGCATCTTTCGGCACGTCCACCGACCCCAGGCTGTCCTGTTCGCCGCGGGTGTTCATGGTGGTCTCCGCTCACCTGAAGGCAATGGGGCGTTGATTGTTGGGTTAGTCGGTTATTGAGTCAATCGGTTAATGGGGCAATGCGTTGGCCGATCAGAATACGCCCTTGTGGAACGTGGTGGTCTTGTAGCGGAAAATGGCCCCATCCGGAGTGATTTCCAAGAGCGTCAGGTCTGTATCCACCGCGGCGCCCTCACGACACACCTTGCCATTGATGCTCAAGAGGCGTTCGGCCGGCTGCTCCGAATAGACGAGCATGGAAAATTTCATTTCCGGAATGGCCTTGCGCGTTTCCAGCGGGAGCTCGCGCCAGTCCGGCACGGTGTTTTCCGTCGCTGGGGCGGGCGCCACGCGAGCCAGTTGTTCGGTCAGTTCACGGCCGGCTTGAGCCTTGGCTTCGCTGTCAGCCGGCTTCGATTGGGGAACGGGCGCATTCACGGCGGGAGCCGGCACCGCAATCGGCGCGCCCGCGGCCGTGGCCTCGGGTGGAACCGAAGGCGCCTCCAGAGCCGCGGGCTCCGTCGGAGCAGGCGCCTCGACCACAGCCGCCGAACCTCGCCGACCGAACCTCGATTCAGGCCGCTGTTGACCCCTTGACTCGGGATCGATACGACTCCCCCCGGTTCGGCCGCCAGGTCCCCTCTGATCGGCGCGACGCATGTCTCGCCATGCTCGTGGCTGGTCGTCCGTGGCCGGCGCATCCTCGAACTCGGCAGGCGATGGACCAGCACTCGAGTTCGGCGCCGTGGTCGGCTTGATTGCCGCCGCCGGGCCCGGCTTCAAGGTCGGCGTCTTCGCGGATAGGTCCGGTTTTGGTGTTGTCGGGCTGGCTGCCGCCGCCTCCGGCCCAGCCTGCCGGACCGGTTCTTGCCGATCCCTCGGCCCCTGATCCGTACTCGACACCGACGCGATCTGCTCCAGCGGACCTTCGACCGCAACCCGCCAGGGCAACCGAACCCACCAGACCACCGAGGCGACCAGGGCGCAAAGCAGCAGGACACCGCCCACCGCCAACCAACCCATCCGTCTTGCCGGAAGCGGCGGCAATTCTAGGGGGGGACCGTCGGAGAGGCTTGGCGCCCTGCCCTGTCGGCGCTCCTGATCAGCCCGCTTCAGCGCCCTGAGAATGTATGACATGCGACTGTCCCTTCAGTTCTTGATTCAGTAACGGGACCCGTTGCTCGGTCGCGGTGTTCAGTCGGATTAGGGTTCGGGGCCCGACGATCCCGTCCGCAACAAGCCCCAGCGATTGCTGAAAAGCCAACACCGCCGCTTCCACCCGATCGTCGAAGAGAAACGGATCGGTAGCACCGAGGGAACTCGCGCGCGCGAGTTCCAGACGAGCGATCAGCCAGGCCACCATCGAACCGTGATCGCCTTTGCGGAGTTCCCGCTGGTAGCCGGGAGGCGGTTTCCAAAAGAGCAGGTAGCCGCCGCTCCAATGCTCTTGAAGATCGGCCACCGAGGTTCGGAATGGCTGCCCCCCGAGCATCACCAGGGCTTCATCCGCGCCGACCTCGAGCAGCGCGAGTGGGAACGATGGCCCATCACCGGCCTGCACTTCGAGCAGCGCCGGCCTATCGCAGGCCACCAGATCGGCCCAGGAAGCGCGCCCTTGCAGGCATTGGAGCCCCTCGGCCTGGGCCTTCAGGCACGGGTCCATGATCGTGCCGGTCACGGGGACCCCCCAACGTTGAAAAAGCGCGACGCAACCGACGGTCTCGGCGGTTGCGATGGCTTCGGGCGCAACGTTGGTCCAGTCGAACCGGGCTGGAGCCGGGGTTTGGGGCTCCGTCCGGAAACCGGCGGCCGGCGGTTGAACCGGAGACGGCGCGTGCGCCCTGGTTTGTGGCGCAATCGGTCCATCGGCAGCGGATGGCGCCGATACATCGCCGTGGAGCCCGCCCTGCCGCGACCGCACCATGCCGCGCAGTCGTTCCCAGTTCCCCGCCGAAAACGCAACCAGCCCCACCGCCATCATGATCGCCAGCGGCAGGAGCGCCGGAACCGATGGGTGCCAACGCGTAAGCCACCGCGGGAGCGGTCGGCCATGCCGGCGCGGCGCCGGCCCCCCGAACACCTCCCGGGCCGCCTGGGCCAGTATTTTGCGGCTCACCAGCCAATGTCCTTCCACGTAGGTGCCCAACAGCGTCCGGTCGCAGATTACATTGATCAGCCGCGGGATGCCGCCGCTCAGCCGATGGATCCGCCGCAAACTCCAGGGGGGAAAGCCGGGCCCGCGGTAACCGGCAATCATCAGCCGGTGGCGTATGTACCGAGCGGTCTCGGCCTGATCGAGCGGCCCCAGATGCGAGCGGGCGGTGATCCGCTGGGCCAACTGGTTCAGCTCGGGACGCGCCAGGACCTGACGCAACTCCGGCTGGCCGATCATGATCACCTGCAACAGCTTGCGCTTGTTGGTTTCCAGGTTGGTCAACAGGCGCACCTGTTCCAGCACTTCCAGGCTGAGATTCTGAGCTTCGTCGATGATCAGTACCGTGGTCCGTCCGGCCGCGTAGGAAGCCAGCAGATGCCGGTTGATGCCATCGATCAGGGCCTTGTTGGAAGCCTCCGCCGGCAGCGGGTGAGCCAGGGACAACTCTTCGCGGATGGTCAGCAGCATGTCCCGGGCATCGAGCTTGGGATTGAGAATCAGGGCGACATCGCAGCCGTCCGGGAGCTGCTCCAGAAAACAGCGGCATACGGTGGTTTTTCCGGTCCCCACTTCGCCGGTGAGGAGCACGAAGCCGCCGTCGCCCTGAATCCCGTAGAGCAGGTGAGCCAGAGCTTCCTGATGCTGGCGGCTCATGTAGAGGTAATGCGGATCGGGAGCGATGGCGAAGGGTGCTTCCACACAGCCGAAATAGTCCGCGTACAGGGGGCGGTAGCCGACGCCCTTGACCGGATCCGGCGCGACCGATCCGGCGGGCGCCGCCGAATCGACCCCGGCGACGTCCCCTCCCGGAGGCGTCGGGTTGGGTGCTGCTGGATTTGCTGGTGAGGTTTTCATGGCGCTCGCTTCGCCGGCAGCCATCCATTCAGGCGGCTGCACCGCCGGCAGCCTCACTGAGTGCCCGGGCCCGGTCCAGGCACGATCGCGCCTGGGCCGCATCGCCGAGCGCTCGCCAGCACTCGGCGGCGTGCGTCATGGCTTGCCGGGATTGAGTAAAGGGCAAGAAATGATCCAGCGCTTCCCGGTGGCGTCCGAGTTGCATCAGACTGATTCCAAAGCACACGTTCAGGGCTTCATGGTCGCCGTAATTTGCCAGGTGCTCCCGCAGCAGATCCACCACCTCCCCATGGGCGCCGCGCTGCTGGCGAAGTACGGCCAGGCCGAGCAGCGCGTTGGCATCCGGGTAATAGTTTAGGGCCCTCAGGTAAAGCCGTTCCGCCGTGGCATCTCGAAGCCTGACCGGCACTTTCCGGGCATAATCGCCGTGGCTGAAGGTCAGCGCCAGGCGCGCCAGAAAATCCGCGTGAAACGGGTACAATTCACGCCGGTCCACCAGTTCGATGGCCTCGGCAAAGCCTGGCAGCCATTCATGATAGCTTCGTCGCAGCCGATCGCCGAATTCGAGCACCCGCTGTTCCGGAAGGTCCGGATCGGTCTGGCAGTACATGAGGTCCTCGATCCGCTGCCCCCAGATTTCGTCGCCGGCCCCGGCGCGGCGGCAAAAATCCCGATACAGGGCGGTGCCGGGGAAGATATCGAGCACATAAAAGATCGCCGCCAGCGGTTTGATTTCGCGGATCAGATCCAGGGTTTCGTTGATGGAATTCCAATCTTCCCCCGGTGAGCCGTAGATGAAATAGGCGCGCGGCAAGATCCCGTAGCGGGTGGTGAGGGCGAAGGCGCGAACGATCTCATCGCGCTTGATTTTTTTGTTGAGCACGGCGCGGATCCGTTCGGAACCGCTTTCCACCCCGTAGCTGATCTGGATACAGCCGGCCACCCGCATCCAGTAAAGCATTTCTTCGTCCACATAGGTCACGCGGCTGATCGCCACCCAGGTGATGCGCATCTTGAGCGCCAGGATCTTCTTCGAGATTTCAATGACCCGCTGCTTATCGATGGTGAAGGTATCGTCGGAAAAATAGAAGAAGCGCACCCCGCGCCGGTACAAGAGCAACAGTTCAGCCACGAAATGGTCGCCGGAACGGAACCGCACCCGGCGGCCCCAGATCTCCGGCGAACCGCAAAAACGGCAATCCCAGGGGCAGCCTCGAGTGAGTGACAGATGCCGGTAGCTGAAGTTGCGGGCCGGAAGCGGCAAGGCATCGAGATCGGCAATGGGCGCGGCGGGTTCGACCGCATGGGGCACCCCGTCCCGGCGCCAGGCCAGCCCGGCAATCCCATCCAGACCGCCGGACTCCCCGGTCGCCCAGCGCTCCGCCAGATTCACCAGAGTGCGTTCGCCCTCGCCCAGAACGATGCCGTCGATCTCCGGGTGCTGTTCGAGAAGATGCCGCCACAAGCAAGTTGCTCCGACCCCGCCGAAAACGATCTTGGCGGCCGGGACCACTTGTCTGGCGATCCGAGCGATTTCCACGGCCCCCCAACGGTTGGCGTTCAGCACCGAAAAGCCGATCAGGTCCGGCCGGCGGTCGCGGAAAAAATCTTCCAGCGAAGGCGGCAACATTTCCTGGGTGAACCAGTTGAGAATCTCCACCTGGTGGCCTTGTTCGACCAGCGCGGCGGCCACCCAGTAAAGACCGATCGGGCACGGCGCCACATCCGCCGGGTCCGGCCTCGATTCCAGAAAATAGGGGTAAATGAGCAGGACCTTCATCGCGCATCGGCCGCCGTTGCTTGTTCGAGTGCCGGCCGCGGCCACAACTGCACGATCAGCATGCCGGCGAGCATCAACAGACACCCGGTGATGCCGCGAAGCGATAGGACTTCGCCCAGGATGACCCAGCCGGCCAGGGCCGCGAACACCGATTCCAGACTCAAAATGATGGCCGCGTGGATCGGAGGCGCATGACGTTGGGCCACCACTTGCAAGGTGTAAGCCACCCCCACCGACAGCAGGCCGCCATAGAGAATGGGCATCAGCGCCCCCTTGAGGCCGCTTATAGTGATGGGTTCCCGGTAGCCGGCCACGGCCAGGCTCAACCCGGCGCACACCCAGAATTGGGCGCAGGCGAGTTTTACCCCGTTCATTCGAGGCGCCAGCCATGCCAGGACCATCATGTGCACGGCCCAGAAAAAAGCTCCCAGCAGCACCCACGGATCCCCCGGTTCCAGGCTGAAGGTTTCGGTAACACTCAAGAGATACAGCCCGAAAGTCGCGACCAGGGCCCCGAGCCAGGCGCTCCACCCCATCTTCTGGCCCAGCAACGCGCCCAGGATCGGAACGATGATCACATAGAGACCGGTGATGAATCCGGCTTTGCCCGCCGTGGTGTACACCAGGCCCACCTGCTGCAGGGTGGCCGCGATGAACAGCACCAACCCGGCCAGCGCGCCGCCCCAGAGGACCAGGCGCGGCATTCCGGCGGCAGCGGCAGCGTCGCCGGCACCGGCGGCAGGATCGCGGCGCAGGCTGAGAGGCAGCAGGGCCAAGGCCCCGAGGGCGAAGCGCACGCCGTTGAAGGTCAACGGCCCCACATGATCCATCCCCATCCGCTGGGCCACAAAAGCGCCACCCCAGATGATCGCGGTCAGCATCAACAGCCAGTCAGCCTGAACCACCCGACGTTCCACCATCACACCAACTTCAGATCGCATTCGATTCCTGTCTCGCTGATCACCTGACTCACTCGCCGAGCAAGTGCGTTAACGGCCATTTTCCCCACCCTTGAGCCCCGCTAACCGTTCCTCTCTGGCAGCGGCGCACCGGTGTTCCAGCAGCCCATATCCTGGTATCCGTGGCAGGCTTTCGCCTGTGCCGGAGGCGAATTTCTTCAGCGGCTCCGAAGCCGGACCAGGGGCTTGACGGTTGCCGCCCGCCGCCCCACCACCCCGGCTCATGGCGCCCACGGCGGTCATAATAGCGCAACCCGAGCCGGTGCTGAAACCGGGTTTTCTTCATGGGCGGCCACGGCTGTGCGGAAGCCGTCCGGGATGGGGCTGGGTCGGGCTTGCTTTGCGTCCACCACTACCGCCACGATGCGACCCGTGGCAATGAGCTGATCGGAGTCTTCGGCAAAAATGGCGAATTCGAAGCGGAAGCTGGTTCGGCCCAGGTGCGTCACCGCCGCGTGAACGTGCAGGACCTGGTCGAAATAGGCCCGCCCCTTGTGTTCGCAATGCGACTCGACATAGAAAAAATCCACCCCTTCGCGGAGAAAATCCGCCATCCCGTAACCGATCGCCTTGATGTATTCGGTCGCCGCCAGATCGAAATAGGTCAGGTAATGGCCGAAAAATACATGGCCCTGCATATCCGTTTCCACATAACGAACGCGGACCGGCACAAAAAACTGGTAATGCCTGGGCATGGCTTGCTCCTTTCCCGGCGCTGCTGATCAACTTGATTCTCCGTACAGGACCTTGATTCCCTCCGGTGACCTGATTGCCAACCGTCCGTCCTGATTGCCAAACACCGATAAAAGACCGGTCACTTCGAGCACTGGCGAGAAGTCTCGCGCATCTTAACACATCGGATCAGCAAAATGGCTCGCTTCGCCACGCGGCGTTCGAAATGACAGCAAAATTCTCTTCCCCTCTCTTTGCGGCTGAAGTGAACTGAACTCCGTTTCAACGCCCTTCCTTGACCCCCCGGCGCCGAAATGTTTGACTTCCAGTAGAAACCCAAACGCCGTCATGGCCGGAATCGTTGCCCGGCGTCGGCGGTAATGGAGCAAGGCCATGCGCGGAAAAATTCTGAAAATGCCTTAGCTGGTGTTGTGGAGGGCCAGACCATGGCCCCCACAAGAGTCTGGCCGGCGCGCCGCCCACCTCAGCCCGCAGCCCGATTTTCTCAAATCTCACTGCTTCCGGCTCCCCCGCACGGCTGCGGTGTCGGTATCGGCGGCCCCCCGCCAACGCAATCAACGACATAACCGGAAAGGGAGGTGTGATCATGTACATCCAGCAATCCGATCTGTTTGAAGGGATGGAACGGGAATTCATCAAGAAGGTCATGGAAATCGCCGAGAAAGAAACTCTGCCCGAAGGCCGGGTGCTGTTTCACGAGGGCGCTCCGGCACATTATTTTTATGTGCTCCTCAAGGGCCGGGTCAAACTGGACGTGGCCGACAGCGGCCAGGTCCATGTGGTGAGTCATCCCGGCGAAGCCTTCGGCTGGTCCAGCCTGGTTCGTCGGGACACCTATTCGGCTTCGGCGGTCTGCATCGGCGAAACCAGACTGATCAGATTCGAGCGGACCAAGTTCGAGGCCATTATCGATCACGATCCGGCCAACGGGCTGATTTTCTTCCGTCGCCTGGCCCGGCTGTTGGGCAACCGCCTGACCCAGACCTACGGGATGATTTAGGCTTCGTCCCGGGCCGCCACCGCCATCTCCTACGGCACCGGCCAAACCGTGGAAACCCACCTCAACGCGTGACCGCCCCGGCATTCTAGCCGGGATCAGCGGCGCGCGGGAAGAATTTTAACCCACGGCGCGGGGCGGGCGAAAGTCCGCCCCGCGGTCAATGTACTCCGAACGGCCGCGAGTTATTGGTCATTGTTTGGGGCGGCGATGATCATCGCTTCGGCCACTTTGAGGGTTAGGGTGAGGGAAGATCCGCTCTGAAAGCCCCTTCACCCGACCCTCTCACCCGAAACGGGGGAGAGGGTGCCCCCACTCGTTCAATCTCACGTTATTCCGCGATGACCCGGAGTTTTCCCTGTGTTCTCCGTGCCTCTAAGGAATTCCACCGCCCGGCTGCCCTGCTTGGGCGCTTGCCGGCGGGCGACTCAGCGACTAAGATGGGACCAACGATTCCTTAGCGAGGAGCAATGGATGTCGAAGAGTCTTTACGTGGCCGCCATGGAACCGAGCAGCGGCAAGTCGGTGATCGTGCTCGGGGTGATGGAACTCCTGTCGCGGCGCATCCGCCGGATCGGGTTCTTCCGGCCGGTGATCCGGTCGGCCTTCGAGCACGATCGGGAGCTGCATCTGATCCTCAGCCGCTACGGCAGCCATCTGAAATACGGGGAGATGTATGCCTACACCCAGGACGAAGCCCGCGATCTGGTGGCCGCCGGTCGCTATGAAGAACTGCTCAAGGGGGTTGTCGGCCGCTACCAGGCCATGGCCGACCGCTGCCGTTTCGTGCTCTGCGAAGGCACCGATTTTTCAGGCATCTCCCAGGCGTTCGATTTCGCCTTCAACGCCGATGTGGCCAAGAATATCGGCGCGCCGGTGCTGGCCCTGGTGAGCGGGCGCAATCGCAGTCTGGACGAAATCGCCGATGCCGCGCGGGTGGCGCGCCAATCGTTCGAGGAACACGGCTGCACCGTGGTGGCGACCGTGGTGAACCGGGTGGAGCCTGATCCGCGGGAAGCAGTCGGGGTCGCCCTGGTGCCGGCTGCGCGCGGCGACGCCTCGATCTATGTGCTGCCGGAGGATCCCGCCCTGGCCCGGCCCACCGTGGGGGAAATCGCCGGCGCGCTCGATGCCCGGGTGCTGGAAGGCAACGCCGACCAACTCAATCGCGAAGTCCATGCGCTGCTCATCGCCGCCATGCAGTTACCGAATTTCCTCGACCATGTGCGGGAAGGGGCGCTCATCATCACTCCCGGCGACCGCTCCGATATCATCCTCGGCAGCCTGGCCTCGGCGCTTTCCGACACCTACCCGAATATTGCCGGGATCATGCTGACCGGCGGGCTGGTTCCGGAACGCCAGATCCAGCAATTGATCGCCGGCGCCAAACGCACGCTCACCGCGATCCTGGCCGTGGAAACCGATACCTACACCACGGCCATGAAGGCGAGCGCGATCCAGGCCCGGATCACCCCGACCAACCAGCGCAAGATCGCCGCCGCGCTCGGCTTGTTCGAAGCCCATGTGGACGGTGCGGCCCTGAGTGATCGCATCACCAGCATTCGGTCGGTGCGGATCACCCCGATCATGTTCGAATATCGGCTGATCGAGCGGGCCAAGAGCGGGCGCCGCCACATTGTGCTGCCGGAAGGCACCGAACCGCGCATTCTCCGTGCCGCTGAAATCCTGCTGCGGCGCGACGTAGCCGACCTCACCCTGCTCGGCGATTCGGACGCGATCCAGCTCCAGGCCGGTTCCCTGGGGCTCGATCTCAGCGGCGCCCACATGGTCGATCCGGCCCGCTCCGAATGGCTCGAAACCTTCGCCGACGCTTACCACGAACTGCGTCGGCACAAGGGGATTTCCCGGGCCATGGCCCGGGACGCCATGACCGATATGAGTTATTTCGGCACCATGATGGTGCATCGGGGTCTGGCCGACGGCATGGTGAGCGGGGCGGTCCACACCACCGGCCACACCATCCGGCCGAGCTTCGAGATCATCAAAACCCGACCGGGATGTTCCATCGTTTCCAGCGTGTTTTTCATGTGCCTGGCCGATCGGGTGCTGGTCTACGGCGACTGCGCGGTCAATCCCAACCCCAATTCCGAACAACTGGCGGACATCGCCGTGAGTTCCGCCGAAACCGCCCGGATGTTCGGGATCGAACCGCGCATCGCGATGCTGTCCTATTCCACCGGGGAATCCGGTGCAGGTAAGGATGTGGACGCGGTGCGGGAAGCCACTCGGATCGTCCGCGAACGCCGTCCCGATCTGATGGTGGAAGGCCCGATCCAGTACGATGCCGCGGTGGACGCCAGCGTCGCCCGCACCAAAATGCCGGAAAGCGCAATCGCCGGTCGCATCACCGTGTTCATCTTTCCCGACCTCAACACCGGCAACAACACCTACAAGGCAGTGCAGCGTTCCGCCGGAGCGGTGGCGATCGGCCCGATCCTGCAGGGCTTGAACAAGCCGGTGAACGATCTCAGCCGCGGTTGCACCGTCACCGATATCGTCAACACCGTGGCCATCACCGCCATCCAGGCCCAGGAAGCGAAGGCAGGTGAATCGGTGAATCGGTGAATCGGGGGAAATGCCGAGGAGGGGATTGGGGTAATGAGATCAAACAAAACGGTGAAGGTCCTGGGGGCGCCGCGAATGGAGCGGTGCATCGGCTGCCATTCCTGTTCGCTCGCCTGCGCCCGGTTGGTGCATAAGCGCCTGTCCTGGGACTGCGCCGGGATTCGGGTGCTTTCTTCCGG
>Ga0100377_1003422_pt1 | contig 12725 bp, 14 predicted proteins | sample CryGeymeta201501_FD_83664 | JGI IMG/M metagenome (GOLD analysis project Ga0100377, IMG submission 83664) | Groundwater microbial communities from Crystal Geyser aquifers in Utah, USA - Crystal Geyser metaG 2015-01 | ecosystem: Environmental > Aquatic > Deep subsurface > Groundwater | place: USA... | reverse complement strand
CGGTTTACATGAAAGAAGACGGCAACATCTTCTTTGTCTCCCGCGAGGATGACATGATTAAGAGTTCCGGATACCGAATCGGGCCTGCCGAGGTGGAAGAAGCCATCGAAAAGCATCCGGGTGTTGCAGAGGCCGCCGTTATCGGTGTCCCCGATCCGGATAAGGGCCAGATCACCAAGGCCTTTGTGGTGCTGAAACCGGGTGTTAAGGGCGATGATGCGTTCTTTGAAAAACTCAAGGAGTTTTTGAAGGAGCATATTGCCATCTATAAACTGCCCAGAGAAATTGAGTTCAAGGAATCTCTGCCGCGCACACCCACCGGCAAGCTCCTGCGCCGGCACCTGCGCCCGCCTAAAAAATAAAGCGCACCCGTAGACGCATTAAAGTGCACGATCCCCTCACCTCTTTTGGGGTGGGGGGATTTTTTTATCCATTTAAATCCCATAAAGCCGAAATGGTATAATCCGCCCCAACTGAAAGGCATCGGATGATTGACACCTCATTGACGGTTCTTTATTATGGGACATTCTCCGATCCTATCCAAAGTTACCGGAAAGAGAGCATTTTTACGAATGGATCGCCGCACCTTTCTCAAGATTGCCGCCATGGGGAGTCTCTCCTTTGCCTCCGGCTGTTCTTCGCAACCCGACAAGACCCTCTTTTCGCTGGTGCAAGCCCCCGACGATATGGTGACCGGTCGGGGCACCTGGTTTGCCTCCACATGCCGGGAGTGCCCGGCCGGCTGCGGGATTGTAGCCAAGAACCGGGAAGGACGGGCCATCAAGCTCGAGGGGAATCCCCTGCATCCCATCAACCGGGGAAGGCTTTGTATGCGGGGGCAAGCCGCCCTCCAGGGAGTGTACAATCCGGATCGGCTCTCCAAACCCCTGATCAGGGAAAACGGCCGTTTGACGCCGATCTCCTATGAAAAAGCCCTTTCCATCATCCAGGACAAGGGGTCTGATGCGGCCAAAAAAGGACAGGGGCGGGTGGCGGTGTTTACGGAAATGGTCGGTCCGACTCTTTTATCCCTTTTCAAGGCGCTCCTTGCGCAGTGGCACTCCGAAACCCCCACCCTATTTGAACCCTTTGCCTATGAATCTCTGAAACTGGCCAATTCCCAGGTTTTCGGAATCGACGGGCTTGCTTCATACCGCATGGAACAGGCCGACCTCCTGGTCTCTTTCGGCGCGGATTTTTTAGAGACATGGCTTTCGCCGGTGGAGTATGCCCGTCGGTTCCAGCAGATGCGCGCTTTCGGATCGGGGGGAAAAGGGGTTTACCTCCATGTGGGCCCTTATGCCGGATTGACCGCCGCCAATGCAGACCGTTTCATGGTCTGTCGTTGCGGAGGAGAGGCCTTTGTGGCGTTCGGACTGATTCGCGAAGTGCTTGAAAAAATATCCGACTCTTCGGTGTCAGGGGATTTGGTGGAACCGCTGAAACGTATTCTGGACCCCTTTGATCGGGAAGAGGTTTTAAAATTGTCCGGAATCCGCCAATCCCACTACGATCTTCTGATCGAGCGTGTTTTGTCCGCCCGGAGGCCCTTGATTCTCGGCACCCAGGGGGCCGGCGCCGGGGAAAACACCCCGGCAACGGATGTGGCTTCCTGCCTTCTCAATGCGCTATTGGACCCGGATTTGACATTGATCGATTTTTCAAACCGACACACCGTGGAACGAACGGCTAAAAGATCCGACGTTCTGAACCGCTTCAAAAGCGTAACGGACGGAAAGGTCGATTTGCTTTTGCTCAACAACATCGATCCGGTCTTTTCGGTTCCTTACAATGCCGGTTTCCGGAAAACCCTTGGGCAAGATTCCCCTTTTGTGGTGTGTTTTTCTTCTTTTATGAGCGAAACCGCCGCACTTTCGGATCTGATCGTTCCGATCGCCCATCCCCTGGAAAGCTGGGATGCCTATGAAGGCAAGACCGGTGTTTGGTCCATCTTGCAGCCGGTGATGGGGAACCTGGTCGGGACCTACACCCTGGGGGATCTTCTTGTCCGGCTTGCTTTCAAGGGTGAAACCGCACAACAAGGATATCGGGGTTATTTGGCTAACGACCTGATCCGCCGAGGCATGATTAAGGATGAAAGGGACTGGATCAAGACCGTTCAACAAGGGGGGGCATTTGACGGCCTTTCTTCGGAAGGGGGTCTCTCCTCGAAGGTTCAGCCCTCCTGGTCATGGGCAGGGACCCTGTCTTCGGCTATCGATCCGGGTGCATCCGGAACGATTTTTGCCGCAGTGCCTTCCATCCGGCTTTTCGACGGTCGCGGCGCCAACAAGCCGTGGCTCAATGAAGCGCCGGAGCCGATGACCCAGGTGGCCTGGCAGACACCGGTCCTCATGGATTCCCATACTGCCGCTAAAAACAACATCCGACAGGGAGATGTCCTCAAGATCGCTTCGACCTGGGGGGAACTGGAGGCACCGGTTTATTTGAGCGAATTCCTGCATCCGGACCTTTTGGTCATGGCTGTGGGGCAGGGACATACCGCTTATGGCCGCTATGCAAAGGGGTTCGGCACCAATGCGGCCGGTATCTTTCCTCCGGATACCCATCCGGTTTGCGGAGGACCTTTGTATCGAGTGGCCCCGATATCCTTAACCCCTACCGGAAAGTGGTTGAAGCCGGCGAACACCGACGGGAGCCGGGTCCAGCATCACCGAAAGATCGCCCTGACCGTGCCTTTGAAAGCTCTTTATGAGCACCAGGAGAAAGGACATCCTGGCCTGGGAATGTGGGATTTCCCCCTCACCCTCCCCCTGCCGGAAGGTTACGATCCCCAACGCGATTTCTACCCGCCCCATGATCACGATGGATACCGCTGGGCCATGGTCATCGACCTGGACCGGTGCATCGGGTGCGGCGCCTGCGCCGTGGCCTGTTATGCCGAAAACAACATCGGTGTGGTGGGGGAAAAACGGATTTTGCAGGGTCGGGAAATGGCCTGGCTCAGGATTGAGAGGTACCTTGACGAGGCCGATCCGACGCGGGTGATTTTTTTGCCCATGCTCTGTCAACACTGCGACAACGCTCCGTGCGAATCGGTCTGCCCGGTTTACGCATCCCATCACTCCAGGGAAGGTTTGAATAATCAGATCTACAACCGGTGCATCGGCACCCGGTTTTGCTCTCAGATGTGCCCGTACAAGGTGCGTCGGTTCAACTGGTTCGACTGGGAGTGGCCGGCACCGCTGAACTTCCAGCTTAACCCCGATGTCACGGTCCGCAGCAAGGGGGTCACGGAGAAATGCTCATTTTGCATTCAGCGGATCAAGGCTGCTCACGGAAAGGCCAAGGACGAGGGCCGAATGATTCAAGACGGTGAAGTGATTCCCGCCTGCGCACAGACCTGCCCCACCGATGCCTTTGTTTTTGGAAATCTCATGGACAAAACCAGCCGGATCCGGAAGCTTATGGCCGATCCCCGGGCCTACCAGGTCATGGGGTACCTGAACACCAAACCCGCGGTGATTTATCTCAAAAAGGTGATCCGGGATGTCTGAAAACGCGAATCCGCTCACCTTCGGGGATATCGATCGCCGCGTTCTCGCCACCCTGGCACCGGCATCCAGGGGGTACTGGGCGGCTGTGGGGCTTTTGGCTTTTGGCGTCCTCATCGGTGCGGGATGTTGGGCCTATCAGATCGCCGCCGGAGTGGGTGTCGCCGGAATGAACAATCCGGTGGCATGGGGGACTTATCTGATCAATTTCGTTTTCTGGGTGGGGATCGCCCATTCCGGAACGCTGATTTCTGCAATCTTGCATCTCATGCGGGCTTCCTGGCGTAATCCCATCGTCCGGGCGGCGGAAACCATGACAGTCTTTGCCGTGTGCGTCGCCGGTCTGTTTCCCTTCATTCATCTGGGCCGGGTTTGGATGGTCTATTATATGCTCTCCATCCCGAATCAGAGAAATTTGTGGCAGAACTTTCAGTCTCCCCTCATGTTCGATGTGTTAGCCATCAGCACCTACCTGACCGTGAGCACGCTTTTCTGGTACACCGGCATGCTTCCGGATTTGGCCGTTGTCCGCGACCGTTCTACAGGGAAGAAGAAAAAGATCTTTACCATAATCTCGCTGGGTTGGACGGGTGCCCAGGAACAGTGGCGGCACTATACCCGGGCCTATCTTTTCTTCGCGGCCCTGGCCACTCCCCTGGTGATCTCCGTGCATAGCGTGGCCTCCTGGGATTTCACCCTGGGCGTGGTCCCCGGCTGGCATTCCACCATTTTCGCTCCCTATTTCGTGGCCGGCGCCATCCACAGCGGGCTTTCCATGGTGCTGACCCTCATGATACCGATGCGCCGGATCTTCAATTATGAAAAGATCATCACCATCGATGTCCTGGAGAATGTGGCCAAGGCCATCATCTTTACCGGGTTCATCGTGGCCTTTGCCTACGGTACCGAATTTTTCATGGCCTGGTACAGTCAAAATCCCGTTGAACTGGAAGTGTTCCGCAACCGACCCTTCGGCGACTATGCAGCAGGGTTCTGGATCATGGCGGTCTGCAACACTATCTTGCCCGTGGTCTTTTTTTTCAGGTTCGCCAGGCGGTCTTTGTCGATTCTTTTTATGGTCTCCATCCTGGTCAACATCGGGATGTGGTTCGAGCGGTTTGTGATCATCGTTACCAGCGTCAGCCGGGACTTCATCCCCCATGCCTGGGGTCTGTATGCGCCCACATGGGTCGAATTTGGGATCATGATCGGGAGTTTTTCCCTTTTTTTCTTTCTCTTCGTGTTGTTTGTGAAGCATCTGCCGTCGGTATCCATGACGGAGATGAAAGAAATGCTGGGGAAAAGGGGCGGCCATGGCGGATGATCGCACCATTATGGGGATATTTTCCGATGAAGAAACGACTTTGTCCGCCGTCCGTGCCCTAAAAGAGACACCATGGTCCATCGAAAATGTCATGAGCCCCATCCCCAGCCGCGAGATCGCCGATGAGCTTTCCACCAAACCCAGCCGGGTCGGGTATTTCACCCTGGCGGGTGGAATCATCGGTTTCTTCACAGGGTTTGCGCTTTCGGCATACACGGCCTTACAATGGCAACTGGTGGTGAGCGGCAAACCGATCGTAGCCCTGGTTCCGTTTTTCATCGTGGGGTTTGAATTTACCATCCTGTTCGCCGTTTTCGGAAACGTGGTGGGACTGATCCTTAAGATGAAGCTTCCCGACTACAGGGGGTTGGCGGATCATGACTCTCGGTGCACGGGCGCATGCTTCTGCGTGGTGGCGGTCTGCCCGGTTTCGGATGAGCAAAAGCTTTTGAACTTTTTAAAGAATAGCGGGGCCGACACGCGGATTTTGTCATGAACAAGACCGCCGCAAAGATCACGGAATCGGTTTTCTTCAACAGATCCCTTCTCCGGATGACCGGCGTATCGATCGTCATCGGCCTGGTTTCCTTTATCATTCTCCTTTCGGGAAAGCATCCGGAGCGGGCGTGGCAGGCCTATCTCACCAATTTTCTCTTCTGGTCCTCCGTGGCCCAGGGAGGTCTTTTGTTCTCGGCCGTCATGCAAGTTGCCCGCGGCCGTTGGGGCCGGTCCCTGACCGGCCCGGCCGAGGCGCTGGCAGGTTTTTTCCCGGTCTCTTTTCTCCTCTATCTGATTCTTTTTTTAGGATACAAACAGGTATTTCCCTGGCGATACATGGAATTGGGTGAAAAAGCGGCGTGGCTGAATCTTCCAGGCCTCTTCGCCCGGGATACGGCAGGGTTTCTGATCCTCTATGGTTTGGGATTTATCTACCTCTATCATTCGTGGGCGTTTCGGCTGAACCGGAAAACCGACGCCGGAAAAACAAGAGAATATTTAAACCGGCTATGGAACAGTCGATCCGTCGATCCGGATCGATTCAGGGCGCGCATGACCCTTTTTGCGGTCTTGTATATCATTGCCTATGCCGTCATCCTTTCCCTGATCGCCTACGACCTGATCATGGCCCTGGATCCCCATTGGTATTCCGCCCTTTTCGGCGCTTACCACTTCGTCAAGGCGTTTTACATGGCCTTGGGGGTCCTGATCATTCTGGCTTCCATCCTTCACATGAACCCGCAGATCCCCTTTGCCCTGCGCCCATCCCAGTTCCATGACCTGGGAAAGCTCTTTTTCGCCTTTTGCCTGGTCTGGGCCGATTTTTTTTATTGTCAGTTCATGGTGATCTGGTACGGCAACATCTCCGAAGAAACGGCCTACGTGATCGCAAGAACCATGGCGTCGCCGTGGAGGCCCATGGCCTGGTTGGTCTTCATCGTTTCTTTCGGGATTCCTTTCCTGATTCTGCTCAATCGGAAGATCAAATCCAACCCGAAATGGATGAGTCTGTTGAGCGCGCTGGTTCTTCTGGGATTGTGGCTGGAGCACACCCTCCTTATCGGGCCATCCCTGAATCCCCATGTCCACACTCTGCAGTTGGGGATTTTTGACGGCCTGATCTTTGTCGGTTTTATCGGGCTGATGACCTTAGTGGTGGCGTCGGTTTTACACGTTTTGCCCGAGTTAGCCGAAAGCCGCATTTCGGAGGGCTCATGACGGCGCTGCCGGTGATTGCCGCGGCCTTGGCCGCCATTTTCATCACGACGATTTTGATCGGCACCGGCGGAAAACCCCTGACTGTGTTCACTTTCTTTGCGCAAACGAAAGCCGTTTTCCTAAGAAACAAAGGAGCCCTTGCCGCTCTTTTTGCCTCCGTTTTCCTGGTTGCCGCCTTTTTGTTCGCATTTTACGGCGCCTCGGGAGCCGGGATCGGTCCCGAACAACCGATACCCTTCAGCCACCGGGTGCATGCCGGGGTGAAGGCTATTCCCTGCGAATTCTGCCATTCTTACGTGCGACGTTCCACCCATCCCGGGATTCCGCCGGTGGAAAAGTGCTTCTATTGCCATAATGATATCATTCCCCGTTATCCATGGATCCAAAAGGAACGAGAGTATTTCGACACGAAAACGCCGACGCCATGGAAAAAGGTTTTCTACCTTCCGGAGCATGTCTTATTTAACCACGAACGCCACTTAAAAATGGAGGTGCAATGTCGGGAGTGTCACGGCGCCATCGAAACCATGGACCGTATTTCCAGGAAACGCTTCAAGATGGGGTTCTGCATCACGTGTCACCAGGAAAAAAAGGACAACCTGGGGTGCTGGCTGGCATGCCACAACTGATAGGCTGCTGTACGTTTAATGAAGGAAGAGGAAACGCGGGATTTGGCAAAACCGAAAGAATTTAAATTTTACGCCACCGCCAGGGGGTTTTGCCTGACATCGGCCTTCTGGATGGTGATCGCCACATTCATGGGGCTCTGGGGTGCAACGGAATTGATTGCTCCGGATTTGTCCGGGAGATTGGGGTGGCTCACCTTCGGCCGGATCCGGCCGGTTCATGTCAACCTGGTTCTTTTTGGTTTCGTAACGCCGGGGCTTTTAGCGGCAGCCTTTTACTATGTCCCCCGACTCCTGAGGACGGAACTGTATAGCGAGACCCTGGGAAAAGTCACGGTTGTCGCCTGGAACATCGTGCTTTTAGCCATCCTGGTTTCTCTTTGCTTGGGGTATACCCAGGGCCGGGAGTATGCAGAGCCCATATGGGTCATCGATGTTCTCGTCGTCGGGGTGTTGGTTCTTATTTTTTATAATTTCACGGCCACGGTGAAGCGCAGGGAAGAGCCGTTTCTCTATGTATCCATCTGGTATGTGCTCGCCGCCGTGATCCTGACGGCCATCACCTACTGCCTGGGAAACGTCATCTGGCGCCCGCACACCGGCGCTTTAACCGGCATTCCGGATGCGATTCTGCTCTGGTTTTACGGACACAACATCTTTGGGTTGCTATTGACGCCGCTTTCCGCCGGTGTGGCCTATTATGTCATCCCCAGGGCCTGCCGGGCGCCCCTTTACAGCCATACGCTTTCCCTTCTGGGATTCTGGTCCCTCATCGTGATCTTTACGCATATCGGCACCCATCATCTGCTCCAGGTTCCGGTCCCCACATGGCTTAAGGTTATTGCCATCACCGACAGTGTGGCCATGGTCATCCCGGTCATGGCCTTTCTCATCAATATCTGGTACACGGCCAAAGGGCGGCTCGGTGAGATTCACGCGGATATCGGCGCCAAATTCGTCTTCACCGGCACCATTATGTTTTTTTTCGTGAGCATCCAGGGATTGATGATGTCGCTGCCCCAGGTCCAGCGGGTGACTCACTTCAATAACTATGTGGTGGGGCATGCCCATGTGGGAGTTCTGGGATTCGCGGGAATGATCGCCCTCGGGGGGCTGTACACCATCCTTCCCAGGATCAGCGGAAGGCCGCTTTACAGCCGCTTTTTAGCCGATCTCCAGTATTGGCTGATTCTTATCGGCGTGTCGGGCTTTGGGATCATACTCACCATTGCCGGGTTGATCCAGGGAAACGCCTGGCTTAACGGAGAAACGGTTTACCGGGTCCTTCCCGAAATCCATATGTACTACATCGTCCGGGCGGGTTTTGGGTTGATGATCTTTACGGCGGCCGTGATCGGCCTTTATAACATGGGGGAAACCCTATTTTCCCAAAAAGGGGGGATGCCATGAAGATGACTCCCCAAGCCGTGATGTTCGGGAGCGTCGCCATCCTTGCAGCGGTTGTCCTGGTCGTGGTGCTGTTGCCTTACGCCAATACGAGCAAGACGACCCCTTCGGAGATTTTCCGTAATCGAACAGCCGAAGAAAACGAGGGGAGAGCACTATACATCGCCAATGGGTGCGTCTATTGTCACAGCCAGTCGATCCGATCCTTCGATTGGGGCATGGGAGCCCAGCGCGTGGCCCAGGCCGGGGATTACATTCAGGACAATCCGATTCTTCTCGGATCCGCCCGGACCGGCCCGGACCTTTCCCAGGAAGGAGGGGAACATCCGGACGACTGGCATGCGGCCCACTTTAAAAACCCCCGGTACACCCGACCTTTATCCATCATGCCGCCCTTTGCGTTTCTGGCGGATGAAAAAATCGGGAAGCTGACCCGGCATATCCAGGGGCTGGGGATGAAGGCCGCAGACCGGCGGATGCAGCGCCAGACCGAGTGGAAGGCGGCGGCCGTCAAAGCCTTTGAGTCCGGAGTGGTTGGAAACGTCAGTTGGCTCCACAGTCAGGTCTCCGAGGGGTGGCGAAAAATCCCCAACCCTTATCCGACCTCCGACGCGGGGCTGGCCCGGGGTCACAAGATCTACCAGGATTTCTGCCTGGGATGCCATAGTCCCATCGGAGACGGCATGGGGCCGTCCCAGCCGTACATTTATCCCCCCCCGCTGAACTTTACCATCCTCAAGGACCGGGGGATCTCGGGAGGGATTCTTTATTACCAGATCATGAACGGTATCACCGGAACCGCCATGCCCTATTTCAAGAAAGATCTGGAATCTGAAAAAATCTGGGAGGTGGGAGACTATGTGGCCGCAATTTTCATCAACGAAAGCGATGCAGACACAGAACCCAAAGGGATCGACGCGGCCCATGAGTGACCGGAGGGTACGCTTGCCGTAAGGAGGTGCTGTGCGGTTTTTTCACCTGATGAATCTCGAGTATGTGGCTCTCTATATCTTCCCGACGCTTTTATTCATCCTTGTTTTTGCCTTGGTGTTGGCTTATTTCCCTCTTCGCGGGCCGGACGATGAAAGCCGCTATCGGACCGTGATCTACCGGTATCCGGAGGACATCGAAGACCGAAACGCCCCGTTTCCTCTGGCCATGACGCTGATCATCGCGGGGGCCGTCGTTTGGGTGTTGGGCTACATCCTGGCTGTGGGGTTCTTGAAAGTTTGCATTTAACCCTGCAGTTGCATAAAAAACATGATAAGGTATAGATAAAGATAATGATAACAGGGCATTTGAATATGTTTATGCATTGCTCGCTAATAAACTTTTGGTGACTTCTAAAACAAAGAAAAAATTTGTCATATTTTTTACCCGGAGGGAAAGCCGAAGATGCCCCATCTCCTTCGTTGCCAAGGGCTCGCAGTAAAATACTACGGCTTCACCCTTGGACGTCTTGGATCTGGGGCATCCTCTGCTTTTTCAACAACAGGGTTAATATGGAAAATCAAACTGAAAGAAACGGCGTTTTCAAGACCTTTTTGCTCATCGCAGCCATGGTGATCCTGATTCTAGGCAAGGGATTTCTTGCTTATTATCTTATCGGGGACTTGGGGACACCGCCGTGGGACTTTCGGCCGGTCAAGGATGTGCCGGCAGAATCACCCTATGCCATCTATGATCCATTGCCGAATCCTCAGCACATTCAGGGGGTAGGGGGAAATTAGATGAAGCGGCTGATTGTCCTGGGTATTGCCGTTTCCGTAATTCTGGTGGCTGCATTCGCAGGGATAACCGTTTACGATGAATATATGCGATTCGGGCGGATGTGGGAAACCCCTGCGATCAGACCCCACGAGACTCCCCTCTTGGTGATGGGAAAAGAAAGCATCCCTGTCGATGGCGGAGAGGCGGTGCTTCGGGCCAGGGGCGCGGAAAATCTCGAAACCCCTGATCGCGACCGGAGCATGAAGCGGGTTTTTGCGGGTAAAGCCGCCTACACCCGGTATTGTATCCATTGCCATGGAAAAGACCTGGAAGGGCATGGAACGGTCGGGCAAAGTTTTTCAGCCCCAGCCATGGACCTGAAAAGCCCGCAGATCCAGGACCAGAAAGACGGCCTGTTGTTTTCCAGCATCAGTTACGGGAAAAACCGGATGCCCACGTTGGCCACCACGGTGTCGGTGTCCGAGCGTTGGGATGTCATCGTTTATCTGCGCGCCGCTGCCGCTAATCAGACCTTGGCGGGCCGATAGCGCCCCGGTCTTTAGGTCAATGTCCTGGCCATCCCCATCGCCGCCGCCGGCTTGTTGACTCCCATCATCGCCGTCTGCGCCATGCCGAAAAGCAGCCTCACCGTCATTGGGAACACCCTGCTGCTTCTCCGAAAATGGCCCGAAGCCGGATCAATTCCTGGATAAGCTCAATAGGATCGATCCTCTTTGGATTTTTGTGTTGACATAATACCCATTCAGCACGAGTATTACCATTATTTTTTCAAATTTCCTATGAAAACCTATCAAGTTTTTTAAGGTCAAAGGCATGATCAGAAAAATTTTTCCCGATAACTCAATTTTCGGGGCAAACTGACCTGTTAATCAATGATTCCCGAGGCGCGCGAGCGCGCCTCGGGAATGGCGAGCTACGCTGCGCTCTCCGCGTTTGGCCTTCGGCGCTGCGCGCCTCAGGAACCAAACGCTCGAGCGGCCGGGTCGGCGTCTCTGCCGCGCCTAAAGGCGCGGATTGAACCGCCCCGATGGCCGCTCAGCTCGCCATTAAGCCAAGGCAAAAGGAGTCACAAAATGGAAACCAAGAAATTCATTTACTACAAGGATGGCGATATGTGGATAGGCTGGCTGGAGGAATACCCTGACTACAGGACGCAGGGGGAAACACTCGAAGAGCTGGAGGAGAATCTCAGGGATATCTATACCGACCTCAGTAGCGACGCCATTCCATACGTTCACCGGGTTGGGAAGCTGCGCGTCGCATGAAACGGGTTGACCTCATCCGAAGGATCGAAGAAATGGGCTGCATCCTCATACGCCACGGCGGGAGGTATGACTGGTATCAGAATCCAAGCACAAAGGCTGTGCAGCCAGTCGCGAGACACCGCGAGATCAAGGATAGCCTGGCGAAACATATTCTCAAGATACTGTAGGGTTAGGCTTAACATGCGCTTGCGCGAGGGCCACTTGTTGCCTCACGGCCTGTGAGGCGCGGCGTTATGCTGCACTCTCACGGTTGATCTCGGCGCTAGCGCGCCTCGGGGAACCAACCCTTCGAGCAGAAACCGCCCTTCAGGCGGCTCCGCGCCCTTTGGCCTCGGGCCTGCAATGAATTGCAGCCCTCGTGACCAAGGGGTTCCGCTCATCTCCGCATGGGGTGCTTAAAAGGAATTTGTACCCATTGACAATGTACCCCATTTGCGCTACATTTTAAAAAAACAAATGGAGGTGAACCATGGGTAAATCATCAACAATAAGAGCCCGAATTGAGCCTGACCTAAAGGACAAGGCCGAGCACATATTTCATCAGCTTGGATTAACCACAACTCAAGCAATAACCCTTTTTTATAAGCAGGTTGAATTAAAAAAAGGGCTGCCTTTTGATATCGTCATTCCTAATGAAATCACAAGGAAGACATTAGACGATACGGACGCGGGCCTCAATCTGATCATTTGCGATAACACTAAAGATATGTTCAAAAAGCTTGGAATCTGATGCTCACTCCTGCATATACACGACAGTTTGAGAGAGACGCCAAGCGGATGAAAAAGCGGGGAAAAAACCTTGATAAGCTCAAAATAATCATTCGTTCCCTAGTTGCGGAGGAACCTTGTGATGCCATCCATAGTGACCATGGATTGGTCGGCAACTGGAAAGGGCGACGCGAATGCCACATTGAATCTGATTGGCTGCTGATTTACAAAACCGAATCGGATCGCATCATCTTCGAGCGCACAGGAACACACTCTGACTTATTTCAGAAATGAATGGGATTTCATGCCCAACGAACAAGGATAGATCGTGTGAGTGAAGCGAACCACGATCTTATCCGGTAGTTGAACAAGCCCGGTCAAGTTATAAGAAGATATCTTTTTTCAAGTAGGAGGAAGGGGTGATGTTGCAGGG
>Ga0100377_1003418_pt1 | contig 12740 bp, 8 predicted proteins | sample CryGeymeta201501_FD_83664 | JGI IMG/M metagenome (GOLD analysis project Ga0100377, IMG submission 83664) | Groundwater microbial communities from Crystal Geyser aquifers in Utah, USA - Crystal Geyser metaG 2015-01 | ecosystem: Environmental > Aquatic > Deep subsurface > Groundwater | place: USA... | reverse complement strand
GATATCGCCAGCACCACAATATCCTATTGTATTATTTTTGTTATCAATAATTAGAATAGAAAGAGTTATAAAAACATCGGCAATTCGCTCATCATTATAAACCGCACTATTAACACGTTGCATTATTTCGTTTGCAGTAAATGTGTTTCCAATATTTAACTCAGCTCTTATTGCACTGCGAACATATCCTGCATAAGCAACAGCAAAGTACCACGCACCCCATTTTTTTCCCATAACATCGCCAACAACAACAACAAGCATATCGTCATTAATTTTTACATAGTCTATAAAATCACCGCCTGGAATGTCATTAAATGGTTTGTGCAACTGAGTTATTTTGTAGCCTTCTATATTTGGAATTTTATCAGGCACAACTTTAGCACCCATAGAAGCGGCTGCTTTTTTAACTTCAGTTTCACCCTGTGCTTTTTGAGCCTCGCTTGATTGAATAAGTGATTTAAGTTTTGCCAAAATAATTTTTGGGCTTGATGTTTTTACAATATACTCTTGAATTTCTAAATCATAGCCTTGTAAAATATCATCTTCTTCACCTTTGGCAGTAAGAAAAATAAATGGTATAGCTTTAAATTCTGGCACTTCTAAAAGCATTCTTCTAAAAGCAAATCCATCAACATCTGGCATCATTATATCACTTACTATTACATCCGGCTTAAAAGAGCCAACAAGATCAAAACCAAATGCCCCATTTATAGCATGCTGAACTTCGTAACCAGCTTTATCCAAATTATATTGAATTAAACGAGCTATGTTTTTATCATCTTCCACTAATAAAATTTTATGTTTCATTTCCTTTTCCAAAATATCTTAGTTAAAACTATTTAATGCCTCTTTTTCATCAAAATATATATCAAAAATTTTAGAGAGCCTGGTTAACTGAAACATTGCATTAACAGCTGGTTTTAAACCAACCACTTTTAGTTGACCATCAACTTCCACAATATTCTTGAAAGAAGAAACCAATGCAGATAGAAAAGTGGAATCTATAAACTCGCACTCTGATAAATCGACAATAAATTTTTTGCATCCAATTTTAATTTCATTTTTAATTACATTTTTAAAATTATCAGCCAAAAGAACAGTTGCACGTTCTGCATCAACCAAAATAATTAATAAATCATTTCTCTTTTGAGTTATTATAGACATTTAGTTCCTCTCCGAGTCAAGATTATATTTTTCCATTAAACGATACATAGTTGCTCTACCAATGTTTAGTTTTTTTGCTGCTTCAACAACGTTACTATTTGTCTTATCCAATGCGTGTCTTATTGCTTCTTCTTTTAGTTTTTCAAAAGGGATTATAGGTGAAGTATCAGTAAACAGTGTACCATTTTTTTCAAAGCCAATATTAACTTCTTGTTTAACTATTGATTCCGGTAAAACATCAACGTCAATTAAATCTGTTTCAGTTAAAATTATACAACGCTCTATAGTATTTTCAAGTTCACGAATATTTCCTGGCCAATCGTAATCATAAATTAACTTTAGTGCATTTTTAGATACGCCTTTAATACTTTTATTACTTTTTTCATTAAATATTTTGATAAAATGATTAACTAAAATAACAATATCACCACGTCTATTACGCAAAGGAGGTACAAGAATAGGAAAAGAACTTAGACGATAATATAAATCCTCTCTAAATTCATTTTTTTCAACCATTTCTCTTAAATCCTTATTAGTAGCTGAAAGAATTCTAACATCAACTTTAATTGTTTCATTTCCACCAACTCTTTCAAATTCCTTTTGTTGAATAACACGAAGGATTTTTGCTTGTAAGGACATTTCCATTTCGCCAATTTCATCAAGAAATAATGTGCCTTCGTTTGCTGTCTCAAATTTTCCAAGTTTTTTTTGATAAGCTCCGGTAAACGAGCCTTTTTCGTGACCAAATAATTCACTTTCTAAAAGCTCACGTGGTATTGATGCACAATTTACAACCACAAAAGGTTTGTTTTTCCTTTTTCCGTTATAATGTATTGCGCGTGCAACCAATTCTTTTCCAGTACCGCTTTCACCGGTTATAAGAACAGTTATATCATTATCCAAAATTTTTGTTACAAGTTTAAAAACAGCTTGCATACGATAATCGTTTGAAACAATGTTATCAAAACTATATTGTTGTTGAATATTATCTTCTAATTCGGCAATTCGCTTATGCAATTCATAATTACTAATTGCATTTTTTATTGCTGGTTCTAATCGGTTACTATCAATTGGTTTTGGGAAATAATCAAAGGCACCAAGTCTTAAGGATTCAAGAGCAACTTCAATGCTGCCTTGAGCAGAAAGCATAATTATTGGAATATTGGGATCATGTTTTTTTATTTTTGAAATTAATTCAATTCCATTAGAATCAGGAAGCATAATATCAAGCAGAATTAAAGAAGGATTTTGCTCTAATTCTTTTAGCATTTCTAATCCTTTATCAAAAGCTACAACTTCGTATCCCCATTGAGCTTTAACCCAATGTGTTAAAAGTTTTCTAATTGATGGTTCGTCATCCACAATAAAAATTAATTTTTCCAAATAATCCTCTTACTGTATTTTTTTAGGCAAACGAATAATAAAAGTAGTTCCTTCGCCAATACTACTTTTTACTTGCAATAATCCTTTATGGTGATCAAAAATTTGTTTAACCAACGAAAGAGCTATTCCTGCAGTAGGTGTTGCTGCATTAGTTGAGCCAGATGAATGGAATTTGTGAAACAAGAATTCCAAATCATTTTCCGAAATTCCATTTCCATTATCACTAATAACAATTCCTACTTCTTTTAAAAAGTCTTGAATAACTAAAGAAACATTATCGCCACTTTTTGTAAATCTTAAAGTATTTTCAAAAATAGTATTAAATGCTTTAACTAATTTTTCTCTATCAGCAAAGATAGTAATTTCTGCATCAGGTATTACAGAAGTAAACGAAATATTATTTGCCTTAAAATCTTCTTTAGCTTTATTAGAAATTTGTAGAAGCATATCAATAATATTAAACTCTTCTTTATTAAGAGTTGCTCCGCCATTTTCAAGTTCAGAAAAATCAAGAATATCGTCAATAAAACGTGCCAATCGTTTTCCTTCGGTTAAAATAATACCACTAAATTCAAGAATTAAATCTTTTGGTAAATCCTCATCCGAAGCAATAGTTTCTGCAAATCCAACAATAGAAGCCAAAGGTGTTCTTAATTCGTGCGATACATTAGAGATAAATTCATTTTTCAGAATATTAATCTCTTCTAAAATTGTTATTTGTTGCTTTGCTCTATCGCGTTCAATTTCTACCAATCTTTGAGTTTCTTTAAGTTTAGTATTAAGATTATTAATTATCTCTTCGTTTTTTCTGCGGCGTGTTATATCTCGCCCAATTCCAAGCTTTCCTGTTATTTCATTACCCTCAAGTAAAGGCGTTGCCAGAAATTCATATTTAATAGGCTTATCCAATTTGTGAAGCAAATCAATTTCGAAGTGAATTGTGGATTTGCTTGACAGCATATTTTGGAAAGATTTTGAAATGTCATTTTTTTGATAATCGGCAGCAAAATCTAAAAAATGTTTACCTAACATTTCATCTGAACTATAGCCGAGAGCATTAGCACCATTTTCATTTACTTGAATGAGATAACCAAATCCATTTAAGGAATAAATAAAATCGATAGCAGTGTTAATTAGTAATCCAAATCTTTTTTCCGATTTTTCTAATTTATTAATAATATTTTTTTCTCGTGTAATATCGCTAATTACACCCACTACTTTTTCAATTTTCCCATCTACAACAATTGGCTCTGCAACGTGGTGTAAAAAGAAACGTTTACCAGCTTTTGTCTTATATTCATAATCAAAAGAGGCAGCTTCACCTTGTTTTACTTTTTTTGTAAACTCCCTATATCCCTTTAGATTGTCACGAGCTATTTTTAGAAAAATTTGCTTTTGGCTAACTCTTATATCATCTTCAGTAATTCCAAGAACTTTTTCTACCGAGTTTGAAATAAAATCGTAAGATTTATTTTTAATATTATAAGAATAAACTACTGCGTCAATTTTTGAAAAAGTAAGTTCAAGTTTTTCGTGCAGTTCAAAACTTAGTAACAACTGTGTTTTTATGGAATCAAGAATTGAATTTAAATGTTGGTTCTTGAGGTTCGAAGTGTCAGAATTAAAACAAATTGCAAATAAATGAATATCATGCCCATCTAAATTAGTAAGGAAATTAGCATAAATTGATTTGCATTGAAGGTGAAGTTTTAACTCGTCAGCAGATTTTAATTGCGAAACAGCATTTATATCAAACTTATTTTCACTAAACTCAGAATAGAATTTTTGTATAATAATTTCAGTTTCTTCATTTAATTCATCACTAGAAGATAAAATGGAATTGGAAATGCCTGATTTAATAATTAAGCAAAGTGAGGCACCACAAAGCTCTTTGTATAATTTTAATAAACCTGAAAAGTCAATATTCATAAGTAAATTTTACATTAATTTCTTTCCTTAAGTTAATCAATAATTATGAAAAATTCATACAACAGATTGCTTTGTTTATAAAATTATTAATAATTAAAACCGAGAGTAATAGATTTACTATTTTTGCAAATAAAAAAGATTTAAGGTATTAAATGAATATAAAAAAACCAGAATTGTTAGCAGGTGCTGGCGATTGGAAAATGTTAAGAACAGCAGTAAAGTATGGTGCAGATGCAATTTACTTTGGAGTTGATGAACTAAATTTGCGAGCAAAAGCAAGTAATTTTGCTCTTGAAGAATTAGAAGAAGTTGTTAATTATCTTCATGAAAATAATGTGGATGCACATTTAACAGTAAACGCAGTTGTTTATGATGAGCAAAACGAAAAAATTGAGTTGGTTCTAAAAGAAGCCAAACGATGCAAAGTTGATTACATAATTGCTTGGGATATGGCAATTATTGAAAAATGTCTTGATTTCAAATTACCATTATGCATTAGTACACAAGCTTCTGTTAGTAATTCGGGTGCAGCAAAAATGTATAAAAAACTTGGGGCTAAACGAATTGTACTTGCCCGCGAATGTACTTTAGAACAAATTAAAGAGATTAAAAATAATGTTGATATTGAAATTGAAGCTTTTGTTCACGGTGCAATGTGTGTTGCAGTTAGTGGCAGATGTTTTATGAGTCATCACGCATTTGGACAAAGTGCAAACACTGGCGAATGTTTACAAAATTGCAGAAGGGAATACGAAATTCACGATACAAGCGGTGAAACAAGTTTTATTATTGGAACTGATTATGTAATGTCGCCCAAAGATATGAACACTATTGAATTTATTGACGAATTAATTGAAGTGGGCATCGATTCATTCAAAATTGAGGGAAGAAAAAGAAGTCCAGAATATATTGCAAAAGCTGTTTCAAACTATCGTAATGCTATTGACCTTTATTTTGAAGGCAAACTAAACAAAGAAATAAAACACGAAATGTTTGAGGATTTAAGCAAGGTTTATAATCGTGGCTTTTCTGCTGGATTTTATCATGGAATTCCAAGTGGTGCCGATTATACCGAGCGTTACGGAAATCAAGCAACAGTAAAAAAAATGTATATTGGAAAAGTTTTAAATTATTTTAAACAATCCAAAATTGCACATATAAGACTTGAAGCTGGCGAAATTGGATTAAACGATGTTTTGTATATTACGGGAAACACAACTGGTTTTGTGGAAACAACATTGCAATCGTTAATGAAAGATGAAAAACAAGTTGATAAAGCAATTAAAGGTGATGAAGTTACTTTTTTCTTAAACGAATTAATTAGAACTCGTGATCAAGTTTATAAAGTTGTTCCAGCATAAAAAGCAAAATGACAAAAATGAAAATTTGCTTTAATTATAGTGGTTTTTCTTTGTTTTTTTTTAGTTTAATATATTTTTACAACTTAATTTAAGTCAATATTAAATTAAATGAATATCTTGGAACAGCTAAACTTTCAGTATTTTCTGCAGGTAAATATTTATTTGAAAATTTTGGAAAAAATATATACCAAAATTTAAATCAAAAAATGATATTTGTTTATTCGAAGATATTAAAAGCGAGTCAATAATTTTGAAATAATTAAAAAAAAATTTCCAAATCATAATTTAATTTAGATAACATTTATTTGGAGTTAAAATTGAAACACATAAAATTTATTTTAATCCTTTTCATAATTGCTACAGAACAAATGTTTTCGCAATCACAGTTTCAAGAGTTTATCCAAAAGCTTTATCAAACAACTGCAATTGATGAAAAAGAAGCTGCAATTGATAGCTTTGTTACTTTTGCAAGAACGGTTGGAATACCATTTGTAGAAGGACAAAAAGCAAATTTTATATATTGTGGAACTGCAACAAGCGTTGCAATTGCTGGCGATTTTAACGGCTGGAATCCAGGCAACACAAAAATGACCAATATTAACGGAACAAATTTTTTCTTCCGGACAGAAACTTTTGAACCAACTGCACGTTTGGATTATAAATTGGTAATTAATGGCTCAAATTGGATTCTTGACCCAGAAAATAATAATAGAATTAGTGGCGGATTTGGGGCAAATTCTGAATTAGCTATGCCAGAATATGTTCAGCCTTGGGAAATAAATTACAATGCAACAATTAAGCATGGTGAACGGACTAACTTAACAGTTCAAAGTAACGCTGTTGGGCGTTCTTACGGAGTTTCGGTTTATTTGCCATCATCATATAAAAATGAAACTGATAGAAAGTATCCAACAGTTTATTTTCAAGATGGAGGTGAGTATATTACGCTTGGCTCGGCAGTAAATGTAATTGATAATTTGATTGACAGCAATAAAATAGTTGAAATAATTGCCGTGTTTGTTACTCCAAACAACAGAGCGGAAGAGTACGTTTTTGAAAAGAGGCATCAATATGCCGAGTTTTTTGCTACAGAATTAGTGCCGGAAATTGATTCAAAATTTAGAACTTCTAAAAGTCCTTCGGATAGACTTGTGATGGGAGATTCGTACGGTGGAAATATTAGTGGACTAATTAGTAACACTTATCCAGAAGTTTTTGGAAATTGTGGGCTTCATTCCGCAGCATTTCAGCCAAATAATTATGAAGTTTATAATATGATTATTAGCGGCGAGAAAAAAGAAATTAAATATGCAGGAACTTGGGGAACTTATGAAGGGCTTGATGCTAATATGAGAACTTTTGATTTGCTAATTTCAAACAAAGGTTATTCGTTTAATTGGGCTGAATATCCAGAGGGACATAGTTGGGGATTGTGGCGGGCTACTACCGATTTTATTCTGGAATCAATTTTCCCATCAAGCTTTACATCCATTGAGAATGAAAATGAAATTCCCAATGGATTTCAACTTTTACAGAATTATCCAAATCCATTTAATTTATCAACTACAATAGAATTTACCATTGGAAAAGAAGCGGATGTTAAAATTGAATTAACAGATACTCTCGGGCAAAGAATGAAGGTGCTTTTTAATGGAATTACATCACCTGGAGTACATTTTGTTAAATTTGATGCACATGATTTGCCTAGTGGTGTTTATATTTATACAATTACTGTTAATGGACAAGCGGAAAGTAAAAAAATGCAATTACTTAGGTGAAATTATTGAATCACACTTTTGAAAAACTGTTGTTGCGTTTTTCGTTTTAATATAGTTTAAAATGCTAATTACAAAATGTATTCTGCCCAAATTGTATCTTAAATAAAACCCAAAGTGTAATTGAATTGACAATTTGTTCAAAAGATAATATATAAATTTAATTGTAAAATTTAATTTAACTTAAAATGAGTTAAGGAAAACATTATGAAATTAAATAAAATTCAAAAAAGAACCTTGCTAATAGGATTGCTTTCAATATTTTTGGTATTTATAGTTTGGTCTGGATATGGATTTGAAATATTTACAAAATCTGAAGTGCTAATTGAGAAAGAAGATGCACTTTTAGGAATAGTTCATAAAGAGTGGAAAGAGCAATTTGTTTTGGGATTGGATTATACACTTGGATTAAGTGCGGTTATTACTTTTTTTGCTATTTTAATTATGTGGCTAAAAAGAGATAAAAACAAATAAATATTGAAATGTTAAAAAGGAAAAATTTTGATAAGTGAATTCCTTACAAATAATGGTAAAAAAATTCCAGCCGTTACATTGGAGCAGATGGTTGAAATAGATAGAATTGCAATGGAAATTAATGGTCCTAATTTATTTCAAATGATGGAAAATGCTGGAAGAAATTTAGCTGAAATTACAATTAACTCTTTGGGCAAAAATTGGAAAGAACAAAACATTATTGTTCTTTCAGGAACTGGAGGAAATGGCGGTGGAGGAATTTGTGCTGCGCGTCATTTAGCAAACAGAGGCGGAAATGTTAAAGTATGTATTTCAGATATTTCTAATTTAAAAGAAGTACCTTCTTATCAATTGCATATATTAAAATCCACAAGTGCTAATATTATAAACGCTGAAGAACTAAAACTTGAAAATCCCGATATAATTATTGATGCTTTAATTGGTTATAGTTTAATTGGCGAACCTAAAGGCAATATTTTAAGTCTAATTTCTTGGGCTAATAGTAAATTATCACTTAAAATTTCACTTGATATTCCCTCCGGAGTTGATGCCACTTCTGGTGAGCATTCTATTAATTATTTTAAACCAGATTTAACACTCACTTTAGCATTACCTAAAACGGGTTTAATTTCATCTTTAGCGGGCGAATTATTTTTAGGTGATATCGGAATTACACAAAAAACATACAAGATGATTAATATAAATTTTACAAATTCAATTTTTCAAAAGGAATTTATTATTCCATTATTTGAAAATAAATGATGTAATAATAAAAATACGACAGATAATATAATGAATTATAAAAAACATGTAGTAATAATTGGTGGTGGATTTGGCGGTTTAAATGCAGCAATTAAATTGAGCAAATCGGATGTTCAAGTAACTTTAATTGATAAAAGAAATTTTCATTTATTTCAACCGTTACTTTATCAAGTTGCAAGTGGTGCTTTATCTCCCGCAGATATTTCATTTCCACTACGTGCTATTTTTAAGAATAAGGAAAACGTAAATATTATTAATGGCTCTGTAAAGGATATTGATTTTTCAAATAAAAATATATCTGTTGATGATTATAATATTAATTATGACTATTTAATAATAGCTACCGGAACAGAAAGCAATTATTATGGAAATAATAATTGGGAAAACTTTAGCACGGGACTAAAAACAATAGAAAATGCAACCACATTAAGAAATAAAATTCTTACTGCTTTTGAAAAAGCCGAATTAGAAACTGATGTTGATAAAAAAAGAAAATTACTTACTTTTGCAATAATTGGTGGAGGTCCTGCTGGTGTTGAAATGGCAGGTGCTATTGCGGAATTATCCAAACATACTTTAAGTTGCGATTTTAGAAACATAGACCCCTCTCAATCACAAATTATTTTAATTGAAGGTGGTAGCCGAATTTTGCCAATGTACCCCGAATCTTTATCATCCAAAGCTGAAAACAACTTAAAAGAACTTGGGGTTAAAATATTAACGAATCATTTTGTTAATAATATTACTGAAGATTTTGTTGAACTGAAATTCAATAATAACTTATCTGAAATAGCTTCGAAAACAATTATTTGGGCTGCTGGAGTTAAAGCGGAATCTTTATCCAAAATTATTGAAAAGAAAATAAATTTGAAACTTGATAATGCAAGCAGAGTAATTGTTAACCAAAATTGTTCACTATCAAGCAATCCCGAAGTATTTATTATTGGCGACTTAGCAAATTTCAAAGATGACAAAAACACAATACTTCCCGGAGTTGCACCTGTAGCTATTCAACAAGGTAAATATGTCTCTAAGTACATTTTGAACGAAATTAATGGGAAAACTAATAAATCATTCAAGTATTTAGACAAAGGAAGTTTATCAGTAATTGGACGAAAATCGGCAGTTGCTTTTCGTGGCAATTTAAAATTTTCCGGATTATCTGCTTGGTTAGTTTGGCTATTTGTTCATTTGCTTTATTTAATAGGTTTTGAAAATCGCGTGTTAGTTGCCATTCAATGGGCATTCAACTATTTTACTTATAACCGTAGCGCCAGATTAATTGCAAATAGTTCAAAATAAACTAACAGACTTGTTAAAAATCACAATTTATTTTATAACTCACCTTACGTAATTACCAAATGCAAAAAGCTATAGGGATAAACACCATAAGTATTGACTTTATACTCAGAAAATAGTTGTTTTTAACAATATCCCTTGTTTGAGTTACGATATATATAACTATATAAAAGCAGTGTCTTTGGATAACTTAACTATGTTTAATATAACTTAGAAACAACAAATTCCTTTAGTTAAAACCCAAAATAAAATTATTCTATTTCGAGAGCTTTGTATTATTAGAATAATACTTTTATTTAAAGCGTAAATAATTGGGTTTATTTTAATATGATTTTGTCAACTAATTGACAGAAGTCCTTGCTAATTCAATGTAATTTTATATCAGAAATTTAGATCAATTAAATTAATTAACAAGGAGTTAAAAATGAAAAAAATACTTTCTACTTTATTAGTTGTTATTTTGGCAGGAGTAACAACATACGCTCAAGTGCAAATAACAAATACTTTAATATTTAAAACTCACGAACAGCTTTTATTAGCAAATGAAATAAATGAAAGCGGTGAACCTTTTGCAGAAGCAATTGGTTACAATTTGGACGATTTAAATCCGTTCATTTTAAATTCACCTGATTCTATTTCATATACTCTGGGTATTGAGAATTATGAATATTCTAGATATCAGCTTGGTACAATTATTTCTCGTTCAGGACTGGGTTTGCACATGATTTGGGCGCCTATGATTCAACAAATGTCTGGAATGGAAACAGATCCAAATTTTGATGGCTCAATGACTATGAATCCAAATGGATTTAAAGAAGATGATGAAATGATGAAAATGATGATGCATTTTTCTATGTTAGCCAACAACCCAGCTCCCGGAAATGCGTTCCCTCAGTTTGCAGAATTTATTAGTGGTGACCCTAAGCTTCCTCAAGAAATTGATGCAAGTAAATTTGCATGGGAAGATTTTAGTACCCTACGCTGGGACCGAAGTAAAATGGATAAAACTTTAAATCCTGCTGCAATGGGGCAAACTTTAATGAAGCAATATTTATGGGCTCAAGATATGTTAAGTGCTTTTCATGATGCTGATGATAATGGTATTGATGCAGATGGCAGCATTTCTCCTGATTCGTCAGGTAGTATTCATTTTAACCCAAATAATAATGTTTTTTATGGCGGAAATAATTTGGATGGTTTTATTGGTCAAGTTTTAACTGCCCAAGGTGTAAACAAAACTATGTTTCTTGTTAACTCTTTAGCTTATGATGGAAATTCTCTTGGAGCTGTTGACCCAATGACTTATGACCCAGCAAACGGGATAAAATATTTTCCACATAAAATTGCTGTTACTGAAACAAGTGTAAGCGAATCAATGCCACCAAAACCAACATCTTTTGTTGTAACTGATGCTTCAAGTGACCTTTGGGACCAAATTTCATTTTTATGGGGAACTGTAAGTTTCCAAAATATGACCGACCCAAATAATTCAAGTGATGCAGCTCATTTAGCATATAAATCCGTTTTTGATGGTGACCCATTTCCTGCTTCAATGTCTGAAACTGGAATGCCTGGTCCTTTTGATTTGTTTATGAGTGCAAGTAAAATTATTGCAATGAATTTGCTTGCTATGCACTTTAATCAAACAGAAGGAACATTTGTAGACGTATCTAATTTGAATGCTGGAAGCGTTCAACAAGGAAATCAAATTACAACATTTAATGCTGGTTATACTTTAGCTATACTTAAACAAGTTGTTGAAGAATTTAATGGTATGGATTTATCAAATATGACAAAAGATGCAATTATTTCTCAAGCTAATTTTATAGTAAATAATCTTTACGATGGAAATGGAAGATTTTACAACAGTTTTACAATTGGAAGTGGAGCTGATAACTCTGGAACTTCAGTTGAAGCACAAGCTGCCGCAATTAGAGGCTTAATAGCAGCTTTTGAGGTAACTGGCGATATTAACTATAAAAATGCTGCGGATAAAGGTTACGATTATTTAATAAGTAATTTTTATGTTCCAAGTGCAAAAGCATTCAAAACTACCGATGGTAATTTTATTGCAACATATACACCTTTAAACTTTGCTGTAATTGCTGGTGCACTTAGAGAAGCAAGTTTAGTTTTGAACAAAGTAGATGCACCATTAATTTATACAAGATTTTTTAAAGTGGTTGCTAATAAAATGCAATTATCCGAAGGTGCAAGTTCAGGCGAAAGTGGTAACGATTCTGACGGTGATGGTATTCCTTTTATTCCAGATCAACCTGATAATTTACCTCCAGTATTTGCCGCTGAAGCAACTTATGATCTTAATCTAACAGTTTCGGTTAATGATAATATTACTGGAATAACTAATTATGCTCTTAACCAAAATTACCCTAATCCTTTTAATCCAAGTACAGTAATTAGTTATCAAATGCCAGAAAATAGTTTTGTAACATTAAAAATATATAATGCAATTGGTTCTGAAGTTGCAACATTAGTAAACGAAAATAAAACCTCCGGAATTCATAATGTTACTTTTGATGCTGCAAATCTTGCAAGTGGGATTTATTTTTACAAGCTGCAAGCCGGAAACTTT
>Ga0100377_1003412_pt1 | contig 12753 bp, 9 predicted proteins | sample CryGeymeta201501_FD_83664 | JGI IMG/M metagenome (GOLD analysis project Ga0100377, IMG submission 83664) | Groundwater microbial communities from Crystal Geyser aquifers in Utah, USA - Crystal Geyser metaG 2015-01 | ecosystem: Environmental > Aquatic > Deep subsurface > Groundwater | place: USA... | reverse complement strand
TGAACAAATTAATTAAACAAGTTTTTGCAATTGGTACTAAACTTGAAAATTACAATGAAACAAAATTAAATTTTGAAATTAATCTTAACTAAATTTGGTTTTTAACACAGTTCATTGCGAACGGAACGTAGTGGAACGAAGCAATCTGCCTAATCGAAGGACAGATTGCTTCGGTCGTACCTCCCTCGCAATGAACGTACCTCCTCTAATTTTTAAACTTACCGGGGATTAGAGCAGTAAAAGTAATTTCTTTATTAGAAATAGGATGAAGTAGTGTTAGTTGGTAAGCATGTAAAAAAAGTCTATCATCAGCGTAAGTAAAAGGATTATCAACAAAATAATTAATGTCTTGATGACCAATATCTCCAACAATAGGATGTCCTAGTTCAGCTAAATGTAATCGAATTTGATTGGTTCTGCCAGTAAAAGGGGTTACTTTTAGTAGGGTTTGATTTTTATTCCATCTTCTTTCTAAAACCACAATTTCGGTATGAGCCAATTTACCATTAGCATCAATTTTTCTGGCACCACCAACGAGTACTTCAGTTCCAATGGATTGAATTAAATTTAAAGTATCTTCTTCTACAATCCCTTTCACTAAAGCGATGTATTCTTTTTTAACGATTTTATTTTCAAACTGTTGACTAATGTTATTCGCTGAAAACTTGTTTTTTGCAACTACAATCAAGCCTGTTGTATTGGCGTCAATTCGGTGTGTTAATTTAAATTCATGATTTGGAAAAGCGGTTTCTAAAATAGAAATAAGTGTGTTTCTAATAAATCTACCACTTGCATGAACTGGAAGCGGAGAAGGTTTGTCGATAACCCAAATAGCATCATCTGCATAAATTAAGTTGATATTAGTATTGACAGAAGGCTCAATTCTAGGCTCAGCAATATGCGTAGCAATTTCGCCAGGTTTAACTTTGTAATCAATGGTTACTTTCTTTTGGTCAATTCTTAAATTTCCTGAGTTTATTTTATCTATCCAAATTTGAGGGGTGGAATGAGGAATAGCGGATAAGAAAAAATCAACAACGGTTAATCCTTCGTATTTTTTTTTTACGGTTAAAGAGTAGGTAAAAGTTTGAGGTGTGCTTCCTGGTAAAGGATTGGTTACTAATTGTATGGCTTTATTAAAATCAATAGGATTCATAAAAAATAAAATGATTTTAATAAGATTTTACTTTCCAATAGGTTATTTCTAATTCACCAATAACTCCCGATGCTTTTAATACCGCAATAACTTCAGGATCAGTAAACAAAGATTTGCACATTTCATAGTTATCAGTACCGAGAACAACTGTTACTAAGTTATCATTACCATCAGCAGTTGCGATAAATAGGTCTTCAATGTTGATGTAACCTCTGTTTGCAGCATTGTCAAAAAAATCTTTCTTCCATTTTTTAAAATCAGTTACTTCGTGAGAAATTGCAATATGGTAGATTTTATTAGATTTTTTTGAATTTACCCAATCAAAATTGTAAACCCTTAATTTTGGAATAGATTTAATACCAGCTACTTTCATTGCTAATTTAAATTGCTTAGATTGATACTCTTTTTTAACATCATCTAGACTAGTAATGTATTCATAAATTCCAATCAAAGATTCGTTTTCTGCGTTAGTTAAGTATTCAATTCTTGCATTCGAATCTGATTTTTCTTGGTAAAATTTTTCCCATTTCAAAAAATTCTCAATTTCATAAGTTATAAATGCAAATTTTTTTTATCATATACTTTTACAGTAGGATTTTTTGGAATAATAGGAATAACTTCTTCCTTTTTTTCCTTTTCAATAGATACATTTTTTATGATTGTAGAATCAATAATTACAATTACTTCATCAATAATTGTGTCTAATTTAGTTTCAATAATTTCATCCACAATCGTATCTTCTTTTTTTTCAGAGTTTCCACAAGAGCTTATTGAAAATGATATAGAAATGATTAGCCAAAAAAATAAAAAAGACTTCATGATAATTTAATAATTTTTTTGTAAAAGTATTAATCTATTTTGGAAGAGAATTTAATAAATAGAAGTTTCATCATTTAAAATTCTATTTTTATTGTTTATCATTTGTTGGTAATTTGGCAACTAAATAATTAGTTACATCAAAGATTTTAAAATGAATTTACAAGGAGCAAAAATTATTATTACTGGAGGAAGTTCTGGTATTGGAAAAGCAACAGCTAAAATATTAAATGAAGCGGGTGCTGAAGTATTAATTACAGGTAGAGATCAACTAAAATTGAAAGAGGTTGGTTTGTCGTTAGGAGTAAAAACTAAAGTTTTTGACGTAACTAATTTTGAATTAATTCCGCAACTTGCTAAAGAAATTGTAGCTGATTTGGGTGGCGTTGATGTTTTAATAAATAATGCAGGAATAGGAGAATTTAAACCTTTAGGAGAACTTACACTAGAACAATTTCAACGTGTTTTTAACACCAATGTTTTTGGACTAAGTCTTTTAACTCAGGAAATTGTTAAACATTTTAAACAACAAGATTCAGGGAATATTATTAACATTGCTTCAACGGCTGCTCTTAAAGGTTTTGCTCATGGTAGTATTTATGCTGCATCCAAATTTGCACTAAGAGGACTAACACAATGTTGGCAATTGGAATTGCGTAAAAATAACATCAGAGTAATTTTAGTCAATCCAAGCGAAGTAACTACAGCTTTTAATGCTCCAAATAGAGTAGAAAGAGAAGAACAAGAATCGAAGCTGAGACCACTGGAAATAGCAGAAACCATAAAAGCTACATTAAAGATGGACAACAGAGGTTTTATTCCTGAAGTTACCGTTTGGGCAACCAATCCAAAATAAAGAGGAAAATGAAAAAAATAATTATTTTTATTGGTTGTTTACTTTTTTCATCATCTGTGTTTTCTCAAATTACGGTTACTCCTATTCAATCTAATTTTTTTGAAACATCCATGCGAGGATTGTTTAGTGTTGATGAAAACATAATTTGGGCAAGTGGAACAGGAGGTGTGGTCATGAAAACAATGAATAACAAAGATTGGGAAACTTTCTATCATCCAAAATTTAAACCACTAGATTTTAGAGATATTCACGCTTTTAATGAAAATGAAGCAATTATTATGAGTGCTGGTGATGGTTGTGAAATACACAAAACCAAAGATGGAGGAAATACTTGGCAACTAGTCTATGAAAACAAAGAGAAAGGTATTTTTTTTGATGGAATGGATTTTTGGGATAACAAAAATGGAATAGCCATGAGTGACCCCATCAATGAAGAATTGTATTTGATTGAAACAAAAGATGGAGGCGAAACATGGCAAAAAATTACCCCCAATATACCTAAGACTTTAAAGGGTGAGGCTTGTTTTGCTGCTAGTGGAACCAGCATTAAATGTGTGGGTGATAGTACAGTTTATATAGGAACTGGTGGAGGAGAGCAATCCAGAGTTTTTCTGTCTTTTAATCGAGGTAAAAGTTGGCAAGTGATTAATACACCGATGAGAAATGGAGATGCCTCAGGAATATATGCACTCACTTTTATTGATGATAAAAATGGGGTGGCAGTCGGAGGTAATTATTTAGATTCTTTAAATGCTGAGGGAAATTGCATCATCACATCAGATGGAGGAAAATCATGGAGAAAACCAAAAAATCTCCCAAAAGGTTATCAATCTTGTGTTACAGCTAATAAAAAAGGCATATTAATAGCTTGTGGAAGTTTGGGAATAAATATCTCTTATGATAAAGGAAATAATTGGAAATACATCAGTGATGAAATCTATAACAGTTGTGTTTTAAACAATAATAATGGATGGTTAGTTGGTAAAAATGGGAAAATGGCTAAAATCATCTTTAGATACTAATAAAATTGAAAATTCTTTTTTCACATTCATTCATTTAATTAATTTATTTATTTTTAATATTTAAAGGCAACTTTAAATATTAATATTCGTCTTAATTAAAATAAAAATTTTGAACATGAAATTTATACTGTCTGTTTTCTGTATTATCTTTTTAAATATATCCTCATTTAGTCAAAATCAAAAAGAAACAAATCTCCCTCAAATTCCTTGTCAGAACCCTATTTTGGGAGCTGCTTGTCATCAGGCAGGAGATGTAATTATGGATGGGAATGGTACTTTAGGAATGAGTTACAGCAACACTGCTTGTGGATTAAATTATGCACAAGCTTCTGTGATGACCACTACACGATACTCTCCCCCAGGTGTTGGTTTTCCAGCTACTCTAACTATTTCTGGAATACCCAATTGTGCTTCTATTGTGAAAGCCTATGTTTGGTATGGAGCATCAAATGGAGCTCCTAATACAGCTTTTACTTTTAACGGAACGCCTTACAATGCTACTCTTATAGGAACAGGTGTAGATAAATGTTGGAGTATGGGTGGAACGGAAAATTATAGAGGTGATGTAACTGCATCTGTAACTGGTAATGGAGCCTATTCATTTAACTCATCAATTGGAGCAAATGGTGTTGATGGGGTTACACTGATGGTTATTTATTCCGACCCAAATGCAACTTACCAAGGTACTATTCAACTAAATGATGGTGCTATTGTAGATGCTAGTGGATCTGCAAATGATGAAAGTATGGTGGGCTTAAGTGTTTGTGCCAACTCTACATACGGAAATGCTTTTTTAATTGTAGGCGATATGCAAGACAATGTTGCACCACCTTCTCATACCAACACATTAAATGGAGTAGCTACATCTTTTCCAAACTTATTTTGGAATTTTGATGTGGCAAATTCAAGTTTTGTAGGAGGTCAAACTACCTCTGCTTTTGGTACAGTTCCAGATGGAACTGGCGACTGTTATGATTGGTTAATGAAAGGAATTTATTACCAAACTACAACTTGTGCTGTTTGTACGCCACCTCCTGGGTTAACAGCTACTTCATTATTTGTTGATGCAACTTGTGGTAACTGCGATGGAACAGCTACCGTTAATCCTGTTGGAGGTAGTTTACCTTACACTTTTTCTTGGAATACAGTTCCAGTTCAAACTACCCAAACAGCTACTAATTTATGTGCAGGAACTTATATTGTTATTGTAACAGATGCAACTGGTTGTTTACAAGTTTCTGATACGGTAACAGTCGGTACATCTGGTAGTCCAGTACCTCCAGTGGCTAATGCTGCTGGTCCATTTTGTACCGTCGATCCTGCGGTTAATTTAACTGCTTCTACTGTTGGAGGAACATGGAGTGGAACAGGAATAACCAATGCAACAAATGGAACATTTAATCCTGCAACTGCCGGAGTTGGTTCTTTTCAAATTATTTATGCCGACGCAGGTGTTTGTGCTGGATCTGACACCATCACCATTGTCGTTAATTCAAATGCTGATGCTACGATAACTCCTGTTGGACCTTATTGCGTAAGTAATCCTTCTATAACTTTGTCTGCTGTCAGTCCAGGAGGTGTATGGAGTGGTAATGGAATCACCAATTCATCAACTGGAGTCTTTAGCCCTTCTACTGCAGGAGTTGGAACTCATACCATTACTTATGGAATTTCTGGAAGTTGTGGTGATACTGCAACTACAACAATTACTGTTGTTCCCAATTTTGATGCAACAATAACTGCTGCAGGTCCATTTTGTCCGTTAGATGCTCCCATAAACTTAATTGCTGTTGACACTGGAGGGACATGGACTGGAACTGGAATCACGAATGCTGCCTTAGGAACTTTTGACCCTGCAACTGCTGGTGTTGGAACACATACGATTACTTATACCATTGCTGGAACTTGTGGAGATGTTCAAACTGCCAATATTGTGGTTTCAAATGCTTTAAATGCAACCATCACACCTGTTCTACCTTATTGTGCATCCGACCCTTCTATAAATTTAACAGCAGTAGATGCTGGTGGAGTTTGGAGTGGAAATGGAATCACCAACTCAGCTACAGGAGCTTTTAATCCTTCAACTGCTGGAGCTGGAACTCATACAATTACTTATGGCATCGCTGGATTTTGTGGTGATACTGCTACAATTTCGATATTGGTTATTCCTGATGCTAATGCAACGATTACTCCTGTTGGACCTTTGTGTGAAGTTGATTTACCAATAAATTTAGTCGGTAATGACCCTGGAGGAACATGGTCAGGAACTGGAATTACCAATGCCGCTTTAGGAACTTTTGACCCTGCAACTGCTGGAGTTGGAACGCATACGATTACCTATACCATTGTTGGAGCTTGTGGAGACGCTCAAACAACTACTATTGTAGTTAATCCTCAAGATGATGCTACCATAACAGCCGTAGGTCCATTTTGTCTTTCTGTCAGTACTGTTGCTCTAACTGCTGTAACACCTGGTGGGGTTTGGAGTGGAAATGGAATTACCAATGCTAGTAATGGAATTTTTAACCCTGCTATTGCTGGTTCAGGTATTCATACCATTACCTATACTACTCCTGGAGCTTGTGGAAATACTGATACTATAAATATTACTGTAAACCCTTTACCAAATGTTAAATTTATTGCAGATATCTTGAGTCTTTGTGAAATCCCTCAACAAGATTTTACTTTCTACAACACTACTGACGCTACTGGCGGAATGGTGGGTAGTACATTATGGGACTTTGGTGATGGTTTAACGGCAAGTGGTGATACGGTTTCTCACACGTATGCTGGTCCTGGTGTTTATGACATTACATTAACCATAACTTCAACACTTGCTGCTGGTGGTTGTACCGATTCTTTAACCAAACCTGCTTATGTTCAGGTGTTTGCAAATCCTGTAGCTGATTTTACCATGAATCCTAATCCTACCACCATGTTTGACCCTACCATTCACTTCTATAACCAATCTTATGTTAATATTATGTATCAGACGTGGGATATTGCAGGTTTAGATACCAGTAGCTTGCAAAATCCATCTTATACCTTCCCTGAAGATACAGGACATTACCAAATTACCTTAACAGTTGTAGATAATCATGATTGCGAAAATACAATTACCCAAACGGCTATTGTTACTGGAGAATTTGGTATTTATGTTCCGAATGCGTTTACACCAGATTTTGATAATTTAAATGATGGATTTTTTCCTAGTGGATTTGGAATTTCTAACAGAGATTATACATTTTTCATCTTTGATAGATGGGGTGAAATCATTTTTGAATCACATACAAAATTTGCACCTTGGAATGGAACATATAAAGGTAAAATAGTGACAAATGGAGTTTATGTATGGAAATTAGTATTTACAGATATTAATGGTAAAATACATACCGAATTAGGTCATGTTTCAATAATAAAATAGGCTAAATATTAGCCTATTTGATAATAAATTAAACGATTAAAACACCATTAGCATCAGTTGTAACGCTTTCGCTCATATAATCTAAAAATGGACGCATTTTCTTAAAAGTATCATTTAATAGCTGAACAAAATTTTCACTTAATACTTCTTTGTCGGTAAATTTTTTGATAATAATAAATTGCTGGTAACGTAATAAATCTACTGCAGAATTACTTTTATCAAATCCTTTAGGACACGTTTTTAATTGTTCTCCAGCTAAACTGCCAAAAGTCTCTTTAAATGATTTACTATTGATAATAGTTCTTAAATTAGTAGCATCTGCAGCAATATCTTCTCTAATACGTTGTAAATCTTCTTTGTTGGGAGCCCAAAACCCACCCCCAACCATCGAATTTCCAGATTCAATATGAAAATAATAACCTCCTCTTAAAAGTTTGGTGGCACGTTTAAATCCTCCTGCCCAATGCGTCTTGTAAGGAGATTTGTCTTTAGAAAATCTTACATCCCGATAAATTCGAAATAAACTTTTTTTTCCAGAAGCTGTTTCAATAGCATCATGCTTTTTTAATTCATGTAACAAAGAATTTGCAAATGCTATGGTATTCTCATGTTGTTTTAAATAGTCTTCTTTGTGTGCATTAAACCAATCACGATTGTTGTTTTTACGCAATTGATTTAAAAAGTCAAAATTTGATTTAGCTATTGTTGTCATATAAATTTTAAAAAATTGAAATTACAAATTAAGTTTTAGATAACTTTATCAAAATTTGTTAGATGATAAAAAAAATAGTTTTTCTAAGTGTTGTAATCTTAATTTCATGCTTTACTTATGCACAAATCGAATATAAATACAAAAATAATGAAACTTATACCTATGATGAAACAATAGCTCAATATGAATTAATGGCTAAAAAGTATAAAGAAGTAAAATTTTATGATGCAGGAAAAAGTGATGTAGGAAAACCGATTTATGTTTTTGTCATTGCTAGTGATAAAGATTTTAATCCCAAATCTATTCAAGAAAAAGGAAAAAGCGTTTTACTCATTAATAATGCTATTCACCCTGGAGAGCCTTGTGGAGTTGATGCTAGTGTAAAATTGGCAAATGAATTAGTAACCAATAAAAAATATGCCCAATTGTTAGCTAAAACGGTTGTATGTATTATTCCTTTTTATAATGTTGATGGTGGTTTAAATAGAAGTTGTTGTAGTAGAGTCAATCAAAATGGACCAAAAGAATATGGATTTAGAGGAAATAGTAAAAACCTCGATTTGAATAGAGATTTTATTAAATGCGACACCAAAAATTCACAAACATTTACTCAGATTTACCAAACATTTCAACCCGATATTTTTATTGATACCCATACAACTGATGGTGCCGATTTTCAATACTCTATGAGTTTATTAGCAACCCAACCTGATAAATTAAATCGATTTCTTAGAAACTATCTCCGAAATAAAATACTTCCATTTCTTTATCAGGATATGAACCAAAAAAATAAAGAGATAATACCTTATGTTGATACTTATAAAGAGACTCCAGATGATGGAATTAAAGATTATTTGGATAGCCCACGATATTCTACTGGTTATGCTACTTTGTTTAACACCATTGGTTTTGTTACTGAAGCATTAAAATATAAACCGTTTGAAGACAGAGTAGAAAATACCTACGAATTTTTAATGAGTACCCTGAAATGGATGAGCGACAACAATGAAACTTTAAAAGAAGCACGAAAAGAAGCAATTGAAACAACCATTAATCAAACCCAATTTGAGTTGGGTTGGCAAATAGATACCTCTTCATATTCTCAAATTGACTTTAAAGGTTATGAAGCTGAATATAAAGATAGTGAGTTTGGAAAAGACGAAAAAGTACTTTTTTACAATCGTGATAAACCTTACACCAAAAAAATTAATTATTACTTTAGATATTCACCAACTTATGTGGTTACTAAACCAACTGCCTATATTATTCCTCAAGCCTATACTGCAGTAATAGACCGATTAATTTGGAATAAAGTTGAACTCAAAAAATTACCTAAAGATACGGTAATGGAGGTGGAAATGTATTACATTAATAATTATAAAACAGTTGAAAAACCTTGGGAAGGACATTATTTCCACTATGGTGTTTCTTTAGCAACAAAAATGATGAAAATAAAATTCTACAAAGACGATTACCTCGTTTTTGTTAACCAACCAAGCAATCGATACATTGTTGAAACTCTTGAACCACAAGGAATGGATTCTTTTTTTGCCTGGAATTTCTTTGATGGTATTTTGCAGCAAAAAGAATGGTATTCCGATTTTTCTTTTGAAGATACTGCTAAAGAAATTTTAGCATCAGATAATAAACTTAGGGAGGAGTTTGATAAAAAGAAATTAGCAGACACTGTATTTGCAGCAAACAGAAACCAACAGTTATATTATATCTACCAAAATTCAGCTTATCACGAAAACACGCATAATAGGTATCCTGTTGCGAGGTTAATTTTAAAATGATTAAATTGAATATTGAATAAAAAAGTTAGGCGACTATCCCTTTAGATACAGAAACTATGATTAATACCCTATTGTTTACTGATTCTGTAACCTATTTTTTTGAGTTCTCAAAAAAATTAGGTTCATTTTGTGATTTTTTCAAGCCTTATTTTCTAAAACCGCACAAAGTTTTAACCCTTCAGAGAGATGGAATAAACCATCAAAAAATAAGACTTATAGATTTTTTAAAATCTATACTTGAAAGAACATCTTATAAATTATCAATAGTATTATCCCGATGGGTACTCCTGAAACACAGCCACAACCGATTTATAACAATGCTAAATTAAGAAAGATTTTTTCAATTAAAAAGATTCATTAATTTCGTTGTACACTTAATAAAGAATATGGCTATTAATGATCTATTTTCAAAAAGACAAAAAATTCTTAATGGAGAAGTATCTGATATATACGAATATGAAGATATACCTTATCATTTAAGAGTTCAGATAGTGCATATAATTCAAGATACTTTGGGAGCAGGTAGAACTACGGCAGGTGAAAATATTGTTGAAATGGCATATTCATTTATTCATAAGGCTTTATGTCGTGAATATGGAAAATTTACTCTTTATGAAAAATACAGTTCTCATGAAAAAAAATTATTAAATTTTTTCTTAGAAACAGATGACTATGAAGAAGCAATTGATGTCATTGAATTCACTTTTAATGTCATAGATAAAAAATTTAGAGCATCTTTTAACATTGATTCTTTCGTTAATAATGTTGAAACGTTAATAAAACCTGATGAAGCTATTGTAGAATTAAACGCAAGATTTAAGGAGCATGCTATTGGTTACCAATTTGAAGGAGGAAGAATAATTAGGATAGATTCAGAATATACACACGCAGAAATAGTAAAACCAGTTTTAGCACTCCTATTGGATGATAAATTTAAAGGAGCGAATGAAGAATATTTAAGTGCCCATGAACATTATAGAAATGGTAAGAATAAAGAATGTTTAACAGATTGTTTAAAAGCATTTGAAAGTACCATGAAAATAATATGCAACGAAAAAGGCTGGAAGTATAAAGAAAAAGATACCTCTAAAGCATTAATACAAATATGTTTTGATAATGAATTAGTTCCAGTATTTACACAGAATCAATTTACTGCATTGAGGAATATAATTGAGAGTGGTGTTCCAACAATCAGAAATAGACAAGGAGGACATGGACAAGGACAAGTTCCACAAAAAGTTGATGATGAAATGACAAGATACACGTTAAATTTAACAGGTTCAAATATTATTTTTCTAATTGAACAAAGTAAGATTTCTTAAAAACAACACAATACAAGTTGTATGGTTAAGTTTAATTCAGTAGTAGGTCAATTACTTTTATACTGATTAATTCGGATATCGAAGGCATAAAAAAAGAATACATGAAAATGCTTGATACAAAAAGAAATAAAAAGTGATACAGTTTTTTAAAAAAAGTAAATGATATGGAAAATAACGAAGACGAACTCAACAAACTCAGAATAGACAATGAAATAAAGAAAATGAAACTTTCTTTAGAACATGGTGCAAATTTTTTATCTTCTAAAGAAAATAAATTACCTCCTGAATTAGAAGGAAAGTGGCTAGATCACATACAACAATTTGAAGATGCTTATGCCAATAACAAACAGATTTTGATTTACGATTTTATTGGAAAACCAATATGTAAATCTGTGAACGAAATCCCTGAAACTGAAATAAAATTTGAACTAAATAAAATTTTGAATCTTCTTGGTGAAAAAGCAATAGGCATAGATACTATTTGCGAAGTAAATGACAGAGAGCTGTATCGTTTTATTACTGAAGAATTATTCAAAGAAGAAATTGACGATATAAAAATTGAGGGTATGACACATCATTATATTTATGAAGAATTTTATCCCAATCACGAACATGATATTAAAACCAGGTGTAAAGAATTTATCGATCAACTTTTAAATAAAAATAGCAAGCTGAATCCTTCCTTTATGGCTATTACGGATGAGATGAATACAAAAGCCGGAATTATCAAAAAAGAAGATGCTGTAAAGAAAATGGAAGTGTTTCGAGAATCATTTAGCTCCTTCAAATTACACCATTTTAACATCACATCATTGAAAATTGCAGAAGATTCAGCGAATGTCTGTTTTAATATAAAATATACAGGTTGTATGGAGGGTAGTAATGAAAGAAAAGTTTTTTCAGGAACAGGAAAATTTATGCTAAAATGCGAATATAGTTATTGGTGGATAAGTAAAATAAATATTCCTCAATTCTGTCTTTAGAATTTTATAAAAAATCACACTACATTTGAATAAGGATAAAAAGAATGAAAAATGATGCTAAAGCAAAATATGTTTAAAGTCTTTATCAGTTGGCTAAAGCCAAACTGTAATAGATTTTGGAGAGCTGTAATTATCTATTGAAGGTGTATTAATTAATTATAAATTCAATTAGTAAATGCAACTTTTGAGAATTGAGTTGCAAGTTAGTATTATTTAGTCGTAATATTAGTGATTAATAAATTGACAAATAGTTAAGTAAATAATTAAATCAGAGAAGCAAATTAGTGAAAATTCACGTAATCTGTGGCATAAAAAAACTGTACTAATATTTTTTATGCCGCTAATTTCACATTGTTTTAACTGATTAGTTACAATTAATTGGTAGCTATCTATTTACAGTTGCTTTTAAGCAACTGATAAAAAAAGAATAATCAAGTGGCTTTAGCCACATAAAATAAAAAAATATGAGTTGGGTTCGCATATATATGCACATGGTATTTTCAACAAAAAATAGAGTTCCATATTTAAACTCTAAAGAATTAAGAAAACAAGTGTTTCAGCACATCAAGGCAAATGCAGCAGAAAAAAACATCTGGATTGATTGTGTAAATGGGTATAAAGACCATGCACATTGTTTAATTTCTCTTGGCAAAGAACAAACTATTA
>Ga0100377_1003393_pt1 | contig 12801 bp, 10 predicted proteins | sample CryGeymeta201501_FD_83664 | JGI IMG/M metagenome (GOLD analysis project Ga0100377, IMG submission 83664) | Groundwater microbial communities from Crystal Geyser aquifers in Utah, USA - Crystal Geyser metaG 2015-01 | ecosystem: Environmental > Aquatic > Deep subsurface > Groundwater | place: USA... | reverse complement strand
GCTCCTGCGGCAGTGACCCCTGCGGCAGTGACCCCTGCGGCAGTGACCCCTGCGGCAGTGACCCCTGCGGCAGTGACCCCTGCGGCAGTGACCCCTGCGGCAGTGACCCCTGCGGCAGTGACCCCCGCGCCGAGCGTGGGCCCCCTGCCCATCCCCGTGCGCCCGGCCCCGCCCTCGCTCCGACCGACCCCGGCCGAGCAGGCGGCGCCCACCCCGGCGGCGCCCACCTCGGCGGCGCCGATCCCGGCGACCCCGGCCCGCACGGCGCCGGTCGTGACCCCCGCCCGCACGGCGCCGGTCGCGACGCCGGCCCCGGCGCCCAAGCCAGTCGTGACGCCGACCCTCGCGACCCCGACTCCGACCCCGTCGCCCAGGCCGGTGGTCACCCCGACCCCGTCGCCCAAGCCGGTCGTGACCCCGGCGCCCGTCGTGGCCGCCCCGGCGGAGGCCCCCGCCGAGGCGCCCGAGGCGGCGCCGACCACCGGGCGGGTGGTGGTGAAGGGCAACGCGGAGAAGGTCCTGCTGCTGTCCGGCAGCGCCACCTTCTCGCCCGGCGACGAGCTGCCGCCCGGCGGCTACGAGGTGCGCGCCTGGTTCGACGGCGCCCCCGTCGAAGCCGGCTCGATCCAGGTGCGCGTGGGGCAGACCACGACCGTCAGCTGCAGCGCCAGCTTCCTGCGCTGCCGCTGAGCGCTCCGGCGCCCCCGCGCCCCCGCGCCCCAGCGGGCTCGCTCCGCCCGCGGCGGCGCGTTACCCGCGCGCCCTTTGGCGCCTCCTGCCGTGGTCGGCCTCGGCCGGCCCGCACCTTCCGCGCGGTGGCCCGGACCCCGCGCTCCCCTCGCACGCACCCCCGGAGACCCCCATGGCGGTCCAGCGCACCCTGTCCATCATCAAGCCCGACGCCACCCGCAAGGGCCACATCGGCCAGATCATCGCCCGCTTCGAGCAGGAGGGCCTGCGGATCTGCGGCCTGCGCAAGATCCACATGAGCCTGCGCGAGGCCGAGGGCTTCTACGCCGTCCACGCCGGTCGCCCCTTCTTCGCCGAGCTGACCGCCTTCATGAGCAGCGGCCCCTGCGTGGTCATGGTGCTGGAGGGCCAGGACGCCATCCTGCGCAACCGCGAGATCATGGGCGCCACCAACCCCGCCCAGGCCGCCCAGGGCACGCTGCGCAAGCTCTACGCCGCCAGCATCGGCGAGAACGCGGTCCACGGCTCGGACGCCCCCGAGACCGCCGCGGTCGAGATCGCCTACTTCTTCAGCAGCCTCGACCTGCACTGAGCGGCCCGGCCCCGGCCTTGGGTCTTGGCCCCGGCCTTGGGTCTTGGCCCCGGCCTTGGGTCTTGGCCCCGGCCTTGGGTCTTGGCCCTTGCCTCCGCCCCCGCGGAGGTCCCTGTGGAGGGACCTCCGCGGGAACGCTTGCGTCCGGCTCCACGCGGCTGCCCCTCGCCGGTGCCCGTTCCGGCGCTATGCTGCGCCGACGGAGGCTGAATGGCACGCAAGCAGCTCGGCGAGGGCTACCACCTCTCCCTGTCCATCGGCAAGGCGCTGTGGGACGACCTTGTGGGCGCGGCGCTGCCGCTGACGGTGCAGCAGGGGGACTTCGACCTCGGCCCGCTCGTCTACCGCGGCGTCCAACAGCTCCAGGTCAAGGAGAAGGTCGTCGCCTTGCTGGAGGACCGCCAGCCGCCGGCGGTCGTCACCCGGGCCCGCCACCGCGCCGCGGACATCTGGGGCCGGCGCCGCAAGCAGGTCTACCAGGTCATCCAGGAGATGGTCAGCGTCGAGGGTGACTGGAAGCTGGAGATCGACAAGGAGGGGACCGAGTTCCACTACGCCGAGCAGAAGATCGGCGTGGACGCACACGTGAAGGCCACGGTGCACGGCCGGGCGCGGCTGCTCCGGAACAACGTCGAGTTCCCCTTCACGCTGGAGAAGCGGCTGGGCGCGACCTGCTTCCTGGGCGACATCCAGTACGACAAGGGGCAGCGCGCCGTGATCGGCACGGTGCAGGAGCCCGCGGTGGACCTGGGCGAGCACGTCGTGCTCCGCCTGCTGAACAAGGCCGCCGCCATGGTGCTGGAGCAGCAACTGGCCCGCTTCTCGCGGGTGCCCATCCTCAGGAAGGACCAGCTCGAGGACCTGGTGTCGCCCGCGGGTGGCCCCCTCAAGCTGCAGATGGGCGTCGAGGACGTGGCCATCGAGGTGACCGAGGAGAACCTCACGCTGAAGGTCCGCTTCGGCTTCACCCAGCTCCAGCTCACCGGCTGAGCCTCTCCCCCGCGTGCTGGAGCGACGATGCCCCTGTGGCGTCCCGGCAAGGCCGTGCAAGCCGAGCGCTCGACCGAGCGCCTCCCCCCCGGGCAGCGCCGCGTGGGCGGCTGGCCCGTGCTCCACGAGGGCGCGGTCCCACTCTTCGACCCGCAGACCTGGCGCCTGCGGATCTGGGGTGCCTGCGCCCACGAGCTGTCCTTGGACTGGGAGCAGCTCCAGGCCCTGCCCCAGCGGGAGACCGTGCAGGACTTCCACTGTGTCACGACATGGTCCCGCTACGACAACCGCTGGGGCGGCGTCGGCATCGGCAGCCTGCTGGAGCTGGCCGGCCCGCTCCCCCAGGCCCGCTTCGCGCTGGTCCACAGCTACGACGGCGTCGGCTACACGACGAACCTGCCGCTGAACGACCTGGCGCGCCCGGACAACCTGGTCGCCTTGCACCACGACGGCGCGCCCCTGAGCCCGGAGCACGGCGGGCCCGTGCGCCTGGTCGTGCACCACCTCTACGCCTGGAAGAGCTGCAAGTGGCTTGCGGGCATCGAGCTGCTCCCCGCCGATCACCGCGGCTACTGGGAGGAGCGCGGCTACCACAACCAGGCCGACCCCTGGCGCGAGCAGCGCTACTCCTACCAGGAGGAAGGCGCCGAAGGCGAGGGCTGAGGGGGCGATGCCTAGCGCTGTTTGAGCAGGTCGGCGAGGGCGTCGTCGAGGGTCGGGAAGCGGAAGCGGAAGCCCGGGTCGGCCAGCAGCGCCGTCGGCAGCACCCGGGCGCTGGCGAGCAGCGCCTCTTGGGCCAGCTCGGCGCCCATGACCAGCTTGAGGGCCAGGGCCGGCGTCGGCAGCAGGGTCGGCCGCCCCATGGCGCGCCCCAGGGCCCGCGCGAAGTCGGCCTGGCGGACGATGCCCGGCGCGACCGCGTTGACCGCGCCGGTCACGCTCGGCGTGTCCACGGCATGCAGCAGCACCGAGACCAGGTCGTCCAGGTGCACCCAGGGGAACCACTGTCGGCCGCTGCCCATGGGGCCGCCCCCGCCCAGGCGGAAGATGGGCAGCATGCGGCCCAGGGCCCCGCCGCGGGGGGAGAGCGCGATGCCGATCCGGACGCGGACCGTGCGCAGGCCCAGGTCCTCGGCCCGGCGGACCTCGTCCTCCCAGGTCTGGCAGGTCTCGGCGAGGAAGCCCGAGCCCGGCGAGCTCTGCTCGGTCAGCTCTTCATCTCCCCGGTCACCGTAGATGCCGATGGCGCTGGCGCTCACCAGGACCGTGGGGCGGCGCTCCGGCGGCAGGGCCGCGAGCCAAGCCACCAGGGCGCGGCTGCCCTCCCGGCGGGAGGCCAGGATCTTTGCCTTCACCGCCGCGGTCCAGCGACGCTCCGCCACCGGGGCGCCCGCCAGGTGGACCACGGCGCCGATCGCTCGACCCCCGTCGTGGACCCGGCCCGCCGCGGGCTCCCACCAGGGCGCGCCCGTGCCGGGGTCCCGGCGCGGCAGGGGCAGGACCGGGCGACGCTCGGCCAGGGCGGCCCCGACCATGCCCGAGGCGCCGCTCAGCAGCAGGGCCCGGGGGGCGCCGGTGGGGGGTGACTCCGTCGGTCCCGGGGGGCTCACTCCCAGCCCTTCAGCCACTGCACCCAGCCCCGCCAGGCGTCGGGCCGGCCGACCCGCAGGCGCACGACGCCGCGGACCGCCGTGGCCGGCACGGGGCCCCACCAGCGTGAGTCGGTGGCGCGGTCGCGGTCGTCTGCCAGCAGGTACCAGTGGGCGTCCGGCACCTCGACCTGGCCCGAGAGCCACGTCGTGGGCGGCTTGCGCAGCAGGACCCGCCACTTCCAGGCCCGCGCCGGCGGCTTGGACCACAACAGCTCTTCGAAGACCCGGTCACCGTCGGCCATGCCCATGTCGCTCTGGCGCATGCGCTTGCCGGAGACCCGCAGCCCGCCGTCGTCCCAGGCGATCTTGCCGCCGCCGTCGACGATGGTCCGCCGCAGCACGGTGTGGGCGGGATCCAGGGGGTCGGCCACGGCGACGACATCGCCGCGCAGCGGCTGCACGGGCAGGACCCAGACCAGGTCTCCCCGCTGCAGGTTGGGGCGCATGCTGTCGTCCTGCACCCGGCGCATGGGCACCAGGGCGGCGCCGAGCAGCAGGGCGAGGGAGACGAGCAGGGCCTTGAGCCAACGCATCAGCAGCCGGGGGAGAGAGTCCCCTTCGACCTATCCGAGCGGGCCCGGGCTGCCATGGAGCCTGTGAGCAAGGCGGGTACGATGTCGACGGTTGGGGACACCTGGGTTGGGGGATGCGGTGCTACCGTCCGGGAGCCTCGCCTCGGAGCCTCGTCATGCCCACCAGCGTCCTGTTGCTCGCCGCCCTGACCTCTCCCGCGCGCGCCCTCTCCGTCTTCATCCTGGATGACAGCGACAGCAACACGGACAACCTGGTGGCCGAGCTGGAGGGCTGGGGCCACACCGTCACCCTGAGCACGACGGACTACGGCTTCAGCGAGACCGCCTTCAGCAGCAGCAGCGGGGTCTCGCTCACTGACTACGACGCCGTGATCTGGCTCAGCGGCGGCGGCCTGCTCGGCACCGAGATGGGCTCCTCGGGCCAGGCGGACCTGCTGTCCTACGTGGATGGCGGCGGCGGCCTCGTGCTCTTTGGCAGCACCGGCTACCAGTACTCGGAGTACGGCTTCTACAGCTGGATCGCTGGCCTGATCCCCCTGCGGTCGACCCGCTACACCCGTGATCGGGTGTGGACCTGCGCGCTGCCCTCCCACAAGCTGGCCGAGACCTGGACCCTGGGGAGCACCTTCACGCCCCCCACCGGGGAGCTGCGGGACACGACAGCCTCCTTCGGGGTCTCGGCCTTCACCTACGATCGCGAAGGCACCGACTACCAGGCGGACATCGCCTACGAGGAGGGGGATGGCCGGGGCGTGCAGCTCACCCTGTGGGGCAACACCACGAGCTCCAGCGCTGACTACGAGACGGACTGGACGGACAGCGACATCAGCCAGCTCGTGGAGAACGCCCTGCAGTGGGTGGTCCAGCGCCCGCCGGAATTCAGCCTGGCCAGCACCTGGACGGTGGCGGCCGAGAGCTCCGTCACCCTGGCCCCCGACGCGCCGCCCGTCGACCCGGACGGGGGTGTGGTGACAGTGGCCTGGGACGTGGGCGTGGACGGATCCATCGACGGCACCGCCAACGCCTACGTGTACTCGGCGGCGGGCAAGGACGGCCCCACCACCGAGACGGTGTCCCTCACCGCCACCGATGACGAGGGTGTGACCACCACCGCCACGACCACGGTGGACATCCTCAACGTGGCACCGGTGATCACCGGGCCCGTCTCGACCACCTCTGTTGAAGAAGGCAGCGCCGCCAGCCTGACGGTGTCCTATGTCGACGTCGAGGCGGCAGACACCCAGACGGTGAGCTGGGACTTCGGGGACGGCAGCACCGGAACCGGTGACATGGTCAGCCACACCTGGGCCGACAACGCCCGCTACACCGTGACGGCGACCGTGACCGATGACGATGGGGGGAGCACCTCGGTCAGCGCGGTCCAGCCCGTGACCAATGTGGCTCCCACCCTGTCGGGCACGCCGGACGCCGTGGCCTATGTGGGCGTGGAGTACGACTTCCTGCCCACGGTCACCGATCCGGGATCGGCCGACACCTTCACCTTCGCCGGCACCGTGCCGGCCGGCGCGCTCATCGACGTCAGCACCGGCGCCCTGGCCTGGACGCCGACCGCCGACCAGGTCGGCAGCCAGCTGCTCAGCCTGCGCGTGCACGACGACGATGGCGGCACGGACGAGCTCGGCTGGACCGTGGATGTCCAGATCGTCGACAGTGATGGCGACGGCATGAGCGACGCCTGGGAGACCACCTACGGCCTGGATCCCTACGACGCCTCGGACGCCGTGCTGGACCCGGACGGAGACGGTCGCACCAACTTGGAGGAGTACCTGGGCGGCTCCGACCCGACCGTGTACTCGGGCCCCGGGCAGCCCACCCTGGAGGAGCCGGCCGATGGGGGAGAGGTGGCCACCGCGACACCGGAGCTGGTGGTCGGCAACGCGTCGGCTCCCCTGGGACAAGACCTGAGCTACGGCTATACGGTCTACTCTGACGTGGATCTGAGCGTGCCCGTGGGCAGCATGACCGGGGTCGCGCAGGACCCCAGCGGCAGCACGAAGTGGACCTACAGCGGGGACACGCTCACCGAGGACACGGACTACTGGTGGACCGCCCAGGCCGCGGACGATCACGTGACCGGCGCGGCCGCATCGCCGCCCTTCCGCTTCTTCGTCAACACCGTCAACTCGCCGCCGACGGCGCCCGGCATCATCGATCCCTTCGACGGTGGCATCGTCTCAACCCTGACCCCCGACCTGGTCCTGAGCGCCGCTACGGACCCGGACCGTGATCCCCTGCACTACATGATGGTGCTGGGGGAGCAGGACGGTCCCGAGCTCGTGCGGGTGCAGCCGCTGAGCGACGATGGCAGCGGCGTCATCAGCTGGACGGACAACACGCCGCTGGTCGACGGTCGCTCCTACTGCTGGTTCGGCGTGGCGATCGACGACCAGGACTACACGGGGCCGCCCTCGGACACGGCTTGCTTCACCGTGGATCTGTACAACGATCCTCCCAGCGCTCCGGCCTTCGTCCAGCCCCAGGCGGACCAGGTCGTCGCCTCGACGCTCCCGACCATCGTCGTGGACAATGGGATCGATCCCGAGGGGCGCGCGACCGTCCACGACTTCGAGCTGGACCTGTCCTCCTCCTTCGACTCGGCCTCGCTTCAATCGGGCACCGTGACGACCGATGCCAGTGGACAGACGAGCTGGACCCCCACCGCCGCCCTGGCCCAGGACACGACCTGGTTCGTGCGGGCGCGCTGCGACGATGGCGCCTCGACCAGCGCCTGGGTGACTGAGTCCTTCTCGATCGCGCCGGCGGCCGCGGCGCCCTCGGTGCCGCTGCTGGTGAGCCCGGCCGATGGCACCGAGGCGAGCGCGGCAGTGTCCTTCATCGTGGACAACGCCGTCGATCCCGATGGGGACGCGCTGTCCTATGACTACGTGGTCATCGATCGCCTGGGCGGGACCGTCGACCAGGCGGCGGGCTGGTCCGAGGACGTCAGCGGCCAGACGAGCTGGTCGGTCTCGGCCCTGCCCGACGGGGTCTACTCGTGGACGGCGCGCGCGGTGGACACCACCGGCCTGGCCAGCGACTGGGCGGCGCCCTGGGTCTTCTCGGTCACGGGCGGCGTGGTCACGGGCGGCGACACCGGCCTGGGGGCCGATCCCCTGACGGTGATTGCCCAGGGCTGCGCCTGCAGCAGCGGGGGCACGCAGGCACCCGGTCGCGGCGGCTTGGCCGGACTGCTGGTCGTCCTGGGCCTGGCGGGGCTGCGTCGTCGACGGCGCTGAGCTAGAGCGGGCGAGATCATGAAGCTCGCAGCCATCCAGTATTGTCCACCCAAGGGTCGCCCGGCGCGCGCTCGGCGTGAGCTGGTGCGGCTGGCCACGGCGGCCGTGGACGCAGGGGCCGAGCTGATCGTCATGCCGGAGCTGGCCACCACCGGCTACGTCTGGCCCTCGGCAGCGGCCATCGCCCCCTTCTGTGAGGCGGCCGACGGCCCGACCTTTGCGGCCCTCGCCCCCGTGGCGGCCCGCGGCGCCACCATCATCTGCGGCTTCGCCGAGCGGGCACCGGACGGTCGGCTCTACAACAGCGCCCTGTTCATCGACGACCAGGGGCGCCTGGCGGGCTGCTACCGCAAGATCCTCCTGTTCCCGCTGGACGCGACCTGGGCCGGGGCGGGGACCCGCCGCATGGTGCTCCAGACGACCCTGGGCCAGGTGGCGCCGGCGATCTGCATGGACATCAACGATCCGCGGCTCGCGACCTGGCTGACCATGATCCAGCCGCGGATCCTGGCCTTCTGCACCAACTGGGTGGAGGAGGGCGAGGACGCGCACGCCTGGTGGCGAGAGCGCCTGCGGGGCTGGCGGGGCTGGATGGTGGCCGGCAACCGCTGGGGCTCGGACGAGGACGTGCTCTTCAGCGGCCGCTCGGCCATCCTCTCCCCGGCGGGCGAGGTCCTGGCCCAGGCCGGGCCCGAGGAGGACGGTGTGGTGCTGGTGGACACCCTTGCCTGGGAGAGCCTGCACCCGCCCGACATCATCACCCAGGCCGACGAAGACCGCTGGCGCTGATCAGCAGCCGGCGGGGTCCAGGTCCTCGTCGTCGATATCCCAGTGCCTCGCGTCTCCCGTGTGCGAGGCGCAGGCGCCGCTGGCGGTGTAGGCCTCCAGGCGACCGCCCGGGCCGGTGTCGGCGCTCGGGGCGGGCAGGATGGCGAAGGTGCCCGGGGGGAGCTGGCTTCCCGTGAGCAGGTCGGCGCCCGCGCTGCCGAAGACGGCGGTGACGACCTGCTTGCAGTGGTTGACCACGGTCAGTCCGGAGTCGGCCCGACAGCCGGGGGCGGCGAGGAAGGTGGCCAGACCCACCGTGCGAACCAGCCTCCGTAGAGGATGCCCGCTGTGCGCTCGTCTGCGCATGCTCGGCTCCGTGGATCTTACCGTAGACGGTGCCCGCGGGCACCCGCCACCGCCGCGCGTCAGGAGACGTCGCGATCGCCGCAGCGCCCTTGCCCGCTCAGCGCCCCCGCCAGCCCTTGTGCTGCACGCGGGCCAGCTCGGTGCGGGCCCGGTCCAGGTCGTCCTCCAGCCGGCCGCGCATGTCGTCGGCGGCGTGCAGCTCGGCGGTCTTCTTGTCCACATCGGCCTGCAGGCTGGCGATGCGGGCGTTGGCCGCGTCCAGCCCCTCCTGGGCCTGGGCGCTGCGGCCGCCCAGGACGGCAATGGCCTCTCGCTTGAAGGCGGCGACCTGGTCCACGGCGCAGGACAGGCGCTCCACGGTGCCCAGCAGCTGCTGGACCTGGACCGTGAGGGCGGCGACCTCCTGGCGCTTGGCGACGGCCTCGGCCTCGGCCCGGGCCATGGCCTGGGTGGCGTGCTCGGTCCGGGCATCGGCCTGGGCCGCGCGGGCGGCCAGGTGGGCGGCGTCGACCAGCGGGCCCTGGGCGCAGGCTGCCGGGCGGGGGGCCTCCAGCCAGGTCGCCAGGGCCGCCGCGGTGTGGGTGGCGCTGCGCTGGTGGGCCAGGGTCCGGGCGGCGGCACCCCGCGCCCGCAGGCCCTCGCCGCCGGCGGCCAGGTCGTCGAGGACGGCGTCCACCAGCGACTCGGGGGCCCCGGTCCAGGCGGCCGGACCCAGGGCCTCGGCCACGGCCCCGCCGGGCGCCGTCAGGACCGGCAGGCCGGCCGCCAGGTAGTCGGCGTGGCGGAAGCCCAGGGCGACCTGGCGCTCGGGGTTGTCGGCCATCAGGTCCAGGGCGGCGGTCGCCCCTGCGTAGGCGGCGAGCAGCGCGTCCCAGGGCAGCCAGCCGGGGGTTTCCAGGCGAGGGTGGCTCGGCAGCCCCTCGGTCGGCCCGTACCAGCGCACGGTGCCCTGATCCCGCGCATCCAGGCGCGCCAACACGGCCCGCAAGCCCGGGACCGGGTCGGCCCAGGGCCAGGCGCCGCCCCCGCCCACCAGGACGGGCGCACGCGGCCAGCGGCGGCGGGGGCTGTCGGGGCTGGCGATGGGCACGAGCAGGGTCGGGTCGGTGCGCACGTCCACGCCGGCCAGGGCCAGGACGCCCAGCCAGGTCCAGCGCTGGCGCGGGCTGCTGACCAGGAATGCGTCGCCGGCAGCCAGCGCCCGAAGCACGGCCGGACCCACCTGGGCCATGGTGCCCTCGAAGGGGGCCTCCAGCAGCCGCGGCGCGTAGAGGTCGACCACCAGGGGGCAGCCCACGGGCCGCAGGGCCGGCGCGTCCTCGAGCTGCACGCAGACGATGGCCTGGGGCCGCAGGCTGCTGGCGCGGCGCAGCAGGTCGGCCGGCGAGGCGAAGCCGTCGGGCTGGTCCTGGTCCCGGGCCAGCCAGTGGACCTCGTGGCCGTATGCCTGCAGGCCGTGGCCCAGGTGCCAGGCCCGGATACCGCCGCCGGTGATGGCCTGTCCGTGGGCAGGCAGCCGGCCATGATGGACGATGAGCACGCGCATGGGCGGCAGCCTACCAGCCTGGCAGGGGGGCCGCGGCGCCCCAGGCTCCGGGGGGCGGAGGATTCCCACAGCCGCCCCTCGGGGTAGCTTGCAGGTCCCGGAGCTTCCTGGATGCGCAGCCGCCGCGAGCTGGTGCGCGACAGCCGCATGTACCTGTCGCGTCGCCTCAACCTCAGCCTCGCCCCGCCCGACCGGGTCAGCGTGAACCTGACCCTGCGGTGCAACCTGCGCTGCGCCATGTGTACGACCTGCTACGACAGCCCCGAGCTGTCCACGGAAGAGGTCAAGGCGATCATCGACCAGACCGCCGCCTGGGGGGTCGAGGTCTTCAACCCGCTGGGCGGCGAGCCCTTCATGCGGGCCGACATCGAGGAGCTGCTGGCCTACGCCGTGCGGCGCGGCTTCTACGTGACGGTCACGACCAACGGCACGCTGATCACCGAGAAGCGGGCCCAGGCCCTGGCCGCCATCCCGCCCGACCGCCTGCACATCAACATCAGCCTGGACGGCGACGAGGCCAGCAGCGATCGCATCCGCGGCGCCGGCATGTGGAGGCGGGCCGTCGCCGGCTACCAGCGCATCCGCGAGCGGGACGCCCGGGCGGGCAACAGCCGCCGGAAGATCCTCGCCAATTCAATCCTGCACGCCGGCAACCTGGATCACTTCGTCGAGGTCCTCGACGAGCAGGCCGCGCTGGGCTTCGACGGCGTGCAGGTGCTCAACCTGTTCCGGGCGGGCCCCGAGCTGCCGGCCGAGAGCCGGGAGCTGTGGATCCGGCCCGAGCACCAGGGGCGGCTGGAGGTCCTGGTGGAGACCCTGGCCCGGCGGGCCGAGACCCAGGGCCCGGCGGGCTACCGCATCCAGAACGATCCCGCAGACCTGCGCAAGATCCCCCGCTACTACCGCGAGGAGCTGGGCCCCCTGGAGGCGCCCTGCTGGGCCGGCTGGAAGGAGCTGTACATCAACGCCGACGGCGCGGCCATCATGTGTGATGGCAAGCTCGACTTCCTGGCGGGCACCTTCGGCAACGTGCGCGAGCAGACCCTGCGCCAGCTCTGGCAGAGCCCGGCGCTGCGGGACCGGCGGCAGGTGGTCAAGACCTGCAGCACCCCCTGCGTCCAGGACTGCTACCTGCGCACCCCCAGCGACTCGGGGCGGGTGCTGGTGGCCGAGGCCGGCGCCCAGGCGGTGCAGGTCCTGCGTGAGCGGACGGCCCGGCTGCGGCGCCGGGTGGAGGACCAGCCGGGCACCGTGCTCCGCCTGGAGCTCTCCGACGTCGTCGAGGCCACCGCGCCCGGCTGCAGCACCCCGCTGTCGCGTTGGGAGGCGCTCACCCGCGGGCTGCCGATGGCGCCCACAGCCGCGGTCCACACAGCCGCGGCCTGGACCGCGCTGCGGGACAAGGGCTACCTGGACTTCGGGCGGGGCTTCATGGGCTTCGAGGTGGTCCGCAGCGTCGCCGACGACCTGCGCGGTGCCCGGCTGCGCTTCGAGACCCTGGCGCTGCGCTGGCGCGGCGAGCCCCTGCTGCACCCCGAGATCGAGCCCATCCTGCGCTACCTGCTCGACGCCATCGGGCGCGGCGAGCTGGCCCGGCGCCTGCGGGTCGAGACCAGCGGCACCTTTCTCTCGCCCGCGCTGGCGGCCCTGCCGGTGCACGAGTGGGTGGTCGACCTCGATCGCGGCGAGGGGGTGGGCCTAGCGTTGTTAGACTCGGTGGCCGGGGGCCGCACCATCGCCACCTTCCGGGCCACCGAGCACAGCGACGCGGCGGCCTGGCGGGCCCGCTTCCCCGGCTTCGTCCTGGCGGCCGGCCGCTTCCCCGAGCAGGGCGAGCGGGTCCTGTGGGCGCGCCGCACCGACCACGACCACTTCCAGGACAACGCCCGGGCCCGCGCCGAGCTGGGCCGGGTGGCCGAGGCCTGGGGGGTGGCCGCCGACCTGGGCGACGAGGATGGACCCCGCCGCTGTCCCGCGCCGACCCGCACGCCGACGGTGAGCTGGGACGGCAAGGTCACCCTGTGCACCCGCGACGTGCGGCTCGACAACAAGGTCGGCGAGGTCACCAGCGGCCGCCTGAGCGAGCTGTGGCGCGGCGAGGCCTGGGCGCGGGATCGCAAAGCCAGCGAGACGGTGGGCGTACCCGAGCGGGCCTTGTGCCGGGACTGCGGCTGGTGCTGGAGCCCGAACACGGGCGCATGAGCGCCGAACAGTGCTAGTCGAGATGGGACACGAGATGGGACAACGGGGTGAGTGTGGACCACGGGGTGAGTGTGGACAACGGGGTGAGGAACCACCAAGAGTAGATGAGGCGGCCGGCGCTCCAGTGAGCAACGCTGCTCACCAGTCGAACCCGCGACCTTCGGAGTCACCGGCCATGATCAAGCGTAACCAGTCCTCTCTCGGC
>Ga0100377_1003381_pt1 | contig 12852 bp, 8 predicted proteins | sample CryGeymeta201501_FD_83664 | JGI IMG/M metagenome (GOLD analysis project Ga0100377, IMG submission 83664) | Groundwater microbial communities from Crystal Geyser aquifers in Utah, USA - Crystal Geyser metaG 2015-01 | ecosystem: Environmental > Aquatic > Deep subsurface > Groundwater | place: USA... | reverse complement strand
TGAAGTTTCAACTGCATCAGCCGATAGTTTCACATCGCTATCGTTTAGCCTATTATGGAAAAAGAATTTCTCGTGTTCTAACAGTGGCGGCATAATAACATCCTTAGCAATAAGTAAAAAGTTAGAAGGCGTTACAATTCTTTTTACCAAAAACTTGCGCCACTTTATTAAGTTGCTGTTCTTTGTTTGTAGAAAGCCCATAAAATTGAGTACTGGTTCAACCAATTCCCTGCTTTGGCTGATAATGTGTACGTCAATCTCTCTTGTGCCGCTATATATAGCAGTAAAGACCAAATCTTGGATTAAATATGCAAAAAAAGGCTGGCTGTGAAGTTGCCTTTCAAAAATAACAGGATAGACGGTCATTCGAAAATTATCTGTATCATTGTGCAAAACATAGCCGCAGATGGGCAGCTTTTCGAGGTATAAGATCTGAGTTTTCCACCACGGATCTGATTTATTCGAGTATTCAATTCCGCTGCGAATAACTTGTTTAAGATTATCGTCAAAAAAATCCACAACGATAGGTATTGATCTGTTGTCTATCTTATTCAATCTGACGTGTTTCCAACAGCTATATGGTATGAAAGAAGGTTCCGCAAAACCAAAAGTTTCACGAAGTTCCAATACATTCAGCGGTACATCCGGAGTCACAATCTGAAGGTTCAAGCCTATCGTATTTAAGGCATCCATACCCTTTGAAAGGATAGTTCCGTCATGAGTTATGAAATATGTTATTTTTTCTCTCGCACAGGCAACAAGATGACGACAATCAGAGAGATTTTGGTTATATTTTTTTTGCCCTTGGGCGCTGCCAGGAAAAAGTGTGCCCATAAGGTTTTCAACATCCCGATTAAATTTCTCATCTTTGGTAGTCGTTACCACTTCAAGTGTCCGCACAAATGTTAGCAACGGACTTTCACTTCTTTCCGCCCTCTGCGCCTCTACATTAAACTCATCGGATATCATAAGCCGAATCTTATTTTCAAAAAATGCTTTAAACAATTTCTCAATTAAGTTTCTACCTTTTCTGTTTTCAAGCAAGGAAATAATTTGATTTGTATCCAATACAGCCGTTAGATAAGGATTAAAGCGGGGAGATTCTTCTCCAAATAAATTTCTGAGACATAGTCTATAAGAATAAAGCTGCTTGCCCCTCTTGTTACTGCTACGTTTACAATGTGTATAGGCAAAGCCCATCTTTTGCCAAAACTTATTTGCAGGAAGATCCTCCCGGACATTTGCAACAACATAAGCTACATTAGCTTCCCGGGCCTTCTGAATTAATCGGTCTACTAATAAAGTACCAATGTTTTGACGCTCAAAAGATTTATGGGTCGCCGTATAGCTCACTACAACTGCACTTTCTTTCATTGAGCCGTGAATCAGAAAGCCGACGACTTTTAACCCTCTTTTGACAGTAATGATCTTATCTCTCTGAAAAGAATCTATTATCAAGGCAGGAGAGAGAACTCCGCCAAGTTCTTTCTTATATTGATCTGCTATCTCTTGAACTTCTTTGACAGCGGTTTCATCTATCATTTTCTTTTAGCTGTCCCAAAGTGGCTGTCATTAAAGCGGTCATTTCTTGTTTCACTAATTCATCATCGGCAAAATTATTTTTTGAGCTGTCTATTGTGATTATATTCTGTTTTCCTTTTGACAGATGGACTTGTCTATCAACAGCCTTATTCAATGAGTCCAAAAACTCAATTGTTATCGACTTCTCCACCGCCCGTGCTCTTGCTCGTATTCTTTTCATTTCGGTTTCGGCGTCACATTCTAAATGAACCAGCAGGATTGGCAGTGGTAATTCTCGTTTAATCTCTTCGTAAACCTTCAGATAAGTATTAAGTTGTGTCCCCTGGAGGCCAATCTCAGCGTACGCAACATCAAGGAGAAGTGAGAAATCACAGATGTTAATTTTGTCTAATGCAGCTTCTTTTTTTATTTGATGATAATGCTGAAGTGTAAAAGAGACCTCTGTCTCGAAGATATACTTGCCAGGGTTAGAGTAGAAAGCCCTCCAAAAGGGATTCGCCCTAAAATTTTCAAAAAGGGTATGCAGATCCACACGGCGCATAAGACCTGCGAAAGTTGTCTTGCCGGACGCTATACCGCCACAAACTTCAATACGCATAATACTAAAAGAATTTTCAATAGAATGACTACCTCTCTTTAGCATTGGCAGGAGTTTGTTCGGCAGGTCTTGCTTGTTTCTTCGATGTTTTTGCGGAACTCCCCTCAATTTTTTGTTCAAGCCCTGTCATTCTTTTCTTAACAATCTGCAAATCCTTTTCTAACGATTCTATCCTGCTTTTTTCTTCATTCTTTAATAAACTAAATTCTTTCTGAATATTTCTAAGGTATGAATTTGAATCATTTATTAATGAAACTACCTGATATGCTAAAGCAAAAAGTGCAATTATCAATACCAAAGCTCCCAATTATCAATACCAAAGCTCCCATTAATGAGTAATTTTTTATTTTGTCAATTAATCTCTTTGCTTCCTCGGAAGCTATTTGAGCACTTCTTAAAACTGCGGCTACGGAACTTCGTATTGGATTTGGTGCAGCTTGGGACAAATAATATACAGCAGATAAATTTTTCTTAGATTGTGGAAATTCTTGATAAATGCCCTTCCTTTCGTGGTCGACTTTGTTTGCCCAGCGTGCATTTGGGCTGAGTTTAGTAAACTCTGCCCAAATGAATCCTTCACCGCCGACTAATGTATAATTCATATCAGTTAGATTATGCAGCGGGATTAGAAGATTACCTTCAAAGCCAGGATCTACCAACGGTCCAGTACCTAACAACAAACCTCTATGTACAAGAGTAATTTTCAAATTAAAGCGTAAGGCGATGTAATCAGGTATTCGAAATTTAGCCTTAAGGCTAACATAAACGATTGAATTTTTTTTGAGTTCAAAAGTATCACCTTTATTAATCTCTTTCGAACAATCTTTATTGTCCTCATCCCAATAGTAAATTTTTCCTTCCAGCAATATCTCGTACGATGCTGACTTAATAAATTCGGAATCATATGGCGAAATCATTCCGGTCGTTCTTATATAATCATGAATATCGGCAGAGTTTAATAATGCGGGATAAATATTTGGGAAAGGGTCCTTTGATTTATAAAGGAGAAATTTCTCTGCCGCTTCTTTATCATCAGAAAAATAGATGGTACTCATTTAACCTCCATTTTTTTCTTTGAAAGACAGTCAAGAATTGAGGTAGGTCCAAAACCCAGATAATCAATTTGGCTTTCAACGAGTAATTCTATGTTATTTATAAAATCATAGGTCTTCGATCGATCCAAATAATCCAAATGATTTAATACTATATGCGTCGGTCGATTCACCATTATTGCCTGTCGAACAATACCTGCATCGAACCGCGCAATCCGCCTCCTCGTCTTTGTAACTGAAGTCAGCTCAAGCAATGTTTCAGCCCTTTGCGATTCTTTAGTGACAGTTTCCCAGTCGATCTCATTGAGCAGTGGCCCTGAATTGCCGCCGACTCTAATAGGAAATGCTCTTATAACCAGAACAATTTCGTCAACATCCATTGGGCTTAAACCAGCTTCTGCAACAAACGCCGCAGCTGTTGTATCGCGGCTTGTTGCAAATGGATAATAGGGAGAGTGTAAGAGCGATAAGCCAAAGCCCTGAGTACCTTCAATGATTATTCTTTCTCCGCTTGACAAACTATCTCTTAGATAGGGAATTACCGGTTGTATGAATTGCTGCAACCTTTCGTCATCCTTTGCCAACTTAACTGCTTGGTCGCGGGAAATCCGCCTCTGAACAGCTGCCCCTGTACCGCTCAAGGTTGACCCTATAGACTTTCGTAATAAACTGTCCTTTTCTTCTCTTATGTCTTGCTCAGTTACGACCATAGCACTAGGATCGATAAAGAGCCGATCAGGTGATAAACCTGTTTGGATAATTTCTTCGAATAAAATTTCGGGGTTAATATACGTTCCAGCACCCAACACACAAGTAACATCAGGCAGGATAGCAGCAGTAGGCAACTGCCTTAGAATAAGAGGTTTTTCAGTACGAGGATTGATAACTGTATGCCCTGAGTTTGTGCCACCAACCCGTATGGCAACAGAGGCGTTCATTTCCTTAGATAGAAAGTGCGCGACTTTTCCTTTCCCCTCTCCTCCAAACTGCCCGCCAACAACAACAGTTACCGGCATTATTTCCTCTTCAAATCCGGAATAATCAAGTATTTCTCTTCCGGATTACCGATGGCTTCGTACATGCCTGCAAGATAAAAATAGCCTACTAATGCAGAAGTGAGCGCGTCGATTTCATCATGGGTGATTACTTCTTTGTCCGAATATGGTTTTATACCCATGTTGAACAAGTCAATTTCCAGAGCTTTCAGATCAACTCTTTTTCTGGGAAATCCCAAAATGTCTTGTGCTGCACCCGGATAACTCTCGATTACTTGAATTCCCTTTTCTTCCAAGGCTTTGGTCAAATTCATGCCCCTTAAAGTCAATTTCTGCATGCTCTGTATCAAACAAGGGTAGACATTTATACCCCTTTTTTTAAGAATTCTCTCGCATTCTCTTGTGATGCCTAAATTTCTGCATTCACATGCGTCGCTGGCGCAATCCCGTCCCTTTGGAAGACTCAACGGCGAATCAATTGATACAACAGCAGGATTCGCTTTCAAAGTCTCTGCAATAAGTTCTTCATCTGTTTTTAACAAACTCATATATGCTTTATGTCCGTCCAAAATACAAAAGCCAGAAGGCCGCGATTCGGAACCTGTTAAATCTATACCAACGGAAAGTGGCTTATGATCCTTTTTCTTAATTTTCTTGATAAGATCATTCAACTTTACTTCAGGCTTTTTTATTCGTTCTCTACTAACCCTCAGTAAAGTTTTTCGATTACCGCGAATCTCCAAAGCATTCTTTAGCTTTCTTAAGGTAATCTTCGGAATAATAAAATCAGACGAAGGCGGTGAGGGATCGAAATAGACTATGATGTCTTCGCCAAAAAGATTCCGCTGCTTCCGATCCCTTCTAATTTTCTTAAGAACATCGATTTTGATCTTCGCCTTATAACAATAATCCATCAATTTTTTCAAATCTGTTGTATCATAAATGTTGTATCGTAGTAATTTAGTTAACGATTCGTCATCTGCTTTTACAAACCTGCTCCATAAAACTGCTGCTTCTCTTCCGTTAATCTTTTCTGTTTCACTGTCTCTATTTATTCCCAAGCTTTTTTCGACAACTTTTAACGGCCCACTAACACCAACGGTCTTAAGGAGATATCTCAGGTCAATATGAATAGGAGGGATCGTAATGCCGGGGAATTCGTTCTTTATAAAGGGAATATCAAATAAGGTGCCATTAAATGTAATAATAATATCGAATTTCCTAAGATACTCGCCTATCTGATCCAAGTTATTGTCTTTTATGAAAAGCTTGATCTCTTTTCCATTGAATGTTCCAACCAAGGTGATAATGTCATAATACAGCGAGAGGCCTGTCGTTTCGATATCCAGGAATACTGCTCTATCAAAAAAATCTTTATAAAGTCGCCAATGATCTTTGTGTGGCAAATGATTGGCAAAAAATGAAATATCTTTTTTATTCAGTGCTTCTTTCGCCTTTTGGATATAATCAATTAGGACTTTTTTATTAGTGTTGCCTGTGCCGTTTAGATGTATCCTTTTCTCGAAGTCATCCCATGTGATAATCCCTTTTCCCCAATAGGTTGCTTCAGTCTTAGGTCCAATCCCCGGAATGAATGTGAAGGTATTTTTTATCATATTTAGAATTTCTTTTTATAGCAAAGATATTAGCCTTTTCCCTGATGAATTACTACCCCATTATAATAAAAATCGCAAATTCTTTCATTAGAAAATGGAAAACAAAAGTAAAAAGCTTCTACAGTCAGTGAAACTGTAGATATCCTTCTTAATTTATCTCATCAAATTGGACCGATATGATCGTGCAGTATAATTTTTTAGGGTAATCTTTTACTAAAGGTACAAAGCTTCTCTGTGCATACTGCTTTGAAGTGCGTATTATGATATATAATCTGCATTTCAAGAAAAGTTTCAGCAGTGTGTAGTAGGATGAAGAACTCCAGGGGCCAAAAATCCCCCTCAAAAAACAATAGCTCGAATGTTAATCATTATATTTCATCGACTGCCGGATTTGCGGATTTACAGGTGCATTGCTCACATAAGAAAAACACCCCGGAGTGTGAAGTAGATGAAGTAACAAATAAGAGTCAGGTTGTTTTTACTTTGAGGATAAGTGAGAGTTAATCATCGAAATTCTGTAAAAGCCCTACCCAAACACTAACCAGCAGAGTAATTTTACATAATACATTTCATGTTTATTATTTTTTATGTGAGTTATTCCACCGCTGTTCATTTATCCATCCTCCAGGGCAATCTGTCTTCTGGTTAATCTCGCAGTGGGGAAGAATCTCTATTTTTTTATAAGTTTTGAGAATGCTGCTTAATTTTTCCAATGCAGCCTCAGTTGGTTTCTCTAAAGAATAATTACCAGCTAAACAGATTCCTATAGAAGCGCAGTTGATGGGCCAATTCCCAGCGTGCCAGCCTATTTGGTCGTCTTCAAGTAGGCGTTCTGCTGCTCCGTTTCGACGTATCAACCAATGATATGTATAAAAAACTTGTCTACCGTCTTTCCAATGGTGTGAATAGATAGGATTTCCATATGCTTCCGGAAATTGTTCTTTATTTAAATATATAGGGGCATAACCACGAGCCTCAAAATTCGCATCATCCATATTATCCTTTAATCCAGCAAAGACTTCTTGGACAACTTTTACTCCGTCATCAAATCTTCCATCCATACGAAGTGCTGCTACTAATTGAATTTTGTGTCGCGGACTTGCGTTGATTAGATCCATTTGCGCAATTCTTGTTGCTAATCTATAACGACCAGACTCAAAAGCCATATAAGAAAGTGAATAAAGCCCTTTATCTCTCAAAGCCCTAAAGGCAGTACGGTATACTGCACGCAAAAAATGACTAACTAATCCTAAAGTTCTACGTTGTTGTCGATTTATACTAAGGTAGAGATCGATTGCTCTAAAATTTAAACGTTTAAGAACTGGGCGTAATGCATATGTTGCAACTTCTATAGCCCCAGCACGTCTTAATATTATTGAACGAATCTCAGGGTCGTCTATTAGCGGAATAAGGGAACCCATTCTGGGGTTAGACGGTTGAATCTCTTTAGGAATACTATCAATTGCTTTTCTTAAGCATGTTTGCTATTATCTAACAAATTCAATATAATGTAATTGGATTTTAATTTCAATGACAGTGGAGAGCTAATGGAATTAGAAAACTTTAACCCGTGGTGGCGGGATGGAAAGGTATCCACGGAATTCCTCGGAAGAAGGAGAAAGATATTCAGTGAGGTCATCAAGTATATAGACAAACGTCAGATAGTGCTATTTACAGGATTAAGAAGGGTTGGCAAAACAACTCTTATGTGCCAGATTATAGATGATCTCCTTCGAAACGGTGTAAATCCATATGACATTTTATATTTCTCGTTTGATGAAATGAGGTATAACCTGGAAGACCTTGTCAAACAATATGAGATAGATATACTCCGGGAGGATATCTCTAAAAAGAAGGTTTTTATATTCCTTGACGAGATACAAAAGCTGGAGGGCTGGCCTTCAAAAGTGAAGCTTCTCTATGATGCAACCCCGAAATTAAAAATATTTCTGACCGGCTCAGCCCAAATAACTATGTGGAGGGGAACAAGAGAAAGTCTGGCAGGAAGATTCTTTGACTTTGTAATCAAGCCATTAGACTTTGAGGAGTATCTTGATTTCAAGGGGGTGAAGATAGACAAAAACAGGGAAAAGATCTTCGAGAAGGATCTAAAACGGCATATGAGAGGGTTTCTGAAGACAGGCGGTTTTATTGAGGCCCTTAATTTGGATGAGCATATGCTTAAAAAATATCTTAAGGAGAGTCTGCTTGAGCGGGTTATCTTTGTAGACATACCACAGACCTTTAATCTTGATCTGCCGGAACTGCTTCTGAAACTATTAACCATTACTGCGTCAAGGCCAGGTTTTTATCTTGATTATAAAAACCTCAGCAATGATCTAAATGTCGACCAGAGGACAATTGCCAATTACATATCATATCTTGAATACGCCTTGTTTTTACAGAAGCTTTATAACTATTCCCGGAATCTTCTTACAAGTGAGAAGAAAGTAAAAAAACTCTATCCCTCCAATACAGCCTTTACCTTAGTGTTGAATCCACAGGCAGATTTATCATCTGTTTTGGAGCAGTTTTTTGTAAATAACCTTAATGCAAGGTTTTTTCTAAAGACGCCACAGAAAGAAGAGATTGACATAATCCATACTCAGGATAGAAATGTCTTGCCAGTTGAGATAAAGATAAAAGAAAAAATAAGTAAAGACGATGTTAAGACTCTTTTAAAGTTCATGGAGAGGAATAATCTCCAGAGAGCATTACTTATCACCCTTGACACTGAAACAAAGTTCCAAAAAGAGAAGCTTATAGTTGAGGCAATTCCTTATTGGAGATACTGGAGTATCAAACAGAAGACAGGCTGAAATCTGTCCCTCGACATCTTGAATGCCATGCCTGCTTGGTCAAAATGGATTTCGGTTAACGCCTCTCTGCCTCCCATATTCTCGGGTCAAGGGCATCTCTAAGACCTTCGCCGACAAGGTTATAACTTAATACCGTTATCAATATTGCGAGACCTGGATAAAGAGATAGCCACCATGCAACTTCTATATTATCCTTGCCTGATGTTAAGATATTTCCCCAGCTCGGATCTGGCGGCTGCACACCGAGTCCGAGGAATGACAGGCCTGATTCTATAAGTATCGCGCCAGCAACACCAAAAGTTGCTGCAACAAACACAGGTGAAAGGACATTCGGGAGGATGTGTCTGAATATGAGCCTTGTATCACTCACACCAACAGCTCTGGCAGCGCCAACAAAATCCCTTTCTTTTAATGAAAGGAATTCTGCTCTCACAAGCCTTGCAACATCCATCCAGCTTGTAATGCCTATTACAGCCATTATTGTAAATATGTTCGGCTCAAGGATTGAGATAACTGCAAGGATAAGAAAAAAGGTTGGGAATGCAAGCATTATATCAACAAACCTCATCAGTATTGCATCTACCTTTCCTCCATAAAAGCCGGCTATTGCACCAATAATAATGCCTATTACTATTGCAATACCTACTGCAACAAAACCAACCTTCAGTGAAACCCTGCTTCCCCATATTATTCTTGAAAGCAGATCCCTTCCGAGTTCATCTGTCCCGAGTAAATGTGTTTTGCTCGGAGGTGAAAGTGTATGGCGGACATCTATTGCTGTAGGATCATACGGTGCGATGAAAGGCGCAAGCAGAGAAATAGTTATAAGTAAAAGTACTGTTACTGCACCTATAACAGACAGCCTATTTCTTGAGAATCTCTTCCCTATAATCTTTAAAAGTCTCATTTTCTGTTTCTCACCCTCGGGTCGACCAGTGCATATGATATATCTGCAATCAGATTCCCAAATAATGTAAGGACCGCTCCTATTACAAGAATTCCCATTATTGTCGGATAGTCTCTCGACATAGTAGATGAATAAAAAAGCTGTCCCATACCCGGGATAGCAAAGATTGTCTCAAATATAACCCCTCCACCTATAAGTCCGGGTACAGAAAGCCCGAGGATCGTGACAATTGGCATAAGTGCATTCCTGAAGGCATGTTTAAAGATAACCTCTGTTTCAGTTAGGCCTTTTGCCCTTGCTGTTCTGATATAATCCTGCCTTATTACCTCGAGCATGCTTGAACGGCAGTAACGGCTTAATCCTGCTATTCCCCCAAATGCAGAAACCCCAACAGGCAGGACAAGGTGTTTGATCCAGTCCAATAATCTCTCAAAGGCCCCCATCTCTGATATATCTATGCTCTGGATACCTGATATCGGAAGGATGCCCATATTAACGCCGAACAGTATCATGAGTAGAAGTGCAAGCCAGAAGGCAGGAGTAGAGAAACCAATAAACACAAAAACTGTAGAGAGTTTATCAAATATAGAGTACTGTTTTGTTGCAGAAAGAATACCAATTGGGATTGCAATAATAAATATAAGTATCAACGAAAGAATATTAATAGTTAAAGTTACAGGGATCCTCTCAATAATCTTATCAAAGACCTTTCTACTATCCACAAAGGACTTTCCGAAATCAAGACTGACAAATCTTTTTAGCCAGTCAATATATTGGACATGTAATGGTTTATCAAGACCATAGAGCTTTTTAAGATTCTCCTTCGCCTGGGCAGATACCTTTAGTGACATCTCTGTCTGAACCTCAACCGGGTTGCCTGGTGCAAGATGAACTACTGCGAAGGTAATAAGGGTAATCCCAAAGAGCAGTGGAATCATAAGAAGGAGTCTTTTTGTTATATAAGAGAGCATAAGTACCTTCCAGTATATGACTCTTTAACATTGACTATGTCTTCGGGTGTGCCCTCAAAAATAATCTTCCCACCCCTGTCTCCACCTTCAGGACCTAAATCTATAATCCAGTCTGCAGCCTTAATCATGTCCAGGTTATGCTCTATAACAAGCACTGTGTTGCCTGCTTCAACAAGCCTGTTCAATACATCAAGCAGCGCCTTAATATCCCTGAAATGCAATCCAATCGTAGGCTCATCGAGGATGTAAAGAAAACCCCTGTTAACACCCTTCACCCCTTTAAAATCCCCCCTTCCCCCCTTTACTAAAGGGGGGTGAGGGGGGGGGATTACTTTTTCAAGAGGGATGTGGGGCGCTTCAGGGGGATTAATCATCTCCGCACATATCTTAAGCCTCTGTGCCTCTCCGCCTGAAAGAGTTGTTGCAGGCTGACCAAGCCTGAGATAGCCAAGCCCGATATCTTTCATTAGTAATAGTTTATTTTTAATCTTAGGAATATCCGGAAACAATTTGGCAGCCTCATCCACTGTCATGCTCAGAACCTCATCTACATTTTTACCCCGGCATGTAACCCGTAAGGCTTCTGGCTTGTATCTCTTTCCACTGCATTCCTCACATTTTACGAAAAGGTCTTCAAAAAAGTACATTTCCATTTTCTGATATCCTGCACCCCTGCAAGTCTCGCACCTGCCGCCTGATACATTAAAAGAGAAGAATCCTGGTTCATATCCATAGGCCTTTGCTTCTGCCTGCTCTGAGAAGAGTTTTCTTATCACATCAAATATCTTTAAATAGGTTACTGGATTCGAACGCGGACTTCGTCCTATTGGAGTCTGGTCAATGAGCTTGACACCCTTTAGATTCTGTATACCTTCAATCTTCTTATATGGCAAAGGGAACCCGTGTTCGATCTTAAACTCTCTGGCCAATGCCTTGTAAAGGGTTTCCACAACAAGACTGCTTTTACCCGAACCAGAAACCCCCGTAACCGTTATAAGTGTCTGTAGAGGAATATTAAGATCAACAGATTTCAGGTTATTGCCTGCAGCACCAGAGAGTATGAGTTTTTTACTACTCCTTGCTATTTGCTCGGTGCTCTTTGCTTTAAAATGGGGCTCTATTCTATCAATCCCTTTTATATAACGAGCTGTAAGGGTATCGGTTGTAAGAAACTCATCCTTTGACCCTGAGAATACAACCTCTCCCCCCCGATGGCCGCCTCCTGGTCCCATCTCAACTATCCAGTCAGCAGACTCTATAACTCCCCTGTCATGCTCGACAACAAGGATGGTATTGCCGAGTCTTGAAAGCCCTGACATGATATCCACGATTATCTCCGTGTCCCTTGCATGCAGCCCGATGGTGGGTTCGTCGAGTACATAGAGGGTGCCTGTAAGGGATGATGCGAGTTGATTTGATAGGTTTACCCTTTGATATTCTCCACCTGAAAGTGTTTTCCCATCACGGCACAGGCTGAGGTAATCAAGCCCTACTCGCTTAAGAAAACCGAGTTTAAGGTTTATCTGCCTCAAAGGCTCTTTTGCCATGTCCCTTTGAAATGGTGAGATATCCGGATTTTCAAAAAACTTAATCATATCTGATACCGGCATCCTGCAGAGTTCTGCTATATCAAGACCTGAAAGCTTATATGCAAGAGACTCCCTTCTTAATCTTTTCCCACTGCATTGAGAACAGGCAACGGGTCTCCTGTATCGGCTCAGGAAAACCCTTATATGGAGTTTATACCTTCTGCTCTCCATCTCCTCAAAGAAGTCATCAATTCCATAAAAACTGTTACCCCCTTTAAATAGCAGTGCCTTCTCTTTTTCATTAAATTCAGCGTATGGCTTATTGATATCAAGGGCTTCCTTATCAGCACTTTTAATAAGCTGCTGCCTCCACCATCTATATGCCGGCTTGTTCCATGGGTCAATCGCACCCTTTGCCAAGGAGAGACTTTTATCAGGGATAATCAGATCCTCATCATATTTAAGAACGTTGCCAAATCCCTTACAATCTGGGCATGCACCAACAGGATGGTTGAAAGAAAAAAGGAGAGGATATGGCTCTGGTAGTTCGATATTACATTCATCACAGGCATTCTCTGAGGAAAAGCTGAGAGCTGAGAGCTGAGAGCTGAGAGCTGTATTTACAATGATAATCTTTATCCTTCCTTGTCCCTCTCTCCATGCCATCTCAATTGAATCAGAAAGTCTCGGCTCATCCTTTATCACAAGTCTATCGAGGACTATATTGAGCGAATTAGCTGATAGCTGAGAGCTGATAGCTTGCTCACTGCTAATTTCTGTAATATCGACTACCTCACCATCGAGCCAGACCCTGTAAAACCCC
>Ga0100377_1003379_pt1 | contig 12855 bp, 6 predicted proteins | sample CryGeymeta201501_FD_83664 | JGI IMG/M metagenome (GOLD analysis project Ga0100377, IMG submission 83664) | Groundwater microbial communities from Crystal Geyser aquifers in Utah, USA - Crystal Geyser metaG 2015-01 | ecosystem: Environmental > Aquatic > Deep subsurface > Groundwater | place: USA... | reverse complement strand
GACCGGCTCGGGCTCCTGTTCGAGGTCGTCGTCATTGGTCGTGATATCGATTTCGCTCACGTCGCCGCTGGCGAACTCGTCCTCGTCTTCGTCTTCGTCTTCCGACGGCGGAGGTGGAGGAGCAGAGATGAGAGCCGCGTGACGCACGACAATCACCTCGGCTTCTGGCGCGAAGCTGCGCTGGTTGGGTGGGACAAGGGGGACCTCCTCGGAGAGGTTTTCCTCGTCACCGAAGTCCGAAGCGAGTTCGAATTCTGCAGTGGGTTCGCCCGCCGGCGGCGGAGGGGGACCGCCAAGGAAGGTGTCGTCGTCCACTTCGGAATCACCGTTCGAGTGGATTCGCTTCTCGGCGTCCTGTTCTCGAACGACGTCGTCCCGCTGACCCAAGCGCGAGACCGTCTCTTTCGCGGCCTGAGTGGGCTCGCCGCCGGGTGCGCTCGCATTGCCCGCCGTCTCCTCGAGCGCGGCCTGTGGTAAGCAAAAAGCCTTGGTGAAGAGGTCCGTGCTTGGCTTCTCCACGACGTCTGGCCCGACGGCTTTCCCCTTGGTTCGAGGCAGCGTTTTGGGCAGCGTGAACGCCCGTTTCTTTTGAGGAGGAGGCTCCTCACTCGGCGCTCTCTCGGCCGGCAGAGGCGCACTCGCCGCCGCCGCCTTCGCGCCCTGTGTCGAGAGCGACTCCAAGCCGTCTAGGGCACCACTGCTGCTGTCCTCGTCCTCGACGACGTCCATGTCATCCAAAGACAGGACGTCCTCATCGTCGAGTCTCTCGACATCGTTCTCATCCGCAGCAGAGACGAGGTCCGCTGAGTTGAGGCTCTCGACGTCGTCAGAGTCGACAATGTCGTCTTCATCGAGAGGAACCACGTCATCGTCGTCGTCGAGTCTCTCGACGGCATCCAAGGCCATGACGTCAGCCTCATCCAAGGACACCACGTCGTCGTCGTCGAGCCGTTCGACCTCACCCTCGTCGACTCGCACGATTTCGCGCTCGTCGAGCACGAGGGGGAGGGGGCTCGCCGATGGGGGAGGGGGCGGGTACTCGAGGACGGGTCGCCGGATCACATTCGTCGTTTCGACGACGGGCTTCTCGACCTCGAACTCGTTGGTGATGAGCTCCTCGCTCTCCGGTTCGCAGTTGGCGTTCTTTGCGGGCGGAGGGGGGGGGTGTTCGTTTACGGGTTTGCCAGTGAGAGCGGTGTTGCCACTGCGCTTTCCTTTCGCCCGTTTGGCCTTCGCCCCGCCAATGACCTCGAGGTCATCGGACGAGATCTCGATGGGGGCATTCGACACGCTCTTCACCGAGGGCAGGACCGCAGAGGTGAGCTCGTTCTCGTGGCCGAGCGCCGCCAGCACCTTGGCCTTCGAGTCTCTCTCTTTCTTGGCTTTGGTCCGTCTCTTCTTCTTTTCCTTCTTCTGGTCTTTTTCCTGTCTCGAGTCCGCCGCCTCGTATTTCGGGAGTTCCGAGGTTCGACGGCGTTCCAACTCGTCAGTCACCACCGCCGTCTTTTTGAGCACTTCGACAGCTTTGGGTTCGACCTGCTCAGGAGCGTCAGCTTCGCCACAGGTCGTGGCTTGGCTCACTTCCTCAGCAGGCTCGACGAGCAAGGCTGTCGCTGGACAGTCGGCAGGCGTCGCGGGCTTGGCAACCTCGGACGGACTCCCCAGAGGAACAGGCTTTGGAGGTGTGGGCTTGGCTTCCGCCGAGACGGCAGCATTCTTCTCCTCCTTGACCTTGGCTTTCTTCCCCTTGGCTTCGGGAGCTTTCTTCGCCGCTTCGAGCTCCGGCGGCTTCGGTTTTTTCGAAGCGCGAAGCTCTTCGATTTGGCTCTTTGCCTTCGACAATGGGGTTGCCGCTTTCTTCTGGGGCTTGCGTTTCGCTTTCTCCTTGGCGGCTTCTGGGCTCCCCTTCAGCAAGGTAATCGGAGGACGGGAGAGGATTTCGCCCTCTCGGACCATGTTCTGTGGCGGTCCAGAGACCTTGGTTTGGGCGTTATCCTCACTGGCGTTGGCCAGCAGATCGTTGAACTTGTTCTCGTCGACCCCAGAGAAGGCCAGCTCTGCCTCGATGGCGGCGAGCGTGGAGTGGCGGCCCTTCGTGGAGGCGTCAGGGAGAAGAGACATCCAGTCTTCCTCGACCGTGACGGTTTCAGCAACCGCAGAAGCACCGCCAGAGGTCCCGACGACGGCGGAAAGGGCGGAGTCAAACCCCCCGACTTCATCGTCAGCCCGCGAGCGGCCGCGAGTCAGGCGGCTGGCGACTTGCTCGATGGCCTCGCGGAACGCGCCAATGTTGCCGAAGCGATCTCTCGCTTTGGGGGCCAGCGCTCGGGTGATGACCTCCGAGAAGGGGCTCGTCTTGAGGCAGGCGGCAAGCTCTTTGGGGTTTTGCACGGCGCTCATCGCGTCCGTGCCGGCCACCATCATGAGGGCGATCATGCCCACGGAGTAGAGATCGCACTCGAAGTTTGGACGTTGAGAGCCCGCGACGACCTCGGGGGCGAGGTAGGCGGCGTCTTCCTGGAAGGCGATCTGCAAGCCCTTGGCGGCGACCGCCTGGGTCACGCCCACGCCCAGGAGCCGAATGATCTCCGAGTCGCTCTCTGCGTTCTCGACGAGCACAAAGCGCGGCGCCAACATTCCGTGGAAGAGACCGTGGCTGTGGACGTGGTCAAGGGCGTCGAGAAGCTGCCTCAAGCGCGCCGCGACCTGTGAGGGCTTCGCCGATCCCCCTCTTGGACCGAGGAGGTCTCCGAGTTGGTCGCCCGCCGGGTAGTGCTCAGCGATGTAGAGGCTAGAGCTGTCGACCACACCGCAGCCGCACTTGTTGGCGAGGCTGTTGTGGGCGACCGCGCAGGCGTGCTCGAGCTCCTTGAGGATCGGGGCCTGGTTGCCCTCTGCAGGTACGATGTGGACCAAAATATGGCCACGATGCCTCAGATGCTTCGCCAGGTACTGTCTGAACTGGCCAGCCCCACCTATGCAAGAAAGCACCTCGATGCTGTTGTCGATGAGGGTTCCTGGAGTAAGCTCGTGTTCGTTCATCAACGTGTTTCGTCGGTCGTGGTGCTCAGGGCGCCCCGGTAGACCCAGTGTGGACACGAGCGCGTTGTGCCGGTGGCTACAAGGGTCTGGTCTGCAAAGTCGACCCAATTGCTTGGTCGAGACGATCAGACCCCTTATAGCATTAGTGCGACATCCTGCGCACGTTTGACCATCTCTTTCTTGAGAAAGCGCGTTTCTTGTTCTGCTTTTGCACAAAGCGCTGGCAGAACGTCGACTGAGCGCACAAGGTGGAAAAAAGTGAAGATGGAACGTATAACAGCGGCCAGAATCGCCGAGTCGCGGACCTTGGAGCCCCAATATGAATGCACCCAATCGCTTCCAAAAGTACCAGCAGTCTCCACAATACCAGCAACTCCAACAGAGCTTCGAAGAGTACACCAGCAATCGCGAGATCGTGGCCGCGGCAGCCTGTGCGTTAGGTGGGGTCCTGATCATGACCCTCTCTCTCATCGGCGGCGCGGCCGACGTGCAGTGGCTCGAGCGAGCAGGGTATTCGTGGGGCGCACTGGCGTTCTACCTGCTCGTCGGCCCCATCGGGATCGCCATTTGGCGTGGAGTCGCCTTTGCACCCCACGCCGCATTAGGTCTGGTCGGCTTCGACATGCTCCTCGACATCATCCTGAGCTACGTCCGCTTCAGCGATTTTCCAGAGTGGCTCATCTTCCTGAAGGTGATCGTTTTCGTGCTCGTTGCGCAGGTCATCTGGCAGGGGGACGGTGATGACGAAGACCAGCCCCAGCAGCAGTCCTTCCCACCACCAGGCCCGCCCTATCAAGGGAGCCCACCGCAGCAGCCCATGGGGCGGCGCTGAGGAACGTATGAAGATCGCTAGAGTGCAAACGGACCGCGGTATTTGGTACGCCCAACTCGAGCCTGATGGCACCGCTTCCCTGATTCCCCTCGAACTCGCCGAGCTGCATGAAGTCTTGCTACGCAGAGAGCTGCCGGCGTTCGAGGAGCGCATCGCGCCGGGTGGCTACCAACTGCTCGCCCCATCGACTCCAAGCAAGATCGTCTGCGTCGGGCTGAACTATCGACGCCACGCCGAGGAGATGGGCAAGACCATTCCGACCGAGCCGCTGATCTTCCTCAAACCCTCGACCGCCGCGATCGGCCCCAACGACCAGATCGTCCTACCCGAGCAATCCAAACAGGTAGAACACGAGGGAGAGCTCGCCATCGTCATCGGCCGCCGAGCGAAACAGGTTGGCAAAGAGGGCGTGCCCGAGGTGGTGTTTGGGTTCACCGCGCTCAACGACGTGACGGCCAGAGACATCCAGCAGCGCGAGCAGAAATACACCCACGGCAAAGGCTTCGACACCTTCGCCCCCTTCGGCCCATGGATCGAGACAAACTTCGAGCCGAAGCAGGCCTCCGTCTCGCTCACGGTCGACGGTCAGGTGCGGCAGCAGTCTTGTTGCGATGACCTGATCTTCGATGTGCCGACGATCGTCTCGTTCATCTCGGGAATCATGACATTGCTGCCAGGAGACGTCATCGCCACAGGAACTCCTAGTGGGGTCGGAGCGCTTTTGCGGGGACAGGTTGTCGAGGTGACGATCACTGGCATTGGGACGCTTTCGAATCCAGTGGGTTGAGAGGCGTTACTGCCGTCGCAGCAAACAAAAAGACCAGCCCTTCTGGGCTGGTCTTTTTTTGAACTCTTCGAACGCGAGATCTTAGGAACCCGAGGGCTGACCGAAGTTCTGGAGGTCGTTGCCAACCTTGTTGGCGAGGCTGGCGATGTCGGTGGGCAGGTTGGCGAGGTCGGAGAGAACCGCGTTGGCGGTCGCTTCTGCGGCGTCGAGGTCGGCGATGACGCCATCGTAGTCGGCCTTGGCTTTGGCTTTCTCTTCGGCGGAGGCGAGCGGGTTGGCTTCGGTGGCCTTCAGAGCGGCTTCGGCCTTGGCGCGAATCTCGGCGACGTTCTTGATGGTGTCAGGAGCCGAGGCGAGGAGGTTGGTGACGTTGGTGGGCAGGACGTAGAGGAGGTCCTTGCGGAGGTTGTCGACCTGCGTGATCTTGGCGGCGGTCAGTGCGCCAGCTTGGTCGTCGGCGTTGGCGGTGTAGCCAGCCAAGGACTCTTCGCTGGCCGGGCCACAGTTTTTGACGTTGGCGTAACCGACGCGAGCGGCCTGGATGCCCTGATTGGCGTCCTTGGCGGCAGTCTGGTCCTTGGCTTGGCCGGCGTCCTCAACAACCTGACCCGCCTCGGCCTTGATGGCATCGAGCGTCTCTACCGGAGTCTTGAAGCAAGTCTCGAGCTGGGTCTTGATGTTGACGATGTCCAAAGTCTTGACGTCAACGCCCGAGAGCTCACCCATCTGACCGGCGTTGGTCTGAGCGGCTTCCCAAGTGCTCTTGGTGTTCTCATAGTCCCCCGTGATGGCAGCGTTGAGAGCCTTGGCCTCATCAACTGGCATCTTCGGTACGCTCACTCCACCACCGCATGCGCTGAGGAGTAGAGCCGACATCGCGACGATCACTGCATAAATTGTGCTTCTCATGAATGCCTCCAACCCGTTTGGTCACACGGTACAGACGCGCTGAAAAACGCTCCAGCGCAACAAGAATAAAGAAACGTTAATGAACGACCCGCGCGTTATGCACATTGACAGAGCCCGGTGTCAAGGGGTTTCGCCGGGGGAAAGCCGGCAATATCTGTCATATCGAACTGACGAGCGGAATTTTCGCGCGCTATTCGGAACGGAGGTGGCTCGAAGCGACCTCGCGTCCCTCCGCGCGATCGCGCCTGGTTGTCGTCGGACTGAGCGCAGCCCCTTGTCCCGTCCGGAATTATGGGTGAGCGACGAGCAACGGGGTCGTCAGCGTTCGCACCATACGTTCGGCCGCATTCCCAGCAAGTAACCCGACGAGCCCTCTCCGGCCCACCGTCCCCATGCACACTAGGTCGGGCTCAATCTCGTCCACGAAGCGCGGGAACTGGTCGCCGAAGATCCCGACCCGAACATCTATGGTCAGGAGGTTCTGCTCGATGAGGGCGCCCGCGTTGGGCAACGCCCCTTGGACGAACTCGAGGATGCGCTGTCTTGCGTCGGCCACCAAGGCGACCTCTAGGGCTTCGAGCTCTCCGCTGGTGAAGGTGCTCACTCCTCTTGCTGTCACACAATGGAAAACGCTGAGTCGCGAAGAAGGGTGACCCGCTTCGACCAACGCCGCCCCGATGGTCAGCGCTCGGGCGGCCGCCTCGGTAGGCTCGACGGCGACCAACACCCTTCGATAGCCCCCGTCCGCTGGTCCAGCGGTGGCCAAGGTCGGGAGCGAGGTTCTGGACATCAACTGCTCAGCCACCCCGCCCAACACGTGCTTCTCCATGAATCCGTGGGCTCTAGGCCCGACACAGAGGAGGTCAGCCGAGCACTCGTCAGCGGCCTCTGCGAGAGCCAAAGCCACCTTATTGCCCACCCTTGCGACACCCTCCACTCGCAAATTCGCGGTGTCGAATCCAGCCAGGAACGCTTTCATTGGGGCGAGGTCGGCGCTGCTGCCTTTGGAGGCCAGCACCACGTTGACCACGGTCGCCTCGCAGTCGTGGACGCGAGCGAGTCGCAGCGCCTCACCGACAGCTCCTTTGGAGCTCTCGGAGTAGTCGGTTCCTACGACCAAATGCTTCAGCTTCCAGCTCATCGCCACCCCCTCACGAACCCGTCCCGTCACGTGCGGAACTCACCTCGAGCTCAAACGTAGCCCATGTCGGCTGACCGGGACCATTCCTTGATGTTGAGCGCTTGCAGATCCTGAATGACCCGTACGCTGCGCTCCTCGTCCTGTCGAAGCCAGGTTCCCTCTGAGTCGTACGTCGCCGCGATTTGCCTCCCCACCACCACGATCCCCAAGAGCAGTCGTGCCGTCGCCGTGACCAAGTCGAACGCGACGATGAACCGGTGGTCGTTCTCACCTTTTGCCAGCCCACGAATCGTCCCATCGGCATCGGAATGGAGCGACAACACCTGAGTGATAGGAGCGAGGCCCGGCTCTGGTTCCACGACGCCGATGCGGACCAGCCGCTCGTTGTCGAGGTCCCATCTCCACAGGACGCGGCCCTGGTCGACGACGACCAAGGTCTCTTTGGACTTGAAAGTGCTGAAGGCCATCCCAATGATGTCGGGCGCCTGCAGCGTGCTCAGCTTCCCCTTGCCTCTCGTCGAGCGCACCTCGACCCGGTCAGCGTAAGCAAACGCTTCGAGATCGCCGGCGCGGTTGATCGCCACAGCCAACACCACCCCGTTGCAGGGGCGGATCTCTTCGTCGTCGCCATCAAAAGACCAGATCCCACCCTCACCGACGCCGACGACCCCGTACTCACTCACGGCCATGCGCGTCAGCGGCCAGGGAGCTCGAGCGCGTTGGGAGAGCGTCTCGTTCGAGAGGTCCACCTCGAAGACCTGCCCATCGTCCAACGCCACGTTGAGGAGCGGAAACTCCAGGCCGGGACAGTACGAGACTGCGGGAGCGGGCAGCGGCCGGACAGGCAATATGCTGTGGTTGGGCTCCAAATAGGCGGTGAAGTTCTCGCCGCGCAGCCCCACATAGCCGACGTCTTCGAGCAGCGGGAGCTCCCCCTCGAACTCTCTGACGCCCTTCGGAGTCGCGAAGAGCCGTCCGCCGTCCTCGAGCGACAAGAACGACACCTGCCCGGTCACGTCTCCGACGGCCACGAACTCATCCGTGGGGTCGACCGCGACAGCGGTCGCTTCGCTGGGCATTCGCCGGACCACCTTCGAGCGTTCCTCCCGGAGTGGATCCGTCCTTAGGAGCAGTCCGGACTTGTCGGCGCTGAGGATCCACTGACCTGTAGACGACAACGCAAGGTCATTGATCTCGACGCTGTGAACGTCCAGATCGCGCAAGACTCTGCCACCCTCGAGGTCATAGGTCACCAGACGACTGCCCTGAATGGTGGCGACGTAGCGCAGCAAGGGATCGAGGGCGAACTTTATCACCTTCGAGGTCTTGGGGATCGGAAACTGAGTCCCATCCTCACGAACGAGGCTGATGCCTTTCTTGGTTTGGACGACATGAGGTCCCCGCTGCGCCCCCTCGAAGAGCTCGGCTTCGTTTACGGCGACTCGCCAACGCTCGCCGCCGGCAGGGGGGCGCGACCAATAGGTCGTCTCGTCCTGACGGCGCTGGCTCACGACGATCCGCTGGTCGGGGAGCCAACTCACCGTGCTGACCATGTCAACCGCGATGGGAGCGATCAGCAACACCTCAGGGGGATCGAGAGTCCACAGACGAACACAGGGTGTCGCGTCCAATGCGGCCAGCACGCTCGACTGCGGATCGAACGCCAGCGACAGGATGGGCATATAGTGCCCAGTCTGCGGCACGAGATTGACGTGACGGGAGAGCCGAATTTTCTGTGGTGTGACCAGGTGAGCGTAGTCCACTAAGCACCTAAGCGCGTCATCATCTTCGAAACAGATGAGTCAACTGGAATTGGATGAGTCGTCACCCCGCGTCAAGACGGCCGGGCTCATCTAGGTGGGTCCGAGATGGCCTCGACCCCTTGCCAAAGTCGTCAGCAGGCGCGCCGAACATGACTTTCATGAAAACCACTCGGCACCGTCACCTACTCTACCCTTCATCGAGCAGGTCGCATCTTAGTCGGCTCGTCGAGACGCCGCAACGCGGTTGAGCCCCGTCGACTTGGCTCACGAGTCGGGCGCGGAATAGCGTGCACGTTCGCCCTGCCCATCTTGAATGACGAGGCCAACGGCGAGCAGACTTTGCAGAAGCTGCATGACCGCGGTCTTCTTCATCCGCGTGCGGCGAGCGAGCTGTCGAGCGGTCGCCGGGCCGTGGGCCTTGAGCGCCCAAATGATCTGGCGCGCGATCTTCGGACCGTCGGGCGTCGATTCGGTGATGGGCAGGAGCATTTCGAGGCGGTCTTCCAAGGTCGGGGCGTTTCCGTCCTCCGAGGTCCCTGGAACCACGCGTCTCGAGAGCTTGGGCACCTCTGCCTTGACGGCCTTCTCGACGACCACCACGACCCGCTCTCTCTTGGGGGGCTTGACGATGGGCTCAGGGATCTCTTCGACGACGACAGTCTCTTTCCGCGGGTTCTCGGCTTTCTTTCGGCCGTTCAACATCTTCCCTGGGGCATCGGCCGTGTCTCGTCGCCGACGAACCAGCACCGTGGGCCCCTCATTTCTGGGTTCGCCCTCATCACCCTCCTCGGCCACCGAATCTCTGGAGGACGAGACGAGCTCCGCACCTGGCGGCACGGCTCTGCGTTCCTCTTCGACGGGAACGGGGTCCTCGAACTCTTCGGGGAGAGGCGCAGCCTTCGGGAGCGGCTTCTCGACCTCTCGCAGTCCGAGCTGCTCGGCGAGCCTGGCGGTCCGCAAGAAGACCTCACCCAAGAACGACTCGAGGGAGACCTTTGCGCCCCACCCTGGTGGATCTCCGAGGCGCCGTAGGACCTGCTGCTCGACCTCGGGCAACGCGATGTGGAAGCGATAGTCGGTCAGGTCGTCCTGCGCTTCGAAGAAGTTGACCCCGTCGAGCTGTCCGACCGACAGGCCGAGGTGATCCTTGCCCGAGTTGGCGATGGGCTCGCTCTCGATCTCGCTGCCGGAGCGAGCTGCGCGCAGCGCGGCGAGCACGTCGTCTCGATTGCGTCCACGGAGCGAGAGCAGGAGGAACGGATCTTTGTCGAGGGCTTCGCCGAGGATGTAGTGCGCGGCGGCGATGTGTTTGCAGGGGTTCGCCCAATCCGGGCAGGTGCAGGTGGCTTTGAGTTCTCTGAGCCGTCTAGGGAAGAGCGACAAGCCGCACTGTTCGAACACGTCGGTGATGCGCTCTGGCATCTCGCCTGCGAGCAGATTGGCGGTGAACGCGGCGCGGTCTCCGAGCACCTCGATGACCTTCTTCCACTGGGATTGGGTCAGGGTTCTCAGCGCAAGGGTGACCTTGTAGGGGCTGGGGCGTCGACCGGAGACGAACGCCTCGACTTTGCCGGCGGTCACCTTCAAGTCGGTGACGTGGCCGCTGCGGGCGTAGGCCATGCCTCTTGGGAGGCGGTTGGCGTACGCCGTGCTGACGCTCTCGATGGCCTCGATCCAGCGTTTGCCCCACCAAGTGTGGCCAAACTCGCCCGGCTCTCCGAGCACCACGGGTGGCCGCGGATTGACCGGACCTCGCCGGCCCTGGCGCCGTTTCTTCCCACGTGCCGTGGGTTTCGGCCCTTTCGGACCGCGCCCGGCTCGGGAGCGGTCGGTCTTCGTCTCGTTGGCGAGGGTTGTAGTGGCGTCGAAGACTCTGCGTCTCAGCACGGCGCCCACTGGCGCATCGTCGGTCTTCGGGAGGGGGAGGGGAGCTGGTTTTTCGTCAGTCGGCATCGTCGATGGTCGAGTCAGAGCCCAAGCTCACGAGCTCACGGAGCGCCTCGGTATCGAGGTCCGTAACCCATGCACCTGTGCTGTCTACGATGGTGTCTGCCAGAGAGCGTTTTTCCGTCAACATGACGTCGATCTTCTCCTCGAGCGTTCCCAGGGAGATGAGCTTGTGCACCTGTACGTTGCGCATTTGGCCGATGCGGAACGCCCGGTCGGTCGCTTGGTCCTCGACCGCCGGATTCCACCATCGATCGTAGTGGAAGACGTGGTTCGCAGCGGTGAGGTTGAGCCCAGTTCCGCCAGCCTTCAGGGAGAGCACGAAGATCGGGGGGCCGTCCTCGTCCTGGAAGCGGTCGACGAGTTCGTCTCGCTGGGACTGAGGCACGCCGCCGTGAAGGAAGGGGACGTCGGTGTCGAAGTGCTCTGAGAGCACCTTCACGAGGATGTCACCCATCTGTTTGAACTGGCTGAAGATCAAGGCGCGATCGCCGTTGTCGATGATCTCTTCGAGCATCTCGAGGAGTCGTGTGAGCTTGCCGCTGCGCGTCTTCTGTTCCTCGTCCTTGAGATAGAGGATCGGGTGATCGACGACCTGTTTCAGCCTCGTCAGGAGCGCCAGCACCCGTCCGTGCCGTGCGATGCCCTTGGCGTCTTCGATCTCGCCCATGGCCGAGTCGACCAGCGCTTGGTACAGCGTCGCCTGCTCTCGGGTCAGGGTGCAGTAGACCTTGGCTTCGAACTTCTCGGGCAGATCCTGGATGATGTTGGGGTCCGACTTCACCCGACGCATGATGAACGGGCCTACGAGCCGCCTCAGGCGGTCGAGGACCTCGTCATCGTGGTAGCGCTCGATGGGCATGGCGTAGCTGCGTCGGAACTTCTCGAAGGTCCCCAGCAAGCCTGGGTTGAGGAAGTCGAGAATGGACCACAGCTCGCTGAGCCGATTTTCGATGGGGGTCCCGGTCAAAGCGACGCGGAACTCGGCGTCGATCTCGCGCACCGCTTGCGAGCGCTTGGCGGTGACGTTCTTTATGGCTTGCGCCTCGTCCAACACGAAGCGGGCCCACTTCCGTTTCTTGAGCAGGTCGACATCGCGTGTGGCCAGCCCATAGGTCGTCAGCATGACCGTATGCGGGATCCTCATCTGCGCATTGAGCGCCTCGAGGGTGTTCGCGCGGTCGATGCCGTGGTGCTTCACCACGTGCAGGCTCGGACCGAACTTCTCGATCTCGCGCTGCCAGTTCCCCACGACGCTCGTGGGGCAGAAGAGCAGCGTTCCACGGTTGTCGTCGGGCGCAAGCTCTTGGTGATAGAGGAGCTCGGCGATGAGCTGAATCGTCTTGCCCAGGCCCATGTCGTCGGCGAGGCAGCAGCCCAGGCCGAGGCGAGACTGGTAAACGAGCCAGGCCAGGCCTCTCTCCTGATAGGGTCGCAGCTCGCCGCGGAACGTGTCGGGGACCTGGATGCGCTCTTCGACGAGCTCATCGCTAGACATCTGTTCGACGAGCTCAGCGATCCGCCCCTCAATCACCACTTCGATCTGCTTGTTCGGGGCGCTGGGGTCCGCGACGCCAGTGAGCGCGCGACTGAGCGCCTCGAAGCGACTCATGGTTCCCGCAGCTCGGGCGTCCGCCAGGAGATCTTCGATCCCCTTGAGCTGCAGCGGGTCGACCAAGACCCAAGTCCCTCTCCAGCGCACGAGCGGCTGTTTGAGGTCGGAGATCTGTCTGAACTCTTCGGCGCTGATCACCTCGTCGCCCAGCGCTGCCTCCCATTGGAAGGCCGCCAAATCGTTGAGGCTGACGTGGCTCTGGTCGGTGCCGAACTCGCCGGGCTTGAGGTCGCGTATGCGCAGCCGAGCTCGCAGTCGACGCTGGCCCTGACCGGTCAGCTCCTCGGGGAGACGCACATCATAGCCAGTGGCGTAGAGCACCGGTCCGGCCTCAGAGATGAACTTCCAGGCTTGTCTTGCGTCGAGGAAGACCCCTTCTGGCCGAGACTGCTCCAAGCTCTCTTTGATGGGCTCGAAGAGCCGACCCGCCTGGCCGAGATCGGCCAACATCTTCTCGTGGGGGCGATCGAAGCTGTGATCGAGGATCCGCAGACGGCTCGAGCCCACGTTGAACACTTGCCTGGCGGGCACCGCCAGAGACGGGTCGTCGACGGCGACCAGCATGTAGCGCAAGTACCAAAACGCCTCATCGCCGGCCGAGTCATCGGGCATCTCGAGCCACAGGCCCGTCTTCGAGTCGACCTCTTTGGCGGCCTCCTCGCTCTTGCCAAGGACCCAGGAGAGCCACTCGCCGAACTGGTCCAGCAGGGGCGGATCGTCGTGATGGTACTCGAGGAAGCTGTCCTCGGCAGGTCCGAGCAGGGCCTTCAACCAGCGATGCTCCCATCGTCCGAGGTCGCGCATCGGCAGCTCGGAGAG
>Ga0100377_1003372_pt1 | contig 12884 bp, 7 predicted proteins | sample CryGeymeta201501_FD_83664 | JGI IMG/M metagenome (GOLD analysis project Ga0100377, IMG submission 83664) | Groundwater microbial communities from Crystal Geyser aquifers in Utah, USA - Crystal Geyser metaG 2015-01 | ecosystem: Environmental > Aquatic > Deep subsurface > Groundwater | place: USA... | reverse complement strand
TCGCGGGATAGAGGACCGTCGGAACTTGTGCCAATTTTCCCCCGGCCCGCTTCAATGGGGCCCGCGATGGTTCGCGGGATAGAGCTGATTCATCAGACCGACTCGGAGAGAGCGACGATCCGGCTTCAATGGGGCCCGCGATGGTTCGCGGGATAGAGACGTTTTCCGGTGGAAACTTCGCGTCCAACTCAGCGTGCTTCAATGGGGCCCGCGATGGTTCGCGGGATAGAGGAGGCTGCCGGTTTTCGCACAGCGAAGCACGGCCACGGCTTCAATGGGGCCCGCGATGGTTCGCGGGATAGAGATCTTCGCTGCGCGTGTTCAAGAGGCCTTCGCCGAGGCCTACCGCTTCAATGGGGCCCGCGATGGTTCGCGGGATAGAGTTCTATGCTACTCGGAGGTTTCCTAGGTTCGATGCTGCTTCAATGGGGCCCGCGATGGTTCGCGGGATAGAGAGGTGTACGAGCACGAGCTGCTCGAGCGGCGCGTCGCTTCAATGGGGCCCGCGATGGTTCGCGGGATAGAGCCCGCGCTGCTCGTCCTTAATGTTGCAACGGTCGCAGCTTCAATGGGGCCCGCGATGGTTCGCGGGATAGAGAGTCGCCCAGTCGCCCTCGCGGGCGGCCGCGAGGGCGCTTCAATGGGGCCCGCGATGGTTCGCGGGATAGAGGATCACATCGACCCGCCCAATGCCGACTCCACCGTCGCGGCGCTTCAATGGGGCCCGCGATGGTTCGCTGGATAGAGAGGTCGTCACTGAGCCCGAATGCCTCGTAGGTGATGCTGCTTCAATGGGGCCCGCGATGGTTCGCGGGATAGAGCCGGTGATGCGCCACCCGGCCTGCTGAAGCTCCGAGCGAGCTTCAATGGGGCCCGCGATGGTTCGCGGGATAGAGGATCGCGGATCGGGCGGCCGCGACCAGAGCATCCGGCGCTTCAATGGGGCCCGCGATGGTTCGCGGGATAGAGATGGCGCGATTGAAGCGCACGGTACATGATGAAGTCGGCTTCAATGGGGCCCGCGATGGTTCGCGGGATAGAGCACGTTAATCTGCAGTGTTCCGCGCAAGTGCAATGCCAGCTTCAATGGGGCCCGCGATGGTTCGCGGGATAGAGACAGTCGCAGGCAGCGCAACCAGCGGATTGATCGGCTTCAATGGGGCCCGCGATGGTTCGCGGGATAGAGTTGAGACAGCCCTTGGAATTGTAGCCACCGCGGTGGTGCTTCAATGGGGCCCGCGATGGTTCGCGGGATAGAGGAAGGACTCGGAATCGCAGACGCGTGCTCCTGCGGGCTTCAATGGGGCCCGCGATGGTTCGCGGGATAGAGTTCGCCGGACGAGCTTGAATGGCTCGCGCAATACGAGCTTCAATGGGGCCCGCGATGGTTCGCGGGATAGAGGGCGAGCAAGGATCTCGAGCAGCTCGCCAAGTGGCGGCTTCAATGGGGCCCGCGATGGTTCGCGGGATAGAGGAGACACCATCGACCTCAACAAGGTGGCGGTGGACGCTTCAATGGGGCCCGCGATGGTTCGCGGGATAGAGGTCAGAGCTTGCACTGGACGTGGTCAATGCGGAGCTGACGCTTCAATGGGGCCCGCGATGGTTCGCGGGATAGAGTGACCGACCGAACCCGCGTGAGGCAGGGACGCGGAAGCTTCAATGGGGCCCGCGATGGTTCGCGGGATAGAGCGGGCTCTTTCCTAGATCTGGGAACACCATGAACAGTGCTTCAATGGGGCCCGCGATGGTTCGCGGGATAGAGGAGTCATAGCATCAACCTTCAATACGATACACTTGGGCTTCAATGGGGCCCGCGATGGTTCGCGGGATAGAGAAAGACGTCGCGAACGACCGCGTTGGGACGCGCTTCGCTTCAATGGGGCCCGCGATGGTTCGCGGGATAGAGGAGGCTGTCGGCTGGGGGGCCGACGTGCTGGTGCAGCTTCAATGGGGCCCGCGATGGTTCGCGGGATAGAGCACGGGGGACCACTGTGTTTTCAGCCGGAAGAGCGGGCTTCAATGGGGCCCGCGATGGTTCGCGGGATAGAGGTCGATCCGAATCGCGACGCTCAAGAACGAGTTCGGGCTTCAATGGGGCCCGCGATGGTTCGCGGGATAGAGAAAGAAATCGCCGAAGCTGCCGCCGGTTAGCTCGTTGCTTCAATGGGGCCCGCGATGGTTCGCGGGATAGAGCGCTTGCTCAGCGCGAATCTCGAGCGCCGTTCCGGCGCTTCAATGGGGCCCGCGATGGTTCGCGGGATAGAGTTGCACGCGAACTGAAGGCGTTCATTCGCTCGATTGCTTCAATGGGGCCCGCGATGGTTCGCGGGATAGAGAACAACCGCAGCCGCAACCAGAGACCCCTTCGCCATGCTTCAATGGGGCCCGCGATGGTTCGCGGGATAGAGGACCGATCCTCGTCCTGTGCGGCGCCGTCGGCACAGGGCTTCAATGGGGCCCGCGATGGTTCGCGGGATAGAGGCGGGCGCTCTGGGTACGTTGGGTTGTACCTGGCCACGCTTCAATGGGGCCCGCGATGGTTCGCGGGATAGAGGAGGCTCGCGTACGAGCAGAGCGCAACGCCGAAGGAGCTTCAATGGGGCCCGCGATGGTTCGCGGGATAGAGGAGTACGCCGAGAAGGCGCTTCTGTTCAGCGCACGGCTTCAATGGGGCCCGCGATGGTTCGCGGGATAGAGTTGAACACGTGGTAACGCAGCGCGCTCCGATTCACGCTTCAATGGGGCCCGCGATGGTTCGCGGGATAGAGCAATCTCGCCGATGCGCAGCAGGCGCGGAACGAAGGCTTCAATGGGGCCCGCGATGGTTCGCGGGATAGAGCCACAAATTGGATCCGGTGTTCAGTGTTTGAGGTGTTGCTTCAATGGGGCCCGCGATGGTTCGCGGGATAGAGCGCGCCGCGGCGCATCTCACCCGCGCCATCGACCTGCTTCAATGGGGCCCGCGATGGTTCGCGGGATAGAGCTCCATCGGCTCTTGCGTCGATTGTGGGCTCACGCCGCTTCAATGGGGCCCGCGATGGTTCGCGGGATAGAGCGGAACGTGTCTGGGGGGTAAATGGTACGTTTCGAGCTTCAATGGGGCCCGCGATGGTTCGCGGGATAGAGTGGTCAACGAGGGGATCCTCGACTGGCTGGCAGAGCTTCAATGGGGCCCGCGATGGTTCGCGGGATAGAGGTAGAAGGAGGCAAGGCCATGAAGAAGGCAGATGTGCTTCAATGGGGCCCGCGATGGTTCGCGGGATAGAGGAGGGAGTTCCTCGAACAGATGAAGGCCGACCGCAAGCTTCAATGGGGCCCGCGATGGTTCGCGGGATAGAGGGACTTCTGAAAAGCTGGGTGATCTCGGGTTGCTATCGGGTGCTTTGCGAGCGGTTGGTCGTGGTGGCTTCTTCGCGACCGTGCCATAGCCTCCCGACCATGTCAATTCGTATGGGATTTTCAAGGAATTGTCGGCCCTGCGAGCGGTGCCAGGGACTTCAGCGGCACCGGACCTCTCGCGCTGTCGTGCGCGAGTGACCTCGTCATACCACGATCGCATGTCTCTCCGGGTGAGTGTAGGGGCGACCCAGCGCTTCGAAGCAGTCCTTCCCTCGTCCGTCCGCCGGACCGAGGTCCACTACCAGCACCTGGTCTTCCGCGTGGTGAATCGCCTCGCGCAAGCGTTCCACCATCTCGATGCGCTCGCGCTTGTCGAGCTCACAGCGGAAGACCGAGAGCTGCAGGTGGTCGCCGTAGCCGCGCAGCACCCGGAACACCTTGCGCAGGCGCTTCGGGTCGCACACGTCGTAGCTCACGATGTAGGCCTGGCGGCTCATCGCGTGCGGAACTCGGGATAGGCATCGAGCTCGCCCAGCAGCACCCGGCCTAATAGCCGGGCCTGGAGCTCGAACACGCGGCGATAGCTCACGCGGTAGCCAAAGACTGGATGTGTCACCAGTTGGTCCATCCGCCGCTCGTAGGCCGCGATGAAACGCTTCCGGCCGGGGCTCTTCATCGACACGCCCACATGGCTGCGCACGAAGTCGGACTCGGTGAGCACACCGTTGTTCAGCGCGGCCACAACCACCGAGTCCGCCACGATCGGGCGGAACTCCTCCATCAAATCGAGTGCCAGCGCCGGACGGCCGTAGCGAAGCTGATGGTAGAAACCGAGCATCGGATCCAGCCCGACGTTCGCGCACATCAGGGCCAGCTCCTTCGCCAGCAGGCTGTAGGCGAAGGAGAGCATGGCGTTGATCGGATCCTTCGGCGGACGGCGATTCCGACCGTGCATGTCGAATGCGCCCACGGCCGCCTGGCCCTTCAACATCTGGTTGAACACCGAGAAGTACAGGCGCGCCGCCGTGCCCTCGTAGCCGAGTAGCGACTCGAGCGACACGGCCTGACGCGCAGCCTCAGCCAGCCTGTCCAGCTCGCCGAGTGTGGTCGCGTCCGGATGCTCCGCGTTGCGACGATAGAGCGTGCGACAGTTGAGGACCTTCGAAGCGACCAACCCACGCGCGAGCTTCACGCAGAACGCTGCATCCGCCGCCGCACGATGCTGGGCGACCCTCAGCTCGACGTTCTTGCTGCCGTGACCGACGAGTCGTCCGAGGAACCAACCACCGTAGGAGAAGAGCGTCAGCGGGATGTCGCGGTCCATTAGCGCGCGCATCGCCGGCGTCGTGATCTGCACGTTGCCGAGGATGGTCACTTGCGAGGTGTTGGGCAGGCGGGCCTCTTGCTTGCCCTCGGGCGTCTTGATCACCAGGCAGTCGCCGCTGAGCCCGATGCGCGCCGCGTGCGCCTGCACGTACACGGGCAGGCGCTCATCGCGTGCGGGATAGAGGCGGCGCAGGCTCGGCGGCTCATCGTTCGGTGCGTCCACCGGACCCTCATCACACTCCCCTGGTTGCTGCGACTCCTGCAGATCGCGAAGCGACAGCAGGTTCACCTCGTCCGGCAGGCAGATCCCCACGAGCGAGCAGCCGTCACACTTGGGGCTGTCCAGCAGCGGCGCCGGGATTTTGCCCGCCGCGGTCAGCTCCCGTGCTCGCTCGATCGCCGCTCGCGTCACTGCCTCGAGCTCGGGCGTGAGCGCGATGGGCACGCGCGAGCGATCGGCGGCGAAGTAGATCTCGGCTCGCTCCACCCGGTAGCCGTGCTCGCGCAGTAGCAGCACCTGCGCCATCAGCTGCGCACGCTCCGGCAACCAAGCTCCGTCGGGCAAGTCGGGGGCCTTGCCGCGCTTGTACTCGATCGGGACCACACCCTCGGCGTCGCCCTCCACCACGTCGATGCGGGCCGTGAGCCTGAGGGCCGGCGAGCTCAGCCACACGCTTCGTGCCGTGAACGGCAGGTCCTCCGTCGCCGGCGGCTCATCGTCGCTGTCCGAATCCTGCTCCGCGCCAGGCATGGCCTTGGTGCTCGCCGGATCCCGAATGGGCTTGCCCGGCTTGTCGGCCCGCTTGTGTACCGCCCGGCCATGGACCGTGTAGTGGTTGTCCGCGAACTCGCCCTGAGCCCACTCCAGGTACATCAGGCGCTCGCAGTAGAGCACCTCGTTGACCATGCGCGCCGGCACCGCGTCCGGGGCCGTGCTGGGCACCGCCAGCGGTAGGTGATCCGGACGCAGCCGCTTGGCGCGGGTCGGATCGACAGGAGGCGTAGAGTCGTGGGCTCGGTCCCCTGAGCTCATCGGGCTACCCACGCGCTTCCTTGGCTCACCTTCACGTTGGTGTCTCGATCGCATGCCCGAACAGGCCGCCGCCCATGTGACGTGTCTTTCCGAGCAGCAGCGGACCAGACACTGCCGACTGGAAGTGCAGCTCGGCGAGTCCGGTCACTCCAATTCCCGGCACTCCTCGTGCTTCGAGGACCTCGACGCGGGGCGTGCTCAGTCCGATGCCGCGACACGAAGCCTGCAAGTCGGCCTCAAGTGCCGCCTTCGCCCCCACGTACTTCACGTGCCTGTTCACGACGTAGGGTGTGCGCGACACCCAGTGCTTGCTCGGAGCGAAGATCGGATCGGTGTCGCGGTTCAAGGTCGATCGAATGAGCGCAAGGCGCCCGCTCGCGCCCGCTCGCAGATCGTTGAATCCCTCCAGTGCGCGATCGACCGTCGTCCAATGTTGCTCCTTCCGAGCTTCGCCGCTGTGCTCCGCCTGGTCTGGATGGATGACGAATAGCTGAGAGCTATCGGAGTCGAACGCGTAGTAGAGGTGCCCACGTGTTTGCGGTCGGCCGTCGAATCCGTGTCCACTCACGAATGGGGGTAGCGCGGCTGCGGAGTGACTCTCCGCCTCGAATCGAGCCATCACTGCTCTCCGCAGCGACTTGGCGATCACGTCGGAAGACGCGGTCGGGAGGAGACCAGAAGACACCCGAAAGCACAGGACGCCTCCGACGGCCACAGCTTCCCGCTCGTCCGCGGCTTCCATCAAGCCGAGCCCCAGGAATCGGCCATCGCCGAGGACCAGTGGGCCGGACGTACGATCTACGAAGGTCACTTCCACGTGCCAGAGTCGATGCTTGTCGAAGCGCGTGCCCGCCGCGAAGGTCTCGGCCCGCTCGCCCGCGAGACTGAAGGGCTCTCGCTGAACTCGTACGTGCTCGAGCTGCGCGCGAACGCCCGCGTGACGAAAGCTCTGGACCACGGCACCTGCCGCGCGATCTTCCTCGGCTGCTCGTTCGCTTGCGTTCTTCGCTTCACTGGATTGGCGTGAAGGCTCGATTCGACGTCGTCGTGCGTGGGCTGGAAGCGCAGCCGGCGTCACCGTGCGCCATGTTCGTGATCCGCCAGCCTTCCTGACGTAGCGATTCATCATCCGCTCGTCATGCGACCGAATGACCACGATGTCAGCGCCCTGAGAGCTCCGAAGCGTGAGCCCAGAGAAGGCCCAGAACACGTCGTCACCTCTCAGCGGGGCTGCGCTCGGCACCTCGACCATGAGTCGGCGAATGCCGTAGTCCGCGTGCTCGTGACCGATGGATGGAAGTGGAATGAGTCGTACACGCGCGCTCGGTGCGAGCCGTGGCAGCAACGGCACGCTTCGTCCGATCAGCGTTCGCTCGATCTCTTCTCGCCAAGAGGGCAGCGCGGCCCCAAGCCGCTCAGCCGCTCCGTCACGTAGCGCGGTGGTCAGCTGCACGATCTCGTGCAGCGGCGTGGCGGTGAAACGCGCCGTGTCTCCCACAGGTCGAATCTCGAACAGGGCGCGCTCGGGTGGGCTGTCGTAGCCGACTTGCGCGAAGTGCGCTTTCGGAGGCTGTTGGAAGACCTGAATGCGTTTCTTGGGGTCGGGCGTGAAGCGCTTCAGCGTCGCCTCGTGTCGGGCCGTGAGGCTGTCCAGGCTGCCGGGCTCCGGGCAAGCAAGGCTGGGCCCATTCGCTTCACCGCCAGGCGTTGGTCGATGGACTTGCCCGGGGTGGCGTTCGAGCAAGCTCGCCATTGCCGCACTGTCGAGCACGTCCGCGTTTGCCCAGGCCATGTCGACGCCGCGGCCCAGTTGGTACAGGCCCAGACTCAGGTCGCGTATGCGGGCACAGTCTGCCTCGGCGAAGTCATCCGGCAGCGGCCAGGCGTAGACCACGGGAGTGTCCGCGTCGAAGATGCGCGGGCGGATGTGCTTTGCCGTGCGAATCCCCGCCACAGCGTGTGGGTCTCCACCCTTGGCATCGAGGTCGTTGTTCGGGACGAAGCTCTTCACCTCCTGGCCGGGCCAAGCGATAGGTGCGGCGATGGTCGGGGCCGGAAGCGTCTCGAGCCAGCGCAGCGCGGTCGCGGTCGAGTCGTCCAACCCTTGGCTCACACCGCAACCCGCGATCAGCGCTTGGAACAAGCGGGCCGGTGCAGGCGGCCACTCCGGCTCGCCATGAAAGCGACCGTCCATCAGCCGGACGCTGAGGACGAGGTTGTGTGTCGTCACCTCGGCGCCGGAGGTCACTTGCTCTTCTTCTTGGCGTCGACCTTGGCGAGCGCTTGGTCGAAGCGAACAGACTGGTCTTCGCCCACTCCGAATGCTTTCGCTGCACGAGTTGCGTACGCGAGGATCTGCTCGGATTGCAGCGCGACGTTCTCGCGCTGTCCGTCGCGGCCAACGATCTGCCATTGGGCAGGCTTGTCGGCATCCGGCACCAAGATGGAGCCCTGGCGAAGGAAGGGATCGATGGGTTCGGTCGCGGCCACCAGCGCCAAGCCCAGCAAATATCGACGCATCTCGTCGCGCTTCTCCGCTTGGTGCCGCCTCAACGCTACCAAGTTGATCGTGACGTCCCGCCGAATGGGGCCTCGAGCGACCACTCCTCCATGGCTGCCCACGGCGGGCACGTGCACGTAGCCCCGCTCAGCGAGCGGGCTGCCGGGCTTGCCCTCCGCCTTCTCCTTCTCCGCCTCCGAGAAGGCCTCCAGCCCCGCATAGTCGAGAGCCGGGTTGTACTGGGCCGAGCGCGTCAGCGGCGAGACGTCCCATGCTCGGATCACGCTCTGGAGGAGTCGCGGGACCTTCGCCATGGTGTCGCGCGAATCCCAAGCTCCGAAGATCAGCGAGGTCGGCGCGAGACGGGCGAGTCGCGTCGCGTCACCGGTCCGCAGCAGGTCCACGAACGCCTGCCGGGCTTCGCCCTGCAGCTCGGTGCAACGGACAACGGCGTCGCCGAGGCGATGGCCGGCTTCCAACAGCGAGATGCTGCCGTCGGTCCCCTTCTTCGTGTCGCCATAGGCGATCTCGATCTGAGGCACGAGATGCTTGAAGCGCTCGTCCTTGAAGATCGGCTCCATTCGATTCGCTTGCGCGCCGACGCTGTCGATGAGCGCGACTCTCGTTCCATCGGAGAGCGTGTCGATGTTGTAGCCAGGCTTCTCGCCCTTCTTCGCCGCCGCGTAGGTGGGCGGAAAGAACACGCCATCCGCACCTTCGACCGGTACGAGATCTTGGCGCAGGTGGAGGGCGACTGGCCCGAGACGGTCCGTGGCCCAGGTGTTGAGAGACTCATCCATGTTCGTGCTTGTCATTCGGCATCCTCTGTGACGGTGGTGATGCAGCGCGCTTGGTTTTCCTGACCGGGCCAGTCGAGTTGCATGGTGAAGGTTCGGGTTGGGAAAGGGAGCTCTGCGGCACCAAGAGCCGCGCGAAGAAACGAAGCGGGCAGACGTGCAGCGTCGTCCGGCTGGGCGGATGCGCTTCGGCCAATCACGCCGTATCGGTAGCGGAGTTTGTTCGCGCGCTGGGGGCGAGCATGGGCCAATCCCACGCAGGCCAGGACCTCTACCAGCGGAAACCCGCGCGGCTGGATGTTCGTGTGTTCGTTGAGCGAGAACCCGATCTCGATCGGGATGTAGTCTCGCCGCCAGTCGAAACGGAAACTGCTGCTCTGGGCCTGAGCCAACGCGAACGGATCTGGCCGAGCCGCGACGATCTCTGTCCGCACCAGGTCGAGAGCATCTCGCAGGAGCGCAGCTCCCGGATAGCCACCTGAGCCGGCCCAGAACTTCACGTTGTCGCGACCGCTGCTGAGCACGCCTCGTCGCCTTCCGTCCGCCCACGAGGACAGCACGAATGTCTTCGTGCCCCCATCCAGCACCGCCGGCAGCGTGGCGGGACTCGAAGGCTCAGGTACGGGGAAGGGGTCGTCGGGCGAAACTGCGTGCGTCTCGACCTTCCATTTCTTGGTGTCGTGATCCGAGCCGGCTGCGGAGATGGCATGCACCTGCGCATCCGCCAGGAATCTCAGCCCGGCCGTGATCGGGTCGTCGTCGCGACTCGTAGTCAGCACGAAGCGCGCACCGCTGGGGTGACTCCAGTCGAAGCCGGCGGCGGTGTCTCCGCACAGAAGCTCCGACAACTCCATCAGACCGAGGCATGCGAACACCTGCCCAGGGTTGAGAAGATCGACCGGAATGGATGCTGTACTCATTGCGCCCTCTTGCGTGTGGCCCGATCGGCCTCGTCATTGGCGCGCGACGCCTGCTGGTCCGCCGCCCTCAGCAGCGACTCCCACCAAGCCAGCCCCCAAGGACCCCATGTGCTTTGCAGTCGCGCGAATCGCAGAGCCACCTCGCGTTGACGCTGCTCGAGTGCCGACGGCGGAGCATCGCCGCCCTCCTTTCGGATCACCGGTCGCGCGAAGCCGTGGTGACTCGCGATCAAGTGCAGCACGAGGTCGCGTTCATCCGAAGGGAGGGCCGACACGGCGGCGTCGGCCTCCGCCGTGGGCAGCGAACCGAACTCGTGGCGATAACCATCGAGCATGTGCGTGTTCACTGGTCCTCTGGTCTTGGCGTAGACCTGCCCGTCGGGCGCCCGGAATGCGGCCTGCCAACGTGCGGCCGCCTTGCCCTCGTCGTGCAGGCGCGCCGCCATCATCAAGATCTCCCGCGCCCTCGGCTGCAGCCTCAAGCGCTCGGCCAGATCCTTGGCCCTGGCTTCGGCCCACTGCTGGTGCTCAGCCAGTAGCTGAGGTCGGCCTGCCGACCGGTCTTCCTCGGTCGCGGCGTCGTGGAGCCACTTCTCGATCACCAGCCACCGCGACACCGACTCTTCGCTCACGTTGATGGGTAGGCGTACGCGCTCACGCCAAGTCGGATCGTCGATCGCGTCCTGGCGATCTGTTTCGTGCACTCGAAAACGCACGACTCGGGTCTCGTTTGCGTCGTGGTCTAGCCAGTGCTCGCCATCGATTGTCGGTGGTACTCGATCGGCCGCCATGTCCAGCAGGCCGTGGTCGAGTCCGGCGAAGTGCGAATCGAGAATCAAGGTCGAGCCCGGCAAGAGCCGCTCTTCCAACGTCTTCTTCTCCAAGACGGCCAGCTCCTCGAGTGGGAAGACTCGGGGAGCATCCTCTCCGTTGTGAAAGAGGATCGCTGCGACAGTGTGTGGCCCCAGCCCCGTGGGAGTCTCGGGGGTCGAGGACTTCGCGCCCAATGCGAGCAAGTGCTCGGCGCGCTTGATGAGCCACTCGGCGACCCGAAAGCTCTCGGTCTCCAGCTTCTCGCTGGCATGCGGGGGCGCGGCTTCGAAGAAGTCCTTGATGTCCGTGAGGCTTGGTTTGCCGGTGCTCGGGATTGGCAGGTGGGTGCGCCAGAGTATCGCTGTCTGGGGTCGATCTTCGATCCATCCACGAAGCCACGGACCGACCACGGGACGGCCCGAGTGGTACGGCAGAGACGTCATGGCCCAGGCGTCGAGAGTCGCACGGTCGAGGTGCGGGTAAAGCGGATCTGATGTGGAGGCGCGACGCACGAGGTCACTCAAAGTCGCGTCCTCGCGGGCTGCTCGCTGCAAGGTCCGGAGGGCGCCAGGGCTCGCATCCCGCGAGTCGTCCTCGAGCATCGGCAGCCGGGACAGCACACTCCTCACCGCTTCGTGCAGGGCGACCTGTTCAGGGGTTGCCGAGTCGTCGAGTGGTTGTGCCAGCACATGGACGCGGCTGGCTCCATGTCCACGTCGATTCACGCGCCCGAGCCGCTGCACCATGCGTTCGAAGGGCACCAGGTCACAGAGCATGTGATCCGCATCGAGGTCGACGCCGACTTCGCCGGCCGATGTGGCGAAGAGAAAGGCCGGCCGGCCTGTACGTTCCTTGCTGCCGGCGATGAACCCCAACCGCCGGAGTTCCTTCGCAGCCCGCATCCTCTCGAAGACGCGTCGACCGCCTACCAGTAGCTCCACATCAGCGACCGGCTCCACGCCGTCCTTGGCCGTGTCGAGCCCAGCCAGCCCGGAGAGGTGAGCCATTGCCTTCTCGGCGTCTTGTCGTCGATTGGTGAAGATGATGCATCGCAGGGGAAGCTCACCGGCCTGGGTCAGGGCCCAGGCGCGCTCGGCGAGCGAAGTTGCGAGGTCATCCTCGGAGGCGAGGTTCTCGATCGTCAGAGCTTTGCGCGCATCGAGTCGTCGGACCACCTCTGCGTTCTCGAAATCCGGCGACTCGAGCTCGAAGGCCTCGCCATCGTGGGCTCGCCCGGTGGCCGAGAGTGAAAGGAGCTGCATTCCAGGTGGAGTTGCGAGGCTCAGGCCCGGCCTGGAGCAAAGATCGGAGCCAGGAGCTGCGATGCGCTCCAGCAGTCGCTCGAACGGAGGCACGAGGTGCGCTTCGTCCAGAACGATGAGTGAGTCGTTGGCCAAGAGCCCGGCGTGATACGGCCGCATCTTGCGGCTCGTCCCGTAGCCCTCGAACAGCAGCCTGGAACCAACCATGTCCACGGTGCCCACGATGATGCCGGGCGCCGCGGGGTCTTCGAGCCACTCCCGGTTGTCGATGAACTGGCCTCGGAGCGTCGAGATCGGGAGATCCCGTCCGTCGAGCCCAAGCTTCTTCGCGAGATCTGGAGTTCGGGAAATCCAATCGCGCAGCTGTTTCGCCACGTCGCTAGCCTGATCCACCACCGCGCGGCGATCGACGACGTAGACGAGACGCCGCGGAATGGGTGCACCATGCGCGCGAGCTACCAGCCAGATCGCGATCGTGGCTGTCTTGCCGAGCCCCGTTGGGATATCCAGAGACCTCGGTGGGTTTCCGGCGAGGAACCGATCCAACAGGCGCACCTGCCATGGAAACGGCGCTTGCCCTACATCGAGACCCAAGGCCTGGCCGAGTAGGGAAGTGAGATCGGCTGAGGGCGTCATAGATCTTCCTGACGGATGAGCGGAACACCCCAAGCACCGAGCGACACACGGCGGTGGGGGATCTGCAACCGAGCAGGCTTCGTCCTATCCAGCATCCTCACACTCCCTAGACGCACGACGCGCGTCCGAACTGACATCTCTTCGTCATGGATCACTCGGCTGCGCCATTTGGTGGATCGATTGGCGCTCACTGAACGTCGATCCAGGCTCACGCTTTGCCGCCGCTCTCGAGCGCGCCTTGGGCGAGGGCTTCGA
>Ga0100377_1003358_pt1 | contig 12912 bp, 4 predicted proteins | sample CryGeymeta201501_FD_83664 | JGI IMG/M metagenome (GOLD analysis project Ga0100377, IMG submission 83664) | Groundwater microbial communities from Crystal Geyser aquifers in Utah, USA - Crystal Geyser metaG 2015-01 | ecosystem: Environmental > Aquatic > Deep subsurface > Groundwater | place: USA... | reverse complement strand
CCCGCCCCGAGGTAGAGCCCCTCGATCACCTCCGCGGCCCCCGACGCGCTGATCGCCAGCCGCTGCGGCCGGTTGTCGAACATCACAAACCGCGGCTGGCGCTGCGGCAGCGACCTCAGCCGGGCCACCCGCTCGTCCGGCAGGTGCAGCCCCAACGAGACGCCGACGTTGTGCCCGAACAGCTCCCCCGGCATCACGATCCCGCCCTGCACCCCCCGGCTCGAGTCGACGTTCAGATCCCCGTCGTTCACCGTCAGCGTCGGCACCATCGACACGTACCCGAACTCGATCTGCAGCTCCTCGCCGAACGCCAACGCCCCGGGGTTGTAGTAGTTGGCCGAGAAGTCCTCCACCGTCGCCGCCGACGCTCCTCCCATGGCGATCGACCGCGAGCCCATCCCGAAGGCATCAAGCGGGTTGGCCGAGGCCGCAGAGGCCCACAGCCACGCACATCCCAGCCCGACGAGTCCGACCAGCACAGACAAACGAGGCCGCACAGGCAGGTCAGAAGTCAACGCCCACCTCCGCGCCCGTGAAGACCACCGAGCCGCCGTGCTCGATCGACGGCGCCGCCGGGTTCTCCTCGCTCGTGCCCTCCACCTTATCGCTCCGCCGATCGGGCATCAGGTGGAGCTGCCCCACGAGGTCCAGCGTCAGGTTCTCCCACCGCACCCCCAGTCCCAGCGACGAGATCACCCGGTCGTTGTCCAGATAGTTGTGAAAGGCGGTCTGCTCGGGCACCGGCGACGGCTCGTACACCAGCCCACCGCGCGGCGTCAGCGCGACCGGCCCCACCGGGAACGTCCACTCCGCGCCGAGCCGCAGCACCACCGTGTCCTCGAACTCGGGCAGCGGCTGGGCCGGGTAGCCCTCGGGCACCGCGGCGAACCCGATCGGGTTCTCGAACCGGCTCCACTGCTTGTACACCACCCCGAAGCCCACCGACGCCCCCTCCTGCGGCCTCCAGCTCCCCTCCAGCGCGAACTGCCGCGGGTCGTACTGCGCCGTGCCCTGCACCGCCAGCTCGGGCACCGGGATGTTGAAGCTGTCTCCGAGCTCCACCGTGATCGGCACGTTGAAGTTCGCCGTCGACTCGCCCCGCGCCAGAAACCCGAACGCCATCCGCCGCGTCGGTCGGACCTGGACCCCGAACACCGGCGAGTAGTCCGCCACGATGCTGTCCCGCACCTGCGCCCCGATCCGCCCCGACTCGTTCGGCGCGACGTCGATCGCCCCCTCCAGCTCCGCCAGCGCCAGGAACCCCACCCCCAGCCCCAGCCAGTCGAACACCCTGAACGCGAAGGCCGACTGCAGGCTCACGGTCTGCGCCCGGCTGCCCAGCAGCACGAACCTCGGCTCCCCCGGCCTCGGGATGTCCGCCACCAGCACCGACGTCCGCGGCAGCACGAACCCCAGCCCCAGCGCCACCCGATCCTTCAGGATGCCCCCCAGCGGGATCGGCACCCCGAACCCCAGCACCAGCGACGGCGCCGGCGTCACGTTTACGTCCTCCCCGTTCAGCTTGAGCTGGAAGTCCCCGCGCTGATACCCGATCGCGAACGAGAGCTTGTCGTCGAAGGCGAGGCCGCCCGGGTTGTAGTACACCGCCTCGTGCCCCTCGGCCGTCGACACGATCGCGCCCCCCATCGCCGCCCCCCTCGCCCCGTACCCGAACAGGTCGAGGTTGCTGGCGCGCGCCGGGGCCGCCGTGGCGAGCGCTGTCACGCCCGCGACGAGGGCCACGGCGAGGACGGGCGAGAGGGATGGGGACGTCCGGGAGGAGCGATTCATGGGCTGGTCACCAGAGCACCGGGTGGAGCGCTCTGCTGTGACACGGGTTGGGGCGCTGCGTCAAGGGGGCCGGGGCGGTGGGTGGGCGCAAAGGCTATCACCAATGACCACAGCTTTTGCGCACCCAGCGCGGGTGCGAAGTCACCGCTGCTGTCTCGCTCCTCACTTGCGTAGTCATGAATTCAAAGATAGGGTATCACCTGAAGGACACATCCAAACAGACTTTACCATGCGGTCGGCCTCCATTCCATAGGCCACTCGACCCTCAGTCCCCCCTGAAACATAGCACAGAAGAATCAATGAACATAGAGTGCTTCGAAAATTCAACTCATCAGTCAATAATAAAGGTTTTCTATGAAAAACACATAAGAAATCAATACGGGAAAAGTTTGCTCCATTGGCTGCGACGGATCAACAGCGCGTACGAACAGCTGTACGAACAGCCTTCTCCATGGGCGCTGACCCGGGCCAACACCAATCACCTGGGGCAGATGGTGCGCGGCAGGCGGGCCCTGCCTGAACACATGGCGCGGGCCGTGGCCATGAGCATGGGCCTTGACGGTGACGCTCAGGAACGCTTCGTCGCCCTCGTTGAGCTTGAGGTGGGACCGGCAGAACGTCGGCTGCACGCTGAGCAGGTGCTGCAAGACATCGAAGCGCGGCGACGCCAACCTCAATCGCACGTCCCGTCGGCTGCCGCGTCGAGTGTACGCGCCGGGTTGAGTCGAGCCTGCGTTCTGCACGTCGTGTCCACCGCCCAGCTGAGCCACGCCGGTCAGCAGATGCTTGAAGAGCTCGTGGCTCAGCACTTCGACCATGCCCTCTCCACACGCTACATGCTGGCGATGTCGCTCGTGCCCATTCCCAGCCTCCAGGACGAACCTCTGGTTGTCTCCGACGAGGCCCGGGCATCCGGGGACTGACTCAGGAGGCGCGCAGATATAAGGTGCTGGTTTCCATCGGTCCTCTTCCGTCCTGGCGTCGTCGCTTCAACCTCGACGTGGCGCTGCCACGCCTTCGGTTTCGCTCCTCGCCAGCCCGAATGGTGCCTCGCCGAAAACCAGCACCTTATATCTGCGCGCCTCCTCAGGAAGTGGCCGGTGTGTGCGGCGACGGCAGGATCGGGGCGTCCTGGTCTCCGCACGCGCGGTCACACCGCTTCCTGGTCGGTAGACGGATCATACTCTCTGCACCCATGATGGATGCGCGGACACCGCCAATCCAGCGTGACTCGCTTGTATCGAGAACTCCTCCGACTGTAGCCTTGCGCCGGAACACCTCGGACGATTGGACCTGGCAGCGAAGCGCGCCTGCGATGTCACCGCTCCATGGATGACCCTCGTCTGGACCATTAGCCAAGGAGCGCGATGCAACCCACGCTCACTACCGCCTCGATCCAAACCGGGACCGTGCTCGGCGGACGCTACGAGGTGATCAGCCGGCTGGGAAAGGGCGGCTTCGGGAGCGTCTATCGATGCCGTGACCTCAACTTCCGGCGCGTCGTGGCCGTCAAGATCCTCTTCGCATCACTCAGGGACGTGGAGACCGACCCCGAGCTCCGCGCCGTCGCAGAGAGGTTCAAGCGTGAGTTTGAGATCATGGCCTCGCTCAAGTCCGCAGCCGTCGTCCGGGTGTTCGATGCGGGGATTCTGCAGCAGACCCACCAGGCCTACATCGTCATGGAGCACCTCGAAGGTGTCTCGTTGCGTCAGCACCTGCGCGCGCGAGGACCGATGGCGCCTGACCGTCTGCTGCCACACATGATCGCATGCCTGCGAGGCCTGGGCGAAGCCCACGAACGTGGCATTGTACATCGTGATCTCAACCCGAACAACCTCTTTCTCTGTGATCCTGGCACACGAGGCGAGTCGATGCGCGTGCTGGACTTCGGCATCGCACGAGCACAGACGGACCACCCCGACCCCGCCGCGGAGTTGACGGCCACAAACTCGCTGCTCGGCACCTCGAGCTACTACGCCCCGGAGTACATCACCGACCGGCTGGTGACACCCGCGCTGGATGTCTACCAGATGGGTCTGATCCTGCTCGAGGCGCTCACCGGGCAGCGCGTGGTCGACGAGCCTGATCCGCTGCTCGCGATAATGCGCCACCGCGACGGAGACCTTCGCCTCCCTTCGGCCTTGCCGGGCACGCCAATCGGTCAGGTCATCATGACCGCGCTTCACCTCCGCCCTGAGCGCCGATACCCATCCGGCTACGCGTTCGCCGACGCGCTCATGGCCGTCGACCCTCACGGCATCACGGCGCTCGCGGTTCAAACCGGCACCGCCAGGGCATCCGTGTCGACCCCTCGTCCGCGCATCGCTGAGATGGCCCGGGTCGCGAGCACCGACGAGCACGCCGCGCACGACCTCCCGACGCAGATGGTCGACACCAGCGGCTCGAGCGCGCTCTCTGGCCCGTCAACGGGTCCCCGCGTCGCGCCCCCACAGGGGGCTCCCACAGCCGAGGCTGCGGCCACCCACCGCAGCACACTCCCCCTCGTGTTTGGCGTCGTATCTGCGACGCTCGCGCTCCTCCTCGTCAGCCTCGCCGCATTCCACCTCGCGACCCGACCCGGGCCCGAAGGCGCACCCGCGGCCACCGAGGCGCGCACCCTGGCGCCATCCCGACCCGCCCCACCCCAGCCCCCCGCCATCGACCCGTCCGGCGCGCAGGCCCCTGCCATCACGGTCGTGGTCACCGCCGAACCCTCCGACGTCATCCTCACAACGCCCGCGGGAGCGCATCTTGGTGGCACGCCGTACACCTTCGAGTTCTCCGACGCCAAAGACGAGGCGATAGAGGTGCTTGCCAGCCACGACGGCTACGCGCCACAGACGATCCTCGTGACGCCAGCGCTCGCCCCCACCCTATCCGTGACTCTGGACCCCGCGCCGCCCCCTACCGTGCCGGCCGCGCGGGATGCACGCCAGGGTAAGTCCTCGCAGCCACAAGGGGCTCGCCCCCCCTGCCTGGTGCCTCTCCACCGCAACCACCGCCCGCGAAGCTCTCGGAGCCCGCACGTCGGCGCAGAACGAACATCATCTTCGCCAATTGAGCCTTGCCCATGCCCCGCTTGAAACATGCACCCATCGCCCTCGCCATCCTGGCCCTCTCCATGGTGTCCACATCGAACGCGCTGGGCCAGTCTGGCAAGGTTGAGCTCGGTGATGGGCAGATCGATCTGATCAACCAGGGCGCTGAGGCCAGCAACGGGCAAGACTACCTGAAGGCAGTTCGCATCCTTCGCGCGGCGCTGACCCTGGGTGACAACAACATCACCCGTCTCAACCTGGGCCGCGCGCTTCAGAAGGCCGGGGTGTGCGACGAAGCGCTGGAGATGTACGAGCGCGCCCTTCGGGCCCCACAGGTGGCCGACGTCGACACGAAGGGCGTCGAGCAACGGGCGACGGAGTGGGCCGAGGAGACCCGGACCACCTGCCCCGGGACGCTGGATCTCCGTTGCTCGCCCGCCCTGGCGGCCGTGACCATCGTTGACGCCAGCGGCGCACACGTCGCCGCCTTCAAGTGCGCCGCCCGGCCGCCGCGGCTCTCCCCTGGCTCCTACACCGTCACCGTCACTCACAAGGACACCGTCCAGTCCAGCCCGATCATCATCCAGGCGATGGTGGCCACCCCACTTCATTTCGACCTGGAACCCCGCAGCGCAGTCGCTCCCAACGCGGCCGTGGGCGATACGTCGGAGGGCTCGGCTCCCCTCCCCCTGTCCATCCTCGTCACCTGGGCGCCCGTGGTGGGTTGGGCCACCGGGCCCCTGTTCTCCGAGGACGGCAGCGCCCCGACCGACGCCATCCTGCCCAACGGGCACCAGGATGAGCTGGACGGCGTCCAGATCAGCCGAGTCGCCCACGTCCTCGGCCTTGAGTCGACGTGGGGAGCGGCGCCCTGGTTCGTGGGCGGGATCGCGCACCTCCACCTCCCGCTGCTGGCGTTCGATGCTGGCCTGCAGGGCGGCGTCAGCTTCGCCGACGGTCCATGGGAGGGACGAGCGCGCCTCCAGACCACCTGGGGCGAGGTGCTCCAACCCATGAGCGCCGATGACCTGAACACCTTCGCTGCGCGTAGCGGCCCGGTCTGGGTGGGCGCGGGTGGATCCGTCGCATGGTGGCTGCACCCACGCTTCGGCGCCTCGTTCGGCGTCGATCTACTGGCCGGTGTCCCGGACCTCGGCATCCAGTTGACCGCAAACATCGGGATCACGACCCGTCCGCTGTGAGCTTCCGTCATGCACTCAGGCTCTCGCTCCCGCCGCCTCCCCACCCTGCTAGCTGTGCTCTCCCTCGTCCTGGTGGGCCTGGGCACGGCGAGTTGCGACAAGACCGCCCCACAACGGAATACACCACCCGGAACCAGCGAGGCCAGGGGCCACGACAGGAACGAGCCTCCTCCTGTCATCGTCCCACTCCATGTCGAGACCATCACTGCACGCGTAGCCTATTCAGAATACAAACTCCAACCTCGGGCTGGCGCCTTCGAGGCCGTCAATCGCGCGCAAGGGATGCGTGCGCGGTGGGAAAAGGGTCGGGTCACGCTCTCGCCGCGCATCGTAGCGCGCGGCGACGCGCTTCCCCCGGTGACCCTGCAGCTCGCCAGTTGGGGATGTGCCGGAAGGCTCCAGCCTGTCGACGAGCCCACCGCATCCGTCGGACCGTGCCAACGCGACGGCGCCCTGGACGCCGATGGTTCCTGCCTGCGCCGACTCGACCTGCAGCGCGAGGGCATCATCGAGTGGTGGGGGAACTCACCGGACGGGCTCGAACAGGGCTTTGATGTGCTCGCGCCGCCCGACGGACCACCATGCCCGCTCGAGCTGCGCCTGAACGTCACCGGCGCGACCATCGAGCCCGAGGGAGACAGCGCCCGACTGGTCCGCGACGCTGGGCAGGCCCTCGCCTATACGGGGCTGCGCGCGTGGGACGCCGAGGGGAAGCCGCTGGACGCCACGATCGCCAACGAGGCCTCCCTCACGATCCACGTTCAGGCCAGCGATGCGGCCTGGCCGGTGCACATCGACCCGATCCTCGTCACGAGCCCATGGAGCGTGAGCGGAGCGGTTGCGAACAGCTATCTCGGTCGGTCCCCAGCCGGTGTAGGCGACGTCAACGGCGATGGATTCGGTGATCTCGCATTCACGACCAACAACAGCGCTACCGTTCTCCTCCACCTGGGCGGCCCGGCCGGAGCGACCACAGACGCGGTGTGGTCGGTGGCCGGCCACACAGTCACTCGAACCGGTGACGTCAACGGCGACGGCTACGATGACCTGCTGGTCGATAACAATCGGTGTCCAACGACCTCCTGCCTTCAGCTCTACGCAGGAGGCTCGCCGCTGCCTGCCACAGAACCCGTCTGGACGCTCATGCTCGCGCCGCTTGGAGGAGGGGCCAACACCGCGGCGGGCGGAGATGTCAACGGAGACGGCTTCACCGACATCGTGCTCGGCTTCGCCGGGTACGAGAACGGTCAAGTCGGCGAGGGACAAGCCGTCGTCTTCCTGGGGTCGAGCGGCTGGCCGACGCAGCAACCCGACTGGCGCTACGAGAGCAACCAGGCCTCCTCGGCCTTCGGTGTCTCCGTCCTGAACGCGAGCGACCTCGACGGCGACGGCTTCGACGAGGTCATCGTCGGCGCCTCCAGCTACGATGCGGGACAGACGGACGAAGGGCGCGTCTTCATCTTCCGCGGGTCTGCCAACGGCCCCGCTGCGACCCCGTCCTGGACCCGTGAGACCAACGTGGCCGGCCAGCGCCTCGGGCGCACCCTGGCGGGGGGCGCCGACCTGAACGGAGATGGCTTTGACGATTTCATCGCAGCCACAAACGACACCTACGAGCTCCTCACCTACGCCGGCAGCGCCGCCGGACCGTCGCCCTCGCCCATCTGGCGCCTTGGCGGCTCTCCGACCGCCAACTACGTCTACGACGTGAGCATCCTCGCCGACATGAACGGAGATGGGCGTCCAGAGATCGTCGTTCGACGGGGCAACAGCACCACCCAGGTCTTCGATGTCCTACCCACGGGAGTCGCCGCATCCCCGCTCATCACGCTCGGCCTCAACGGGGAATTCTCGCCGGCAGACGATGTCAACGGCGATGGCCTCCCCGATCTGCTGCTCGGCGACTCGCAAGCGTCCGTCAACGGGTTGACGCGGGCCGGGCGCGCATCACTCCTCCTGGGCAGCCGGACCGGCACGACGCACCCACTGCTGGGCCTCGTCCCTGGCCCCGACCAGGACGCCAGCTTCGCGACCGTGGTGGCCTCAGCGGGCGACGTGAACGGCGACGGCTTCTCGGACATCCTCATCGGAGCGCCCCAATTCGACAACGGCCAGGCGGGAGCAGGGCGCGCCTACTTGTGGCTCGGCGCCGCGGAGGGCCTGTCGCCGTCCCCTGCCTGGACGCAGGAGGGGGCCAACGCCAACGCGCGCTTCGGCAGCGCGCTCACCGGCGTCGGAGACGTGGATGGCGACGGCCTCGGCGATGTGCTCGTAGGAAGTCCCGGACACACAGCCACCCAGGCGGCCGAGGGGCAGGTTGCGCTCTACCGCGGCAGGACGACGGGCCTCGACTCCAATCCTGCGTGGGCCTACGCCTCGGGGCAAGCGGGCGCACGCCTCGGCGCAGCGGTGTCCGCCGCAGGCGACGTGAACGGCGATGGGCGCGCAGACCTCCTCGTCGGAGCCCCAGACTTCGACGGCTCCCACCCCAACGGCGGTCGGGTTCTGCTGTTCGCTGGCGCGACGACGCCGCTGCAGACCCCCGCCTGGACAGCCGATGGGACCGAGACGGACGGCCACCTCGGCGCCTCCATCGCGGGCGCTGGTGACATCAACGGGGACGGCTACAGCGACCTCGTGATGGCGGCCCCCGACTACTCCGGCGGGACGACGCGGCGAGGGCAGGTGACGGTAGCGCTCGGGGCGTCGGCCTTCGGATCCATCGCGGTAGCGTGGACGCGCGACGGCTCGAGCGCGAACGCTCACTACGGCGCAGCGCTCGCCATGCCGGGCGACATCAACGGGGATGGGCTCGCAGATGTCCTCGTGGCCTCTGCGGCCGATCCCGGCGCAGTTGACCTGTTCAGCGGTACCGTGGGCGGGCTCGCCGCTGCCCCGACGTGGACACGAGCGGGCGCCCAGCCCGGCGCCGCCTTCGGAGCCGCGCTCACTGGCCTTGGGGACTTCAACGGCGATGGCTATGGTGACTTTGCGGTCGGAGCCCCGGCCGCCACCGTGGATGGAGTGACTGTGGGGGTGGTGTCACTGTTCCACGGCTCGAGCCAGGGGCCACGCGACGAGAGCCTGATCTTCCATGGCACCTGGGAGGGGGCGGCGTTCGGCTGCGCGCTCTCAGCGGCGGGAGACGTGGATGGGGACGGGCTCGGCGACGCCTTTGTCGGCGTCTGCGGGGCGACCACAGCGGCGCAGGGCTCCGCGCTGGTCCTGCGGGGGAGGCCGTCGCCACCGGGGACCACCGCCGCAGCGACCTTCCCGCCCAATCCGGCAGCTGACAGCTTTGGGACCGTCCTGGCACCCGCGGGCGATGTGAACGGTGACAGCTTCGACGACCTCATCATCGCCGCCCCATCGGCCAGCAACGGTCAATCCAGCGAGGGACGGGTCTTCGTCTATCTCGGCTCGGAGAGCGGCCTCGACCCCGTCCCGGTCTGGATCGGCGAGGGCGACCAAACAAGCGCAGCGTACGGGGGCGCGGTCACTCGGCTCGGGGACGTCGATGGTGACGGCTTCGACGACATCGCCATCGGCTCGCGCTCCTTCGACACCGACCTGACGAACGTGGGCAAGGTCTTTGTCTATCACGGCGGCCCGACCGGGCCCTCCAGCAGCCCGGACTGGACGACGGAGGGCACGCAGCTCAGCGAGACCCTTGGAACCGGGCTCGCTGGCGCCGGGGACGTCAATGGCGACGGCTACATGGACCTGCTCATCGGCGCGCCGGCCCACGACAACGGCCAGCTCGACGAGGGCAAGGCGTTTCTCTTCCACGGCGGTCCGACAGGCCTTGAGACCGAACCCGCCTGGACCGGCGAGGCAGATCGCTCGGCGGCCGGCTTCGGTCGCACGGTCGCGGGTATGGGCGACATCAACGGCGACGGCTACAGCGATGTCGCCGTCGCTGCACCCGAGTTCGACGTCCTCGGCACGGACGAGGGGCGCATCTTCGTCTACCTCGGCTCGGCGTCCGGCTTGTCGGCGAGCCCCGCCGCGGTGTTCAACGGCGAGCGTGCCAACCAGCGGCTGGGCCTGAACTTCCTCGGCTTCACCGACCTTGACGGCGACGGGCGCACCGACGCCGGGTTCGCCTCAACGAGCTTCGCCGATGTCTACCTGATTCGGTCGACCGACCAGGGCGTCTTCGGCGTCTCCCTGCCGAACGGCTTGAACACACCGACCATCATCGGGACCATCGATACGACCGCGCGCCACGCTGACCTCATCGCGCTGGCCCGGACCGCAGAGACGACCTCAGCCTTCCTCGACCTCGCCACGATCGACGGGGTGGCACTCCCCGATGGCTCACCATCTGGCAGCCACCTGACCCTCACCACCGTCACCACCTACGCCATCCCGCAGGCGCTCGTGGTCGACATCGACACGAACGCCGATGGGTGGCCGGACGTCGCCATGGGCCACACCGGCCGACTGGCCAACCAGGGAACCAACGAGCGGAACCTGGCGAGCCTCTTCCTCGGCAACGGCCTCGACGACGGGCACAGCGCCCGCAGCATCACCGCTGGCGCCAGCGAGGTCGGCACCTCCCGACGTATCTCACCCGGCACCCGCTCCGCCCGAGCCGACGCCTTCGATGTCAGCCTCCTCGCGTTCAGCCCCCAGGGACGCGCCCGCCTCAAGCTCCAGGTTGAGCTCACCCGCCACGACCGCCCCTCCGAACCGCCTCGCCGCGTCACCTCACCCACCTGGACCGACACCGGCGTCGCAGGCTCTCGGCTCAGCCTCACGGTCGATGGCCTCACCTCCGACACCCCCTACCGCTGGCGCGCCCGCGTCCTGCTCGACCCCTCCCAGGCCCCCACCCAGTCCGCCTCCCGTTGGTTCGACGGCGGCGCAACCGGCCACCCCACCGAAGTCCACGTCCGCACCGCGGGCAACGCGCCGCCGACCTTGTCCGTGGCCCCGACCACCACGATCAACGAAGGCGAGCTGGTCGAGCTCACCTCCACCGCCACCGACCCCGAGGGCCAGCCCGTCACCATCGCCTGGGACCTCGACGACGATGGCGCCTTCGACGACGCCACCGGCCCCCGCGTCCAACTCCAGGGCGATGACGGCCCAGCCTCCCTCCCCCTGCACGTCCAGGCGAGTGACGGCATCCACACCGTGACCCGCGACGCTCAGCTCCTCGTCAACAACCTCCCGCCCCGCATCACCCAGACCCCGTCCACCGTCGCCACCGAGGGCGCGTCCTACGTCCACCGCATCGAGGCCGCTGACGTCCCCACCGACCCCATCACCTTCCGCCTCCTCAGCGGCCCTGAAGGCCTGACCATCGCCACCGACGGCCTCGTCAGCTGGACACCGACCTCGCTCCAGGCCCAGCAGGCGCCCCCCCGCTTCACCGTCCAGGCCGCGGCCGACGACGACGACGGCGCCACCACCGAGACCTCCTGGACCATCGAGGTCACCGCTGCGGGCTGCGACGACGGAGGCGCTCCCGACGCCTGCGAGATCCAGTACGACTTCGACCCGTGCGACCCCTCGGACGATGCCCTCGATCCGGACGTGGACGGCCTCACCACCGCCGAGGAGTGCCTGCTCGGCACCCACCCCCGTGTCAGCAACGCGCCGTCGGCTCCGATCCCTCTTTCCCCCCGTGACGGCGCCCTGATCAGCACACCGGACCTCACCCTCCAGGTCACCAACGCCATCGATCCAGACGGCGACGCGCTACACTACACCTTCGAGCTGTACGACCCCTCAAACACCCGCACCTGGTTCGTGGAGAACATCGCACAAATGCCTGACACAACAGGCGTTTACGTTCCACCCACAAGCGTGGTGGAGGATCGCCGCGCGTGCTGGCGCGCCGTCGCCCACGACGGACACGCCTACGGACCCTGGTCTCCCCTGTCCTGTTTCCGCGCCTCCGCCGCCAACGATCCACCCTCCGTCCCGACCCCGCTCTCCCCGATCGGCTCAAGCAATCGCACCACGCCCGCGCTCACCGTCGCCAACGCCGCCGACCCCGAAGGCGAGACCCTCACCTACGACTTCCGCCTCGTGGACGCCAACAACGACCCCATCGCCTCCCCCAACGCCATCCCCGAAGGCGAGACCCGCACGACCTGGCAGCTCGACACACCCCTCGACCCCGCCGGCACCTACGCCTGGAGCGCCCGCGCCACCGATCCCGAAGGCACCACCAGCGCCTGGTCCCCTGCCGTCACCTTTGTCATCGACCTCGAGAACGCTCCGCCCACCGCGCCCACCATCCTGGCCCCGGACACCGCCGCCCAGGCCTCGGCGCACGACCTCGAGCTGCTCGCCACCGAGGCCACCGACCCCGACGGCGACGTCCTCACCTACACCTTCCGCGTCGCCAACGACGAGGCCATGACCGCCCCCATCGAGCTCACCGCCGTCGCCCCCAGAGCCCCCGGCGAGGTCGCGGCGCTCCTCGACGCGGCCACCTTCCCGGACCTCGATCTCTCCGAGAACGCCCGCGTCTACTGGAAGGTCCTCGCCCACGACGGCGCCGCCCCCGGCCCCCCCGCCGAGAGCTGGTTCATCGTCAGCGACACCAACGATCCCCCCAACGCCCCCCTCCTGACCACCCCCGCCGATGGCGCCCAGCTCGACGCCCCGCCCACTGCCCTGGCCTGGAGGAACGCCACCGACCCCGACGACCCCACCCTCACCGCCCTCGTCGAGCTCCACGCCAACCCCGACCTCCAGACCCCGATCTGGTCGACCCCCTTGCCCCAGTCCACCGGCGACACCACCACGCTCCCCCTCACCAACGCGCCGAACCCCCCCCCCCCTACCTACCCCTCGCGTGTCCGCGCCGCCCACCCCCACGGCCCCCCGGGCCCCTGGAGCCCAACCCTCCGCTCCGCGGT